>Ga0335075_10001406_pt1 | contig 39830 bp, 20 predicted proteins | sample Lox_Sample_24_FD_206723 | JGI IMG/M metagenome (GOLD analysis project Ga0335075, IMG submission 206723) | Soil microbial communities from Loxahatchee National Wildlife Refuge, Florida, United States - Lox_Sample_2.4 | ecosystem: Environmental > Terrestrial > Soil > Wetlands | place: USA... | reverse complement strand
CGAACACCTGATCCCCCTCCCCTGCATGCAGCAGGGGAGCGCTGGGGTGGGGTGAAGCCCGTCATGCGAAGCAAGAGCGCCACCCCCTCCCAACCTCCCCCTGCAAGCAGGGGGAGGAGCAAAAAAATGGCGCCGCAATTGACTCCCTCCCCTGCGTGCAGCAGGGGAGGGCTGGGGTGGGGTGAAGCCCGTCATGTGAAGCAAGAGCGCCACCCCCTCCCAACCTCCCCTTGCAAGCAGGGGGAGGAGCAAAAAAATGGCGCCACAATTGACTCCCTCCCCTGCGTGCAGCAGGGGAGGGCTGGGGTGGGGTGAAGCCCGTCATGTGAAGCAAGAGCGTTACTGCCTCCCATCCTCCCCCTGCAAAGCAGGGGAAAGGGCATAAGCTCGCGCGCAGTCAGGCTGCGGCAGGCACCGCCACCGGCCCGCGCGCGCGTCGCGCTTTCTCATGGAAGTACAGCGCGGACACCAGCGTAATGGCCATGCCGATGCCCGACAGCGTCATCACCGTATCGGCATAGAACGACGCCCACGACAGGTGCATGCCGCCAAACTCTTTCACCAGAATTACCACCACGCTTCCCATGTAACCGCTGCTATCGGCGATGTACATGATGAAACCCACGTTGCCGGTGACCCGAAACGTCGCCAGCATGCGTTCGAAGAATGTTGCGTTGTACGGTACATAGGCTAGATAAAGCCCGAAGCCGCTAAAGCCGACCCAGCCCAGCGGATCGAGCATGTTGTGATTGTGCAGCCAGGTAGAGAAGGTGGCGATGGCGAAGCCACCGAAGATCAGCACGTGGTTGAGCATCAACGCCTTGAGGTTGTCGCGCACAAACATGGTGAAGGCCGTGATGATCAGCACGGCGATGGCGATCGGCACCTCGGTCTCGGTGAACACCGACGCGTCGCCGCCGCGGCCCAGGTCGCTCCAGATTTCCGCGGCAAAGTTGTCGCGAAAATCGCGCGTCACCGTCAGCGCCACGTAGGCCATCACGATCATCGCGATGCCGGGCAGAAAGCGCGCCAGAAACGCGCGGCGCGTGGCCGCATCCATCGGCACGCGCGCGCTGCGCGCGGCGATGTCGGCGGTATCGGGCGCGGGCAGGTGCTCCAATACCCAGGTGGCCGCATACAGCGGCGGTATGAACAAGGCGCCCGTGGCGAACGGCATCCAGAATTCGCTGACGTGCCAGCGCATCATCAGCCACATGCCCACCGTCTTGACCACGCCCGAGCCCACGATGAAGCTGGCGCACATCAGCGCGCCCATCAATTCGGTGCCGCGGCGCCCTTCCAGATAGCCGAAGATCACGCCCCACACCATGCCAAGCGGCAAGCCGTTGAGGAACAGAAACGCAATATTCCACGGTGCGGGGATCAGCGCAAAGCCGAGCAGCGCGATCCAGGAAAAGCCGATCAGCCCGGCCAGCGTACGCGCGCGGCGCTGGCGCTGGATCTGTGCGATCCAGGTAATGCCGCGCATCTTGCTCAGCATGTAGCCCATGACCTGCGCGATCACCAGCCACACCTTGTAGTCGACACCGCCAACGTGCATGCCCTCGAACGCGGCGGCGGTGAACGGCTTGCGGAATGCGTACATCGATGCATACGCCAGGAACGCGGCGCTGCCGGCGACCAAGTTGATCGCCATGGGATGGCGGCGAAAGCCCGATAGAAACGACACGAGAACCACCCCGAACCAGCCCATGTGGCAGTGCGGGAAGGGTGCCGGGCCGAGGTTACAGTGGCGTGGCGACGGGTAGCCGGTGGGGTGGCTTGGTCTACGCGTGATTTCTTGCTTGGTCACGCCGTTTACCCCTTACCTCGCGTGCAGCAGGGGGAGGAGCAAAAAAGTGCCGCAATTCACCCCCTCCCCTGCGTGCAGCAGGGGAGGGCTGGGGTGGGGTAAAGCCCATCATGCGAAGCATGAGCGTTACCCCCTCCCAACCCCCTGCTTTGCAGGGATAGGAGCGAAGGCGCTCAGCCGGTCACCGACGCGTTACCGTTTTCCAAATGCCCGGTATAACGCCGGATCCAGCTCGAATCGCCGCTAAGGGTGATAGTGAAGTCGTACCACCCTTGCGTCTGCGCCACCGCCGCGAAGTAGGTATTCACCGTCGCGCCGGCGGCGACGCTGTACGTCCATGGACCTTCGTCGGTGTAGTTATTGGCGGTGATGGTGAAGGTCACCGCTTTGCTGCCGGTATTGCTCATCGCAAAGTAGATCGCCAGCTCGCCCGAAGACGGATCGGCCGCATACGAAGAGGTAATACTGCAATTCTTGCCCGCGTCGTTTACATTGCCGGCGAAGCGGCGCAGGAAGCGGTTCGGTCCGATCACGGTGAGGTCGTACTGCCCGCTGCCGTAGCCCGTTCCGATGTTGAAGAAATCGCTGACCGAACCGTTCGCGCCATTGCTGTAGGGCTCCACGGTGTATTGCCATGGACCGCCGCTGCGATAAGCGTTGGCGTAAATGGCCAGGGGCACCGCGCGCGCCGCATACGTGCCCACGTTCTGCATTTGGATCCACACCAGGATCTGCCCATTCGAGCCGTACTGGAAGGAAGAAATATTCGCGTCCGGCTGATAGGGCAATGCGCGCGCCGCGCGCGTGCCCGGTTCCTGCTGCGGCAGGCTGTTGGGTGCGTTGCTGTCGGTGGGATTGGGCAGCGGGTCGCAGGTGAGCACGCGATTGATGGTCGAGGTTGCCGCCGGCAGATTGCCCGGCATGCCATACACCGGCGATGCGAAGTTGAACGCGCCGGTGAGGTCGCCGCTCACCTGGCGGCGCCACGCGCTGATCGCCGTACACACCGCGGGCTTGCCCAGCGCCGAGGTCCACGTTTCCAGAAACTGGATCACCGAGGTGTGATCGTAGATCTGCGAATCGACCGCACCGCCGCGCGTCCACGGCGAGCAGATGACCATCGGCACGCGAAAACCCATGCCGATCGGTTGCGTCACGCCATCGACGGTGATGAATTCGCCCGCGGTTCCGCCCGGAGGGACCGGTGGCGGCACGTGGTCGAAGAAGCCGTCGTTTTCGTCGTAGTTGAGAATCAGCACGGTGGAATTGAACGTGTCGATGTCGGTGGCGAGCGCCTGCAGGATCAGGTTGACGAAGTATTCGGCGTTCTCCGGCGGTGCATCGGGGTGTTCGGAGTAATCCTGGCTGGCCACGATCCAGCTCACTTGCGGCAGCGTGCCGTTCTGCACGTCGTTCTGGATCGCCAGCGCGATATCGACGGGCGTGGAGTTGTCGGTGTCGGGCACCGAGGCCATGCCTTGCTGGTACAAGGTGCTGGAGGTGGATGCGTCGGCAAATTGCGTGAAATACGCCAGCGCGTTGTCGCCGAAATTGTCGGAGGCGTTTTGGTACACCTTCCAGCTCACGCCAGCTGCCTGCAATGATTCGGCATACGTTTCCCAGGTTAGGCCCGATTCCGAGCCGCCATCGTAGGCCGGGCCGCCATGGTCGCCGGACGGATCGATCATGCCGCCCCACAAATACGTGCGGTTGGGGCCGGTGGCGCTCAAGATCGCGCTGAAGTAGTGATCGCAGATGGTGTACGCGTCGGCGAGCGCGTAGTGATAAGGAATGTCCTGCCGGGTGAGGTAGCCGAGCGTACGTACGCTGCCCTTGGCGGCCACCCACGAATCCATCTTGCCGTTGTTCCACGCCGCATGTTGCGTGGACCATGAATGATCGAGGCTGCCGTCGCATTGGGTGAGCACTTCGCTGCTCTGGCCCACGGCCGGCGAGGTGGTGTCGAAGGCCCAGGGATATTGCCGCGACGATCCGTTGGGCTGGTCGAACACCGAATAGCCGCCCGACAGGGTTATCCCTGCGCGATCGGCAAAACCGCGCACGCCCTGCAGCGAACCGAAGTAATGATCGAAGCTGCGGTTTTCCTGCATCAGGATCACCACGTGCTTGATGTCCGCGATCGTTCCCGTGCTGGCGGCGGTGGCCGCTTTCGCCGTTTTCAGCACGCCGCCCACGGTGTAACTGGTTACGCCCAGCGCGGCGGCCTTGGCCGAGAGCGCGAGAAACTTTCGACGACTGAGCTCAATCATTTCGACACCCATCGCTATGTTCGTTGGCGCGACGATAGGGACCGGGTGTGCTGCTTTTATGACGCTCAGACGGCTACGCGCGCGACCTGTCTAGGCGCAATCGTCAAGGCCCGGTGAAAGTGACGAACAGAACGCGAATGCGGGAACATCGCAAGCGTGCACGCTTGGCAACGCGCTATCCGTTGCACACGCTATGCGAAAAAAACCCCCTGGCGGGATCGCCGCCAGGGGGATTGTTGCGGGCATCGACGCGACAATTACGGCGCGTTGACGAATTTCTTCCAAGCGGTCAGCAAGTTGTAGGCGTTGACCGAACCCAGGCCATTGGCAAAATTCCAGCCGGCCTGCGCCGCGTAGGCGGCGGTCTTGGTGTTATAGGTGGAGGTGCTGGTGGAGGTCAGGCCGATCTGCGTCGGGCCATAGAACCCCTCGAAGTTCTGGATCGTGCCGTAGAAGTAGCAATCGGGCGTGCTTTCGCCAAATTCCTCCACCACGACGCACTGCGTGGAATTGCCGCCGTCGGTGATGTTGTGGAACACGCACTTGCCGGTGCCCTTGGTGCCGTTGTCGGCATCGCAGCCGGCGAGCGTGGACGGCGCCGAACCGGTAGCACCGCCGTACTCGTTGCGAGCCAGCTCATACAACGTCGGTGCCGCGTTGCCCTGGTTGGGCGACAGTCCCGCGTTGGCCAGGCCCTGGTCGATCAGCGCCTGGATGCCCGCGAACATCGGCGAGGACAGCGAGGTACCGCCTTCCAGGATCACCGGCGTGGTGAAGTCGGGCGCGCACGGATACGAATCGGTGCACAGGATCACCCACGAATAACCGCCATAGGAACCGGCGAACAGCGAGACGTCGGGCAGGTCGCGCGACTGGTCCTTGGCCGCGCCATGCACGATGCGCTGCCACGAGGGCTTGATATCGACCGACGAGGGACCGCCGCTGCCGCTTTCGGATGTCGCGTAGTAGCCATAGGGATCGTAGATCAACGCGTTCTTGCAGAATTTAAGTGCAGCAGCGTTGATCAAGTCCTTCGCCGCACGCGTGTTGCCGCAGGATTCGTTCCAGGTGATTTCCGGCACATACGACAGCGCCGAGCCGTATTGCGCATTCAACGTGCTGCTGAAGTACTTTTTGGTGGTGCCATCGAGCACGTCGGCCGTATCCGAACCGCCCACGCCCGTATCGTTGGGCGAGGTCGCGAACGAATTGGCGTCGATCGCCGGCACGCCGTTGATGATGGAACCGTTGAAGCTTGGGTTGGAACCGGAATCGCCCGTGGATACAAACACCGAGATGCCTTCGGCGTCGGCCTGCGCCCACATGATGTCGATGGCGCTCTTGCTGGCCGAATCGGTAAAGCCCTCGCCGTAGCCGTAGCTCGCGCTGATGATGTTCGGACGCGACGCGCCATTGATCAGGTTATCCGCCGCGGTGTACACGCCGCCGAAGAAGTTGGTGCTGCCCGCATCGTTGCAGGTCGCCACCCAAATGTTTGCGCCGGGTGCCATGGCCGTGGACCACTCCGAGTCGAGCACGGTTTCGATGCTCTCGCTGGCATCTTCGCCGCCCGGGTCGGTGCAATTGCCGGTGGAGGGCGACAATTGCGGCTGGAACTGCTGGTAAGTGCCGCCGTAGCTGCCCAGGTTGAACTGCTGCACGAAGTTGTTCCAGTCGGCGCTGACCATGCCATAGTCTTCGACTACCGCGATGGTGATGCCCTTGCCGGTGATGCCGGCGCCATAGAGCGCGGAGGTGTTGTAGATCACGTTCATGTCGTAGGGCACGAAACCGCGCGAGCCGCCGACAAACGGAACCGCCTGCGGCGTCGGCGCGGCGCCCTTCGTCGCGGCTGCCGACTGCTGCAGCTTGAAGCGCTGCGAGGACGCATTGAACTGGCCGATTTGCGGCTGCTTATGCAACGGCTGCGGATGCAGGTCGTTGAGGCCCGCCACGCCCGTCACCACGCTGCGCAGCGCGGTCGGAACGCTGATGTCGCCGCTATTGGCGATGTGGCTGACGTGGTTGATCAGGTAACGGTTTTCCTGCGTGTGGAACGCGGTGCGCACCTGGCCCGCCGTGCCGCTGAAGTCGATCTGCATCTTGTTCGGATACACCCCGTGTACGGTGAAACCCTGCGACACCAGCCACGCCGTCACCGCGGCGATGTCGGAATCGGCCACGCCGAAGGTCGCGCCGAACTCTTCCGGCGTCACCCACTGGTGGAATTTGGACGAGGAAGGATCGTGCTGCGCGGCGATCAGCGCCTCCAGTGCCGACTGGCGCGTCGCACTGCGCTGCAATACCAGCAGCATATGGTTCATCGGCGTGGAATCGGCCACGGCGTTGGTCGGCGTCATGCTGTCCAGGAAGGACAGGTGGCTGTTGCTCAGCGCCGATACGACCCGATTATCGACAGCCTGGGTGACGCGCGGCGCCTCGGTGGTGTTGAGGCCGGCGAGCGCCGGATTGGATGAAGCAGCCAAAGCGATCGACGGCAGCGCCGCAACCGCTGCGGCGATCGATACGCCTATCATCACATGCTCGGTTTTCACGTTTTTTCTCCCTGAAAAGGTCAATGAAAAAAGCGAGTCCCCCTGTGATGGATATGCCAACTCAAATTTCAGTCGTCGAACGGGTACCTCCCTGGTACTTAAGGATCGTCACGCCAGAAAAACCAGCCGACCGCCATGCGGGCCCGACGCAGCGCCGCAGGCCAAGATCGTACTGGTTGCTAGATATCTCCCACTGCAACCCGGCGTGATGCCGGGGGCCACGATGGTGCTACCAGTGCAATGGCATCGTCCAGTGCTTTGGAAAATTTAGATGTTGCATTTGATTTACACATCACGCAATCAGCTGAACAAGCCATTGGCATGGCCGATGAGACGATCCTCAGGTTGCGTGTCTCCATCGAAGGCGCGACCCAATTTTCATCTGATGCTTACAATCGGCGCACACTTTGGACGTCCAAGCCCAAAACCGATGTGCCAAAAAATCATGTGGCTGAATCGGCGGCGATCCGCTGATTTGGGCGCAGCGCCTAGCACTGGCATAGCGCGATGTCGGTGGCCTTGAGCAGGTCCGGCAGGCCGGCCTACCGTGGGCGATTCCGGTTCAGCCCAGGCCGCGCCAGCGTGCAACCAGGCCCACCGAGGCGATCAATGCGTGCGAGAGCATACGCAGGTCCGCCGGCATATGCCGGCGGCGCACGTCGAGCAGCAACGCGGCGCGCATCTGGTCGCTGCGGTTCCACACTTCGTGCGGATAGGTGTCGTCCCAAAGCAGTTGTTCGCCGCTGCCGATGCGATGCTCCTGATCGTTCAAGGCCAACACCGCGGCGGGGCGGCCCTCCTCGTCCAGCGGCACCGACAGGCCCAACTGATAGCGCAGCACACCGCGAAACGGGCCGCGGTGACGCGGGATGTGTTTATGCGGTGCGAGGAAAGACAGCGATGCGGACAGCACGTCGGGCGAGGAGGACACCAGCTGTCCCAGCGTGGGGCACAGCGCCATGTTCCTGTCCACGTCGGTGCCGTAGACCTTCAGTATGCACAGGCGCCAATCCTTGCCATCGTTGGCGGAGATTTCCGCCTGCGCGGGCATGATCTCGTGGAAGCGCGGTATGGATTGCATGCGTGCGGCCAGCACCAACGCCTCGTCGCGAATGCGCTCCCACGCGGCGACGAAGCGCGCGGCATCCGGAAAGTACGTATCGGCATCCAGTACCGGCGGGGTATCGATGCGCGCATCGTAAATGCGCCGCATGGCGTTGACCGACAAGTCGTACCACAGGCTCATGCTCGGTTGCGCCTAGTCAAGGAGTGATCCGCAGAAGTGCTACGTCCTTGCAAACCAGTGTAGCTCGCGCGCCGGCCGAGCCGCATCGGCCGCGGGCCACGGCATGAAGTTTCGGAAGGGCGCGCGGCCGGCGCGAAAAAGCCCGCCTGCAAATACCCTTGCCGCACGCCAGCAGGCCGCCGCGGCCGTAAAAGATTGCGCCAGCCGTCTGCCGCCTAAACGGGTAGCGACGCGGATATCGCGCAATCTGTGACCGCCATCGCGCTTGGCTCATCAAGCGGCCGCAGTGCGTGCCGATAACCGCGTGCCGGAGGTATCCGGGACGACAGAGCGAGCCGTCATGAATGTCGATAAGTTCAAGCAAGAGCACGTGGACCTGCTCAGCGCCATCGCGCAGTTGCGCCAATCCGTGCAGTTGGGCGTGCAGGAGCATGCCGAGGCGATCTGCAGGCAGCTGCTTGCCATGGCCGGCAGCATCAAGTTGCACCTGGCGGCGGAAGATCGGGTGCTCTATCCGGCGCTGGCCCAGGCTGACGATCCGTTTGTCGCGCACGTGGGCCGGCGTTTCCAGCAAGACATGGGCGGCATCGCCGAGGCGTTCGCGGCGTTCATCGCACGCTGGAACCTGCCGGCCAAGATCGCCGCCGATCCCGCCGGCTTCAAGGAAGATGCCAACGCCATCTTCAAGGCCCTGCACGCGCGCGTACAGCGCGAAAACCGCGACCTCTATCCGTTGGCCGAAATGATCTGACGCCAGGGCCAGGTTCTAGTCACCGTGCATGCGCACGGCATTCAGGACGCGGCGATCCTGACGCAGTTGCGTCCCGCGTGCTTGGCCTCGTACAAGGCCTTGTCCGCACGGCGCCGCGCGCCGGACATGTCCGCCTCGTCACCGTGCGCCAGTGCCGCGCCGATCGACACGGTCAGCGCGTAGCTTTGTCCTTCGATGGAGAACGCCGTGCGTTCGATCGCCGTGCGGATGCGCTCGGCCAGCGCCAGCAGATCGGCGCGCTGCACTGCCGGCGACAGCACCAGGAATTCCTCGCCGCCCACGCGCCCGACCATGTCACCGGCGCGCAGCATGCGGCGGATGTTGGTGACCAGCTCCAGCAGCACGCGGTCACCGTCGTCGTGGCCGAAGCGATCGTTGATGCTCTTGAAGTGGTCGGCATCGATCAGCAGCACGCCGATCGACTCATGCCGCGCGCGTGCGCGCGCCAGCAGCGTTTCGGAGGCTTCCAGCAGGCCCAGGCGGTTGTTGACGCCGGTGAGCGGATCGATGCGCGCCAGGTCGAACAGTTCGCGCTGCAGGATCTCGTTGTACAGCAACAGGAAACCCACGCTGGCCAGCAGCGGCTGCACGCCGTACAGCAGCACGTAGAAGCTGTTGATCGGCGAGGGCGCGGTGATGCTCTGCAAGGGCGTTGCCAGCGCCCACAGCGACACGTTGCGCCACACCAGCAGCGCGATAGCCAGCACGTACGCCCACATCAGCACGCACTGCGCGCGCGTCTCGCGCTTGCCGCAGCCGCCCCACAGTGCGGCGATGTTCAGCCCGTTGGTGCATAGCAGGATGGTCGAGCCCCACAACACCCGTTCGGGGTAACTGGGATGGATCACGCTAAGCCAGGCCACGCCGAGCCAGCCCACCACCCCCACCGCCAGCGAGGTGCGCCACAGCAGCGGGCGCTGCAGCACCATGCGCAAGGCGATCACCGTCAGTACCTGGGCCAGCAGGTTGAGCCCGTTGCCCAACAGCAGCACCACCAGCGGCGACACATGCACGTCCACCGCCAGCACGAAATCGCCGCAAGCTTCGGCCACCATCGCGGCCGCGCGCAGGCGCAGGCCGTTCAACGCGTAACGGCAGCCATCGTGGGCGCCGTACCAAAGCATCAGTGCAAGCACCAGGGCCTGGCCGCCATTGATCAGCGCTAAGGTTTCGACATTGAGCTGCATCGTGGGATTCCGGAGATCGGCCAGCGGCCAAGCACACGTTCGCGCCCAGCCGGCCGCACCCTCGCGGGCGCAGTCAATGCCGGTCGGAACGAACGGCCGTCAGCATGATCTCCTCTCCTCTCCTTCGCTATCGATGAGCACCCGCAGTATGACTGGCTGAACGGGATTGACCCGGGATGAGGCAAGGAGCGTGCCGAACACCCGCGTGCGGACGGTGCGGTGTCGCGGGATGCGTGCGGATAGACGTCTGAATCGTTCTAAATGGCGTCACCGCCGCTGGGTCCTGAATGAAGCTGTCGCAAGCCTGTCGCACAGAGGCACATGCGGGCGTTCATAGGCAGCTTTTTTGCGTGCCTTACAGCGCAAAGCGTCACTTTTCAGGCGCGGCGGCGCCCTCCGCGACGGCTTGTCGGAACCTTCCCACAAGTTAAACAAGGCCTAGATAGAGACCTGCTTGCCGATATCCACCACCTGGCTGGCAGGAATGTGCAGGTAATCGGTCACGCGCGCGCAGTTGCGCAACATCAGCGTGAAAAGCACGCGGATCCAGCGCGGAATGGGGTGGCCGTCGGTGCGCGCGACGATCTTTTCCATGCCGATGAAATAGGTGAGCTTGGTCGGATCGATGGGGCAGCCGTGGGTGGCGATCTGCAGCATCAGCGCCGGCATGTCCGGGCGTTCCATGAAGCCGTAGGTCGCCGTCACCGCCCAGAAATTGGGACCCACTTCGGCTAGCGTCAGGCGGTCCCGGTCGGCTACCCAGGGCCTGGGAGCGATGTCCAGCGTCACCGCCAGCACGCGTTTTTGCAGCGCCATGCTGTGGCGCACGTACCACAGCATCACCGGCGGCGCGGAAGCCCGCGCGCGGGTAAGAAACACCGCCGTACCCGGCACGCGCGCCACGCCGGTCTGCAGCAGTTCGTCCAGGAACGCATCCACCGGCATCGGATCCTCGGCCGAACGCGCGGCGATCGCCACCACGCCGCGATGCCATACATACATCACCAGATACACCGCCGTCGCCAACAGCAACGGCACATAGCCGCCCTCAAGCAGCTTCATCATGTTGGAGGCGAAGAACGAGGCATCCACCAGAAAGAACAAACCCGCCACCGCCGCCGCCGCGGCAAACGGCCATTTCCACACCTCGCGCATCGCGATAAACAGCAGCGCGGTCGTCATCAGCATGGTGGCGGACACCGCGATGCCGTAGGCGCCGGCCAGGTTGTCCGATTTGCCAAAGCCCAGCGCCAGGCCGATGGTGACCAGCATCAGCAGCCAGTTCACCGCGCCGACGTAGATTTGGCCGTAGCCCTGCGCGGAGGTCTGCGACACTTTCAGGCGCGGCATCCAGCCCAGTTGGATCGCTTGCCGCGTCATCGAGAACGCGCCGGTGATGATCGACTGGCTGGCGATGATGGTGGCGATGGTCGACAGGATGATCAGCGGCAGCGTCAGCGGCGCCGGGCACAGGCGATAGAAAATGTTGCCCTCCATCGGCGCGCCCGCCAGCACGATCGCGCCCTGGCCCGCGTAATTGAGCACCAGGCTGGGGAACACCAGCGCCGACCACGCCAGCTTGATCGGGCCGGCGCCGAAGTGGCCCATGTCCGCATACAACGCCTCGGCGCCGGTCACGCACAGAAACACGCCGCCCAGCACCAGGAAGCCGCCCCCGCCGCTATGGAACAGATAGTGCAGCCCGTAATACGGATTGAGCGCCCACAGGATCGCCGGATGCTTGACGATACCCCAGATACCAAGCAGCGCCATGGTAAGAAACCACAGCGCCATGATCGGGCCGAACGCGCGGCCGATTTTCGCCGTGCCGGCGGGCTGGAAGGCAAACAGCGCCAGCAGGATCAGCACCGCCAGTGGCAGCACATAATGCTGCAGCGACGGGGCGACGATGTTGAGCCCTTCCAGCGCCGACAACACCGAGATCGCCGGCGTAATCGCGCCGTCGCCGTAAATCAGCGCCGCGCCGAACAGGCCCGTGGCCACGATCAGCGGCCGCTTGTTGCGCTTGACGCCCAGCAACGCCATCAGCGCCAGGATGCCGCCCTCGCCGTCATTGTCGATGCGCATGGCAAAGCCCGCGTACTTGACGGTGGTGACCATGATCAAGGTCCAGACCAGCAGCGAAATCACGCCGTAGATGGTCTGCGCATTATCGCCGCCGGTCACGTCCAGCACGGTCTTGAACGTATACAACGGGCTGGTGCCGATATCGCCGAACACCACCCCCAGGCACCCGACGCCCGCGAAAAGCAGTGCCGGCCGTTTCGACGCATGGGCTGCAGCTTCCGACATGGCAAACCTGTCCGGTGGCAAAGCTGACCGGCAGTCTACCCACCCAACGTGACACTGGCGACAAACGCCTTTGATAAAGTGATGCTTCCATGCCCCGGCAAGGGCGCCGGGACAGAGTGGCGGGCAGCAGACATTGACGATTTTCTGCTGCACTGTGCGTTCAAGACAGCGAGAGGTAAGGAGAAAGCACCATGGCCAAGGCCAACAAAGCCGGCAAGAACGACAAAGCCAAGACACGCCGCGAAGCGCCGCTGAAAACCCCCACCGCACTGGGCGAACCCGCGCAACGCGACATCTCCGCCGGGCTCAATGCCCTGCTCGCGGACATCTTCGCGTTGTACCTGAAAACCAAGAACTTTCATTGGCATATGAGCGGCCCGCATTTCCGGGACTACCACCTGCTGCTGGACGAGCAGGCGGACGAGCTCTTCGCCATCACCGATCCCGCCGCCGAGCGCGTGCGCAAGCTTGGCGGCACCACGCTACGTTCGATCGGCCATATCGCCAAACAGCAGCGCATTGCCGACAACGACGCCGGCTTCGTCACGCCCGCCGACATGCTGGCGGAACTGCGCGAGGACAACGCGCGTTTGGCCGCCTATATGCGCGAAACGCACGCGCTGTGCGACGAATACAACGACGTGGCCACCGCGAGCCTGCTGGAAAACTGGATCGACGAGGCCGAACGGCGCGTATGGTTCCTGTTCGAAACCGGGCGCTAACGTAGAGAACCGGGAGAGCCGCGCTGGCGGCCCTCCCGGCTCCGCGCGTTCTGCGCCTGCCGTGCCGCACCGAAGGATGCGCCGAAACCGGCGCAATCTGCGCCCATCTCACCCTGTAAGCAGGCACAAGGGTAAATTGCCCGGCGTTTGCCTCAACTTCGACCGGTCGCGGTCCGCGCCCGCGCCTACCATCGGCGGTCCATCCATCACGGAGCGATGCCTTGAACCGCCGAGACCTGCTCAAGCACGCACTGATCGCCACCTCCGCCCTCGTTCTCAATCCCCTGGCGAGCTTTGCCGCCGGCACCGATGACACGCAACAGCGGCTGACCGCCCTGGAACGCAAGCACGGCGGCCGACTGGGCGTGGCGGTATGGGATACGGGCAACGGACGCCGCATCGGCCATCGCGCCGACGAACGCTTCATGATGTGCAGTACCTTCAAGCTGTTGCTCGCCGCCGCCACGCTGGCGCGCGTGGACCGTGGCGCGGAACGGCTGGATCGCCGCCTGGTTTTCCAGCAAAGCGACGTGCTTTCCTATGCGCCGGTCACCCGCCTTCACGTCGGTGCGCCAGGCATGACCATCGCGGACCTGTGCAAGGCCGCCGTCAGTCTCAGCGACAACACCGCCGCCAACGTATTGCTGGCGAACCTGGGCGGCCCGTCCGCCGTCACCGCGTTTGCGCGGCAGCTCGGCGACCGCATCACGCAGCTGGATCGCAACGAGCCGGCCCTTAATTATCCCGCGCTCGATCATGTCAGCGACACCACCACTGCGGCATCGATGCTGCACAACCTGCACACACTGGTGTTGGGCGATGCGCTGAGCGTCGCCTCGCGCACGCTGCTCACCCAATGGCTGCGCGACACCACCACCGGCCTGACGCGCCTGCGCGCCGGCCTGCCCGCGGGATGGATGGCCGGCGACAAGACCGGCAGCGCCGGTGATGCCACCAATGACGTCGTCATCATTTGGCCGCCCAAACGCAAGCCGCTGCTGGTGTCGGCCTATTACGCGGCGGCGACGCTGGACGATGACGCGCGCAGCGCGGTGCTCGCCGACGTGGGGCGCATCGTCGCGGCGATGTAGTGCTGAAAAGCCGGGCGCGCGCCGCTGCTGCGATGCAACCGCGCGCCATGCACAGCGGCGAGCGGTAACTCAGTCGATTTCCAGCTTGTAGCCCACGCCGTAGATCGAGCGGATCGGCTCCTGCCCGGGCACCGCCTGTTCCAGCTTGCGGCGCAGGTTCTTCACGTGGCTGTCGACCGTGCGATCGGTCACCACGCGATGATCCATGTACAGGTTGTCCAGCAGGCGATCGCGCGAAAACACGCGTCCAGGCGCGGCGGCCAGCGTTTTCAGCAAACGGAATTCCACCGGCGTGAGATCCAGTGCCACGCCATGGAACACGGCGCTGTGGGTCTCCTCGTTGATGCGCAGCGAAGAATGATGCTGCCCCGCCGCCACGCGCGCGCGGCGCAGGATCGCCTTGATCCGCGCCACCACTTCGCGCGGGCTGAACGGCTTGCAGATGTAATCGTCGGCGCCCAACTCCAGCCCGAGCAGGCGGTCGATCTCCTCCACACGCGCGGTGAGCATGATGATCGGCACGTCGCTGAAGCCGCGCAGTTCGCGACAAATGTCCAGGCCATCGCGGCCGGGCAGCATCAAGTCCAGCAGGATCAGGTCCGGTTGCCCGGCCGTCGCCGCCGGCACCGCCTCGCGGCCGTCGGCCACCCACTGCCAGGCGTAGCCGGCGGCCTGCAGATAATCGCCCACCAGCGCGGCGAGCTTGGGTTCGTCTTCCACCAGCAGAATGCGCGCCAAGGGCGCGGGCGTGCTGTTCATCTCATGTGCTCCCTGCCGGCAGATGGATCGTCAACCACAAGCCGCCCAGCGGCGACGCCTTGGCCTGCATGCTGCCGCCATGCGCATCGACGATCGCGCGGCAGATCGCCAGGCCCAGCCCCGCGCCGCCGCTGGCGCGATTGCGCGACGCTTCCACGCGATAGAAACGATCGAACAGACGCGGCAGGCTTCTGTCGTCCACGCCCGGTGCGGAGTCCATCAACTCGACGGTTACGCCATCGCCGGCCGCGACGCAGGCAATACGCAACTGGCCGCCCGCATCGGTGTAGCGCACGCTGTTTTCAATCAGGTTGTTGAACACCTGCTGCAGGCGGCCCTCGTCGGCGAGTATGGTCATCGGTGCGGCGGGCAGGCGCAGATCGAGCGCCAGGTGGGCCTTGCGCAAGCGCTCCTGGAAGGTTTCCACCACCGACTCCAGCAACCTGCCCACGTCAACGTCGACCTTGCGATACGTCATCGTGCCGAGATCGGCGAGCGAAAGCTGATACAGATCGTCGATCAACTTGCTGAGCGTACCCACTTCGGCCTGCAGCGAGTGGATCGCCGCGGCATCGAGCTGGCGCACGCCGTCTTCCAGCGCCTCCAGCTCGCCGCGAATGATCGCCAGCGGCGTGCGCAACTCATGCGACACGTCGGCGACAAATTCGCGGCGCATGGTTTCGTTGCGTTCCAGCGTCAGCGCCAGCTTGTTGAAATCGTGCGCGAGCTGACCCAATTCGTCATGCGCACGCGTGACCACGCGCGAGGCGTAATCGCCCCTGGCCAGCGCATGCGTGGCCTTGGCGATGCGGTGCACGGGATTCAACAACGTGCGGGCCAGCCAGATCGCCAGCAAGCCGGCCAGCAGCAGCGCCTGCATGCCGACCATCCAGGTGGCGCGGTACTGCCCGGCCTGGAAACGCAGGTCGCCCGCCTCGGTCACCTGCCGGAACGACAACATGGTCAGGATCCCCACGGTGCGGCCGTTGACCACGATGTTGCGCTTGAGCGCATGCGGCCCGCTCGCCGCGTGCGGATTGCCGAACAGATACTTGCCTTGCGCATCGAGCAGGGTGAAACGCAGGTCCGCGCCGGTCAGGTCGGAGATCGAATACGTCGATGCCGGCTGCGTGCCCGGCGGCGGCTGGCCGGGAGGCGACTGTCCGGGCGCGCCCGGCGGCGGCCCCTTGCCAAGGTCCGGCGGCGGCTGGTTGGAAAAATCCGGTGGCGGCTGCCCGAGATTGCCCGGCGGCGGCATCGGCGGCGGGCCGAACGATGGTTGGCGGCCGCTGCCGGCCCCGGGCGCACTGGGCGGCCCGAAAGGCCGCATCATTTCGAACCAGGGCCCCGGCGTCTGCTGCAGGAAATTCCAGTTGCCATGTTCGCGATAAGCCGTAGTGAGCGAGGCCGCGACGCTGTCCATGCGCGCGCTTTCCTGTTCGCTGAGGTAGCCGAAAAAGCCACGGTCGAAACTCCAGCGCGCGGCAACGCCCATCGCCAGCACGGCGAATACCGCGACGGCGAGCATGGCAATGAACAACTTGGCGGTGAGGCCGAGACGCATGGAGGCTGGTGCATGTGGGTGCCCAGGCGCCATTAGCGCCCGATTGTCCGCATGGTTTCAAGCGAAAGCGTGTGATTCCACGAAATCTCCCAATTTCCTGCACAGTGTTGCGCGATGGTGGCCCCAAGCCGCATCCGCGGCGCGGCCGGGCAAGCAACCATGGTTTCGAGCAAGAGCAAGGCGGCCATCGAGTTTCTGCACTTCCTGGCCGACATATCCGATCCCAATACCGGCGACATTTCCGCGCTGAAACTCGCCGCGTGGCTGGGCATGACCGAAGAGGCATTGCTCAAGCGCTGGATGCAGCGCGGCCCGCATTCAGGCTGGCGCAGCTTCGCCGATGAGGTGATCGGCGTGCTCGATGCCGCCCAATCGCAAGGCGCCAGCCTGGACTGCGCGATCGACTGGTACCGCAACACACCGATCGCACAGTGCGGTTTGCGCACGCCCGACCAGATCGTCGTGGCCGGCGAAGCGCCCTGGCTGGTGCGCCAACTGGACGTGTGGAACGTGTGGGTGCGCCCCGGCGCCACGCCGCGCCTGCACGATCGACGCTGACGTCTGGCCATCTTTTCGCATTCCCCGCGCGGGAGGCGCACGGAACCCTCGGGAAACCGCGTTCTTGCCGACGGACCGGCCGCGAAGAACGCGACGCTTCCCTTTTTGTATCGCCTCGGTCGCTTCGCTGGATGCGGCGCTGATGCAGCCACACACCACATCCGCGCGCACGTACCTGGCGTGCGCCACGGTGGGAGATGACGCGCCATGCAGAAGATGTTCAAAGATGATGTCCATGTCGAATACGCACTCGCCCTGCTGCATATCCTTGAGCAGCAGGGCATTACGCGCGAGCGTGCGCTGCTGGGTACCGGTATCGACGCCGCGCAACTGGAAGACGGCGGGCGCCTTACCACCCATCAGGACGCCACGTTGCTCACCCACGCGGTGCGCCTGACCAACGATCCGGGCATCGGCTACCAAGTCGGGCTGCACAGCACGCTGACCTGGCACGGCCTGCTCGGCTTTGGCCTGATGAGCTGCGCCACGTTGCGCGACGCGCTGGAGCTGTGGTCGGAATTCCTGGACCTGCGCACCACCACGTTCAACCTGCGCCTGCAACACTGCGGCGATTACGCCGAACTGCAAGTGCACGACCTGGCACCCAAGGCGCCGATGCGCTCGTGCGCGGTCGATCGCCTGCTGACGATGACCACGCGCCTCTGCGAGCAGCTCACGCAGCAGCCGCTGCCGGAAATGGAAATCTGGTACCGCAACAGCGAACCGCTGCACTTTTTCCGCTATCGCAAGCGCCTTGTCACCACGCGCTTCGGCACGGGCCTGTGCCAGATCCGCTTTGCCGCCAGCGAGCTGGACCTGCCGCTGGTGCACGCCAACGCATCCACTTATCGACATATCAAGCTGCAGTGCGAGCGCGAACGCGCGCGGCTGCGCCGCTCGGACGACCTGGTGGTGCGCGTGTCCGACCTGCTGCAACGCTACGAGGGCCAGGGCTATCCCGGCATCGAGGACGCCGCGCGCACGCTATGCATGTCCAGCCGCACGCTCAAGCGCAAACTGCAGCGGCTAGGCCTTAATTTCCGCGGCCTGGTGGACGAGGCGCGCAAAGACGCGGTGCTGCGCGACGTACTCAATCCCGTGCTGCGCATGGATGAAATCGCCGCGCGGCGCGGCTATGCGGACCCAGCCAACCTGACCCGCGCGTTCCGTCGCTGGACCGGCGAATCGCCGAGCAAGTATCGCGCGCGGCTGCTTTCCACCGGCAGCTGATCGCCGCTGTCCGTACCCCTCGATATCCAGGCAAGGCTTTAGCGCAAAAGCCGGCGAAAAAAAGGCCACCGTTTCCGGTGGCCTTTGCCGTAGGGGGATATGCAATCCCGCGAATGTCCCGATTTCTTCTGGCGAGCAGTCCCGCTCGGCCGCGCTCGGGCTCAGAAGTCGTACTCGGCGTTCAACTGCAGATAGCGCGGCGTCTGGTAGCCGGTGGCGGTGAGGTAGGTGGTGTTGGTGAACAGCGACGCACCGTCGTTGGCATTCTGCGCTTCGTTCACGGTCAGCACGGTGTGCTTGTTGAACACGTTGAACACCGTGGCGCGCAGGGTCAGCCCCTTGAACCACTTGGGATGATACGAACCGCTCAGGTCCAGCTGCCACAGCGTCGGCGTCGTGCCGGCCGCGCCGCGCGTCACGTAGGTGCCTACGCCATCGATGTAGCAATACAGGTACGGCGAGCCGCCGGTGGAGCCGTAGCCGTTGATGCTCGAATCGATCGGCGCATCGCCGTAGCAGTTTTCCGGACGTCCGGTCTGGCCGATCAGGTTGGCACCGAGCTGCCATTCGTCGTTGATGCGCCAGGCACCGTAGGCTTTCAGCGTGTGGCGATGGTCGTTGGTCTGGTTGCCGTTGTTGCCGATCATCAACTCCGGATAGTCGAACAGCTCGCTGGTGCCGGTATCGGCCTGGCCGATGTTGGAATCCACCAGGCCCTCGGTGTTGCCGTAGGAGCGCGCCAGCGTGTAGGAGATATTGAGGTAGAACGTGTTGTTGAAGTTGCGCTCGGCGGTCAGTTCCAACGCGTAATAGTTGCGCTTGTAGTCGGGTTCGCCGATGTCCTTGCCGCTCAGCACCACTTTGTACAGCTTGCTCGGGTTGTTCGGATCCAGCGGCAGATACAACGTGGCGCCGTCGCCCGGATTGTTGATGAAACAGCCGTTGAGCGTGGAGGCTACCGCGTCGCCATTGTTCAGCGCGGGGGTGAGCGAGGTAGTCGAGTAATCGAAACCGTAGACGGAGTCGGCGTACTTGGCGATGGGGCGGAAATCGCATTCGTCGTCCAGGCCCGTAAGCACGTGGCGCACGATACCCTTGATGCCCAACGTCCAGTCGTTCCATTGCTGCTGGGCGCCGAGAATGAATTCACGCTGCTTGAAGGGCTTCAGGTCCGAGGGCGCATACGAGGACGCAGCCGGCGCCACGCCGCTTTCGGCGTTGGCGTATTGGAGCGGCGACAGCGCAGTCAGGCCTTCGGGTGCGCCGGTGGTCGGGTTCACGCTGGTATAGCTGAAGGCCTGGTAGCTGTAGACCGACGCGGCGGCGCCGCGAATGGCCACGCCGGCATCGATCGGCAACGAATAATCGCCCGCGCTGCCGTAGATCTTCAGCGAAGAATCGCCGTGCACGTCCCAGGCGAAGCCCATGCGCGGCTGCAGATTGTGATCTTGCCGCACGAAGGTTTCGCCCAGCGCGTTCTTGTTGTTGAACTGGTCGTTGCGCAGGCCGATGCGGGCGAGGAAGTCATCGGTGATGTGCCAGTTGTCCTGGATATACGCGGCACGCTGGGTGACGCTGACCTTGGCGCCGGTGTTGTACACCACCTTCTCGACGTAGTTTTCGTCGGCCTCGCCGTTGGAGGTCGAGCTGTCGGGCAGGTATTCCCACAACGCGCCACCCTCGTAGGCCTGGCCGTAGGAGGAGGTGGTGACGTCGCGCGTCCAGCCGCCCGTGATGTCGTGGTCGCCCAGTTTCCATTCCAGGTCCAGGCGCAGCGACTTGCGCGTGTCCTCGCTGTTGTACGCCGTCAACATGCTGCCGGGCACGAAATTGCAGTGCGTGTAGGGCGAAAGCGTGCCGGCCAGCACCGGGTTGCGATCGTCGACAATCACCGGGCAGCCGGACGCTTCATTGCTGATCGAGCCGTCGTAGCTTTCCACCGTGCCGTCCGCGGCGGTGGCGGTGTTGTAGCGCTTGTTGTGGTTTTCGCCGTATTGCGCGGTCAGCGTCAGGTCGTCGGTGATGTAGCTGGTGTACTTGAGGATGTTGTTCTGGCCGCCGTACTTGGTGTTCACCACGCCCTGGTAATTGTAGTGATAGGGCGTATTGTCGGCGGTGAAGCCGGAGTAATAGACGTCCGTATTGTAGTGGCGGGTGTCGTTGAAGCCGGTGTATTCAAGGATGTTGCTGTCGTTGATGTTCCAGTCCATCTTCAGCAACCAGTACGGATCTTTCTCGGTCTGCTGCTGATAGCCGCCGCTGCCAGCCTCGGTGATCGGGTTGTAGTAATCCGAATCGGTCTTGGTCTGGCTGACCAGGGCGAAGATGAACAGCTTGTCCTTGATCAGCGGGCCGCCGAGCCAGGCATTCCAGCGCGAAGTGAAGTCGATCGGATTCCAGCTGCCATTGTTGCCGATGGTCGCGTTCTTGTTGCCGCGCGCAGAATAGGACATGTTGCCGTTGTTCAAATAGACGTCCGGCTCGCTGGCCATGGTCTGGGTGGGGTTCCAGGTGACGTCCACGCCGCCTTTCCACTCGTTGGTGCCGCGCTTGGTGGTAACCGACACCACGCCGCCGGTGGCGTTGCCGTACTCGGCGCCGTAGCCGCCGTCCTGCACCGATTCCTGGTCGATCGCCTCGAACGGTACCTGCGAAAAGCTCAACGAATCGAACTGGTTGGTGACGTTGAAACCGTTGACGTAATACGCATTCTCCGCCACCGACGAACCGCCGAACGACACCAGGTTGCCGAACGCCGAATCGCCCTTCACCGCACCGGGCGTCAGCAACGCGACCGCCGAGACGTTCTTGGCGATGGGCAGCGACTTGATCTGGTCGGCGGTGAGCACCGTGCTGGTTTGCACCGACGACACATCGATGGCCGGAAGGCTGTCCGCCGACACGGTGATGGTGTTGAGATTCTTTGCCGATGCCGTGGCCGCAGTGGCCAGGTTGACGTTGCTGCCCTGGCCGGCCAGCACGGTGACTTCCTGGCTGGCGGACTTGCCGACCTCGGCAAGATTCACCCGATACTTGCCCGGCAGCAGCGAGTTGAACTGATAACGCCCGTCCTGGCCTACCGTGACCGTGCGCACCGCGCCGTTGCCTTCGTTGGTGGCCGATACTTGCGCGCCCGGATCGGCCGTGCCGTAGATCGAACCGGATGTGCTCTGCGCAAACAGCGCACTGCTGCCCATGCCGCAAGCAAGTGTGACGGCCAACGCCATCTGTTTATATCGAAGATTTTTATAGTCAGCGCGACGCTGCATAGCTACCTCTCCCCACGATGTGCCGATAGAAGACCGCGCCGGGCAAGCCCAGCGGAAAGTCGTTGGTGTGAACGCGAACATTTTTTTCACAGTAGCGCGTGCGCAGCGATGCAACGCTTCGTGCACGCGCTTTGGCCCGCGATCACAAAATCATGGCCCTGCTGGACAAGCCAAGCGCGCTACACATGTCACGCAAGCACGTCTGCTTGCACGGCAAAGCCGCGCAGGCACGCGTATCGCGAGAAAAAAGAAAGCTCCGATAGCCGGGGATGGACTATCGGAGCTTCAACGACCGCGCATGCCGAGGGAGGGTGTGTGCGGCACGGTCGCCGGTGACGCTGGGAGTCTGTCACCCGTGCATCGCCCCACAGCGATGCGATACTTAGTGCACCTCACCGCGCGATAAGTTCGCGCACAGCGAGCGCGTAGCGTGCGCATGGCCCCAACTGCCAGATAACTGGCCCGCGCCGACAATCATCGAGAGGCGCGCATCGCCCAATCGACGCCCATACGCCGCGTACTTGGCTTGTATCCCGGCAAGGCGGGTGAAGGCGTGCGGGCTCGTCCCAACCCCGGCGTTGCCTGCCGCACACCGTGGACGCGGCGCAAAAAAAGGCCCGGCGCGACCGCGAATCGCGCCGGGCCCCCATGTCATATGCAGTGCCTCCGAGGGGAGAGATCAGCTTGCGTCGATGACAATGGCCTCACCAGCCGGCGCGCCGAACGATGGCGGACGATCCGCGAGCGCAGCGCCGAACTGCATATTGGGTGTATCGGACATATGGAACTCCAGCGTGCCGCCCGCCACCAACTGGGCATGGCTGATCCAGCTCTTGCTCCACGGCTGCCCGTTCCACGTGACGGACTGGATGTACGGGCGATCCGCGCCATTGTTGACGGTGCGGATCGTCAGCTTGCGGCCGCCGGCAAGGTCGATCTCAGCCTTGTCCAGCAACGGACTGCCAAACACATAATGGGTGCTGACGGGGTCTACCGAATAAAGCCCCAGCGCGCTCATGATGTACCACGCGCTCATCTGGCCGCAGTCTTCATTGCCGGCAAGGCCATCGGGTTCGGGCGGATACATGCTTACCGTCAGCATGCGCACGCGTGCCTGCGTCTTGTAGTGCGCGCCCGTGTACGCATACAGATATGCCATGTGATGGCCGGGCTCGTTGCCGTGCGAGTATTGACCAACCATCCCGGCGATATCCGGCGGCGCATCCGGCGGCAGCTTCGAGCTGGTGGTAAACAGTTCGTCCAGCTTGCGCTCGAATATGTCGGGGCCGCCAAACAGGCCCATGTACGCGTACAGGTCGTGCTGGTTGAGGAAAGTGGCTTCCCACGAATTGGATTCGGTGAAATCGCGCCACTGCTTGGAATGGCCCATGCCGCGAGGATCGAACGGCTCCAGCCACTGGCCATCGACCCCGCGCGGGCGCACGAAATTCATTTTCGTGTCGAACACGTTGCGATAATTGCGCGAACGCTCGCGTAGTTGCTTGCCAAGCTCCTTCTCGCCGGCCGCATCGGCAAGATGCGCGACCGCCCAATCGTCATAGCAATATTCCAGCGTCTTGCTGACCGCTTCCCATTCCTTGTCGGCGGGAACGTAGCCGAGCTTGCGGTAGTAGGGCAGGCCACGATAATCGTCATCCATCGCACGCTTGCGATAGATCGGCCACGCCTTGTCGTAATCGATGCCGGTGAAGCCCTTGGCCTGCGCCTCGGCAATCAGCACCACCGAGTGATAACCGATCATGCAGCCCGTTTCCACGCCCTGCAGCGGCCATACCGGCGGACCCTCGGGGCTTTCGGCCGCCATGCGCACCAGGCAATTGACCAGATCCGGCACGCGCTCGGATTGATACAGCGTCAGCAGCGGCGCCTGCGCGCGGTAGATATCCCACAGCGAATAGGTGCTGTAGTTGTTCTGGCCCTGCGGCAGTTGGTGGATCTTCAGATCCATGCCGCGATAACGCCCATCGACGTCGCTGAACAGCGTGGGCGCCAGCATGGTGTGATAAAGCGAGGTGTAGAACACGCGCACGTCGCGCTGCGAAGCCGTTTCCACGTGAATGCGGCTGAGTTCGCTCTCCCATGCCTCGGTGGCCGCGTGCAGCGCCTGCTCGAAGTCCCACGCGGGCACTTCCGTCTCGAGATTGCGCAGCGCGCCTTCGATATCCACGCCGGAAATACCCACCTTCACCAGCACCGGCTCGCGCGCCACATCGTCGATGTGCAGCGCGGCTTTCAAATGCGTGCCCTTGATTTCGCCCGTGCCGCTGGGCGCGGCCACGTCTTGCGAATACAGGGTCGCCTGCGAGAACGGCCGCGACACCTTCATCGCGAAATGGATGTAGCGCCCATCGGCCCACTGATGCACGCGCCGGCTGCCCACCAGCGTGTCGTTGCCAATCAGTTTCAGCTGCGCATCGGTGACCTTGCACGGCTCTTTGAAGCTGTCGTGAAAGCCGTGCGCGAAATCGACCAGCAGATGGCCGTTGCCGGTGCCGTGGAACGTGTAGCGATGCAGGCCTGCGCGCAACGTCGCGGTCAATTCGGCCTGGATGTCGTGATCGGTCAGGTGCACGGCGTAATAGCCGGGACGTGCGCGCTCGGACGTAAAGCGCGAACGATAGCCGCGCCCCGGATGAGCCTTGCTATGCGCGGTCAACTGCGGGCCCGCGCCCGCCGCACCATCGAACTGCGAGTGGTAATTCACATCCGGCAAGCCACGATCGCCCGGCTGCAGCAACACTTCGCCTTGTGCCGGCATCACCAGCACGTCCAGCATGTCCGCCGCGCCCGTGCCGCTCAAATGCGTATGCGAAAAACCCATGATCGAGCCGTCGGCCTGGTGGTAACCGGACGATCCATCCCAGCCCGCATCATTGGTGTCGGGACTCAGCTGCACCATGCCGAACGGCATCGACGCACCCGGATACGTGTGACCGTGCCCGCCGGTGCCGATGAACACATCCACATAGCGCGACAAGCCGCTTGCCTGCGTGGACGCATTCGCCACGCGCCGCACCTTGCTGGTGCCATCGGCCAGTTTCGCCAACGCGGGCAAGGGACCGCCGAGCGCGGCAAGCGCCCCCATACCCTGCAGGAACTGCCGACGTGACACCATGCTGTTTCTCCCAAAAAACCTATTGCTTGTCGTGGCGAAGGCTGAAAGCGCCGGTAGCGCGCGGGACAGCCATCCCAAGCACCCACCATACCCATCAACCGGCAGCGGGCGAATGCCCCAAGGGGCCGCCGCCCATCCAACCACTGTAGACGAAAAATTTGTCACGATCCAAATTTTTCTTCGTCAGGCATAACTTACTGATATAAATCGATTTATCGTCATTTATGACGCAACGCACAATGGGATGAAAGCACGGCGGCCGCCGGTGCAAGGCCACTCCATCTCGCTCGGCCACTAGAGCGCCTGGAGAAACGCCTTCAAGTCTTCTCTTTCTTCAACCGTAAGCTGCAGCGGACGCCCGGCCTCAAGGCTGCGGTAATACACCTCGCGGTCGATGGCGTCGTCCAGGGTGGCGACGCTGCCGTCGTGCATGTACGGCGCGGTGTGGGAAACATTGCGCAGGGACGGTGTGCGAAACAGGCCGATGTCGGCGGGGTCTTGCGTGACGTTGAAGCGGCCCAGTTGCGATTCGTCCGCGTGCGTGGCCACGCGATTGCCGATATCCGCGCCTTGCAGCGAACGTTCAATCACCGCCTGCGTGAGCGCGGGAAGATGCTGATTGATGGCATCCAGCCCCACGCCCGTGCGGTGATAGGCATGATCGGTAAGCATCGGCGGCGTGCCCTTCAATAGATGGCACTCCGCGCAACGCGCTTTGCCTTTGAACAATGCCAGGCCAAGCATCGCGCGCGGGTTCAGCGCCGATGCGTCAGCAAGCAAGGCGTAGCGGTCGTAGGGGCTTTCGGGCGCCTTCAGTGACCGCACGTAATCCACCAGCGCGTTAGCGATGTGATCGGTGGTGATGGCTTGCGGCGCATCCGGATAGGCCTGCGCGAAGGCACGGCCGTATGGCGGCTCCTGCTGCACCCGCCGCAACAATTGCGCCTGGTCGCGCAACCCCATCTCCACGGGATTGGTCAGCGGATCGAGCACGGCCTTATCCAGGGCATAGCGGCGGCCATCCCAGAAAAAGGATGTTTCATGTGCCGCCTCGACCGACGGCAAACTCGGCGTATTGCGCGTGCCGCTATGTCCATACACACCGATAGCGACGCTGCGTCCATCGGTGTAATCCTTGTCGGGGATGTGGCACGAGGCGCAACGGATCGTGCCATCCGCGCTTAAATGCGGATCATTGAAAAGCTGCTTACCCAAAGCGATTCGTCGCGCATCCAATATCTGTGCACTGGCGTCCCCCTTTGCGCGATTCGCGGCAGTAATCACAAGGCCAGCCAGCGCCACACCTGACAGGACGACAAGCCCCATCAGGCGATACGAGCGCGAGCGAAACAAAGCCGGCACTTGCCTCAACCGTTACATCGGCACGAAGCGCACCGTCGCCCCACTGGGTTTAAGCGCGGCCACGTCGGCCGCCTGTTCGGCCGCATCGCTCACCACCATCACCACCATGCCGCGCATCGCATTCGGTTTGATCTGTTTGGACACATCCGTGATGAACGCCGTGGTTTGCTTGGCATCCGGACCGCCCAGGATCAACATGCCACCGGGCATCAGGATCGGCCCGATGCTGTGCACGACCGAATCGGTTTCATTCTGTCGGCGATTATTGGCCGCCACGCTGTCGCCGCCCGGAATGACGTAGATATAAGGCTTCATGCCCACATCTTTGCCGTGCAGCTTGCCTTGCTGGGCGAGATAGTTGCCCCAGGTGTTTTCGTCCGCCGTTGCCGCCGGCTTGGCCGGCCCTGACGGCGCCGATGCGCTGGAAGCACCGCTTGTTGACGCCTGATGATTGCAGCCCGCTAAAGCGGCCGCGAGCGCAGCCGCACATATCACCCATCCTGACCGACTCATGTATTCCCTCATAAAAAAATCCACCCCTGACGACTGAACCCGCGTCGCGCTCAGTTGCATCCGCGTCGCCGCACCCCAGCCCATTAAAGCCGATCAGCCGCCGGTATGGCTACTCGATGCTTCTTCACGAAATCGTCACGCCGATTTGTGATGGTATACACACAAGGCGTGCTCGCGGTGCGGGTTACTGTGCAGCAACACGGGGCGTCTGATGAGGGGCTGTGTGTTTAACGTCAGGTCTGTCGTTTCCGATGGAACGGCCAAGAGGAAGTGCGTATGGAATCGCAGGGCAGCAGGCGTGCAACGCGTCGCATCCATGTGCGGCAAGCGCTGCGGCGTTGGTCTTATCGCACAAGTGCATTAAGTCTCTTCGCATGGGTGCTGGTTTTTTGCGCAAGCGTGGGGCTTGACGGTGCGCATGCGCAGACCACCTACGTGCACGATGCCGATGGACGCGTCGTAGCAGTTACCCAAAGCACGGGCACCACGCAACAGTACACCTACGACACCCTGGGTCATCCGGCTCAAGTCACGGCGCCCATTTCGTCGAATCAGTTGGCGATCTTCGCGTTCATGCCGACCCACGGTATCGCCGGCACGGAGGTCACCCTTCAGGGTCAGGGCTTCAGCAGCAATGCGGCGAGCGATACGGTGAGCTTCAACGGCGCGACGGCGACCGTGCTTTCCGCCTCTTCGACCCAATTGGTGGTCAGCGTTCCGGGCGGTGCGACCACCGGTCCGATCAGCGTGACCGTGGGCGGTCAGACCGCCACAAGCGCGCAATCCTTCGTCATGGATACGGGGGATGCGCCGACCATTACCGCCGTAACCCCCGTGGTCGCCGTCGGCGGAACCGTGACAGTGTCGGGTACGAACCTCGCCCCGTTCGCAGCCGACACCACCGTGCAGATGGCCGGCCTGAACATGACGGGGATATCGTCATTGAGCAATACACAACTGCAGTACCTCGTGCCGAGTAACGCGATAAGCGGCCATGTGGCGGTGCAAACCTTGTATGGCAGCGCCACCAGTGCAACGCCCGTGGCGGTGTTGCCAAGCAGTGTTGCCGGCGAAGCGGCGAATGCACCGGTGAGCTATCTGACAACGAGCGGCAATCCCACCGCCTTCAATACGGGTACCGCCGGTCAGGTGGGCGTTTTAACCTTTGACGCGGCCCAAGGTGCCGATCTTGAATTGACACTCAACGGCATCGCCATTACCGGAACGAGTTCCACGGAAATCGGCGTTACCGTGTACGGGCCGACAGGCTCCGTCGTGACGACGTACGACTGCTACACCACAAGCCCGGGCGCCAGCTGCCGCATTCCACTATGGAATTTGTCCGCGGGAACGTACGCGGCGGTGATCGCGCCACAATATGCCGGCAATACGATCAGCTTCAATGCCATTTTGCGCGCAGACACGATCGGTCCCGCCTTGATTCCCGGCACGCCGGCTACGGTTGATCTGGCGGCGGGCGAGGTCGAGCGTTTAACGTTCAACGCCAATGCCGGCGACACTATCGCGCTGCAGTTGGCAGGAGTGACTACGACGCCGAGCGGTCAGACGATGTACGTGCAGATTTTCGCACCTGGAACATTGCCGGCCACATCAAATGCCGGAACCAACTACTACAGCATATTCAGTAGCGCTGGTACGACCACCGCCAATCTGACGAATCTGCCAAGCAGCGGTACCTATATCGCGGTGGTGTCCATCATCCCGGGTACGCCCGGAAGCGCCCAGTTAACACTGGCCACGGCCGTTACGGGTACAGCTTCTGCCAACGGCGCTTCTCAAAGTTATCAAACGGGTGAGGGTGGACAAAACGTCTATCTGGCCTTCACCGCGAACCAAGGCGACAACCTTGAGCTGACGATTAACGGCATTCAGATCGCAGGTCAAAGTTCCACCGAGGTAGTTGTCAACGTCTACAACGCCAATGGTACGAATGTCGCAAGCCAGCCCTGCTACACCACCAGCCCCGGTGCGGGCTGCAGGCTGGCGTTGTGGAATCTGGCGAGTGGCACATACACAGTTATCGTCTCTCCCCAATATTCCACCGACACGATCAGCTTTAACGCGATCCTCGAACCTGACGCGATCGGGCCGGCCTTGGTCGCTTCAACGCCGGCGACGGCCAATCTGGCGGCGGGCGAAGTCGAACGCTTCACATTCAATGCCAATGCCGGCGACGATGTTGCGCTAAGACTATCGGGTGTGAGCACGACGCCCGCAGGTCAAAACATGTACGTGCAGGTATACGCCCCGGGCGTCGTGCCCACGGCCGGCAACACGCTTATTACTTTCGCAACGGCTACTTCGACCACCGCCAATCTGCAGAACCTTCCTGCCAACGGCACGTACACGGCCATCGTGTCCATCATTCCTGGAACGCCAGGGAGCGCACAGTTGACGCTTGCCGCAGGTGTCACCGGCACACTCAGCAATAACGGCAACGCGCAAAGCTATCAAGCCAGTATCGCGGGCCAGAACGTCTATCTCACGTTCAGCGCCAACCAGGGAGACAACCTGGAGCTGACCTTCAACGGCATTGCGATCTCCGGGTCCGGCGGGACGGAAGTGGAGGTTAACGTCTACAACGCGAGCGGCACCAACGTTGCGTCGTATGGTTGCTATACGAGCAATCCCGGAGCGAGTTGCCGACTACCGTTGTGGAACCTTGCCTCCGGCTCTTATACGGCGGTGGCGGCCCCGGCCGATACCACCAGCACCATCAGCTTCAATGCCATTCTTGAGCCGGATACCATTGGTCCCGTGCTGGCGGCCAACACGCCGGCCACCGTCAATTTGGCGGCGGGGGAAGTGGAGCGCTTTACCTTTAATGCCAATGCGGGTGACGACATGGCGTTGGAACTGTCTGGCGTGACGACCACGCCGGCGGGCCAGAACATGTACGTGCAACTGTACGCTCCGGGCGTCGTGCCGACGGCAAACAACAACATGGCACTGATCGCCACCACGACCTCCACAACCGCCAACTTTCGGAATCTGCCCGCTACCGGCACTTACATGGCCATCGTTTCGATTATTCCGGGAACACCGGGAAATGCGCAGCTGACGCTATGGTCAGGTGCAACCGGCACGATCGCTGACAACGACAGCTCGCAGAGTTTCCAATCCAATGGGCCCGGCGAAAACGTCTACCTCAGTTTTACCGCCAATACGGGCGACAATCTGGAATTCACGCTCAGCAACATCACCACCAGCGGTGGTAACGGAAATTCGGCCCAGGTTACCGTGTACAACGCAGCTGGAAGCCAGATCGCGAGCAATAATTCATGCAGTGGATCATCGGTATCGGGCCCCGATTGTCGAACAAAACTCTGGAACCTGACAGCAGGTACGTATTCCATTGTCGTGTCTCCAACAAGTGACGGCATCGTCGCGTTCAACGCGTTGTTGCAGCCAGATACGATCGGCCCCGCCTTGACGGCCAACACACCCACGACGGTGAATTTGGGAGCCGGCCAAGTGGAGCGGCTAACTTTCAACGGCTCCGCGGGCTCCACGGTGACGTTGGCGCTGTCGGGAGTCACGACGACGCCTTCCGGACAAGTTGTGTACGTGAACATCTATCGCCCGGACGTTGGAACCATCACGCCGTACAACACCTACAGTGCAACGAGCGCAAACAACTCAAGTTCGGTGACGTTGTCCAATTTGCCTGTAAGCGGCGCATACATGCTTACCGTCGAGACGATTCCTGGAATCCCGGCAACAGCGCAATTGACGCTGGAGACACAATGATGCATCCGCTGCAAAAGCGCGTCCCCGCTTGGACGTACACATGGATTAGCCTTTTCCTTCTTTGCGCAGGTGCTGTCCATGCGCAGACGACTTATGTGCACGACGCCAACGGCCGTGTCGTGGCGGTTACCCAAAGCGACGGTACGACGCAGCAGTACACCTACGACACCTTGGGTCATGTCGCCCAGGTCAGTACTGCTCTAGCTGCGGGACAGCTTGCGATTTTTGCGTTTACGCCGGTACACGGCGTATCCGGAACACAGGTCGCCATTGAGGGGCAGGGGTTTAGCAGCAGCGCGTCCAGCGATGCCGTAAGTTTCAACGGCACGGCCGCCACCGTGGTGTCGTCGTCGGCCACACAACTTGTTGCCGATGTGCCGAGCGGTGCTACCTCAGGACCCATCAGCGTCACGGTGGCAGGCCAGACCGTGACCAGTGCGTCGTCGTTCGTGGTCGATGACGCCAGCGTGCCACCCTCCATTACCCAGGTGACGCCCACCGTTGTGCAATCTGGCGGAACGGTTACGGTAACGGGTGCGCATCTGGATCCCGCGCAGGGTGCCACCTCTGTGCAGATGGGTGGCGTCGTCGTACAGCCGTCTTCAGTTTCCGATACGCAGCTGCAGTTTGCCGCTACCAATCAAATCGGCGGCTACATCACCGTCCAGACACCCTATGGGCAAGCCACCAGCCCCACCTACGAGGTCGTAGTACCCAGTACGTTCGGTACGGCCAGCGTAGTAAGCAGTGCGTACGCCTCGGCAGGCGGCTCAGCGGTGAACCTCAACACGAGCAGCGGCGGCCAGTTGGGCGTCATTGAATTCAATGGGACAGTCGGCAGCTGGGTGAGTTTGCAGGCAAGCAACATCGTCACATCAGCCAGCAACGTCTATTACAAAATCTACGCACCCAACAACGTGCTGATCGCATCGGGTACGGTGTCGTCAAGGTCGCCCAGCATCTTCTTGCCGCAACTTACCACCAGCGGTACTTACCTGGTGGTCTTCCAGCCCGACACGGCCGGCGCACAGCTGACGCTTCAGTTGCAGGCCGATACGGTCGTTACCCTACCGAACTCGCTCAGCGTTACTGCCAGCGTGGCTTCGCAGAGCAAGCGTTATGCGTTCGCCGTACCGGAAGGGGCGAATCTGGAATTGGAAGCAGCCAATGTAAATGTCACCGGTGGAAACTCCAATCAGGTGACCGTGACGCTGTATGGAGCTACCGGTAACGTGGTGGCAAGTTTCACGGCCAATGGATCGGCCACCAACGCGGCCGATACCCGGCAAAAGGTTTGGAATCTCGCGCAGGGCAGTTATTCGGTGGTGGTAAGCCCCACCAACGGCGGAACCATCAGTGCCAACATGGTAACGCAGCTCGATACGATCGAGCCTGGTCTGGTCCCCAATACCCCTGTCTCCGTGAACTTGGCACTCGGCCAGGTAGACCGGTTTACATTCAGCGGCACGGCAGGGGCAAACATCGCACTCGATTTGTCGGGCACAAGCACGACGCCGGGCGGCCAAAACGTGTGCGCTACCGTGTATGCCCCCGGTATCGGGCCGATCACGCTCAGCAACTCGATGACCTATGTCTGTGCAACAAGTCAGAGTACGTTAAATCTACCCAATCTCCCCACCACCGGCACCTATACCGTCGTAGTGGAGCAGCAGACAAACGGCAATCCTGCGACGACGCAGCTTACGCTCGCAACAGGGACGACCGGCATCGCCAACGGAACCAGTCAAAGCTATGCCACGACCGTTCCCGGGCAGAACGTCTATTTGAGTTTCACCGTGAGTGCGGGGCAGTACCAGGAGCTGGAATTGACCAATATCAATTCACCTGGAGGAACCGGCAACTCCGTGCAGGTGCAGGTATACAACGCATCGGGCGGTTACGTAACGGGCACGAGTTGCAGTGGATCGACCTCACCGGGCGCCGATTGCCGATGGAAGCTATGGAATCTGGCGGCCGGAACATACAGCATCGTTATCACGCCTAGCGGTAGCACGTCGAGTTTCAATGTCCTTTTACAACCAGATATAACCGGCCCGACGTTAAGCGCCGGCACACCCGCGACTGTAACGCTGGGCAGTGGCCAAGTGGAGTGGCTGACCTTCAGTGGCACGGCCGGTGAGAACGCCGCCTTGAATCTGTCTGGCGTAAGCACGACGCCGAGCGGGCAAAACGTGTGCGTTACGGTGTACAGCCCCAGCGTCGGGACGATCACAACCAGCAACTCGATGACATATGGCTGCACAAACAGCCAAACCACGCTGAACTTGTCCAATCTTCCCGCCACCGGCACCTACACCGCCGTGGTGGAACAGCAGACAAACGGTGTCCCCGCAACCGCACAGCTCACGCTTGGAACCGACACAACCAACACGGTACCTAGCAACGGAACCAGCCAAAACTACGCCGCGATGGTAGCCGGGCAAAACATCTACTTGAATTTCTCCACCAGCGCCGGTCAGTACCTGGAGCTGGAGTTGACCAACGTCAATTCGCCGGGAGGAAGCAGCAACTCCGTGCAGGTGCAGATATACAACGCATCGGGCGGCTACGTGACGGGCACAGGTTGCAGTGGATCGACCTCACCGGGAGCCGACTGCCGGTTGAAGCTGTGGAATCTGGCAGCCGGGACCTACAGCATCATCGTCGCGCCCGGTGGCGGTGGCGAATCCAGCTTCAATGTTTTGCTGCAACCGGATGTAACGGGCCAGGCGTTGACCGCAGGTACGCCCGCGACCGTAGCGCTCGGCACTGGCCAAGTGGAGTGGCTGACCTTCAGCGGCACGGCGGGCGAGACCGTCGCGTTGGATCTGTCGAGCGTAAGCACCACGCCGAGTGGGCAAAACGTGTGCGTCACGGTGTACAGCCCCAGCGTCGGGACGATCACAACCAGCAACTCAATGACATACACCTGTGCGACCAGCCAGTCGACGCTGACTCTGTCCAATCTCCCTGCTACCGGCACCTACACCGCGGTGGTGGAACAGCAGACCTACGGTTTTCCCGCAACAGCTCAATTGACGCTCACGATCCCATGAGTGAGAACAGCTTCGGCGTTCGAAACGGGGATGAATCAGGTTCAAGGCGATACATCGAAAGGAAACGGCCATGAAGTTCACGCAGCAACGCTCCAATATCGCAGCGCTTGTCGGCGGAGCGGCGATGCTCCTGTTGACGGTAACGGCGGTGAGCTTATCGTCGCAGCAGCCGCGAGGACCGATGGACGTGCGCAGCGCCCATCACACGTTCAAGCTGCCCGCTTCGGCGATGGTCAGCCGAACGCTGTTGCCCGACGGCCGTATCTTGGAGGTAGATGGTGCGCAAGCCATCGCCTACCTCATTGATGGCGATCGGCGCGTGTCGATGCGATTGCCGGAAGTACGCCGCTTCGGCTCCATCACCGTGATGCCCGGCGGCGAAGTGCTGCTGTGGGGCGGCATCGATGCCTACGGTCATGTGCTGGAAGATGGCGAATGGCTCAATCCAGCCACGCAGCACTTTGTGCGCACGGGTGCACTGGGTTTACCGGCACGCGCGGGCCACACCTTGTCCGTGCTGACCGACGGCAGCGTGCTGATGACCGGTGGCTGGTCCACCGACGGTACGCCCGCGACCACTGCCGTGCTGTGGCAGCCGCAAACGCGCCAGGCCACCCCGCTGAGTGCCGGGCAAACCCCACGTTTGGAAGCACACGCCAACCTGCAAAGCGACGGCTCCCTGCGCATCGAAGGCGGTGTCGATGCGCACGGGCAAGCGGTTCTTGCTACGTGGCAATTCCGCCCCGGCGCCTCGCAGCTCACGACGGTGGCTGTATCGGCGATCGATACCGCAACGCCGCCTGCCGCCGCGATTGCCCAAACACTCCCTGCCAACGACAGCACCGCGGCCTCCATCCACGGCCCGCTGGTGGTGCGCTTTGCTGTCCCCGTGGACCTGCATCAACTCAATACCCGCACCGTCACCTTGCTCGGCCCCGAGGGGGCGGTGGCGGTGCACGTGGTGGGCACCGAAGGCGGGCGCCTGGCTTTTGTGCAACTGCCCGACGATCTCTATCCAGGCTCGCGCTACACGCTTTTTATCAAGGGCCTGCACGCGGCCAATGGCGCCGCCGTGCCGTATACGGCGCTGGGTTTTACCACGGTCAGCTCCGATGAAACGGGCGTGGTGTTTGCCGGGCAGGGCGCTCGTCCCGCCCCGGCGAGCCCGCCAACCACCCCTGCCGAGCCGCCGCTATACGTGATGGCCGGCGGCGGTCATGCCGCGTGCCCCGGCGATCAGCTGTGCCGCAAACAAAGCTTCATCCGCGACGGCGCCTGGTATCCGGGCCGGAACAACGCCCCCACCGTCAGCGGCGCGCACTGGCGCCTGTATGCCCCCTACCAGCACCTGCCCGACACGCGGGCGCTCGAAGCGTCCCTCCCCAAGGGCACCACCGCCCTGATCGGCCAAGTGCGCCAGATCGACGAAACCCCCGTCGCCAACGTAGAAGTCAGCATCGGTGACATCAAGGCGCGCACCGATGCGCGCGGCGTATTCGTGTTGCAAGCCATCCCGGCGGGACGCCAGGCACTGTTCGTGGACGGCGGTTCAGCCAACCATGGTGAGGTCCACTACGGCCGCTTCGTGGTCGGTGCGGACGTCAGGGCCAATGCCATTGCCCACATGCCGTTCGTGATGTACCTGCCGCGCATCCTGCCGCGCGACGAGATCACGCTACCCACGCCCACCACGCGCGAAGTGGTGCTGACCCATCCGGACATGCCGGGGCTGGAACTGCACATTCCGGCGGGGGTGGTGTTCAAGGATCGCAACGGCCACGTGCTGACGCACATCGCCCTGGTGCCCACGCCGGTGGACCACGCGCCGTTTCCGCTGCCGAACAACTTCCCGATGTACTTCACCATCCAGCCGGGCGATGCGGTGATGCAGGGGCTGACCCCCGAAGCGGCCAAGGGCATCCGCGTGGTGTACCCCAACTACGGGCACGCCAAGCCGGCCACGCAGGCCGACTTCTGGGTGTATGGGGTGAAAGAAGGGTGGCAGACGTATGGGACGGGGCATGTGACGCAGGATGCCAAACACCTGGTGCCGGATCCGGGCGTCGCCATCACCTGGGCGCTGGGAGCGGGGGCGGAGATCAAATCCACCGTTGGCGTCACCAACCAAAAGGTGAACAACTGCACGGCAGGACAGCCGATCGATTTGCAAACCGGCATTCTGTTCCACGAGTGGAACGACATGGCGATCCACGACGTGCTTGCGTTGACGCTCACGCGCGGCTACACCTCGGCCGACAGCACATCGCACATGTTCGGTATCGGTGGCAACAGCAATCTCGGTATGTACCTGGCGGGCTCCACCACCAACAACGGCCTGACCTTCTCCACCATTCAGCTGGCGCTGCCGTGTGGTGAGGGCATCGCGTTCAATCTCACCAGCGGAAGCTCGGTGAACTGGCCATTCCCGGCGGGCACAGTGTGGGAGCACACGGGTACGGATTCGAGCTTCTACGGCGCCACGCTGCAATTCATCTACGACAACACCGCGGATGGTGCCCACTGGATCCTGACGATGAAGGACGGCACCCAATACGCCTTCACCCGCCATGCTCCCAGTTCGCTGGCGTGGATCCAGGATCGCTATGGCAATCAGGTTCAGCTGAGCTACAACGGTGCGTTGCTGCAGCAAGCGGTATCCCCCAGTGGCCGCAGCATCACCTTCAACTACAACAGCAACAACAGCGTTTCAAGCGCCGTGGACAACAGCGGCCGCACCATCACCTACGCCTACAACGCCGCCGGCAGCCTGGCCACGGTGACCTACCCCGACCAGACCACCGAGCAATACACCTACGACAGCAACAACCGCATGCTGACCATGCAGGACCGTCGCGGCCACGTGTGGGTGACCAACCAGTACGACGCCAACGGACGGGTGATCAAGCAGACCTACGCCGACAACACGTTCTATCAGTTCGCCTACACCACCAACAGCAACAACGTGGTGACCGCGACCACCGTGACCGACCCCAATGGGAACCAGGAACAGGTGGCGTTTGACCCGGTCAGCAGCTATCCCGCCAGCCTCACCGAGGCCTATGGCACGCCGCTGGCCCAGACCACCACCTACAGCCGCGAACCCTCCGGCCTGGTGGACAGCCAGACCGACGCGCTGGGCCGCACCACCGCCTACACCTACGATGCGCTGGGCAACGTGCTCAGCGTGACGCGGCTGTCGGGTACATCGAACGCGGTGACCACGCAGTTCACCTACACCGCGACCTACAACCAGCTCGCCTCCGTCACCGATCCGCTGGGCCACACCACCAGTTTCGGCTACACCAACGGCTGCCTGACCCAGATCACCAACGCCCTGGGCAACAGCACCACCCTGCAGTGCAACAGCGCCGGGCAGCCCACCAGTGTGCAGGATGCGCTAGGCGATAGGACCACCTTTGCCTACCAGGGCTACGACCTGCAGAGCATCACCGACCCGCTCAGCCGCACCACCACCTACACCGTCGATAGCCTGGGCCGGCGCATCGCCACGCGCGACCCGCTGGGCAATGTCACGCTGACCCAGTACGACAGCAACGACCGGGTGGTGGCGGCCACGGATGCGCTGGACCAGACCACGGCCATGAGCTACGACGGCAACGGCAACCTCAGTAGCGTGACGCTGCCCAACAGCGGGGTGATCCAGTACAGCTACGACAACCGCAATCGGCTGATCGGCCGCACGGATGCGATGAACCAAAGCGAGTCGTGGACCTATGACGGGCTCAATCACGTCCTCAGCCACACCGACCGCAAGGGTCAGGTGACGGCCATCAGCTACGACGCCCTGAACCGCCGCAGCCTGGTCTCCTACGCGGACGGTTCGGGCGTGCAGGCCAGCTACGATGCGGGCAACCGCCTGACCGGCCTGATCGACTCGGCCAGCGGCACGCTAAGCTGGAGCTACGACGGGCTCGACGACGTCACCGGCACCAGCAGCCCGCAGGGCACGGTGAGCTACACCTACGACGCGGCAAGCCGGCGCACCAGCATGACGCCGGCGGCGCAGGCCACGGCCACCTACACCTACGACAACGCCAACCGCCTGACCGGGCTCAGCCAGGGCAGCGAAACGGTGCAGATGGGTTACGACATCGACAACCGCCGCACGCTGCTGACCTTGCCCAACGGGGTGACGGTGAGCTACGGCTACGACAACGCCAGCGAGTTGACGGGGCTGACCTATGCGCAGGGCAACGGGACCACGCTGGGCAACCTGACCTACGGCTATGACGGGGACGGGCGGGTCAACAGCAAGGGCGGCACCTTTGCCACCGACGTGGCGCCGACACCGACGAGCCAGCCGGCGACGTTTGATCTGAATGATCGGGAGACCAGCTTCAATGGGCAGGCGCTGAGTTATGACGCGGATGGTAATTTGACCAGCGATGGCACGAATACGTATACGTGGAATGCGCGCAATCAGCTCACCCAGATAAGCCAGAACGGCACGGTGGAGATGAGTTACACGTATGACGCAAGGGGCCGTAGAACAACTGTGGCAATGCAGGGAAGCACGTCGACGCAATATCTTTACGATGGCCTTAATGCGGTGCAAGAAACACAGGGCGGCACGATCAATCCAATTCTCACTGGTTTGCGCGTCGACGAACGCTTCGCACGAAATGACGTGATTGGACGGACGTATTTCTTGACCGATGCGCTGAATAGCACAATCGCGTTGACCGATCCGACCGGTGCGGTCAAAGAGCAGTACAGCTATGACCCGTATGGGAACGTGACACAAAGCGACACGACCACAGGGTTCACGAATCCGTACCAATATACGGGCAGGGAGGCGGATGCATCAGGACTCTATTACTACCGGGCGCGTTATTACAGTCCGATGACGGGCGGCTTTGTCAGCGAAGACCCGATTGGATTTCGTGGTGGGCAAGAAAGCTTCTATGCATACGCACGAGGGAATCCATTGAACTATGCGGACCCTGTTGGTTTAGCCGCAGCATTGGCCGCTCCTTCGCTTGTGATGGAGGGCGGAGAAGCTGCAACAGGCGTTGAAGGAGGTGGAGCGCTTGCAACCAATCCCGTGGGGTGGGTTGTATTGGCAGGATCTGGAGGATTCTTGGTAGGAACGGAAATCTATAACGCAAATCAACAAACGATAGATGACTGGGTCTGGGATACATTTGGTCCGGGCAACTCTGCACTTGCGACAGGACTTCCCCCCGGAGTTTGGCCTGGTGATGTAGGTAGTGAGGAGTGGGGTAGGCGTGAGGGCGTCGGCGCGAATGAGGGGCGTCGTAGATTTCACGGTATTAAGCAAAAATGCGGAGGCGGTGGACGCGACGTTTATGGTGTAGATCCCAAAACTGGAGATGTATACGACCCAGAGGGAGAAGTAGTTGGCAACCTAGAGGATGTAAAAGCGAAATGACAAATCATGATTCTAAATGTGAGGTCGCCTTGTATCTTCGCGGCCATGATCTGGATCCTAGTCACGTTTCGTCAGTACTCGGGATTAAACCAACCTTGTCTCAGCACAGGGGGGAAAGGCACATAACATCTACGAATAAGGAGTTCGTCACTAAGCTCGGAGTTTGGGCAATTGTTAGTCAAGAAGAGTCTGCGAATCTTTCGAGGTTCATTGAGAGGATTGGGCATGAATTAGGCGCCCTTGATCATTCACTGAATGAAATTGGTGGTGTTGAAGAGGCGTATCTGGATTTCTTCGTTTCAATGAGTGCAAATGAAGACGGTGGAGGAGAGTGTAAGTTCGAGCTTGATCGCTGTAGTACAGAGGTGATACGTAAACTGGGTGTTCCAGTGCATTTTACGATCGCATTTACGCGGCGCTGATAGTCGCATGACGGACAAAGCATCAAGTCGCTAGCGGGGTCGTTGCCAGCTGCACTTGCCATCCCTCGTTCGCGCGGCACGCATGGATGAAACTCGCGTCTAGGGAAAATCGCACCACCCAGGGAGAAGGTGTCTTCGTCATCCGCGCGCAAGCCCGCACTGCATATAGGAAAAAGGCGCTCCGTTACGACGGAGCCGCGTCAGGTCGCACTGTTAATACCTACCAGTGGAATGCCAGAAACCAACTGACACAGGTAAGCCAGAATGGAGTGGCGCAGCTGAGTTACACGTATGACGCGCTCGGTCGTAGAACGAGCAAGACGGTGCAGGGCACAGCTACGCAGTTCCTGTATGACGGTGCGAACGCGGTGCAGGAGACACAGGGCGGCAGCATCAACGCGATACTTACGGGTCTTGGAATTGACGAACGGTTTGCGCGAAATGACGTTACGGGAAGAACTTATTTTCTGACCGATGCACTTAACAGCACGATTGCGTTAACTGATCTGATGGGAACGATTAAGCAGCAATATAGCTATGACCCGTATGGTGGCGTCACACCGAGCGACACGACAACCGGTTTCACGAATCCGTACCAATACACCGGCCGTGAAGCGGATGCACCTGGTCTTTATTACTACCGTGCCCGCTACTACAGTCCGATGATGGGTGGGTTTATCAGTGAGGACCCCATCACGTTTGGCGGCGCCCAGTTGAGCTTCTATGCTTATGTGGGCGGAAATCCACTGAACAATATCGACCCGTTTGGGTTGCGCCCTCTCAATGCTTGCGAGAAATGTGCACTGAG
>Ga0335075_10001404_pt1 | contig 39861 bp, 36 predicted proteins | sample Lox_Sample_24_FD_206723 | JGI IMG/M metagenome (GOLD analysis project Ga0335075, IMG submission 206723) | Soil microbial communities from Loxahatchee National Wildlife Refuge, Florida, United States - Lox_Sample_2.4 | ecosystem: Environmental > Terrestrial > Soil > Wetlands | place: USA... | reverse complement strand
TTCTGCCGTGCCTGCTGCCGCGGCTTTTTCTTCGTCGGAATCGGGCCGGCAACCTGTGGCGTCGGGGTGGGTGGCGTCGCGGCCGGGGCGCCCGCGGCGGCTTGCGGCACAGGGACGGGAGCCGCGAGGCAAAGCGGCACCGACAGGAGCAACCCGAGCGCTGCACCCGCGATGCGCCTTGGGCTATGCTTGAGAAACGCCGGTCCGCTCGTATGTGTCGAGGCAATCAGGACGCTGTCCGCGGCGTCGGGCCGCGGCCTCATTGGAAGAAAGGAAGCCAGAATGGCAAAAGTGGTCCGTCGATTATATCGGCCCTGCGCATCCGGTCATCTGGCTGTGCGGGGTCATCGCGAGAGCCTGCTGACACCGTGACCTTCGCGCATGCCGCCGCCGCGGTACCTTTGGCCATCTGGCTGTATCTGCTGCTCGCGCGCGGCGGGTTCTGGCGAGTCGCGCGCCAGCTCGGGCCGCTGCCGCCTGCTGCGGCCGCGGTCGCGCGTGCCGACCGGCGAGTCGTGGCGATCGTACCGGCGCGCAATGAGGCCGAGGGAATCGGCAGGGCCGTGAGCTCGTTGCTCGCGCAGTCATTGGCGTCCCCACTCCAGGTGATAGTCGTCGATGACGGCAGCACGGATGGGACCGCGGCGGAAGCGAGAAAAGCGGCCGAGGCCGCGGGCGCGGGCGAGCGCCTGACGGTGCTTCGCGGCACGCCGCCGGCGCCGGGTTGGACGGGTAAGCTCTGGGCCATGTCGCAGGGCGTCGCTGCGTCGGTGGCGCTCAGTCCGGATTTCCTGCTGCTCACGGACGCCGACATCGAATATTCGCCGGCGGATGTCGCGGCGCTCGCCCACAAAGCCGAGGCGGAGCAACTCGATCTCGTCTCGCTCATGGTGCGGCTCTCCACGGCAAGCTTCGCGGAGCGCTGCCTGATACCGGCCTTCGTGTTCTTCTTCCTCGAGCTCTATCCCCCGGCGTGGATCGCATCGTCCCGAGCCGCCACCGCGGGCGCCGCCGGCGGCTGCATGTTGGTTCGGCCGCGGGCGCTCGCGCGCGCCGGCGGACTGGCGGCGATCCGCGGCTGCATCATCGATGACTGCGCGCTCGCGCGCGCCATCAAGGCCAGCGGCGGAAACATCTGGCTGGGCCTCGCGCGGCAAACGCGCAGCCTGCGGGTGTATGGATCCTTCGCCGAGATCGGCGCCATGATCTCGCGCACCGCCTTCAACCAGCTGCGGCACTCGTACCTGCTGCTCGCTGCGACACTCCTCGGGCTGATCGTCACCTATCTGGCGCCGCCACTGCTCCTGCTGACGTGCGATCCGGCCGCGATGGGGCTCGGCGCCGCCGCCTGGCTGCTGATGAGCGGCTGTTATCTGCCGATGGTCCGGTTCTATCGGGTCTCGTCCGCGTTCGCGCTGACTCTGCCGGCCGTGGCCCTCTTCTACGCGGCCGCCACGGTCCACTCCGCGGTGCAATACGCGGCTGGCCGGGGCGGAAGATGGAAGGGAAGGAGTCAGGACATCCGCTCCGCCGGCGAGCCGGGTCTGTAGTCGGGGGCCCGTGCACCTCGTTGCCGACAGCGCCGCGATCGACCTCTGGTGCAGCTACATCAGCGAGATAGGCGATGACTCGCTATGGCCACGTTACGATGCCCTGCTGACCGCCGACGAGCGCGAGCGGCAGGCGCGTTTCCGCTTCGCCAGGGATCGGCGGCGGTTCCTGGTGACGCGCGCTCTGGTGCGCTCAGTGCTGTCACGCTATGCCGCGGCGCGGCCGCAAGACTGGGTGTTCTCGATCGGCATGCACGGACGTCCGGCGATCTTCGCGCCAGGTGCCGCCGCCGCGCTGGAATTCAACATCTCGCATTCCGCCGATCTGGTCATGGTGGGGGTCACGGCGGGCCGAACGCTGGGTATCGACACCGAAAGTACGACGGCGCGCGAGGCCGACATCGAGGGGCTCCATCGTTATTTCGCGCCCGAGGAGAGCGCGGCGCTCCTCGCCCTGCCGCCGGGCGAGCGGCGCCGGCGGTTCTTCGAGCTGTGGACCCTCAAAGAGTCATACATCAAGGCGCGGGGCATGGGTCTGGCGATCCCGCTCGATGCCTTTCGCTTCGAGCTCGGCGGCGAGCGCGGACTGACGCTGCACATGCGGCCGGAGCTGAACGACTCGCCGCACCGGTGGCGCCTGTGGCAGCTGGCGCCGCGGCCCGATTACCTCGCGGCCGTCTGCGCCGCCCGCGGCGACGACGCTGCGCCGCGCATCACCGTGCGCGAGGTGGTGCCGCTGGCGCGCGAGAAGTTGCTCGAGATCGAGCCGTCGCGCACCACGGACTAGGCGGTGGGCATCAGGGAGCGCCGCTCCCGTGGGGCGCGCTGGACCGGGAAGGCTTTGCCGCCGGCCGGGGCGGCCCCGCCGCGGGGGCAGGCTGCTGTGCCTTCGCCATCATCGCGTCCCGCCGGGCGCGAAATTCACTGTCCGCATACCAGTCGGGCCAGTCGTTGCCATCCGCCAGGTTGCGGCCCAGGAGATAAAGCGTCTGAATGTCCTCGAGCGTGCCGCTGAGATCCCAGTTGGGATCGAAAACGTCATTGGGCGTGTGATAGCGGCGGGCGGTGTAGTCGGCGGAAGCGGCGGTGCCCGCGGCGCGGCCGCCCTCGATCAGATCGAGTCCGGGGCCGACGATCAGGGCCGGCACTCCCGCCTTCGCGAAGCTGAAATGGTCGGAGCGGAAGTAGAAGCCGTTCTGCGGCGTCGCCTCCGGATCCAACACCCGGCCCTGCAGCGAGAGCACTTGCTTGAGATCGTCCTCGAGCTGCGACTGCCCGGCGCCGATGACGGTCATGTCGCGAGCCCGGCCGATGATCGGCCAGGCGTCGATGTTGATGTCCGCCACCGTCTTGTCGAGCGGGTATACCGGATGATCGACGTAGTATTGCGATCCGAGCATCGCCGCTTCTTCGAGAGTCGGCATGAGGAAGAGAACGCTGCGCTCGGGAGGGGTCTTCTGGTGCGCGAAGGCGTCGGCGATCTCGAGCAGCGCCGAGAGCCCGCTGCCGTTGTCGATGGCGCCGCGAAAGATCTCCCGGCGGCCGCGCGGCCCCGTCGTCATGCCGAGATGATCCCAGTGCGCGCTGTAGACCACGACCTCGTCGGGGTGCTTGCTGCCCTTCACCAGTGCGAGCAGGTTGTAAGACCGGCCGTGCGCGACGGTGCTGCGCAGGACGATGGAGGCGCTCGCGTTGAGCGGCACGGGCTTGAAGCCGCGCTGTGCCGCCTGCGCGGCCACGCTGTCGAAATCGAGCCCGGCGGAGTGGAAGAGCCGCTGCGCCGCAGAGAGTGTCAGCCAGCCGGCGACGGCGAGCCGCGGCCCCGGTGCCGCGCTCGCCGGCAGGCTCTGCAGCGCGCCGGTGTAGTTGTTGCGGACCACCGTCCACGGATAGCCGGCCGCATCGTCGCTGGTATGGACGACGAAGCAGGCGGCGGCGCCCATGCGCGCAGCCTCTTCGTACTTGTATACCCAGCGTCCATACCAGGTCATCGCCTTGCCGTCGAAGAGCTGCGGGTCGCCGGTGGCATAACCGGGATCGTTGACCAGCACGATCACGGTCTTGCCCTTCACGTTGACGCCGTCGTAATCGTTCCACTGCCATTTGGGGGCATCGATGCCGTAGCCCATGAATACGATCGGCGAGTTGCGCAGCGCGACGAGGGCCCGGGCATCCTGCGTGAAGGCCATCATGTCGGTGCCGTAGGCGAAGCTCTGCGGACCCGTGCCCGGGGAGCGCACTTCGAGCCTCGCGTTCGTGTTGAGCAGCGTGGTGGTCACCACCGGCACGCTCTGCAGCCAATAGCCATGGTTGCCGGGCACGAGGTGCATGCGGCGAAACTCATCGACCAGATAGCGGATCGTGAGCACCTCGCCGCGGGTGCCGGGCTTGCGTCCACCGAAGGCATCGGACGCCAGAGTTTTGTCAAATTGTAAGAAGTCGGCGTCGTTGATCTGCGGCGCCAGGGCGACGGCCATCGGCGGAGGCGTCGCCGACGTTGCGATTGCAGCCGGGCCGCTGATCACGCGCGCGGCGGGTGGCGCGGAGTCATCTGCCGATTGGCAGGCGCAGAGCGCCAATGCGATCAGGCTGAGGAACAGGGCGCGGCGCATGCGTGCCGATGATATCCCTGCTCCTAGCCGAGGTCGATGGCGAGAGTGTTTCGCTTGCGGGTGAGACGATCGAGCACCGCGCCGGTGCTCACCCGCGCCGCCCCGAGGCGGTGCGGATTGGGTTCGCGCGTGAACGGCAGCCGCTCGCCATTGAGCACGATCCGGTTGACTCCGCTGCCCGCGGTGCCTACCTGATAGGTCACCTCGAGCGGACAGCCGCGCACGGAGGTCGTCACGCGCAGGCCGCTCAATGTGGCGGGCATCACCGGATCGACGCAGAGGTCGCGATGTTCCCAGGTGAGGCCGAGAAAGCGGCGCAGGGTGAGGGCGAGCGCGATCCCGGCACCGCTGGAATACACGCGCCAGCCGCCATCGAGCGGGATCGTGCCGGCGCGCAGGCGCGCGTACTCGGTGCGCGCCTCATAGCGGTCGGCGAAGGCCGCATCGGAGCTCGAGTAGTAGCAGTTCGCCTGGCGCAGCGTTGCCGCCGGGACGAGCGCGCGGATGCCGATGGGGTTGGCCTGACAGAGCGCGCGAAAGAATTCCTCCGCCCGTCCGACGTGCGCCAGGGCCTGCGTGTAGCGCAGGTGGGCGTGCATGTACATGAGGCCGATCTCGCGGCCGAAGAAAGTCGCACTCTCCGCCCGCTGAAAGATGCGCTGCGGCCCGCCGTGATAGGGCAACGGCCGGTCGAAGAGGCGCACGCCGTCGGGACCGGAGAGCTCCCGCCCGATGATCTCGAGATGCGCTCGAAGCTGATCCGGAGTCAGCATGTCCTCCAGGACGGCATGGATCATGGCGAGCGAGCTGTAACGGACTCCGGTCGTCTCGTCCCGCGGATGCAGCAGATAACGGATATCGGTGCCGCCGTCGAAGACGGCATAGCCGGCGAGCACGCCATCCGGTAGCAGGAGGCGCTCGAAGTCGCTGCGAACCGCCGCGGCCTGCTGCTCGAGAGGCTCCGCCTGTGCGGCACGCCCGATCGAGCGCAGAGCGCGCGCGAGCGCGGTCAGTGCCTGGAAATGCAACGTCACCGTCCATGCGCTGCACATGCGATCGCGCAGCGCCGGATCGGCCGGCTGCAGCGAGTCGTTCCAGTCGCCATGTCCGTAGGCGGCGAGCTTCGTGCCGGGGATGCGACGCCGGTCGATCACCGCGAAAGCGCGCTCGACATGCTGCCAGACCGTGCCGGACTCGCCGGCATCGGGGCCCTTGGAGTCGAAGAATGGGACGCGCGCATCGAGGACGCCGGCGTCGCCCGAGGCGATGAGGTACTGAGCGAGCGCAACCAGCGGCCAGAACACGATGTCGCCGTGCGAGTCCCCCGCGCGGATGGCGCGCTCCCGGTCGTAGAACATGAACCACTGCGGCCAGTCGCCGTCCGGGTTCTGGTTGGCCATGACGCGCAGCACGAGGTCGCGCAGCGGTTGCGTGTGCCCCAAGGCGAGCAGCATCTCGACCGGTCCCTGACAGACATCGCGGGTGCCCCAGCCGCCGCCCGAGTACTGCTCGAGACCGCGCGGCGACAGGTAGTGCACCAGCGCGTTTTGTGCGTACCACGGCACGATCTCCGCCAGTTGACTCGCGCGCGTGAGAGGTTCCGCGGCAGCGTCCGCGGCGATCGTCAGAACGGGTGTCAGCGGCTCTTCCGGGGGCAGGCGCCAGGGTGTCTGACTCTCCTCGGCGATGAGATGCCCGCTGATCGTCAGTCCCGCGCGCGCCGTGGGCGCGGTCTCGATGCAAAGGTAGGGCTGCTGGCGCGAGCGCCCATCCAGGAAGAGCGGCTCATCTGCCGCGACGCGCCGCACGGAGCTCTGTGATCCGAATTCGATGCGGAATTCGCCGCGCGGAAATCTGCGGCCCACGTCCGATTCCGGCGCGGGCGTCACCACCACGCCGCTGTCCGTGCGCCGCCAGTTGAGCGGCTGGGCAGCGTTGCCGTCGTCGCCGTTGAGCGCAATGTGATGGCAGATGAGGAACGCCGTGTCGGGTCCGGCGGTGACTTCCAGGTCGAGCGTCAGCGCGTGAGGTCCGGTCCGCGCCGCGGAGCGCAGCTGGATCTCGCCCGCGGCATGGCGATAGATCCAGCGGCATTCCTCGGGCGCCATCTCGAATGCGGAAGGAACGCCGAGCAGCCGCCACTCGCCGCCGAGCTGCGCGAAGACACGCAGTCCCTGGGAACGGAAGAAGCCGAGATAACTGCGGTTCGCGGACAGGAAACGATTGATGCTGACGTGGCCCTGGGCCAGCATGGAATGAAAGACGCCGCTCATCCAGACCGTCGATGTCAGCGCGCTCTCGTCCGGAGTCAGATGCCGGCCGGTGCGCAGCAGCTGTCCGTGAGGACGCAACACGCGCGATTCCTTGGCGCGCAGGACGACGTGCGAGTCGGTGCCGTGGAAGAACGAGAGCGGTCTGCCGCCACTGTCGGTCTCTTCGTGGCGCCACGGCGGCGGAAAGAGCCGGTGCAGCGCATCGTCGTCGAGGTCGGTCGCCTGTAAAAACGAGGCAGCCGAGAAGAGCGTTCGTTCGCCCGCGCCCGCGCCCGCGCCCGCGGACAGCGCGCTGCCGGGTTTCGCGGTGGGCTCTGCTGTGGGCACCGCCTCGGGCAGCGACACCATCTCACTCAATCGCAAGAGGTCCGCAGCGGACGTCGCTTCCGGGTGATCGGTGACAAACATGCCGAAGAAGCCCGCGTCCACGCTCCCGCCCGGCGCCAGGCGCAGCGGCGCATCGCGCAGCACCGCCATGGAATGCTCGTGCTGCAGCCGCCGCCCGGGAAGCTCGCCGCCGATGCCGGTGGGCGGCTCGCCGGACCTGCTCGCCAGTCCGTAGAAATCGAGCGCATCGGTGGCGAAGGAGATGGCCTGCCGCAGCGAGCCGATCAGGCACCACGGATTGCGCCCGTCAGCCGCCTGATTCTGGCGCGAGGCGATCAGGATACCGCGCCGCGGGTCGGAGAGCGGTGTGTGATCGACGTACTGGCTGACGTAGTACTCGTTCATCCGCACCGCGCCGTAGGGAGCGAGTGCGACGTCCTGGGCGTAGGTCAGGTCGAGCTCCTGTTCCACCGCAGAGGTGTTCCTGAGACGCACGTGCCAGAACCAGACCGGCGCCTCCGCCGCGAGCGCGAGCGAGATGTCGTACTCGACGCCGAGCCACGTGCCCCGGCCTGCGAGGCGGCCGTTGCGCGGTTCCCCAAACCGAGTCGGACTCGCTGGGCCGAGCAGTGACGTCCATTCGGATGTGCCGCGTCGTCGCAGAAACAGGTTGGCGGGGCCACCCTCGACCTCGCTGCCGACAAAGAGGGTCAGAGACGTTGCGCCGCAGTCGAGGCGCCGCACAGCGCCGCCGGCGGTGATCTCGGCTCGCAGACCGGAGCGGCTGGTGAGGATTTTCGCGGCGGTGTCCACGATGGCTATCGTAGCGTCATCGCGCGGCTGCCGGCACCCGTTGCACGGGTGCAACAAAAATTCGCGCGACCATGCGCGCCGGACGCCACGGCATTACACTGGCATGCATGAACAGCATCCCGAAGACTCCGCAAGAGGCGCGCCCGGCTTTTGGAACCGTCCTGGCGCCCACCATGACCATGGCCCGCTTCCAGAATGGACAATGGGGGCGGTCCGAGGCGCGGCCGTGCGCGCCGATCGAGCTGCATCCGGCCGCGCACGTGCTGCACTACGCCAGCACCTGCTTCGAAGGCTTCAAGGCTTATCGCTGGTCCGACGGCAGCATCAACGTGTTCCGGATGGACCGGCACATCGAGCGCATGCTGCAGAGCGCTCGCTCGCTGGTGCTGCCGGAGCCGGACCCGCGGCAACTCGAGGAGATGATCCGCACCGCCATCGACCGCAACCGCGACGTGGTGCCGGAGGCACCGGGCGCGCTCTACATGCGGCCGATCCTCTTCGGGACCACACCCAACATCGGCGCCGCCGGCGCCGCCGCCAGCGAAGCGACGCTGCTCGTGCTCGCGAGCCCGGTGTGGGATTATTTCGCCGGCGGCATGAAGCCGTTGCGCATCTACATCGAGGACGTCAATGCGCGCACGGCCTCGCAGACCGGCAAGGTGAAGACCGGGGGCAATTACGCGGCGGCGCTCGGTCCCACGCTCGAGGCGCGCCGCAAGTACAACGTCGACCAGGTGCTGTTCTGCCCGGGCGGCTCGGTGCAGGAGACCGGCGCTTCCAACTTTCTGCTGTTTCGCGATGGGCGCGTGCTCACCCGCAGTCTGGATTCGACCTTTCTGCACGGTGTGACCCGCGACTCGGTGCTCACGCTCGCCCGTGAGGAGGGCTACGAGGTCGAGGAACGCGTGTTCGACGTCGCGGAGATGCTGGAATGGGTGCGCGACGGCGAGGCCGCGCTCTCCGGCACCGCCGCGGTGCTCGCCGGTGTCGGGACGCTCGTTCACCATGGCCAGGAGCACCGGGTCGGAAGCGGCGACGTCGGGCCGCACACCCGCAAGCTGCGCGAGCGACTCGTCTCCATTCAGACCGGCAAGTTGCGCGACACGCACGGCTGGACGAAGAAGGTGTGACCGAGGAAGACGCTGCAGGGAGCGTGCGCTTCTACGGGCCCCGGGAAGTGCGCGCCGCGCTCGACTACGAGGGTTGCATCGGGGCGGTGCGGGCAGCCATGGCGGCCTTGAGCGCCGACGGCAAGCCGCAGCCGCTGCGCAATATCGTCGAGATCGATCCCGGGAAGCTCTTCGGCCTCATGCCGGGCACGCTCACCGCGCCGCACGGCTTTGGCGCCAAGGTGCTTTCGGTGTTCGCCGATCCGGCGCAGCCCGGCCGCTCCGCACATCGCGGCGTGGTCGTCCTCTTCGACCGCGCGAGCGGCCGCGTGTCATGCATCGCCGAGGCAGGCGAGGTGACTGAGATTCGCACCGCTGCGGCGTCGGCGGTCGCGACCGATGTATTGGCCCGGCAGGATGCGCGCACGCTCGCGATATTCGGCTGCGGAGCCCAGGCCGCATCGCACGTCCGGGCGCTCGTACGCGTACGACGGCTGGAGACGATCCTGATCTGGGGCCGCTCCGTGGAGCGAGCCGGCCTGTTCGCGCAGCTCATGGCGCGGGAAGTTGGAATCACGGTCAGGGCCGTCGCGGAGGCTCGCGAAGCCGCCGCCCAGGCCGACATCATCTGCACGGTCACCGGCTCGCGCACTCCGGTGCTGCTCGGGGAGTGGGTACAGCCGGGGACGCACGTCAATGCGGTTGGCTCCAGTCACGCGGGGCCGGTCGAGATCGACAACGCGCTGGTGCTGGCGAGCCGCTACATCGTCGACAGCCGGCGCTCGGCGATAGCGGCGGCCGCGGAGTTCCTGCTGGCCAAGGAGGCTGGCTTGATCGATGACGGTCACATCGTTGCCGAGATTGGCGAAGTGCTGCTCGGCCGCATCCCGGGCCGCACGTCGCCGCAGCAGATCACCGTCTACAAGTCCCTCGGGCACATCGTGCAGGACCTGGCGGCCGTGAGCTATCTGCACGCGCGGGCGGGTTCCGGCAATTAACCGCCTCTATCGCGACCGCGACCTGCCGCTGTATCTGTGCATCCGCGTACTGTCGCGGATCGCGGTGCTCGTGCAGTCCGTCTCCGTCGGCTGGCAGGTCTACGACCTCACGCACAGCCCGCTTGCGCTCGGAATCGTCGGCCTGGTCGAGTTCATTCCGATGTTCCTGCTGGCGTTGCCCGCGGGAGAGCTCGCGGACCGCTTCGATCCGCGGCGGATCATCATGCTCGCCAGCCTGCTCGAGGCGCTGTCGAGCGGGCTGCTGCTGGCGTTCGTCCTCACCCGCCGGACATCCGTCTGGCCGCTCTACGGGGTGATCCTCCTTTACGGCGCGGCGCGCGGCTTTTCCGGGCCCGCGACCCGGTCGCTGCTGCCGTTCCTGGTAGCGCCCGAGGAGCTGCCGAAGTCGCTGGCGTGGGGCTCTTCGGTCACGCAGCTCGCGATCATCACCGGACCGGCGCTCGGTGGCTTCGCGTACGCGTTGGGTCCGGCGATCGCGTACGGCAGCGCACTTCTGGCGTCGCTCGTGAGCGCCGCGGGGATGCTGTTCCTCGGCGGCAGACGGCTGGCGCCCCCGGATGCGGCGGCACTCGCCAACCGGCTCGCCAGGGTCCGCGAGGGCATCGAATTCGTGCGCTCGCGCCCGGTCGTCTTCGGCGCGATCTCACTCGATCTCTTCGCCGTGCTGTTGGGTGGCGCGGTCTCGCTCCTGCCGGTGTATGCGCGCGACATCCTGCACGTCGGGCCGACCGGGCTCGGAGTGTTGCGCAGCGCGCCGGCTTTCGGCGCCGCCCTGACGGCCTTGTATCTCACGCGCCGTCCGGTCGAGCGCAAGGTGGGCTACACGATGTTTGCCGCCGTCGCGATCTTCGGCATCGGCACGATCGTGTTCGGCATGTCGAAGAGTTTCGGGCTGTCGCTCGCGGCCCTGGCGGTCACCGGGGCCGCGGATCAGATCAGTGTCTACATCCGCTCGGCGCTGGTGCAGTTCGCGACGCCCGATGCGATGCGCGGGCGGGTCAGCGCCGTGAGCACGCTCTTCATCAGCGCCTCGAACGAGCTCGGCGGCTTCGAGTCGGGCGTGACCGCGGCACTCCTCGGCACCGTGCCCGCGGTCGTTCTGGGCGGTGTCGGCACTCTCGCCGTGGTGGCGATCTGGATGCGCGCCTTCCCGCCGCTGCGCACCGTCGATCGAATGCACGACGTGATGCCGGTCGGCTTTCTCAGTCCGGAAGGGGGATGAACTCGCGCTCGTCTCCCGGCACTTTGGCGAAACGGCCTTCGCGCCAATCGCGCTTGGCCCGTTCGATCCGCTGCTGCGAGCTCGAGACGAAGTTCCAGAAGAGGTACCGCTCGCCGTCGAGCGGCGCGCCGCCGATGAGAGCCACGCGCGCGTCGCTGACGGCGCGCAGAGTGGGTTGTGTGCCTGGCGAGAACACGAGCATGCGGCCGCGCTCCGCGCGCTCGTTGCCGCATTCGACAATGCCGCTGGCGACGTAGGCGGCGCGCTCCTCGTGCTCGGCCGGAACCGCAAGCTCGCCGCCCGCGGGCAGTGCGGCATCGGCGTAGAAGAGGGGCGAGAAGGTCCTGACGGGCGATGTCTCGCCGAAGGCATGGCCCGCGAGCAGGCGGATGCGGACCCCGCCGATGCTGACGGCGGGCAGGCTGCCGGCCGGATGGTGATGGAACTCAGGCTCCGTCTCCTCGTGGCTGCGGGGCAGCGCAACCCAGAGCTGCAGGCCATCGAGGCGCGATCCGCTCCGGCGCGGCCCGGTCCCGGTCCGCTCGGAATGAGTGATGCCGCGGCCGGCGGTCATCCAGTTGACATCGCCCGGCCGGATCGGCTGGTTCGAGCCGAGGCTGTCGCGATGCACGATCTCGCCCTCGAAGAGATAGGTGACCGTGGCGAGCCCGATGTGCGGGTGCGGCCGCACGTCGATGCCGCGGCCGGGTGCAAAGGCGGCTGGACCCATGTGATCGAAGAAGATGAAGGGTCCGATCAGCTTGCGCGCCGCCGACGGCAGCACGCGGCCGACCGTGAAGCCGCCGAGGTCGCGCGTGCGGGCGTCGATCACGGCGGCGAGCTGTGGACTCCCGGTGCATGGCGCCGAGGCCGGCTCGTTGTCGGGCAGTGCGCTCATGATGCCATCCTACGCCGCAGGGCCGGCGAGAACTACCGGCGGCGCGCCGCGCGTGCCGCGGTCAAGGCCGCGGATTAGAATGCGTCTTCGAGGCAACCGGAGGCAATGCAAATGAACAGGGCGAGCCGATACATGAACCGGCGGGCTTTCCTCGGCACCGCGGCAGCGATGAGTTGCATGGCGGCGGCCACCGGGCTCGCGGCCGGCGTGAAGCACCGCCGCTTCTTCGCCGGCCATGGACTGCCGATCGGTCTGCAACTTTATACGCTGGGGGATGCACCCTACCGTGACCTCGACGGCACTCTGCGGGCGGTCGCCGGCATCGGTTATCGGACCGTCGAGAGCGTCGGCTTGATGAAGCGCACGGCCGCGGAGTTTCGCGCGGCTCTCGATCGCGCCCATCTCTCATGCCCCAGCGCGCACGTCCCGCTGCAGGCGGACGGGGGCGGCGGACCTTCGCTCGCGGGCGATGTCGGCCGCCTGGCGGCTGACATGCATCGCATCGGTGTCGAGTACGTCGTGGTGCCGATATTCGCGATTCCGCCGCGCTTCGGCGGCCCACGTCAGGGTGAGGATGGCCTCGCGTTCCTGAGCCGTGTGGGTGCCGGGTTGACGGCCGACGACTGGCGGCGCCTGGCCGCGCAGCTCAACGAGAAGGGCGCCGCCCTGAAGCGTGAAGGTCTCAAGCTCGCGTATCACAATCACAACGTCGAGTTCGCCAGGCATGGCGCCAAGACCGGGTACGAGCTGCTGCTCGAGAACACGAATCCCGATGCCGTCTGGTTCGAGATGGATGTCGGCTGGGTGGCGGCCGGCGGCGCCCATCCCATCCGGCTGCTGCGGGCCCACCCGCACCGTTTCCGACTGATGCACGTCAAGGATCTGAAGGCGAGCACGACGCCCAACAACGCCTTCCGGATGGACCCCGCCGATGTCGGCTCGGGCACCCTGGACTGGAAGGCCATTCTGCCGGCCGCATACGACGTCGGCGTGAGGTACTACTACGTGGAGCAGGAGCCGCCGTTCGCCGAGCCGCGAATGGACGCTGCCAAATCGGATTACGAGTATCTGGCCGCGCTGGCGTAACAGGCTGCCTGCTCGGACTCGGACTGGGCGCGGCGAGGGGCATCGACACCCGCCCGGCGAAGGCGGACAATCCGGCGCGGCCGCTACCAAGGGCGATGTCCCATTCCGACAAGGGGAGACAGCCGATATGATCCCGCGCAGGCGAACCCTGGCCATCCTCACCCTGACACTCTGCGCCGTCGCAGCGCTTGCGCTCTTTGCCGCACCCGCGCGCGCCGACGTGACCGTCGAGCAGAAAACCTCGATGAGTCTCGGCGGTATCAACATGGACATCGACTCGGTGGAGCGCACCAGCGCCGACAAGCAACGCAGCGATTCGACGACGAACTGCAGCGGCTTGCTGTCGCTCTTCTGTCACGATGTGGAGACCGGTCGCATCGTGCGCCTGGACAAACAGGTCGAGTGGCAGCTGCAGCCGAAGAAGAAGCTCTATACCGAGCATCCGTTCCCCACGGCCGAGCAGCGCGCCGAGGCGCAGAGACGGCTCGAGGCGGCGATGGAGGAGATGAAGAACTGTCCCATGCCGCAGTCGCAGGCCGCCGCGCAGCGCGGGCCCGACACCTCGCACTGTCAGATGAGCTCGCCGGTGGTCAACGTGAACGCCACCGACGAGCATGCGACCATCCTCGGTCACGATGCGCGCAAGACGAGCGTGGTCATGTCGCAAACCTGCACGGATACGCAGACCGGCGATGTCTGCGAGGTCGACTATGGCTTCGAGACCTGGCTGACCGCGGATGAGATCCCCGGCGTCGACGAGCGCAGCGCCTTCGTGCGCAAGTACCTGCAGGCTGAGGGTCTCGATCCGAACAACCCGCAGCTGCAGCGCTCGGTCACGCAGTTCATGGCGCCCTATGCGGCCGCCCTCAAGCAACTGCAGGGCAAGGCCGGCGCTCTGAAGGGTTATCCGCTGCGCACCACCTTCTACATGGCCTTCGGCGGCCCGCATTGCGGCAAGGCCAGGCAGGCGCAGCAACAGCAGCAGGCGAGCAACAGCGGCGGTGGCTTCAGCATGCACAGCATCGCCAGCAACGCGCTCGCCAGCGGGCTGTCCGGGTTCTTCCATCGCGGCGCCGCCGCGATCAACACGAGCTCGGCAGGTGGCGCGGCGGCATCCAGCGCCGCGAATTCGGCGGCCGAGCCCGCGGCCAACGCCGCGGCCGGCTCCGTGACCGCGCAGCCGGGGCAGTCGCCAGCGGCCGCGGGCGGCTCGGCGGCACCCGCTCAGGCGCCCGGGGGACTGGTGCGGGTCGTATCACTCACAACCGAAACGACCTCGATCGACACCTCCAGCATCCCTTCGGATCAGTTCGAGATCCCCGCCGATTGGACGCTCCAGCCGCAGCAGCAGGTGGCGAGCGACACCCCCAGGTGCCCGGGCGCGGGCAAGTGATCGACGGTGCGCCGGCCGCATCGCGCAAGGTGATGCGGCTCTAGGACGACCCCGGGCACGGCCGTCGGCGGGCGGCCGTGCCTCAAGAATAGACTGCAGGGCCTTTTAAACGCTCCCGCGGGGGGGCGACTCTAATGGAGCATATGGTCCCTGCTTTGCAAGGCGATTGTGTCGAATGGGAGGCCGGCCTCGTGCAGCGGGCCCGCGGCGGGGACATGCGCGCCTTCGAGCGGCTGTATCGCGATCACGTGGGACGGGTTTACGGGCTCTGCCTGCGGCTGATCCGGGATCCTGCGGCCGCGGAGGACTGCGCCCAGGAGGCATTCCTCAACGCCTGGAAGGCGCTGCGGCGCTTCGAGACGCGCAGCAGCTTCGGCACGTGGCTGCATCGCATTGCCGTGAACGTGGTCCTGAGCCGCCGCCGCAAGGCCGCGACGCAGGCTGAATTGCCGCCTCGGCCGCCCGAAGCCGGCGAGGAGATCGCGGACCCTCCCGGGGAATGGACGCTCGACACGCCGGTCGAGGTGCGCGAGATCGAGGCGGCCGTCAATTCCCTGCCGGAAGGCGCCCGAGACGCGGTGGTGCTCTGCGGGATATACGGCTATTCGCATGGGGAGGCGGCGCAGATGCTCGGCCTCGCCGAAGGCACCTGCAAGGCCCAGTTGCATCGGGCTCGCGCGCTCCTGCGCGCCCGGCTCGATGCGGAGAGTCACCCATGAACGACCCAGCGCCCCCCAAGGTCAGGCGCCTCGGCGACCTGCCGCGAGACATCCCGCCGCCGCACGACGGCTGGCCGGCTCTGGAGGCGAGACTGCGCGCGAGCGGAATGCCGGGGTCCGACGGCGGCACGGAGCAGAGCGGAGACAGGCCGCTACGGCACTGGCGCAAGCACAGGATGCGCGTCGCGGCCCTCGCGGCCCTGTTCGCCGCCGCCGTGGTCGGTATCTCCGTGGATCGGTGGATCCTGGCGCCGACTCGGCAGCTGGTACAGAACGCGGCACCGCCGGGTGACGCCTCCGTTGCGGCCGGGGGCATCACGGTCGCCTATGTCACCGATCCGCGTTACCTGCGCGAGCGCGAGGCGCTGCTGCGCTCGCTCAACAGCCGGCTCGCGAGCCTGCCGCCGCCCACCCGCAAGAAGGTTCTGCAGAGCCTGGCCACCATTCATCAGTCGATGCAGCAGATCCAGCAGGCCCTGGGCCGGGAGCCCGGGAACGCCCTGCTGCAGGAGCTGCTGATCGATACCTATCAGGACGAAATGCAAGTGCTGTCGACCGTTCAGGAGGCGAGCGGCGGCGGCGGAGAGACATGAACATGCGAACTTCCATTCTTCATACCGCCATCCTGGCCGCATCGTCGGCGCTCATGATGGGAGCGGCTCACGCGAGCAACTTCCAGCAGCAGGTCGCGGCCGACCCGCGCGGCGAGGTCGATATCAGCAACATCGCCGGCGAGATCGTGATCAGCGGCTGGGACCGGCCCGCGGTGTCGGTCACGGCCGATGTGCCGAGCGATTCGGGGCGCGTGCGGCTGACCGGCGGCAACGGCCATACGAGCGTATGCGTGACGTACGGCTCGAAAAGCTGCAATGCGCCCGGATTTTTCCGCAGCGGCGGCTCGGTCCGTATCGAGGTTCACGTGCCCCGAGGCAGTCAGCTCGATGTCTCGGGCGTGAGTGCCGAGATCATCTCGCGGGACGTCACGGGCAGCCAACACCTGCACACGGTCAGCGGCGACATCGATGCCGGGCTCGGCTCTGGAGACGATGACGTGAATTCAGTCAGCGGCACCGTCAGGCTCCACGGCAGCGGGCAGGACGGTACGCTCAACGTCAACAGCGTCAGCGGCGATCTGAGCGTCACCGGCGTCGCCGGCGAGCTCGAGGCGAGAACCGTCAACGGCACGTTGCGGGCTGACATCTCTCCCGCCCGTCTCGTGCGGCTCAACACCACCTCGGGCGACATCGCGCTGCGCGCCCAACTGGCGAGCGGCGGATCGGTCGAGACCGAGACGGTGAGCGGCGACCAGAAGCTGGACGTGTCCGCCCCGGGGGGCTTCGCATACGAAGCCAGCTCCTTCAGCGGCGATGTCCACAACTGCTTCGGCGAGCGGGCCGACAAGAGCGAGTATGGGCCGGGAACGCGCCTCAACGGCACGCGTGGCGCCGGCGCCGGACACGTGCGGATGAAGACCCTCAGCGGCGAGATATCGCTTTGCGATCACTGAGCCGCCGGCGTCCCCGGTACGGCACTCAATGCGCGGGCTTCACGAACTCCAGGGTCATCCGGTCGGATTCGCCGATGGCGCGCATCCTGGCCCGCTCGGCGGCGGGGCCGGACAGGTCGGGCGGCAGACGATGGACGTTGACGGTTTCCGCGTCCTTCGGGTTGGCATTGATCTCCGACACCGCGGCCAGCTGGAAGCCGGCCTTCAGGCCGAGCTCGATCACGTAATCCTCGGGGATGCGGTGCAACGCGTGCGAGACCGCCACGGCATTCTCATACGGACGGGCGCGATGCTCCGTCACGCCGAACACTCCGCCGGGTTTGAGAACCTTGTAAGCCGCCGCGAAAACGCCCGCGACCGTCGCCGGGCTGTCGTTGAGCCAGTCGTGCAGGTTGCGAAACGTCAGCACCATGTCGGCCGAGTCCGGCGGCCCCAGGCTCAGCCGCGTCGGCGGGGCGAAGGGAATGGTCCTGACATTGCCGTAGACCGCGGGATCCGACTGGAGCTTGCTCATGAAGGGGCTGCCGCTGCGGGGCGGTGCCGCCTCGATCAGATGACCGCGGTCGTGCAGCACCGGCGCCAGTATCTCGGTGTACCAACCGCCGCCCGGCGCCAGCTCGATGACGGTCATGTCCGGGCGCAGGCCGAAGAACTCCAGGGTCTGCACCGGATGGCGGTAGCGGTCGCGCGCCTTGTCGGCGGCTGATCGCCACGAGCCGTCCACCGCCTGTTGCAGGAGCCCGCCGACTTCAGCCGCCTGCCCGGCGAGGGCCGGCAGGGCGCAGAATGCGATCGCGGCGGCGAGGAGCAAGGGCCTGAGGTTTCTCATGGCGAGCCCGGTCGGCTTGCGGGGAGGATCCCCCGAGCGCACATGATCGGCTGCCGCGAACGGCCCTGCAAGCGGAAGACGGCTCGACCCGACCTGCCGAGCGTTGCCGCTCGGGCGGGCGAGTCGAGCGCCAAAGGATCAATCCGGGACTTTGATCTCGTTGTGTACCGCGTGCACTCCTTTGACCCTCATCGCGTCTCTCTCGGCGCGGTCCTTCTCCGCTTCCGAGGCGGCAACACCGCGGAGCGTGACGACCCCATCGACCGTGGCGACGTGGATCTCGCGCGCCTTGGTCTCATGATCGGCTGCGAGCTCGGCTTTCACCTTCGTGGTGATGTAGGAATCCTTGATCGGATGATTGCTTCCATTATCGGCCCAGGCAACGACGCTGGTCAGCGACAACGCTGCGAGCGCCACGACATACTTGCGCATATAACGACTCCTCAAGGGGAAGGCCCAGCTACAACGGGAGTGCCCCACGTCGGGTTCCAGTCGCAGCCTGTGAGTCGTTGGCCGACCTCAAGCTGAAGGCCGGGATCGGTACCGCTCAGCTCACGACGACCGGGTTCCGCTCATCGGGCGAAGAGTCTCGCGATGTCGGAGAACGCTTTGATCTCCAGAGCGTTCCCTGAGGGGTCGAGGAAAAACATGGTGGCCTGTTCTCCGGGCTGCCCCCTGAAACGGATGTAGGGCTCTATGAGGAACCGGATGCCCCTTGCCCGCAGGCGCTCGGCCAGCGTCTCCCATTCGGTCATCGGCAACACGATGCCGAAGTGACGCACCGGCACGCCATGACTGTCGACGGTGTTGCGCCGCGCCTGACCGCTCTCCTCCGGCGCCAGGTGGGCCACGATCTGATGGCCGAAGAAGTTGAAGTCGATCCACTCGTCGGAGCTTCGCCCTTCGGGGCAGCCGAGGATCCCGCCATAGAAGGCACGGGCGGCCGCGAGGTCGTGCACCGGGAAGGCGACGTGGAACGGGGACAGGAGTCCGGGGTTGCTGGCGGGGGCCTGCATGGGCTGACTTCTAACGCCCGAAGGCGACGAGAACCTCGATGAGCCTGTGGACCGAGGCGTAGAGAGGCACGGCGAGCAACGGAACGAGCAGCGCGCACGTGAGCAGGCGCCTGCCGGGGAAGACGGGTCGTGTCGCCGGGGAGGGCGCAAGCAGCCGTCGCACGCGTTGCTCGATGCCGCTGAGCGGTGTGTCGACGGCCGCCGTCCGGCGCGGCCGGCCGCTGGCGAGTGACAGGCGCGCCACCTTGATGAGCGCCGAGGCGAGAGCCACCCGCCGGCGCGGATCGGCGCCGCTCGCGCGCTCGTCGGCTGCGAGCTCGGTCGCGGCCCGCCAGTGCTCGGTCAACGCGCTGCCTGTCGCCGACCAGGCCAGGGCATCGGGCATCGTCAGCAGCAGGAGCAGCTTCAGATTGTCGCGGGCATGCATGTGCGCCGCCTCGTGGGCGAGCACCTGACGAAACTCCTCGTGATCGCAGGCGCTGGCGACACATTGTGACGCGATGATGCGTTGCTTCCAGCCGCCCACCACGCCGACGAGCGGCTCCTTTACGTGGATCATCGTCACTTCGCTGTGGGTCGCCGCCGGATGGGCGGGGAATGGCTGCGACCCACGGATCAGCATCCGCGTTGCATCCCATGCCCTCAAACCGCGGCGAACGCCGTCGCCAAGGACCATCAGCGCGAAGACGGCGGAAACCACGAGCAAGGGTCCCGGGTGGTCATGCGCGTGACGCGGCTCGTAAAGCAGGAACGCGGGCAGCACCACCGTCAGAACGAGGGCCGCGGAGCCCATGGCGGGCAACAGTCGCACGGCGAGCACCGCGTCGGCGTCGGTCAGACGCGGGCGCAGTCCGGCGCGCCACGCGAATATGACTACCGCCGAGAGCAGCAGATTGAGGAGGCCGTAGGCCGCCAGCAGGACCAGCGGGAAGGTCGCATCGACCGTCATTTCTCGTCTTCCCACTTGAGGCGTGCGCGCTCGGCACGCACCAGCGCCTCGAGCTCGTCGAGGAGCTCGGCGTCGGCGTGACCGACGGCCTCGACCAGAGTCGACAGCAGCACCGTGCTGTCGCGGCAGGCCGCCAGGAGCTCGGTGACCCGCCCCGAGACCATCTCTCCGAGCAGCTCATCGCGCGAGCAGCGCGGCTCATAACCGAAGGCGCGGCCGAGCCGGAAACGTCGCAACACTCCCTTGCGGTAGAGGCGGTCGAGCGTCGTCATCAGCGTGGTGTAGGCGAGCCGCGGGAATGAGGGCTGTACGTTGCGCACGGTCGCGGCGCGGCTGCGCTGCCACAGCACCTCGAGCACTTTGAGCTCCAGGGGTCCGAGCTCCAGGCGTTCGCCCAACGTAGATCTCCGGTCGCTTCCGGCGCCCCGATGCGCCGCGGGCGCTAGCCTCTCAAGTCGCGGACGTCTCCGCAATGGGGCGGCAAGCCGGGCGCGAGCGGAAGCGTCCGGCCGAGGGAATGGCGCGTCCGCTCGATTTACGATCGCTGGTAGTACTTTCCGGCCGGCTCCATATTGCCGCCGCCCGGATTCCCCGGGGCTGAATCGAAAGGGCACCGTGAAGCCTGCCTCCCGCGCTCTCGTCTGCGCCTGCGCCTTCCTCTGCTCCGTGGCCAGCGCGCAGGGCGTTTCCGGCAATTCCGCTGCCTCGGCCCAGGGCGAGCAGGCGCCGCCACCGCACGCTTCCAAGCACCGCCGCGGTCAGATCGCCAAGGTTCTCATCCAGGCCCCCTACCTCTTCAATCGCGCCACGCGGTTCGCGCACTCCATGCCGGAGGTGCCGGGACCGGAGATCACGGTCACCAAGAAGACGACGGTGGTACAGCTGGACGCCCAACCGCCCATCATCGACAACCACGAGCGCGAGCTCTTCGACCGGCTGCCCGGCATCGTGCTCGCCGAGCAGCAGAACCCGTCCGAGCTCAATGTGACCTACCGGGGCCTCGGCAATCCGCAGGAGAGCGAGTACATCCTCCTGATGCAGGACGGCATTCCGATGGAGATGGACTGGATCGGCTATCCGACTCTCTACTACATCCCCGTGCCCGAGACGCTTTCGCAGGTGCAGATGATCCGCGGCGGCTCGGGCCTGCTCTATGGGCCGGAGCCGGAGCCGGTCATCAACTTCGTCTCCAAGCAGCCGTCGCCCACGACGACGGGCACGATCCAACAGGTGGGCGGCGACGACGGCCTGTACTCGAGTTTCGGCTCGATCTCGGGGCCGGCCGGCCCGCTCGGCTATCTCGCCGACTTCTCGCACCGCCAGTCGAACGGCCAGCGCGCCAACGGCGACTACGATCTGAATGCCGGCGATGCGCAGCTCGACTACCCCATCGACTCGCAGCAGAAGCTCAATCTCGCGGTGCACGCCTACTCGCTGCAGAGCGGCATCGCAGGTTTCGAGAGCTACGCGCAGTTCAAGGCCGACCCCAATCAGACCACCTCGCCCGATGATCGCGACTGGGAGCATCGCTATACGGGCGTGCTCACTTACAGCAACCAGTTCGATAGCCAGAACCTCTTCGAGCAGAAACTGTGGTCCGGCTACCAGGACCTGATCACGCGCGCGGGCACCTATCTCGGCACCGGTACGGCCATCGCCACCCCGGTGGCCACCGGTACCACGATCGCCGCGCAACGCTTCCATTACACGGGGCTCGACGGCAGATTCGTGCACCACTACGGGCGCGGCGCCGCGGTGACGGTGGGCTACACGGCCTACGCCTCCACGAGCCCCTACCACGAGTTCAGCAGCACCGATCCCCTGGCGGACCCGTACAGTCCCGGCGGCACCCAGATCTACAATGACGAGCGCCGCTCGCGCTACGCGGCCGTGTTCGCCGAGAACGTGTACCGCTTCCGGCGCTTCCATGTCGTCACCTCCGCCCGCTTCAACCACGAGCAGATCGACAGCCACGAGACCGTGGCGCCGCATCCGTACCTGGTGAACGGCACCTACGACAAGAACATTCCGCTCTTCGGCTTCGGCATCGGCAACGACTTCGGCCGCGGCAACGAGACCTATCTCAACATCTCGCAGGGCTTTCGGCCGATGCGCTACCTCGACGTGGCCAGCCCCTTCGGCAAGTTCTCGCCGACCAACAATCCCGATCCGACGAAATATCTCACCTACGAGGCGGGCGTGCACGGCTGGCCGGTGCTCGGCCTCTACTACGACGCGAGCGTGTTCCAGGTCAATGTCAAGAACAGCATCGAGACCCTGCCGCTGACGCCGACCGAGTCCATCGATGTCAACACCGGCGATCAGCGCAGCCGCGGCATCGAGGCGGAAACCTCGTACGACCTGCTGCAGCTCCTGCCGACGGCGCCGGATGGCGAGCACCTGTCGATCTTCGCCAACGGAAGCTACCTCAAGGCGCAGTACACGAGCAGCATCACCGCCGGGCAGGCCGGCAGGACGCCGCCCTATGCGCCCCACTACGTGCTGAAGGGCGGAGTCACCCTGACGGCGGAACCGGGTCTGAAGCTGAGTCTCGTCGTCGATGCCGTGGGCGCGCAATACTTCCAGGCGAGCGATCAGGGCATCGGACCGATGCCGGCGCAGATTCCCGCGTATACCGTGGTCGACTTTTCCGGTGAGTACGAGTTCGGTGGCCATTGGCGGGTGCTCGGGGGCATCTCCAACCTGACCAACCTGGAGTACTACTCGCGCGTCTTCATCTCCGGGGGCAGGATCGAGCCCGCCCTCGGGCGCCAGTTCTACCTTGGGGCCGCCTACGATTTGTGAGCGCGGACGTCACCGCTCGTCCGGCGCGCTCAGCGCCGAGCGCGCGACGCGTCCGCCGGTGACCGGAACGCCTTCCGCCCGCAGGCGTCGCGCCTGCTCCTTGTGCTGGCGCGAGCCGCTCGGGAAGACGATGCGGCCGCCGGCGCCGACGACACGGTGCCAGGGCAGCTTCAATTCCCGCGGCGCGACCCGCAGCGCGAAGCCCGTCAGCCGCGCACGGCCCGGCAGGCCCGCGGCACGCGCCACCGCGCCGTAAGTCGCAGCCTGTCCGCGAGGGATCGCGCAAACCACCTGCCAGATCGCCTCGAGGGCTGCGCTCGCTAGCTTCGCTGGCATGCGCGCGCGACGGTGAGGCTGGCGAGTGCGAGCAGTGTCACCCAGTCGAGCGCGCCGCCCCCGCCGCCCTTCGGCGGCGGGGTGACCGTCACCATCGCCGACGCGGATTTGGACGGGTCGGCCGTGGACACCGCCGTAATCGTCACTGTGGCAGGCGTTGGGACCTGCGATGGCGGCATGTATTGGCCGGTCGACGATATCGTGCCCACCGTCGTGTTGCCCCCGGCCACTCCGTTGACTTCCCACGTCACGGAAGTGTCCGGAGCGTTCACCACATCGGCCGAGAAGGATTCGCCGCCACTCCCGGTAATGGCGGTCGCATTGACCGGACACACGGCGATCTGCTCGGCCGCGGCTTGCAGGCTGCAGGAGCTCGAACCGGATGCGGCCGCAGGCGCGGTCGTCGATGCGGAGGTCGAGCCAACCACGACATCGGCGTAATCCGTACGCCCGTCATTGTCGGTGACCGTGAGTCGCACGGTACCGATGCCGCAGCTTGGAGCGGTGACAGTGGCTCTGGCCATGGTCGAGTCGATGATCTGCAGCACGTGACTGCCCGTGCTCGTCCATTCATAGGCGGTGATGGCGTACCCCTGCGCGGCTGCGCTTCCCGAGCCGTCGAGCGTTGCGTCCTGTCCGGGCGAGACGCTGCCCGGAACCGAGACCGCGGCGACCGGCCGCAGCGCCGCGGCGAGCGCGCCGGGGGCGTTGGCCATCCCGGCGCCGCAGGTCTGTCCGTCCCCCGTGCAGATGCATTCGCTGTTCTGTACATCCGCCGTGCCCGCGGGGACGTGGCACATCGTCGCTGTCGTCGCGGAGGACTGCGGGTAGGGCAGCGCGCCTTCCTGCAGCCGCGACAGCAGCTGGCACGAGTCGAGGCTGCTGTTGGCGCTGGCCATCAGTGCGGCGATGCCGGAGACGATGGGCGCCGAAAAGCTGGTGCCGAGGTTGTAGGTGCGGTACTGATTTGCGTCGCTCAACGTGCAGTTCGCATTGCTGCCCGTGGTCGGATCGCAGTAGTACTGCCCCGTGTAATCGTTGGCGTCGGGCCCGTAGCTGCCGAGATTGGTCGTCGTGAGGATCTCGTCCACGCACGGCAGTGTGTTGGCTCCCGAGAAGAGGTCGTTGACGCAGTTGCCCGCGGGGGCGCCGAGTGCGATCTGCGGCCCGAGACTGCTGTAGCCGACCTTCGTGCCGGCGCTGCGCAGTCCCGCGACCGCCACCACGCCGGCGCAGTTCGCCGGGGCATCGACGGGGCCGCCCTCGTTGCCTGCCGATGCGACGATGAGAATGCCCTTGGCGGTGACCTGATTGACGGCGTCCTGGTAGCTCGAAGGACAGGAGCCGGTGGCGCCGAGGCTCATGTTGATGATCTTGGCCGGATGCGGATTGATGAGGTGGGCGCCGTTCACCGTCACCGGGATGCCAGCCGCCCACAGCATGGCCGTGATGATGTCCGAGTCGCTGCCGCCGCAGCGCCCGAGCGCGCGCACGGGCAGGATTCTCGGTCCCCAGGTCACGCCCACGATGCCCGCCGTGTAGGACTCGTCGGCGCCGAGGACGCCGGCCACACGCGTCCCATGCCAGGAGCTGTACGCCGGCGATTGCGCGGACGAGCCGCTGCCGCACTCCGAGGGATGGCTGCTGATGTCCGAGCTGGTGACGACATCGCCGGTGTCCCAGGCGCCGGTGCCGGGACAGGCGTAACCGGTGCCGGCCGTGTTGGCCGTGAAGGAATCGCTGATGAAGCAGTATCCGGCCAGCAGCCGGTTGCTGAGATTCGGGTGATCGGCGCGGACTCCGGTGTCGATGTCCGCGATCACCAGGCTCGTGCTGCCCGTCGTCGTATCCCAGGCGGTCTGAGCATCGACCGCCGCCGGATTGCTCGCGGAGGGCGGCTGCAGATACCACTGCCCGCCATAGAGAGAGTTGGGCGGCACGGTCTGCGGATAGCGGCGCTGGTCGAGGTCGGCGTACTCGACGCTCGAATCCGCCCGCAACCGCGCCAGCGTGCTCGCCGCGGACTCGCCCGAGCCGGACTGCACCGCAATCGCATACAGGCCGTCGGCGATCTGCCGCTGAGCATCGAGAGTCAATCGCGAGCGGCTCGCCAGCGCGGCGAGACGCGGCTCGGTCCGCTGCCCCGGGGCCTGTGCCGGCACGGCCGGCTGCGACTGCGATTTCAGCTTCACGATGAATCGCTGCGGCTGAATCGCAGTCCCGGCATCCGGATGCTGCGGCAGCGGGTTCTGCTCGGCATCGATGCCGGGCGAGCCGAGACACAGGCCCAGGACGGCCAACAGCGCCAGCACCAGCCACCGCATGGAACCCCACTCATCGATCGAGGTGAAACAGGAACGTAATAGTGGCCGGCTAGAGTGCGGCGGTCCAGAGCGCCGGCTATCCGGGCGGCGATAAGAACGAATCGATCACGTAATCACCGAGGCACCATGCGAACCCTGCGCCCCACCGCCCGTGCGGTAATGCACTTTGCCGTCCCCAGCGTCCTCCTGATGACCGCCGTCGCGAGCCCGGTCGCCCGGGCCGGGCAGCCCTTCCTGCTGCCGGACTCGCTGGTCATCAGCAGCACCACCTATGAGCGCACTCGCGGCGCCGTCGCGACGCTGACCGTCGGGACGACGCTGCCCGATTCGGCCACCGCGACGACCGCCGCGGTGGTGGGCAACAACTATGTGGAAGTATGGAACAATGAATCCGCGGATCCCAGTTTCGGGGTGACTTCGCCGATTCTGCTGGCGGACGTGGAGCCCCATAGCGGTCACGTGTTCCGCACCCTGCGGGTTCCGTCCGGGCAGGTCGTCACCAGCTTCAGCTCGAAGTCGGAGCTGGGCCTGCACGTCGCGGGCGCCTGGCCGTGGAGCCGGTTGACCTTCGTCGGCTATGCCGGCGCCGGCGTGGGGGCGCTCGACGTGTCCAATTCGGATGCGGTGCCGGGCCAGGATCCCACGAATCCGGTCACGTTCGCGTTTGGAGACAGCTACGCGTTCGCGCGAACCATAGTCGCGGTGGATTCGCTCGGCCACCTTTCATACACGCCGACGGTCGACTATGGCGGCAACAACGGCCGCTCCGCATTGCTCGCGCCCAATGGGCTCTACTACGTCGTCGGCAATGCCAATAACGGCAATGCCGACACGTTCGGACCCAACGGCACCAATCCCGACGTGACCGAAACCACCGGTCTGGAAGTCGTGCAGCCGATCGATGCGCCGTGGGCACGGGTCCCGGTGCCACCGGGCGACTCCGCGGAGGTCGATCCGCTGTTGCAATATCCGCTCGGCAAGAAGGGCGCGCTCGACAAGCCCGGCAAGGACAACAACTATCGCGGCGTGACGGAGTTCGGCGGCGCCCTGTACTTCACCAAGGGCAGCGGCAGCAACGGCATGGATACCGTCTACACGGTGCCCAGTCTGCCCACCGTGGCAGGCGCGGCCGCGGCTTCGATCAGCGTGGCGCCGGGCTTCCCGACCGACTCCGCGCGGGCAACCGGCGGTGACTTCACGCCGTTCGCGATCTTCTTCGCCAACGCCACCACGATGTACGTGACGGACGAGGGGACCGGGTCGAGCGTGGATGCGACAGAGCATGCCGGACTCGAGAAATGGAGCCTGGTCGGCGGCACGTGGCAACTGGACTACGTGCTGACGAACGGCCTCATCGGAGCTGTCGACAGCAATCTGAACGGATATGACGGTCCGTACCCGGCGGTGACGACGATCGGGCTGCGCAATCTCACGGGCGTGGTGAACCAGGACGGTACTGTGACGCTGTGGGCCACGACGTCGACGTCGAGCAGTTCCGGCGACAATGGCGCGGACCCGAATAAGGTCGTGCGCATTACCGACCGCGTGAGCGCTACGACCGTGACGATAGACGTCTCTCGCGAGACGTTCACGACGATCGCCGGGCCTACTTACGGAACGGCCTACCGGGGTGTCGCATACGTCTGCGGGGCCGTCGATCCTCGCACGGGAGTCTGCCGCGCAGGGGGCTTCTGAGCTGCGGACGCGGTCCGGTCCCTGACCGGACCTTGATTCAAGCGGGGTGACGCGGACGCACCAGGGCGTCGCGTGACCCCGCCGATTTGGTGCGTGTTACCATCCACCGTTCCTGCGGGTGGCATGGGAGAAGCGCGCTTGAAATCGCACCCTGGTATTGCTCTGGCGGGTACGGCGCTGGCGCTTCTTTGCATGCGTCTGATCTGCCATCCCGTCTTTGCTGCGACACCCGCTTCCGGGAACACAGGGACCGCGCGCATTGCCGAAATCATGCACCGTCTGCGGGACGTGCAGCGCTTCGATGCCGTGGCTGTCGCACCGGATGCTCGCACTGTCGCATGGGTCGTCACGCAGAAGAGCCCGGCGAAAGAGGGCAAGGAAACCGCCGTGCCCGCGGTCGCCAGCGCGGGTGGCAAGCCCCCGCAGATGCTGCAGATCGCCAACGCGGACGGCTCGCAGGTGCGGACCGTGCGGATTCCCCAGGGCGCTCAATCCTGTCGCTATAGCGATCCGCGGTGGTCGCCCGACAGCCGCGCGCTGGCGTTCCTCTCCAATTGCAATCAGCGGGCCGGCAATGACGAGCAGTTCGACGTCTATCAGGTCGCCGCGCAAGGCGGCGCGGCGCGGCGGATCTCGCACCTGCATGGGCTGGTGAACCAGCTCGCCTGGACGGCGAGCGGGTCGCAGCTGAGCTTTCTCTACGTGAAGGGGGATGTCCATCCCGTCAGCGCGGTGTCCGCTACCAAGGCGCTCGTCGGGGTCATCGGCGAGAGCGGTGTCGAGGTGCAGAGGCTCGCAGTAATGCCCGCGGCCGGAGGGGAAATCCATCAGGTCACTCCGGCCTCCCTGTTCGTCTACGAATATGACTGGTCGCACGGCGGGGATCGGGTTGCTTACATCGGCGCACCGCCGCCGGGGCGTGACAACTGGTGGACGGCCAAGCTCTACACACAGACGGTGGGCGGCGCGCCGGAAGTCACGCTGGATCCCTCGTCCGTCAATGGCCCTTTGCACGGCCTGCAGATTGCGTTGCCCAGGTGGTCGCCCGATGGGTCGCGCATCGCCTTCATCGGCGGGCTGATGAGCGATCAGGGAGTGACGGGAGGCGACGTGTATGTCATCAGGTCCGATGGCGGGCAGCCCGTGGACGCGACACCCGGCATCGCGATCTCGCCGTCGTGGCTGACCTGGACGGGCGACCACACTCTGTTGGTTTCGTCGATCGCCGGCGGCTCGACCCGGCTGTCGGCCTTCGCGCTGCATGCGAATCTCGCCGCCACGGAGCGCAAGCTCCTGACCGTGCCCGCTGCGCTCGAAGATGGAACATTCGCCTCCGCGGTCTCCCTGTCCGCGGGACACGATGTGCTCGCCTTCGTGCTGAGTACGTTCGACGCCCCGCCGGAGATCTACTCGGCTTCGCTCGAGACCAACTCCGCGACGGAGCCGGTCGGCGTCGCCGCGCCGCCGCATGCCATCACGCACATGAACGAGCAGGCGCGGCCAATGTGGGGCAAGACCCTGTCGGTGCACTGGCAGAATGAGGGCTTTCACGTTCAGGGCTGGCTGTTGTTCCCTCCGGCCTTCGATCCGCACAAGCGTTACCCTCTCATCGTGTACGTCCACGGAGGACCGAGCGCGGCGCTGCGGCCGGCCTGGCCGCAGGACGGATACGGGCCGGTGCCGCTCGCGGCGATGGGATACTTCGTGCTGATGCCGAACCCGCGGGGGAGCTTCGGCGAGGGCGAGCGCTTCACCCAGGCGGTGCGTCTGAGCATGGGATACGGCGATCTGCGGGACATCCTGGCGGGAGTCGACCAGGTCGAGGCGCGATACCCGATCGATGACAGCCGGCTCGGCGTGACCGGCTGGAGTTACGGCGGCTTCATGTCGATGTTCGCCCCCACGCAGACGCATCGCTTCAAGGCGGCCGTGGTGGGCGCGGGTCTCGCGGATTGGGAGAGCTATTACGGCGAAAATTCCATCGACGAATGGATGATCCCGTTCTTCGGCGCCGCGGTGTATCAGAATCCGAAGGCGTACGCGAAGAGCTCCGCCGTCGATTTCATCGGCAATGACAGGACCCCCTCGCTGATCGTGGTCGGCGAATTCGACGGTGAATGTCCGGCGCCGCAGTCGCTGGAGTACTGGCACGCGCTGCGCGCCATGGGGGTTCCGACCAGGCTGGTCATCTACGCCGGCGAGGGCCATCACTTCGAGAAGCCCAACGACGAGCGCGACGTTCTGCAGCGCGCGCTGCGCTGGTTCGGGAAATATCTCGGGACCGGGGATGCCGTGCGCACGGCACAGGCGCGGTGACCGCCATGGATAGACGCAGATTCCTTGCGACTTCGATGGCGGCCTACTGGGCCGCGCTGGCCTCACCACCGGTCTTTGCGGCGAGGCGCGGCGGTCCGCCGCGGCTGACGGTACATGCGGACAGGCTCGGCGGCCCGATCGCGGCGGACTTCACCGGCCTGAGCTACGAGACCTCGCAGCTCAGCGACGCGAGCTTCTTTTCCCCCGGGAACGCGGCACTCGCCGCTTTCCACCGGCGCCTCGGCGCTTCGGGCGTGCTCCGCATCGGTGGCAACACCAGCGAGTTTGGCGTCTGGTCTCCCAACGGCATGCCGGCGCAAGCCACGGCCGAAGTGCTGGGGCCGGATACCGGCCGCGCTCCGGCGCCCCGCCGTCCGGTCACTCCGCTTGCCATCGACAATCTGCGCGGGTTTCTACGGCTGTCGGGCTGGCGGCTGATCTACGGCCTCAACATGGGCAGCGAGAGCCCCGCGACGGTCGCGGACGAAGCGGCCTATGTGGCGAAGGCGATGGGCGGGCGGCTGCTGGCCTTTCAGCTCTGCAACGAGCCGGATCTGTTCAACAGGAACGGCTTGCGGCCCGCGGATTACGACTATCGGCACTTCGAGGCGGAGTGGCAGCGTTATTTTCATGCCGTGAGGAAGCGGGTGCCGCACGCGCCTTTCGCGGGTCCTGACACGGCCGACAACCCCGAGTGGCTGCTGCGCTTCGCCACCGGGCAGCGGCACGACGTGGCATTCCTCTCGCAGCACTATTACGCCGAGGGACCCCCGACCGATCCCTCGATGACCATCGGGCGCCTGCTGGGCCCGAGCGCCCGGCTGCAGGCGCAGCTCAAATCCGCGGCCGCGGCCCGCCAGAAGACCGGGCTGTCGTTTCGGATGGCCGAAACCAACTCCTGCTACTCGGGCGGCAAGCCTGGTGTCAGCGACACGTTCGCATCGGCGCTCTGGGCCGCCGATCTGATGTATCGATTGGCACAGGCCGGCGCGATCGGGATCAACTTTCACGGCGGCGGCTACGGATGGTATACGCCCGTCGCGGGTACGCGCGGCAACGGCTTCCTGGCGCGTCCCATCTATTACGGCATGCTCCTCTTCGCGGCCGCCGGACCTGGCCGGTTGGTGACGACGCAGATGGATGGCGCGGCCGACGGCTCGCTCGCCGCTTATGGCATCAGAAGCCGGGAAGGCGCGCTCAAGGTGATCGTGCTCAACAAGAGTCTCGATGCGGACGTGACGTTGACGATCGATGCGTCCGGTGTGCACGGTGCGTCGGTGCTGCGGCTCGTCGCGCCGCGACCTGACGATACTACTGACGTGACCTTTGGCGGCTCCGTGGTCGGGAACGACGGGGCCTGGGCGCCGGCTGTTACGGAGCATCTCGTGGCCCATCGCGACTTGCTGACACTGCGGATGCCACAGGCGAGCGGTGCGCTGGTGACGCTATCGGCATGAGCCGCTCCGTGCTGATAGCGGGGCGCGTGCTCGTATGCGTGCTGCCCTCGCTCCTCTGCGGTTGCGTGTATATCTCCCGCCACACTCTCGCGGGCGCCTGCTCCGATGATCTTGGCTCGGCGATACGCAACTTCTGCGTCGTGACGCCAGGGGTGCTGTGGCGATCCGAGGCACCCACCCGCTCGGATGCGCAGTGGCTGGTCGATCATGACATCGGTACCGTCGTCAGTCTGCAGCTCGATGTGCGACGCTCCTTCGAGGCGGCACATACGAACAGGGGCGTGGCTCGCTCGGTTGTCTACTACCGCGTCCGGGATTTCGATGCGATCCAGGTCGTGACGCACCAGCATCTGGACGAGCACGTGGCAGAGGTTCTGGCCATCATCCGCAAGGCGCCGAAGCCAGTGCTCATCAATTGCCGGGCCGGAGTCGACCGCACCGGTATCATTGCGGCCGCGTATCGCGTTCTGATCCAGGGCGTGAGCATGCAAAAGGCCATCGCCGAGCTGGACGGATTCCACAGTCCGTGGAATCCGCTCAATGACCATTACGTCCGCAGTCTCGCCGGCGCGCGAAAGGCGAAGATTCTCCTCGAGACGCGACACTGGGAATCGCGGGTGCAGCCCACCGGCCGATTCGAATGCGGCCCGGCAGGATGCCGCTTCCGCGCTCGCTAACGGGCCCCGATGGCATCCAGCGCCGCGACCGCCTGCGGCGGCAGATCCAGGGCGGCCGCGGCCAGGTTCTCGCGCAAATGGGCCACGGAGGAGGTGCCCGGGATCGGCAGCACGTTGGGCGCCCGGCGCAGGAGCCACGCCAGAGCGACCTGCATCGGCGTGGCGTCGAGGCTCCGGGCCACTTCCGACAGGATGGTCGACTGTAACGGACTGAATCCCCCGAGCGGGAAGAACGGCACGTAGGCGATGCCATCGCGGGCCAGATCATCGATCAGCGCATCGTCCTCGCGATGCGCCACGTTGTAGTGGTTCTGCACGCAGACGATCTCGCAGATCCGTCGTCCTTCGGCAACCTGCGTGGCCGTCACATTGCTGAGGCCAATGTGCCGGATGAGCCCGCGGCGCCGCAGCTCCGCCAACGCGCTCACCGGAGCTTCGATGGAGCCTTCGGCCGGCTCGTGGACCCGGCCCATGTGGCGGTAGTTGACTACCTCGAGGACGTCCAGGCCGAGATTGCGCAGGTTGTCGTGCACCGCCTGGGTCAGCTCCTGGGTGGAGGTGGCCGGAAGCCATGATGCGTCGGCGCCTCGGCGGGCACCCACCTTCGTCACGATGACGAGGTCGTCGCGATAGGGATGCAGCGCTTCGCGAATCAGCCGATTGGTGACATGAGGGCCGTAGAAGTCACTGGTGTCGAGGTGGTTCACGCCGCTCGCAACGGCTTCGCGCAACACCGCGAGGGCCGCGTCACGATCTGCCGGCGGCCCGAATACCCCCGGGCCGGCGAGCTGCATGGCGCCATAGCCGAGGCGCTTCACGGTGCGATTTGCGAGCTCGAAGGTGCGGGAATGATCTACGGTGGGCATGGGGGTCTCCTGTCGATGTGGCGACAATCTATCCTCTGTTCGCCTGCGCGATAACGGGGCACAATCCGAACGGGCTGTGCGGCAATACGAACAGTGACGACCGATCTCGGCGACCTGAGCGCCTTTGTGGCGGTGGCCCGCTCACGGGGCTTTCGGGATGCCGCGCGCATCGGCGGCAAGAGCGCCTCCGGCCTCAGTGAAGCCGTGCGTCGCCTGGAGGCGGCGCTGGGCGTCCGACTGCTTTACCGGACCACCCGCAGCGTCGCACCCACCGAAGCCGGCCGGCGCCTGCTGGAGCGGCTCGGCTCCGCGCTGACCGAAGTTGAGTCGGCGCTGGACGTGGTGAATGGTTTTCGCGACCGGCCCGCCGGCACACTCAGGCTCAATGTTCCGGTCAGCGCGGCGCGTCTCGTGCTACCCGCAATCGTGCCGCGTTTCCTTACCGCTTTTCCGGAGATTCGCCTCGAGGTGGTCGCTGAGGACAGCTTCGTCGATGTGCTCGCCGCCGGGTTCGACGCCGGCATCCGCTATGATGAGCGATTGCAGCAGGACATGATCGCCGTGCCGATCGGCCCGCGTACCCAGCGCTTTGCGCTGGCTGCCGCTCCCGCGTACCTCGAGCGGCGCGGGCGGCCGGAGCATCCGCGCGAGCTCCTGCAGCATGCATGCCTGCGCGGCCGGTTCAGCAACCGGGCGATGCTACCGTGGGAATTCGAGCGCGACGGCGAAGTCGTGTGCGTCGAGCCCACCGGGCCGTTGCTCGTCAGTCTGGGCGCTGCCAGTGATCTCGCCGTCGATGCGGCCGTGGCGGGCATCGGCGTCGTCTCTCATTTCGAAGACTGGCTGCAACCGCACTTCGACAGCGGCGCGCTCGAGCCCATTCTCCAGTCCTGGTGGCCCCGCTTCCCCGGGCCGTTTCTGTACTATTCGGGGCGCCGCCTCGTGCCTGCGCCGCTGCGTGCCTTCATCGATTTCATCAGGACATCGGCGCCGCCGGCCGCGGCGCGGGCCGCGAAGCGCAGGCGCGCGCGGACATCCCAGGGTCGCCGCAGGACTCCTCAAGCGTGAAACGTTTTGCCGTCGTGGTCAGGGTGTGGCTCATGTCATTGGCAGCCTGCGCCGCGGCAGCCGCCTTTTCCTTCGCAAAGATAGACGTGCCGGTGGCGCATCGTGTCTGGAGAGTCGGCAGTCACCTCAGCTCTCTCAGTGCGGCGTTCGGTGCCACCGTGATCCTCTCGATGGAAGCGGCGGTGGTGCTGTTCCTCATCGTTGCGCGGCTGACGCGCGGACACATCTCGCGGTTCGCCGAGGCGCTGGGCGTTGCCTGCCTCGCCTCGATATGCGCCTACGGCGTCAACGACCAGGTGTTGAAGCCTTTCTTCGGCGTCCCCACTCCGGCCGAGGTCATGGATGGGGCGCGGCATACGGTGAATTTTGCGGTGGGTTTCGGCTACAGCAGCTTTCCCTCCGGTCACATGGTGCTGGCTGGAGCGTTCGCCGGCGTCTTCATGCGTCTCTACCGGGCCAGCATCCGGCCGCTTGCCGTCCTGCTCCTGCTCGCCGCGGTGCTGCTCGTGGTGGGAGACTGGCACTTCGTCAGTGACGTGATCGCGGGCGCCTTCCTCGGGATAACGGCCGGAATGCTGGCCGGAGAGGGGTGGGTGGTGCACATGATCGGCTCGAGATACGAGGAGTTTCGCAAATGAGCGCACCCGGTCCCGTTTCGAGGCGTCTGGCGGCCGCAGGCCTGCTCGTCGCCGGCACGATGGCGATGGTCCAGGGAATGGCGAAGGGGGTCGGCCCCGCGAATCCGAAGGATACGGAGGTGTGGGCGCCGGTGCCGCCTGTCGTGACGCCCGGTGCAACTGCCGGCGCGGCGCCGTCGGATGCAATCATTCTGTTCGACGGCAAGAGTCTCGACGAATGGGTTTCCGCGCAGGACCGGACTCCGGCGCGCTGGTATGTCAGGGACGGCGTCATGGTGGTGAACAAGGCGCAGGGCGTCGGCAACATCGAGACCCGGAGAAGATTCCGGGACTATCAGCTGCACATCGAGTGGCGGATTCCCGCGGATATCACCGGCAGCGGCCAGTTCCGCGGCAACAGCGGCGTGTTTCTGGCATCGACCGGGCCCGGCGATGCCGGCTATGAGCTGCAGGTGCTAGACTCCTACAGGAGCAGCACCTACGTGAACGGCATGGCGGGCAGCCTCTACAAGCAGAGCATTCCGCTGGCGAACGCCGCCCGCCCGCCCGGTGAATGGCAGTCCTACGATGTCATCTGGACCGCGCCCCGCTTCAACTCCGACGGCAGCCTCGAGAGTCCCGCCTATGCGACGGTGCTCTGGAACGGCGTTCTCGTCGATGATCACTTCGCGCTGAAGGGCCAGACGCTCTATATCGGCAAGCCTTTCTACCAGCCGTACGTGGAGGCACCCATCAAGCTGCAGGCGCACGGCGACCCCAGCGAGCCCATCAGCTTCAGGAACATCTGGGTGCGCGAGCTGCCGTAGCGATCGATCAGACGATCGCGCGTACGACCCCGCCGTCCACGCGCAGCGCCGATCCGGTTGTTGCCGACGCCTGCGCACTGCACACGTAGGTGATCATGGCCGCGACCTCGGCGGTCGTGGCGAGGCGTTGAATGACCGAGGAGGGGCGTACCGTCTGAAAGAACTCGCGCTCGACCGTTGCCGTGTCCTTGCCGGTCGAGCTCGCCATCTGCGCGACGAATTGGCCGACTCCTTCGGAGGCGGTCGGCCCGGGAAGAACGGCGTTCACGGTCACGTTGGTGCCGGCGAGCGTCTCCGCCAGCCCGCGGGCAACCGCCAGCTGGGCGGTCTTCGTGACGCCGTAGTGGATCATCTCCGCGGGAATCTGTATTCCCGACTCGCTGGAGACGAACACGATGCGCCCCCAATTGCGGGCACGCATGCCACGCACGTAATGTCGCGCAAACCGTACTCCGCTCAGCACGTTGGCCTCGAAGAAGCGCAGCCAGTCGGCGTCCGCGATTTCCTCGAAGGGCTTCGGTTCGAAGATGCCCATGTTGTTGACGAGCACATCGACGTCAGGAAAGGCGCGGATCAGCTTTTCGCAACCGGCCGCAGTGGCGACGTCCGCGGCCACGCCCTGGATGTCGGCGCGCGGCACGGATTGGCGCAGTTGCGTGAGGGCGGCCTCGATCCGGGATGTCGTGCGGCCATTGATGATGACCCGTGCGCCTTCGCGGGCCAGAGCTTCGGCGGTGGCGAAGCCGATTCCGGCCGTGGAGCCGGTGACGAGCGCGAGCTTGGAGCTGAGTCCGAGATCCATGGGTGTCTGCCTTCTGCTGTGATCCGCCGATGATAGCCTACTCCGCCCGGCACCCAGCGCATACCCGATTTCTACACGTGTTTCTGCAGGCCCGGCACGCTCTGCCGGCTGCGCGGCAGAACCATGCCCACGAGCTCCTGATCTTTCTGCCACGAAGCCAGATTGATGCGCTCGCGGAACTCCTCGAACGACATCCAGCGCCAGCCTTCGCGCGCATCGGCAACCACTCGCAACAGGATCATCTCGTCGGCCATTGAAATCTCCGGGTCTCGCGGACTTCGCCACGCCAGCGTCAGCTGTCCGCTACTGCGCTGGCGCATAAACTATGGACGCGGACACGGAGTTACAAGGCATGGTTGCTCCATGCTGCGTTTCGTGCCGGGAAATCTGCCCGTCAACAGGCACGAAACGGTGCATCAACAGAACGGATGTTGTCGCCGCAACCCCGTTGCTCAAACATGCGGCGCATGCGATGCGTTGTCTCGTTTTGCGTCATCACGCTCCTGGCGTGCTGCCTCACCGCGCGAGCGCAGGAGGAGCAGTCTGCCGCCGTCCGCCCGGCGTCTGATAGCCGCGGCTGCGCCAACGGGGGGCAGGTGAATCCGCAGCCTGCCGAGCCGGCTGGCCTCGGCGCGGGCTTCGTGCTGGACGAGCATCTGTTGACCGACGCCGCACGGGACCAGGACTACAACGGCGGCGGTGAGGTTACGCGCTCCGGCCGCAGCCCGGGCTTCATCGGGCGAGGCCTCGATCGGGCGCTCGGGTTCGCGGATCAGCGAAGCTGCAGGATGGCTCGACTGGCGGACCTGCAAGGAGCGCCTGCGCACGCGTTCGCCGCCGGACTGCTCGTCTTCACGCCGCGGGACCTGAACGCCCGTAACGTGGTACGCGGCGATCGACCGTATGCAAGCTTGTTCTTCGTCAGCGTGGGGCGCCGCTACGCATCGTCCGACAGCACGGTCGCGTACGACACCAGTCTGACGGTGGGAGTGCTGGGTCTTGCCGCGGCCTATGACGTGCAGCACGTCCTGCACGATATGACCGACAGCGTGCAGCCGAAGGGGTGGTCCCACCAGATTTCGGATGGCGGCGAGCCGACGGCGCGCTACAGTCTCGCCCGGCAGGCGCTGCTCGCGAATTTCGGTGCCGGAAGAGGATCGTGGCGGGGCGACAGCAAATGGACCGGTGCCGTCAGTCTCGGTACCGTGACCGAGGCGAGTATCGCGTTGAACGCGAGGTGGGGACGGATCGAATCGCCCTGGTGGGCGTTCACGCCGGAACAGGACATGTACGTCCAGGAGACCCAGCCGGTACCGCCGCCTCTTCCCGAGGGGACCCCTCCCGAGGTGTTCGCCTTTGCCGGCATGCGGCTGAAAGCGCGGGCCTACGACGCATTCCTGCAGGGACAGTTTCGGCACAGCGACCTCACCTATGGCGAAGGCGACCTCAACCCGGTGTTGGGTGAGGCCTGGGCGGGGGTGCAGTTGCGCAGCGCATCGGGCTGGGCGATCGAATATCTGGCGCGGTGGCAATCGCCGGAATTGCGCTCTGGAATCGGCTCGCGGTCGTTCCTCTGGGGCAGCGTCGAGATTGCGAAGTCGTTCCGCTGAGCGCCGCGCTATGCGACGGCCGCCGTCGGCACTGCCTGCTCGCTGGCGACCTGGTCGAGGACGAAATCCACGAAGGAGCGGATCTTGAGCGGCGCGTTCCTGCGGCCGACGTACACGAGGTACAAAGTGGCCTGCGCAAAGGGGTAATCGGTGAGCACCGGCACCAACTCATCCCTGAACAGCGGATCGTCGAAAAAAATGCGCGGCAGCGGGGCCAGGCCTATTCCGGCCGCGACTGCTTGCGCGACACCCGCCAGCGACCGGTAGCGAGCCACCATGCGCGCTGGCGCGTCGATCCTGCCCTCCGGTCCCCACAACGCCCAGCTGTCCTGGGACCCCACTGCGATGCAATCCCGCTGCGCGAGGTCCGCGGGAGTCTTCGGGGCGCCGTGTTGCCTGAGGTATTCGCGCGACGCCGCGACCAGGAAGGACATCGGCTTCACCGGCCGGGCTATCAGGCCCGGCGGCAACAGCCGCGGATCCGGTGACACCCGCAGTGCGAGATCGTATCCCTCGTCGACCAGATCCACGAGTCGATCCTCGAGCGATACGTCCACGATGACATCCGGATAGCGCTTGCGGTAACCCGCCAGGATGTCCGCCAGGCAGTGACCCGCGAACCAACTCGGGCAGGTCAGCCGCAGAGTGCCGCGGGCGCTGGTTCCCAACGACCCGAGCTCGAGCTCGGTGTCATCGAGATCGGACAGGATGGCCTTGCAGCGCTCGAAATAGACCCGGCCGGGCTCCGTGAGGCTCAGGGTGCGGCTGTTGCGGTTGAGGAGGCGCACGCCCAGGCGGCTCTCGACATTCATCACGTGCTTGCTGACCATGGCCGTGGAGACATCGAGCCGATCCGCGGCTCCCACGAAGCTCCCCGATTCGACCACCTGGAGGAACATCTTGATACTGGTCAGCGTATCCATGGGGATAGAGTACGCCGTGTCCGGCGGCGTCCCAATCCCGGGATCTCCCCCGGAAGATAGGGAATCCGCGTTCCAGGAGGGAGAGCTGCAAACGCAACACACGCTTGCGCAAGCACATCCTACACGCTGTTTGTCTCCAGCTCGTTGCGAACGCTCCGGCCGGCAGCGAATTCGAGGAAGAAGTCGACGAAGCTGCGGATCTTAAGCGGCACGTACTTGCGGCTGATGTAAACCAGGAACGCGGTCGTTTGCCGGTACGGAAAGTCGCTGAGCACCGGCACCAGGACGTTCCTGAAGGCGGGCTCTTCGAGTAGCGTCACCGGTAGCGGCGCAAGGCCGATACCGGCCGCGACCGCATGAGGTACGCCTGACATGGAGCGGAATCGCTGCACGATCCGAGCGGGCACTTCCGTCCTGCCATGGCAGTCCTGGAAGACCCAGGAATCCATGTCTGCCACCGCGATGCAGTCGTGCCGGGCGAGGTCCGTTGGCGACTCAGGAGCTCCGTTTCGCTCGATGTACCCGCGCGATGCGGCGACGAAGAACGGCAGCGATCGCACCGGCCGGGCGATCAGTCCCCGGGCAAGTGATTCCGCCGAGGGTGCCACCCGCAGCGCGAGATCGTAGCCGTCCTCGGCCAGATCGACCACCCGGTCCTCGAACGCGACATGGACGATGACCTCGGGGAATCGCACGCGGTATCGGGCCAGCATCGACGTGAATCGCCGGCCGGCAAACCAGCTGGGACAGGTGATGCGCAGGGTGCCGCCAGGCTTCGCTCCGTGAGACCCGAGGTGCAGCTCGGCTTCCCTCAGGTTATCGAGGATGACCCTGCAGCGCTCGAAATAGATGTGACCCGGCTCCGTCGGACTCACGCAGCGGCTGTTGCGGGTGAGGAGGCGCACCCCGAGCCGCCGCTCGAGATGCATCACGTGCTGATTGACCGTGGCGGTCGATACATTCAGGCGTTCGGCGGCCGCCACGAAGCTACCCGTTCCGACAACTTCCAGAAACACCTCGATACCGGCGAGCGTATCCATGCGCGCAGCGTAGGGCCACTCCGTGGAAGGGACAATCCGTGGGACGGACATGGAGCATCTCTGCCATGGAAACCGCCGCCCGGTGAGGATTTCCTGCCGGGAAACGCTACATCCATTGCGCGGATGTTTTCCGGCCATGAACGCAAAAGTAAAGTGAATGCCGACGCGCCGCGGGCGTCGACGCGCAGGGAGATGAGACATGCTTCGTATGCTGCTGGTCGGCACGTTCATCATCGGTGTGGCGAGCCTCACCTTTGCGTTGATGGCCTTGGGCTCGCTTGCAGGCAACATCTTTCGCTCGAACAGCCCCTCAGTGCCGGAGCGCGACGAGGCGCGCGAAGAAGGCGTCATCGGCCGGACACGGCTGACCGGGCGCGGCCGGGAGAGGAGCGCCCAGCGCTGAGCCGCCATCCGCGTCGCTTCAGCGCACGGATGTCGTCGGACCGTGCGCCCCGCGAATGTGATCCCTGCTCTTCTTCCGCTCGGATGCGCTCGCGGATTTCTGCTCCAACCGATCCAGAATGCCGCACTTCTTCGCGTCGCCGACGGGCTGGCATTGGTGGCGCAGAGCCTGTAATTGCGTCTGCAGCTGCTCGAGCTCGGCGATGCGTTCGCCGATATGCTCGATGTGCTCATCGATCAGCGCGTGCGCCGCGCCGCATTGCGCTTGCGGCTCATCGCGGAATCGCAGCAGCTGCTTGATCTCATCCAGGGTCATGTCCAGCGAGCGGCAGTTGCGGATGAACACCAGGCGCTCGAGGTGCGCGGGCCCGTAGAGCCGATAATTGCCGGCCGTGCGGGAGGCGGGCGGCAACAGGCCTTCGCGCTCGTAGTAGCGGATCGTCTCCGGCGGACACTCGGTATCGCGAGCCAGGGCGCCGATGGTGAATGCGTGGCTCATGGGCCTTGACCCTGAAGTGGTTACAGGGTTTTAAGTATACACCCCAGACCCGGACCGGGCCCGCCCCCTCCATGCCGCATTCGCACGATCATCACGGCCATCACCCGCAAGGAGACGGCGGGAATGCGCCCCATGATCATGGGCATCGGCATGGACATGATCATGGCCACGGCCATGGGGGGCACAGCCACGGGCACGGAGCGCATCACCATGCGCGCGATGCCGGCGCCCGCCGGCTTCTCATTGCGCTGGTCATTCTCGCCAGCTTCACGGTG
>Ga0335075_10001403_pt1 | contig 39868 bp, 32 predicted proteins | sample Lox_Sample_24_FD_206723 | JGI IMG/M metagenome (GOLD analysis project Ga0335075, IMG submission 206723) | Soil microbial communities from Loxahatchee National Wildlife Refuge, Florida, United States - Lox_Sample_2.4 | ecosystem: Environmental > Terrestrial > Soil > Wetlands | place: USA... | reverse complement strand
ACGCCCCATTTGAACATCTGCATCGAGTCGGACAACGACTCGGTCGCCGCGGCCAGCTTCTTGTGCATGCTGTCGCGCGTGGCGGCGCTGCCGTAATGCGTGAGGCCGGTGCCGGAGACGAGGCAGCGCGCCGGGTCGGGATGCGATAACGGCGGCAGGATGCGCGATTCGGCGCGCAGTCGTGCATAGGGCAGGTCGGCCGCGCCGAGCGCGCGGGCCGCGTGTGCGTCCAGCGATTCACCGGCCGCGATGGCCGACAGCGCCAGGTCGTACATCGAGCCGAAATCGCCGACGCAGCCGACGGCCTCGCCGGTCGGCGCGACATAACCGACCCGCGGTCGGCCCGAGTCACTGGAGAACTGGAGGAGTCTCAAGCCCGCGATCATCGGTTTCCCATCGATATCCATCAAGCCTCAGATTGCGTCGGAGCCATATGGATTGCTATATCTAAACTCAGACAAGTCAGGACGAGGGATTTCCGATGTCGACCGCCACACCGTGGTTCATCCGCGCGCGCCTCAAGACGCGCCAGCTCATGTTGCTGACCGCCATCTGCGACGAAGGCAACATCCATCGCGCGGCGGAGATCCTCAACATGTCGCAGCCCGCGGCCTCGAAGCTGCTGAAGGATCTCGAGGACATGCTCGGCGTGACCCTGTTCGAGCGCCAGCCGCGCGGCATGCGGCCCAACTGGTACGGCGAGACGATGATCCGCCACGCGCGCATCGCGTTGTCGTCGCTGCGCGAGGCGGGGCAGGAGGTGGAGGCGCTGAAGACCGGGTTGTCGGGACACGTGAGTCTCGGCGCGATCACCGGTCCGGCGCTGTCGCTGATCCCGCAGGCGATCATGATCGTCGCGCGCGAGAACCCGAAGCTGCGCGTCGAGCTGCACGTCGAGTCGAGCAACGTGCTCATCGAACAACTGGCGCAGGGAAAGATCGACATCATGATCGGCCGCCTGTTCGAACGGCAGGACAAGACCGGGTTGAGATACGAACGCCTGGCCGAAGAGCCGGTGGCCGCGGTGGTCCGGCCGGGACATCCGCTGCTGAGCGCCGTGGGTCTCGATCTCAGGCAGGTCGAGAAGAAAGCGTGGATCGTGCCGCCGGCGGGCAGCGTGTTGCGACATCGTTTCGACCTGATGTTCCAGGAGGCCGGCCTCGCGCCGCCGACGCAGCTGATCGAGACCGCGTCGCTGCTGTTCGTGACGAAGATGCTGCAGCAGACGGACTTCATCGCCGTCGTGCCGACGGAAGTGGCGCGCTACTACGCGACGTACGGCATGGTCTCGATGCTGCCGATGCAGCTGTCGTGTTCGATGGATGCCTTCGGCATCATCACGCGCACCGACTGGCTGCTGTCTCCCGCCGCGAACGTGCTGCTGCGCGCGTTGAAGACGTCGGCCGTGAGTAGTTATGGCGTGCAGGTCGACTTGCGGAACGTCTCGTGATGCAAAAGGGGATATCGCTCGACTTTATAAAGTTATTTTTCCCGACTATGTGCCCCCGGTAGGCTGCGCGCGCAATGGACGACACCAAAAAACGCACGCGTCGCAGTCAGCAATGGTTCGGACGTGAAGGCAAGGATGGATTCCTCCATCGCAGCTGGATCAAGAACCAGGGATATCCGGACGATCTGTTCGATGGCCGTCCGGTCATCGGCATCTGCAATACCTGGAGCGAGTTGACGCCGTGCAACGGACACTTCCGCGAGCTCGCAGAGTTCGTGAAGCGTGGCGTGTACGAGGCGGGCGGATTCCCGCTGGAGTTCCCCGTGATGTCGCTGGGCGAGACGCAGCTGCGTCCGACCGCGATGTTGTTCCGCAATCTCGCGTCGATGGACGTGGAAGAGAGCATCCGCGGCAATCCGCTCGATGGCGTGGTGCTGCTGATGGGCTGCGACAAGACGACACCGTCGTTGCTGATGGGCGCTGCCAGCGTGAACATCCCGACGATCGGCATCTCGGGTGGCCCGATGTTGTCGGGGCACTTCCGCGGCAAGCAGATCGGTTCGGGCACCGGCGTGTGGCAGATGTCGGAGGACGTGCGCGCCGGGAAGATGGCGCAGGAGGAATTCACGGCGGCCGAATCGTGCATGCATCGCTCGAAGGGGCACTGCATGACGATGGGCACGGCGTCGACGATGGCGAGCATGGTCGAGGCGCTCGGCGTCGCGTTGCCGGGCAACGCGGCGATCCCGGCGGTGGATGCGCGGCGGCACCGGCAGGCGCAATTGACCGGGCGGCGCATCGTCGAGATGGTCGAGGAGGAGATGAACCTCTCGAAGATCCTGACGCGGTCCGCATTCGAGAACGCGATCAAGACGAATGCCGCGATCGGCGGTTCGACGAACGCCGTGATCCACCTGCTGGCGATCGCCGGGCGCATCGGCGTGAAGCTCGAGCTCGGCGATTGGGACGCGCTCGGCAGCGAGCTGCCTTGCCTGCTGAACCTGCAGCCGTCGGGCAAGTACCTGATGGAAGATTTCTACTACGCCGGCGGTTTGCCGGCAGTGATGCGCGAGATCGCGCACGAGCTCGATGGGAAGGCGCTGACGGTGAACGGCCGGTCGATCGGCGAGAACATCGCCGACGCGCCGAACTGGAACAGCGACGTCATCAAGCCGCTGAAGCAGCCGTTCAAGGAGCGCGCCGGCATCGCCGTGCTGCGCGGCAACCTCGCGCCCGATGGCGCGGTGATCAAGCCGTCGGCGGCGTCGCCGCACCTGCTCGCGCATCGCGGCAAGGCCGTGGTGTTCGAGAGCATCGAGGATTTCCACGCACGCATCGACGACGAGACGCTCGACATCGACGAGAACTCGATCATGGTGCTGAAGGGCTGCGGCCCGAAGGGTTATCCCGGCATGGCGGAGGTGGGCAACATGCCGCTGCCGCCCAAACTACTGCGCCGGGGCATCACCGACATCCTGCGCATCTCCGACGCCCGCATGAGCGGCACGGCGTACGGCAGCGTGGTGCTGCACGTGTCGCCGGAAGCGGCGGCCGGTGGAACGCTGGCGCTGGTGAAGACCGGAGATGTCATCGAAGTGGACGTGCCGCGACGGCGGCTGCATCTCGACGTGAGCGACGCGGAGCTGGCGAAGCGTCGCGCGGCGTGGAAGGCGCCGGAGGCGCCGCAGCGCGGCTGGTACAAGCTGTACGTCGATCACGTGCAGCAGGCGCACCTGGGCGCGGATCTCGACGTGCTGGTCGGCGGCAGCGGTGCCGAGGTGAAGCGCGACTCGCACTAATGGGGACAGTCCCCGTTTCCTAGCAAAAGGGGACAGTCACCGTCGCCAGCCCACGTCGCGCACGCGACGGGACGGTCTTCGCAAATGATCGACCGGCAATCGGGGATTCTTGTCCGCTCCGTTGGGCGCCAACGCCCGCGTGCGTTCGCGTCGCCTGCTCGCGAGTGACTGTCCCCTTTTGCTAGGAAACGGGGACTGTCCCCATTATTTCTTCGAGAAGTGGCTCGCGAGAACGGCGCGCAGCTCCGCCAGCTTCGGCGGCTTCGACAACACCTGATCCACCCCCGGCGGCACGTCGCCCTCGGCCACCAGCCGCCGTCCCCAGCCCGTCAGCATCAGCACCAGCGTTCCCGGCACCGACGACTTGATCGTCGCCGCGACCTTGCGGCCATCGACGTGCGGCATGCCGAGATCGGTGATCACCACGGGGAACGGCGTCCCGGTCGCATGCGATTCCACGAACGCGTTGATGCCCGCCTGTCCACCGCTGGCGACCGTCACATGGTGGCCATCGCTCTCGAGTGAATCGCGCAGCGACTTCAGCAGCAGCGGATCGTCGTCGACGATGAGGATGCGGATCGGCCCCACCGGCGGTTTGTGGCTGCCGCTGCTCGTGACGCGCTCGGCCGGCGCCACGCCGAACGTCAGGCGCACCGTCGTGCCTTCGCCCGGCGTGCTGTCGATGTCGAGCGTCGCGCCGTGGCGCTGCGCGACGCCGTACACCATCGCCAATCCGAGTCCGGTACCGCGCGCGCCCTTCGTCGTGAAGAACGGCTCGAGGCAACGGCGCTTCGTCTCCTCGTCCATGCCGATGCCGGAGTCGATCACCTCGAGCACCACGCCCGCATTGCGGCCGGCGCCGGCGGCGCGCGTGCGCAGCGTCAGCGGTCCGCCCTGCGGCATCGCGTCGACGGCGTTGAACACCAGGTTCACCATCGCATCGCGGATCTGGCTGTCCACCGCGGCGATCGGCGGCAGGTTCGCGGCCAGTTCGAGCCGCACGTCGACGGACACGCCACGCTGCTGCGCCATGTCGCTCCAGCGCGCGCGCGTCAGGTCCACCACCTGGCGCACGAGCTTGTTCAGGTCGACCGGCACCAGCGAGATCTGCGGCTCGCGCATGCGATAGAACTCGCCCATGCGCGCCACGGTCTGCGCGACGTCGTCGACCGCGCGCTGGATGATCTCGAGATGGTTGCGCGCGCGCTCCGAGAGATTCGGCTCGCGTTCGAGCAGCGACTCGGTGTACAGCGCCACCGGCGAGATCGCGTTGTTGATGTCGTGCGCGATGCCGCTGGCCATCTGGCCGAGCGCGCGCAGCCGCTCCTGCTGCATGAACTGCTGCTGCGTCTGGCGCAGGTCGTCGTAGGCCTGCTGGAGCGCGGCGTACAGCTGCGCCTGGTGCGAGGCGAGGGCGGTGTGCTCGCTGGCCTGCCGCAGGAACTCGCACTCGGCGCTGGAGAAGCTCTGTGCCGCGCGCCGCGCGCAGATCAGCACGCCGAACACCTGGCTCTCGACCAGCAGCGGCGCGATCACCATCGCGCCGAGACCGGCGCCCGCCAGCCGCTGCGGGAACGGGAACGGCGTGCCGGCGATGTCGGGTTCGTAGACGAGGTGCCCGAGCACGCAGCGCGCGAGGCCGTTCTCGTCGATCGGCACCAGCGCGCCGTGATCCATGCCCAGCTGGACGGCGGTGTCGTGGCTGCGCGCGCCGACGCAGGTCACCGTCAACCGGCTCTCGCCCATGTCGTAGAGACAGATGCAGCAGAAGTCGACGGGCAGTTCCTCTTCGAGGCGCGCGACCACGACCTGGAAGATGCTGCGCAGATCCTGGCGCTCGCCGATCGCGTGCGTGATGCGCGAGAGCATGGCGAGACGGCCGAGCTGCTCGCCGAGCCGCGTCTCGTGCGCCAGGCGCTCGGTGATGTCGCGGTAGTTGGTGACGATGGCGCGCACCGACGGATCGTCCAGCAGGTTCGTCGCCACGCCTTCGAGCCAGACCCAGTGCCCGTCCTTGTGGCGGCGGCGCCAGACCACCGGGATCGGCTTGCCGGGATTCTTCAGCAACTGCCCGACCGCGCGTTCGAGCACCGGCAGATCGTCGGGGTGCGTGTGCTCGAGCCCGTTGCGCCCGACCAGTTCTTCCGGCCGGTAGCCTTCGACGTTGGTCACGGCGGGGCTGAGATAGAGGATGGTGTTGCTGGCGTCGATCAAGGCGATGCTGTCGGAGCCGTGCTCGATCAGCGCGCGGAAACGGCGCTCGCGGCTCTTGACCTCCTCGGTGCTGCTCTCCAGCTCGCGCGTGCGCTCGGCGACGCGCGCCTCGAGCGACTCCTTCGCCTCGCGCAGCTCGAGCTCCGCGCGCACGGAGTCGGTGACGTCGCGCGCGGTGGCGAACATGAGGTCGCCGCGCGGCATCGAGCGCCACGACAGCGTGCGGTAGCTGCCGTCCTTGTGCCGGAACCGCCCGACGAAGTTGTCGATGCGCCGGCCCTCGTTCATCTGCTGGTCGACCGTCTTCATCGCGCGCGGCCGGTCTTCCGGATGGATCATCTCCATGTACGGGATCTGCAGCGCCTCGTCGACCGAGTAGCCGAGCAGGTCGGCGACCGCCGGGCTCATGCGCTTGAAGTAGCCGTCGCCGCTGGCGATGACGAACAGGTCGATGGACAGGTCGAAGAAGCGGTTGAGCTCGCCCTCGGCACGCGCGCGGCCGGCGAAGTCGCGGCGGATCGCGATGATCGCGAGACCCACGAACGCCAGCGCCGCGAGGCTGCCGCCGACGATGATGCTGCGCGTCTGCACGGCGCTGCGCGCGGCGCCGCGCTCGCGTTCGTTCAGCACGACGATCTCGGCGGCCTTCATGTCCTGCGCCAGCGCGCGCACCTTCGACTGCAACGCCGCGCCGGGCCGCGCCGGCGACTGCGACAGGTATTGCTGGACGGCCTCGAGCCCGCCGCGCCGGCGCAGCTCGAGGATGTCGGCGCTGTGGTGCAGGCGCGCGCGGATGGCATCCGCCAGCGGATCGACGCGCGCCGCCTGCGCCGGGTCGGCGGACACCGCGTCGCGCAGCTGCTGGATCAGGCCGTCGACGCGGCCGGCGGCACGCGCGTACTGCGCGGCGAACAGCTCCTCGCCGGTGACGAGGTAGCCGCGGTGCGCGGACTCGGCCTCGAACGTGGTGGACACCAGCGCGTCGATGTTCGACATCACGAGCTGCGACCGCGCCACCAGCCGGGAATTCTCGGTGAACCGCTCGACCGACAGCCAGGACACGATGCCGATGATGCCGAGGAACAGCAGCGCGACGGCGAAGCCCGCCTGGACCTTGGACTCGGCGGTCAGCGACCGGAACGCGCCGAAGACCGGCCAGCGGGACTTGGATCTTGCCACCGGCGCAGCGTAATCCGCGGCCCCGGCCGGGGGAAGCGGATTCGCATCTTGTTTGCTGCTGGTTTCCCCCATGAACCGTTTCGCTAACTACCGGCGGCGAGCGCCGGCGGCGATGCCGCCACCGGCGCGACGACCGGCAGCTCAAGCCAGAACGTCGAACCCTTGCCGGGCTCGGACTCGAAGCCGATGCGCCCGCGCATGTGCTCGACGAACCGCTTGGCGATGTGCAGGCCGAGCCCGGTGCCGCCTTTCTCGCGCGTGCTCGACGAGTCCGCCTGCGAGAACTTCTCGAAAATGTGCTGCCGGAAACCCTCGGGGATGCCCGGCCCGTCGTCGCTGACGCAGATGCGCACCTGGTCGTCGCGCCGGGTGGCGGAGACGCGGACGGCGCCGCCCTGCGGCGAATACTTCGCGGCATTCGACAGCAGGTTCGACATGACCTGGATGAAGCGGTCCGGATCCACGGACACCGCCCAGTCGGCGTCGACCGGTTCGGGCTCGATGCGCACCTGGAACTTGCGGGCGTACCCTTCGTTGGCCTCGATCGCCTGCCGCACCAGCCCGGCGAGCGGCAGCAGCTGGAATTCGAAGCGCATCTGCCCGGCGGTGAATTTCTCGATGTCGAGGATGTCGTTGACCAGCAGCACGAGGCGCTCGCAGTTGCTCTGCGCGATCTCGATGAGGCTCTTCACCTTCGGCTGCAGCGTCGACACCAGCGCGCCGAGGATCAGGCCCAGCGAACCGCGGATCGAGGTCAGCGGCGTGCGCAGCTCGTGGCTGACGACCGCCGTGAACTCGCTCTTCATGCGCTCGACGTCCTTGCGGACGGTGATGTCCTCGATGACGCCGAGGAACCCGGTGATCGCGCGGCTCTCGTCGCGCAGCGGCGTGATGGTCACGTTGGCGGGGAACCGCGTGCCGTCCTGGCGCACGAACGTCCACTCGCGCGACTCGAAGCCGTCGCGCAGCGGCAGCCGCGTGAAGATGCCGGGCCCGACGGGCACGGTCTCGCCGAGCTCGATCGACAGCGTGCGTGCGCGCTCCTCGAGCTCACCGGGGTCGAGGAAGATGGGGATCGCGCGGCGGCCGATCACGTCGGCGGCGGTGTAGCCCAGCGCCTGCTCGGCCGCCTTGTTGAAGATCATGATGCGGTAGTCGTCGTCGATCGCGATGACGAGATGCGCGCTGCTCGAGATGATGCCGGCGTTCAACGCCAGCGATTTCGCCAGGTGCGCGGATTTCAGGCGCGAGATGAGGATGTAACGCACCGACAGCGCCGCCAGCGCGGCCACCAGCAGGCCGGCGACGAGGATCAGCAAGGGCAGGTCGGACTTCTGGCTCTCGACGAACGAGCGCGTCGGCGCGATGCGCAGCGTCCAGGCCTGGTCCTGGATGCGCATCTGCGTCTCCGTGACCCAGTCGGCCGGCGGATCGTCGGCATCCACGGCGTCCGCGAAGTAGACGACGTCGTCGTGCAGGATGGACATCGAGTAGTTGCGCGACAGCTCGGAGCGCATGGCGCCGTGGAAGAAGTCCGAGATCGCGAACACGCCGGCGAGGAAGCCGTCGAAGCGGTCGGCGCGCCGCAGCGGGATGTAGGCGATGAAGGCGTTGTAACCCTGCACCAGTTTCAGCGGCGGCGTCAGCGTCGGCCGCCGGCGGTCGGCGGCGCCGCGCAACGCGGCGGCGCGCTGCGCGTCGTACAGCACGTTCAGCCCGACGACGCCGCGGTTCTCGTCGAGCGGCTGCACCCAGCGCACGTGGTAGGTGGGATCTATCCACTCGAGCGCGCGCAGTCCCGGCAACTGCTCGACGTGGTTCTGCGCGTCGCGCCGCCACAGCTCCTCGTTCGTGCCGCCGCTCGCCTCCCAGCGCGCGGCCATGCGGCCGAGCGACGCGACGCGTTCGTTGGCCTGCGAACGCAGCAGCGAACCCACCTTGCTGGCCTCGTCCTGCACCTGGCGCAGCACGAACGCCAGCTCCTGGCTGCGCAGCTTCGAATAGATGACGAAGCTGCCCGCCGACAGCACGACGAACACCAGCAGCGGCACCGCGAAGCGGCGTTCGCCGACCATCTGCTCGAGCTGGTCGGTGCGGCGCACGGCGACGACGATCAGCAGCAGCGCCAGCAGCGCCGTGAACAGCAGGCCGCCGATGAGGATGAACAACGGGTTCGTCGACCGTTCGGCCAGCTCGAACGCCGGCGTGCTCTCGAACACCACCCGCCAGCGCCGCTGCATGATGTCGAGCGTGGAGCGCGTGACGAATGCGGGCCGCGTGTTGGACTGCGCTTCGCTGGCGAAGATCAGCGCGTCGGGATCCTCGGCGTCGCCGTCGTAGATGCGCAGCCGCAGCTCGGTGGCCTGGCTGTGCGTCAGGTCGTCGAGCGAGTTGTGCGCGATGAACGGCGCGTACGTCCAGCCGCGGATCGCGGCGCGTCGCTGCTCGACCGTGGCCAGCGGCTGCCCGGTCCGGTAGACGGGAAACAGCAGCAGGAAGCCCGGCGATTTCTGCTCGTCCTGCACGAGCACCACCTTCTCCGTCATCGTCGGCTCGCCGGAATCGCGCGCCAGCCGGGCGGCCGCGAGGCGCTTCTGTTCGAACGCGATGTTCAGCCCGAGCGCCGCGCGATTGTCGTTGTACGGCTCGACGAAGCTGATGACGTACCACGGGCCATCGTCGACCTGCGGGTGCACGCCGAACTCCGGACTCTCGTCCGCGCGCATCTCTCGCGTGAAGGCGTCGAGATCGGCACGCTCGACGGGCACCACCCAGCCGAGCCCGTGCAGCCCGTGGAAGTTGTCGCGCACCGCGATCGTCTGAACGTAGGTGCGCCACTCGTCGCGCGACACGTTCTGCGAGCCCTGCAGGAAGCCGGCCGCGCCGAGCAGCGCGTTGCCGTACGACGCGATGCGGTTCTGCAGCGCCTTCTCGCTCTCGATCGCCAGCGCCTCGAACTTCGCGTGGCCGCGTTGATAGTCGTTTTCGGTCGCGGCCTTCCAGGCGTAGAAGGTGAGGCCGAGCGGCAGCAGTAACAGCAGGATGCTCGCCAGCGGAAGTCGGCCGATGGACGTGCCGCGCCACGTCAGCTGCTCGCGCGAACCCGGCGCCAGCAGCACCAGCGGCATGAAGACGAGCACGCCCAGCGTGTCGCCCGACCACCAGGCCAGCCAGTTCGCCGCGATCTCGGCGGGCGAGACGATGCCGAGCGCCAGCAGCGTGCCGACGCCGACCGACGCGGCGATGACGCAGGTCAGCGGGCCGCCGATGCCCAGCACCCAGAACACGTGCCGGACGGATTCGAGTTTCAGTGGCAGGCCGATGATCCGCCGGATCAGCGTCCGGCCGGCCAGCGCCTGCAGCGTCGAGCCGACCGCGATCAGGAACGCGGCGGCCAGCTTCGGCGTGAACCAGGCGGCGTCGGCGAACACGCCCGAATTCCAGGCATTGAGCAGGAACGAGCCGACCAACACGCCGGGCCAGAGGCGCGCGCCGTGCACCAGCAGCAGGCCGAGCGCGATGCCGGAAGCCGGCCAGATGATCGTCGCGTACCCCGGCGGGACCGCCAGCAGCAGTCCGAGCTTGCCCGTGACCACGTACAGCGCCGCGAGCAGCGCCACCTTCCCGAGGTAGTTAGGACGCATGCGGTCTCGTACAAACCCCTAGGTGTGACGTCGTCCGTGGCAGGCCATGGGCCAATACGTTAGCGTCCGTGCGCTTGCATTGCACGATGGAGGTGAACCTTGAGCTACGAGGACGACATCAATTCGGGGGTCGTGACCGGCCGGCTGCGGGCGCTGTCCGGGAACATGCCGCTGTCGGTGCTGGTGGTCGACGATGACGAGCTCGAGCGCGCGCTGGTCGCGGACCGGCTCGGCTCCCGCGGCATCGAGGTGGGCGAGGCCGGCAACGGCGCCGAAGCCCTCGAGCGGTTGTCGACGCAGCAGGTGCCGGTGGTGGTCGTCGACTGGCACATGCCGGTGATGGACGGCATCGAGTTCACCGAGAAATTCCGCGCCGCGCACGCCGGCGACACCTACGTGATCATGTTGACCTCGCGCAAGGAAGACTTCGACTTCGAGCGCGGCTACCGCGCCGGCGTCGACGACTACCTGACGAAAGGCGTGCGCGAACCCGAGCTGATCGCGCGCATCCACGCCGGCCTGCACACCTATTCGCTGCGCGTGCAGCTGCGCGAGGCGCGCGCCGCGCTCGCGCTGGCCACCCAGAGACCTCGACCCGCGTCGTGACGGCGGCCGAAGACAAACACGCGACCGACGAATCGGTCATCACCCAGATCCAGCCGGCGCTGCTGGCGGTCGCGCCGCGCGTGCTGCTGGTTGACGACGACGAGCTGATGATCGAGCGCCTCAAGGATCTGGTCACCGCCGCGGGCTTCGAGGTCGACACCGCGCTCGACGCGCCGTCCGCGCTCGCGAAGCTGGCCAACGGCTTCTGTCCGGTGGTCATCCTGGACCGCGAGATGCCGGGCAAGGATGGTCTCGAGCTGTGCCGCGAAATCCGCGCCGGCCACTATCCCGGCTACGTCTACATCATGCTGGTGACGTCGCACGACTCGGAGGAGGAGATCCTCGCCGGCCTCGACGCCGGCGCCGACGACTATCTGTCCAAGCGTGCGTCCGGCACCCAGCTGATCGCGCGGCTCGCGACGGCGCGCCGCATCCTGCAGCTCGAGCACTCGCTGAAGCAGGTGATCGAGGAGCGGCGCCGCATGGCGATGACGGACGCGCTGACCGGCGCGCACAACCGCCGCTACTTCATGAACCACATGCGCCGTGAGCTGAAACGGCTGCGGCGCTTCGGCGGCGACGTCACGCTGCTGGTGTTCGACATCGACCACTTCAAGCACATCAACGACCGCCACGGCCACGCAGCCGGCGACGCGGTGCTGGTCGAGTTCGTGCGCCGCATCCAGGCGTCGCTGCCGCGCGAGTACGACTGGTGCGCGCGCCTCGGCGGCGAGGAGTTCGCCGTCGTGCTGCCGCAGACGGATCTCGGCGGCGGCGCCGTCGTCGCCGAGAAGATCCGCCGCGCCGTGGCGGCCGCGCCGTTCGCGACGTACTCGGGCGGCATCGAAGTCACCGTCAGCGTGGGTGTCAGCGGGCTCGGCTGTTTCGCGGACCGCGGGTTGGCGACGCCCGACAACCTGCTGAGCCGCGCCGACGATTGTTTGTACTCGAGCAAGAACGCCGGCCGCGATCGCGTGACGATCGACGAGCCGTACCGGGCGCCGGCATGAGCGCGCCCGATCTGCGTTCGCTGCTGTACGTCGACGACGACGCGGACATCCGCGAGATCGTGCACATGTCGCTGACGCTCGACGGCGAGATGTCCGTGCATCTCTCCGACGGCGGCGAACGCGCGTTGCTGAAGATGCGCGTCGAACGTCCCGACCTCGTCATGCTCGATGTCATGATGCCGGGCATGGACGGCCCGACGCTGCTGGCGCGCATGCGCGCCGATGCTGACCTGAAGCACATCCCCGTCATCTTCATGACGGCGAAGGTGAATCCGCAGGAAGTGAAACGCTTCACCGATCTCTCGGCGATCGGCGTCATCGCGAAACCCTTCGATCCGATGGCGCTCGGCACCCAGGTCAAGGCGATGTGGAAGGCCCACCATGGCTGACGTGCGCGAGGAACGCGTCGCCGCCGCAAAGGCGCGCATGCTCGAGCTGGGCACGAAGTTCATCGAGCGCTCGCGCGGCGAGCTGGCGACGATGCGCGCGGGACTCGCGCGGCTGCGCGCCGGCGATGCCGCGGCGCTGTCCGAGATCCGGCACTTCGCGCACAAGATGGCCGGCACCGGCGCGACGCTCGGCTTCGACGCGTTCGGCCAACGCGCGGCGCGCCTCGAAGCGTTGATCGATGCACAGCCGGCGGGCCGCGTGCCCGACGCGGAAGTGCAGGAAAAGCTCGCGGCGCACGTCGCGGCTCTCGAGAGCCAGCTCGCGGCGGATGCGGATGCGCGCGGCGCCGGGCCGGCGCCGCCAGCAGGTTAGTCGGCCGACTTCTCAGTTCGCCGACTGCCGCGTCGCCAGCGCCTCGACGCGGGCGAACGGCAGTGCCTTGCCGCCGCCGCGGATCAGCTCGTGCGCGACGCGTTCGATCAATCCCCAGTCGTCCTCGATCAGCGCCAGCGCATCGCGGCTCGCGGCCACGAACTGCTCTTCGTCGAGACCGAGCGTGGCCAGTGCCTCGCGGTCCTCGCCGGCCGCGTCGCCGCCGAACACCTCGTCGAGCGAGGCTTCGAGCAGCCGCGCCTCGGCGAACGGCCCGGCCAGCAGCACGATGGCATCGGCCTCGATGGACAGCTCGATGTCGCCGGCCGATTGCAGATCGGCCCAGTGCAGCGCGCCGTCGGTCTCGGCGTCTTCGTCCGGGATCGCGGTGACGTGATCGAACACGAGGCCGAGCCGCAGCGCGGCGACGGCGTGCCCGGCCTCGTGGAAGGCGGTGATGCGGAGGTCGTCCATGACGACATCATCGCATCACCGGCCGCCGTCAACGAGATGTCTTCGCGAGCCGACCGGCGTTCGGACGGTCCCGGCCGCGAGCGGCGGGAATCGCGCCGTCGTCGTCCTCGTCGGCCGTCTCGGCTTCGAGCTCGGCCTTGCGCGCCGCGAGGCGGCCGCCCAGCTCGTCGAGATCCATGTCGGCCTTCTTCGCCTCGGCGAACATGCCGCCGGGCTGCTCTTCTTCCTTGACGTGGTGCTTGATCATCTCGGAAAGCACTTTGACCTTCGCGTCGAAGTATTCGTCGTCGGGCGAGGAGTCCTCGATCTGCGCGATCAGCTTCTTCGCGCCGTCGTGCTCCACCTCGGCTTCGTGGTGCAGCGACAGGTCGTGCGTCTCCTGCAGGAACGCGGGGTAGAAGATCTCTTCCTCGATCTGCGTGTGTACCTTCAGCGCATTGCAGATCTGGGTGGCGAGTTTCTGTTTGCGCTCGCCGTTGCGCGCCTTCTCGAACTGCTCGAACCACTCCTCGACCTGGCGGTGATCGGCTTTCAGCAGCGCGACGGCGTCGAGCGGCTTGTTCCGCGCGGGGGATTTCTTCCTGGCTTTGGCCATCTCATCGACTCCTTTGCTGGGTATTGCCTGGCTGCGCGCACGATGGCGGATCGGGAACGGGCGTTCTGTCAACGCATGGGCGGCATCGGGGTGAGTCGTCACTCACACCGGGGCCGAGTGGCCGCCGACAGCGGCGCGGACGGCGACGCGCGTCAATCGCGCATCCACCAACGAGGTGTGCCATGACTCCCGCGAAATCCCGCTCCTGGTTCACGCGATTCTCCAAGGCGACGGCGCGCGCGACGGGTCAGCCGATCACTTTCGCAAGTGCCTGCCTGCTGATCGTCGTGTGGGCGGTGACCGGCCCACTTTTCCACTTCAGCGATACGTGGCAGCTGGTGGTGAACACGGGGACGACGGTCATCACCTTTCTCATGGTGTTCCTGATCCAGAGCACGCAGAACCGCGATGCGGAAGCCGTGCACATCAAGCTCGACGAGCTGCTGCGCGTCACCGCGGGCGCGCACAACGTGCTGCTCGATCTCGAGGAGCTGGAGGAGCACGAGCTCGAGAAGCTGCGCGACGCCTACTGCGCGCTGGCGGAGAAGGCTCGGCACGGTCGCAGTGGCGGGCGCAGCGAGTCGGGCGTGCCGGATATCGAGGACATCGCCAAGATCGAGCTGGACGCCGGCAGTAGTAAGGCGAAGGGAAAGCGGCGCGGTAAGTGATCGTCCCGATGCGGCGACGTAGGAGGGCTCTTACCCTTACCCTCCGAAGTTCCCACGCGGCGTCCCTGTAGGATGCGTCGCGAACAAAACCAATCGAGGTCTCGAATGAAGCTGGGTGAGTGGATCGCGGTCGTCGTGGGTGGTGTGGCGATGATCCTGGCCTGCGTGCTCGCCGGCGTCGAGATGGCCCGCGGCGGATTCGCCTGGTGGATCGTGCCGCTGATCGCGGCGATGTTCTGGCGCGAGACGGTGTTCGCGAAGATCCGCGCCGAAGTGGACCGCACGCGCAAGGACGAAGTGCCGGCCGACGCGCCGATCTAGTTCGCCCGCCTCACACAGATCAAGTGATGCGGTCCGCGTGGGCCGCGCACGGACCCGGATTTCGAGCCGCGTCCGACATCGTTCGCGCTCGCCATCACGGCTAATGACGCTCCGACTTTCGCGCGGAGCCCGCCGTGACCTCATCGATCCGATCGCTTGCCGCTTCTCTGGTGTTCGCTGCGTCGCTGGCTTCCGCCCAGCAGGGCGATGGCACGGACGTCGCGATCTCCACCAACGTGTGGAAACCCGCGAAGGTCGACGCCGATCCGCCGCACATCGGTCAGCTCAAACTACCGCCGGGTTTCGCCGTCAACGTGTTCGCGCGCGATCTCAAGAATGCGCGCGTCATCGCCGTTGCGCCGAACGGCGACGTCTACGTCAGCCGCCGCGACCAGGGCGACGTGTTGCTGCTCAAGGATCGCGATGGCGACGGCAAGGCCGACGCCGCACCGGTCGCGGTGGTCCATCGCTCCGGCGCGCACGGTCTCGCGATCCACGACGGCAAGCTCTGGCTGATCACCGTCAACGAGATCTTCACCGTTGCCATCAATCCCGATGGAACGATCAGCGCGCTGAAGCTGCTGCTCGGCGACCTGCCGGACGGCGGCCAGCACGGCAACCGCACGCTGGCGTTCGGGCCGGACGGCATGCTGTACGTCAGCGTCGGCTCCACCTGTAATGCCTGCAACGAAAGCAGCCCCGAGTCGGCGACGATCCTGCAGCTGAGCGCCGACGGAAAATCCCGCGCTATCTTCGCCAGCGGCCTGCGCAACACCATCGGCTTCGACTGGCATCCCGCGACGGGCGAGCTCTGGGGATTCGACAACGGCATCGATTTCCTCGGAGACGACGTGCAGCCCGAGGAGCTGAACCACATCGTGCGCGGCAAGCAGTACGGTTGGCCGCACGTGTTCGGCAAGGGCGACCTGAATCCGCAGAGCACGCCGCCGGGCGGCATCACCAAGGAAGCCTGGCGCGCGCGCAGCGAGCCGATGGTGCTTGGCTACACCGCGCACGCCGCGCCGATGCAGATGGTGTTCTACCGCGGCGGTTCGTTCCCGGCCGAGTACGTCGGTGATGCGTTCGTCACATTCCGCGGCTCGTGGAATCGCAAGCCGGCGTCTGGATACGAGATCGTGCGCGTGCGGTTCGAGAACGGCACGGCGAAATCCATCGAACCCTTCCTCACGGGTTTTCTCAGCGACGGCGGCCGCACGCATTTCGCGCGGCCAATGGGCCTCGCAGTGGCGAAGGACGGCTCGTTGCTGATGGCCGATGACGCGAACGGCGTGATCTATCGCGTCTCGCACGGCGGCAAGGCGCAGGGCGAGCCGCTGGCCGGCCGCGTGTCGGCGCCGCCGGCGAAAGCCATGCGCGATCAGACCGCGAAGGGCAGCAACGTGCCGCTGGCCATGCAGCGCCCCGAAGGCAAGGCGCGCGGTTCGCTGCGCGTCACGTCGAAGACATTCCAGGGCGTGATCCCGCTGGCGCAGTCCGAATACGCGGATGGCGTCTCACCGGAGATCTCCTGGAGTCGCGTCGACGGCGCGAAGTCGTACGCGCTGATCGTCGAGGATCCGGATGCCTCGGTGAAGCCGTTCGTGCACTGGGTCGCGTTCAACATTCCCGCGAACCTCACGTCGCTGCCCGAAGGATTGCAGGAGCAGGCACGGCTCACGGATCCCGAGGGACTGCTGCAGGGAATGACCAGCCGCGGCTCGGTCGGCTATCTCGGGCCGAAGCCGCCGGTCGGCGATCCGCCGCATCACTACCACTTCCAGGTCTTCGCGCTGGATGCTCTGCTCGATGTGCCGCCTGGCGCGACGCGCGACGACGTGCTGGCCGCGATGAGCGGGAAGGTGCTGGCGGCCGGCGAGCTCGTCGGAACCTACCAGCAGACCGTCAAGCCGCCGAAGTAGGGAAGCTAGTCCCGGCCGAGCGGCACGCCCGGTTCGGTGTCCAGCTGCAGATAGCCCGGATCGAACCCGGCGGCCGCGCGCAGTGCGCCGTAGTCGTGGATGACCGCCTGGCGATTCAGGAACGTCACGATGCGCAGGCGGCGCAATTCCATCAACGTGCGGTTGATGTGCACGGCCGACAGCGCCAGCGTGTCGCCGAGCTCGGCCTGCGTTAGCGGCAGCTCGAACGAATCATCGGTGGTCAGGCCGACCGCCTTCAGCCGCGTGTAGAACTCGCACAGCAGGTGGCTGACGCGTTCGTACGCCGTGCGGTGCCCGACGTTGACCAGCCACTCGCGGCCGATCGACTGCTGCATCATCGAGTAACGCGAGATCGCGGCGGCGATGTTCGGGTAGCGTTCCAGCCGCTGCACGGACTCCAGCGTCAGTGCCGCGATGCGCGCCGGCCACAACACGCACATGGCGTGGTTCCAGCGCGGCGCGAGCAGGTGCCGCGGATCGCACATGTCGCCGGGAAATAGATAGGCCAGGATCTGCCGCCGCCCGTCGGGCAGCAGCTTGAACTGGCAGGCAAGTCCCTCGAGCACGACGAAGATGCGGTCCGCCGGATCGCCGGCCTTCACCAGGCCGTCCTGCGTCGCGTACTGGCGCGACGCGCCGCCGAGCTGCTCCAGCAGGTTCAGTTCGTCGTGGGAAAAGGTGGCGAAGCTCGAGAGTCGACGCACCCAGGCCGAGGTGCTCATGACTGCGCGGCGCGCTCGCCGTGCGTCCAGGAATTGAACAGGTGTACCGCGGGGATTTCCATTTCGATGCGCAGGCCGGGTTCCTTCCAGGTGATGCGGGTGCCCGCATCGAGCTCGTAGGGCAACATGTTCTCGATCAGTTCCAGTCCGAAACCCTTTCCGGCCGGCGCGGGTGCCAGCCGCCCGACAGCGCTCTCCTGCCACACGAGCCGCAGCCATTCGCCGCCGTCGTGCGTGACGCGATCCCAGGACACGTCGAGCGTGCCGCCCTCGCCTAACAACGCGCCGTGGATCACCGCATTCACGGCGATCTCGTGCAGGGCCAGCGCGAGCGGCAGCGGTGCTTCGCCGGCGATCCGCGTGTCGGGTCCGGAGGCGCGATAACGCTGCGCGGGTATCGCCTGCGCCAGCAGCTCGCCATGCAGGAGCTCCTCGAGGTCCACGCCGTCCTGCGGCGAACGCATGATCATCGCGTGCACGCGCGACAGCGCGCCGATGCGGCCCTCGAGGCGCGCGGCGAAATCCTGCTTGGAGCTGGGGCCGTCCGCGCCGCGCCGGACGATCGCGCGCAAGACGGAGAACAATCGTCGGCTGTGTCGCCGGAATTCGGCGTTCTGGTTATCCATGCGGGCACCCGGGTGAGGCGCTGTTGTAAGCGAGAGACGGTCGGCGAGCATTAACCCACGTTAAGCAAGTTGTTTGCCGTCGGATTTTGACGCGAGTTCGCAGTCAAGGAGCAGCGAGGCGATGCGAGACGCCGTGTGCGATGCGCGCCGGGGCACGAAGCAGGTCTGCAGATCGGCGAGACACGGCGCAATGCCGAATGCGCGTCTTCACCGCGGGACGCGGCGCGAAAAAGCCGCATTCCTAACCTGCGTTAATGTGCGGTCGCCGCATCTCGCTTACATAGCTGCTCCGCCGATGTCGGCGGTCATGTTGTCGGGAGAGTTGATGGGGTCCGCGGACTCGTCGATGTGTCTTGCGGGCCTGCGAATCCTGATCGTCGAAGACGACTACTTTGTGGCGAACGAGACCGGCCAGGCGCTGCGCGAATTCGGCGCGGAGATCCTCGGTCCCGTGCCGACCGTCGCGCGCGCGAAGGAAGCGCTGCTCGACATTCCCGACTGCGTGCTGCTCGACATCAATCTCAAGGGCGAGATGGCGTTCGACCTGGCGCGCGAGATCCTGATCCGCGGCATCCCGATCGTCTTCATGACCGGCTATGACCGCTCGATCGTTCCGGCGTCGTTGCAGAGCCGGCCGTGGCTGCAGAAACCGGTGGAGACGCGCGAACTCATCGACACCGTGCGCCGCGAGGCGCGCCCGCGGCCGGCGCGTTGACTACACCGCGACGATGAAGGGCAGGCCGCCCGCGGCGGCCTCGAATGACGTCGTCGCCGCGAGATCGCGACCCGTCAGCAGGTTGCGCCAGGCGGTCGCCGACGCCGGCAGCGCGAGCGGCAGATCCTCCTCGGCTTTCAAGGGAAAGCGGCGGCAGATCACCCGCAGCCGCGCCGCGCCGTCTTCACGATCGAACCCTACGAGCGGCGCCGGCAGCTCCAGCGCGCGGTAGTCGCCCGACGCGAACAGCGCCGGGAAGTCCCGCCGGTGCGCGAGCAGCACCGCGATCGTCAGTAGTTTGACTCCGCCGGAGCGCTGGTCCGCGAGCGCACGGCGCAGCGTGCCCACGGGATCGGCACGCCACGAATCGAGCAACCCGGCCAGCAACGCCGCGCGGTGCGCGTAGTCGACGGGCCGGCGATTGTCCGGATCGACGAGCGTCAGATCCCACAGCTCCGTGCCCTGGTAGATGTCCGGCACTCCCGGCGCCGTGAGCTTCAGCACGGTCTGCACGAGCCCGTTGCGGCGGCCGGCCGCGGCGACGCGCGCGACGCAGCGCTCCAGCGAGGCGCGCAGCTCACGCGACGCGAACACGGCGTCGATCAACGCGCGCAACGAAGCTTCGTAGCCGGTATCCGGCGAAGCCCAGCTCGTGAACGCGCGGGCCTCGCGCGCGGACTTGATCAGCGCCTGGTGGATGCGGCGTTTGTAGTCGTCGATCCCGGCGTCGGCGTGGTGCGCATCGCCGGCCTCCGGCCAGCTGCCGACCAGCGTCTGCCACAGCAGGTATTCGAGACCGCGATCATCCAGCGCCTCGCTATGTGTCGACACGTGCGCGCGCCACTCGACGACGAGCTCGGACCACTCTTCCGGCATCTCCGCCAGCACCGCGAGTCGCGCGCGCACGTCCTCGCCGCGCTTGGTGTCGTGCGTGGAAGTGGCCAGCAGGCTGTGCGGCGTCGCGCGCAGGCGCTGCCGGTTGGCGTCGTGGAATTCGTCCGGCGTGCCGGACAGCGTCGCCGGATCGCCGCCGACCTCGTTGTGCGAGATCAGCCGGTTGAATAGATAGAACGCGGTGTCTTCCAGTCCTTTCGCCATCACGGGGCCGGACAGTTGCTGGAATTTCATCGCGCAGCGCAGCGCCGCCTGCCGGCTGAAGCCGCTGCGCGGCGCCGCGACGAGATCGCCGGTCAGCAGCGATTCGAGGAAGTCGAAGACGCTGGGATCGACGTCGCGTTCGTGGCCGCGGGCCTGCGCGATCGCGCGCTCGATGCGCTCGCGATCGGCGTCGCCGGTCCCGGTGCGGCCGTCGACATAGGTGCGGTACACGGGGAAGCAGGCGATCGTCTCGCGGATCGCGCGCCGCAAGAGGTTGCGCGTGAAGTCGGCCGTGCGCGCGTTCTGCCTGGCCAGCCGCGCCGTGTCGCGCGCCAGAACGTTGAGCTCGCTCGCCATCTCGTTGTTCAGGATGCGGTGCTTGCAGTCGCGCACCAGCGCCGCAAACGGCTGCGTGTCGCCGGACGCGGCGCGCCAGGCGCGCGTCAGCGCGGCGCTGCCGGCGCCGTCGGTCAACGTGCGCAACACGAGGTTGGCGAACTCGTAGCCGGTGGTGCCGTCGACCTGCCAGTCGCGCGGCAGCGTCTCGTCGCGCGCCAGGATCTTCTCGACGACCAGGTAGAAAGGCCGCGATGCGCCCTGCGGATCCAGGGCCAGTGCGCGCACCCGCGCCAGGTACTCGCCGGGATCGAGCAGCCCGTCGACGTGATCGATGCGCAGGCCATCGATGGCGCCGTCGCGCAGCAGCCGCGCCACCAGCCGGTGCGCGTGCTCGAACACCTCCGGCAGCTCGATGCGCAGGCCGGCGAGATCGTTGATGTTGAAGAAGCGGCGGTAGTTGATGTCGTCGCCGGCGACCCGGAAATGACTGGCGCGCCAGTACTGCCGGCGGATCAACGCATCCAGGGCGGCGCGCTGGTCGTCGTGGTTGTGCCGGCGCAGCGTCGCGTCGATCCACGCGGCGGCGGTGGGGTCGCGCGCCACGAGCTGCGCCAGGTCCGCCTTCAATTCATCCGCGCGGCGCCGCACCTGCGGCCGCCATTGCAGCAGCGTGGCGAAGTCGTCGCCGAGACGTTCGAGCGCCGGGTGGTCGGTGCCGAGCACGAGCCCGTAGTGCAGCGGGTGCACGGGTAGTTTGTGCGTGCCGTAGGCCCAGACGGCGAACTCGCCGGTGTGGGCGTCGAACTTCAGCTCGAGCTCGCCCGCGGCGAGCACCGCGCCGTATTGATCGCCGAGCACCGGGATCAGCAGCTTCTCCGCGAGGTAGCCCGCGGCCGGTTCCCAGTCGATGTCGAACCAGCCGGCGAATCGCGACTCCGGTCCCCACTCGAGCACGTCGAGCCACAACGGGTTGTCCGCGCCGTGCACGCCCATGTGGTTGGGCACGAAGTCGAGCAGGGTCGCGAGGCCGCAGCGCGCGAACTCGGCCGTCATCGTGCGGAAGTCCTCGAGACTGCCGAGCTCGGGGTTCAGCTCGTCGTGCGCGACGATGTCGTAGCCGTGCGTGCTGCCGGGCCGCGCGCGCAGCCACGACGAGGCATACACGTGGCTGATGCCGAGCTGCGCCAGGTAAGGCGCGACGCGCGCCGCGTCGCGAAATCCGAAGTCGCGCGAGAACTGCAGCCGGTACGTGGCGCGCGGCGGCGGCACTCAGTCCACCCGCGTCCAGCGCACGGTCCACGGCGGCAGCGTGTTGCCGGCCGGGGCGCCGCCTTCGTGCCAGATCACGCGGCCGCGATCGAGCGGAAAGGCCTGCGGCTGATCGGAGAGGTTCGCGGACAGCCGCAGGTGGTTGCCCTGCATCGTGCGCCAGCTCACGAACACCGCGTTCGTACCAACGACGTGGCTCGTCCCCGCGGACTTGATATCGAAGATCAGCGGCACGACCTGCTGGCGCCGCGTCGCGAGCACGCGCGAATACCAGCGCAACCACTCGGCGCATTCGGGCAGGCGGCGGTCGTCCCAGTGCAGCTTGCTGCTCTGGAACGTCACGGGATCCTGCGGATCGGGGATCAGGTCGCGCCGCGCCGGATCCGAGAACTCCGGGAACTTGCGGAACTCCGCGCGCCGGCCGTTGCGCACCGCGTCCGCGAGCTCGCCGTGGAAGTCGCAGAAGAACAGGAACGGCTGGCGCGCGTTCCATTCCTCGCCCATGAACAACATCGGGATCTGCGGCGCCAGTAGGTAGACGGCGGCCACGGCGCGCAGCTTCTCCGGCGCCGCCAACGCGCCGAGCCGCTCGCCGAAGGCGCGGTTGCCGACCTGGTCGTGGTTCTGGATGAACGAGACGAACGCGGCGGGTGGCAGGGCCTTCGAGTCCTCGCCCCGCGGCCGGCCGCGGCAGCGCATGACCTCGCCTTGGAACGCAAAACCCTCGCCGATGGCGCGTGCGGTCAGCCGCGTGTCGTCGAGATACTCCTCGTAGTAGCTGGCATGCTCGCGCGTCGCGGCGACGTGCAGCACGTGGTGGATGTCGTCGTTCCACTGCGCCGTGTACGCGGCCGGCGCGCCATTCGTCGTGCGCGCGAGGTGCCGCGCTTCGTTGTCCTCGTTCTCGAGCACCAGGTGCACGGGCCGCTCCGTGACGACATCCCGCGCGCGCGAGGCGATCTCGTTCAGCAGGTGCAGGGCGCTGTCGTCGGCGATCGCGTGCACGGCGTCGAGACGCAGGCCGTCGAGCCGGTACTCGCGCAGCCAGAACACCGCGTTCTCGACGAAGAAGTCGCGCACCGGCCGCGCCTGCGGATCGTCGACGTTGATGCCCGCACCCCAGGGCGTGTGATGCCGCTCCGTGAAGAACTGCGGCGCGTACGAATGTAGATAGTTGCCCTCGGGTCCGAAGTGGTTGTAGACCACGTCGAGGAACACGGCCAGCCCGCGCGCATGTGCCGCGTCGACCAGCGCGGCGAAATCCGCCGGCGTCCCGTAGCTGGCATCCGGGGCGTACGGATAGACGCCGTCGTAGCCCCAGTTGCGCAGCCCGGGGAAATCCGCGACCGGCATGATCTGCAGCGCGGTCACGCCGAGGCCGGCGAGATGGTCGAGCCGCTCGATGGCGCCGCGGAACGTGCCCTCGGCCGTGAACGCGCCGACGTGCAGCTCGTACAGGACGATCTCTTCCCAGCGCCGGCCATGCCAGGGCACCGTGAATCGCAGGCGCGCGGTGTCGATCCACTCGCTCAATCCGTGCACGTTGTTGGGCTGACGGCGCGACGCGGGGTCCGGCACCACGCGGCCATCCGGCAGCCGGAAGCCGTAGTGCACGCCTTCCGCGGCGTCGGGCACCTCGAGCTCGTGCCAGCCGTCGGCGCCGCGCTGCATCGGGTGCGGCGCGCCGTCGTCGAGCACGAGGCCGAGCGCCGGCACCGACGGCGCCCACAACCGGAAACACGCGCCGCCGTGGGGCAGGGCGCGCGGGCCGTGCGTGTAGCGCATCATTGCGCTCCGAAGAAGTAGCGCACTACTGCGCTCCGAAGAAGTGGCGCATCACTCCGCTCCATGCAGCTGGAACAGCAGCAGCGAGCGCCCGGTCGCGCCATAGACGTCGCCCTTCGCGAACGCGGTCTTGTCGAGCTTGCCCTCGACGTTCGTGTCGATCAGCAGTCGCCAGCGCTCGCCGCCGTCGTGGCCGGGCAGCGTGACGTTCACCAGGTCGTGGTGCGCGTTCAGGATCAGCAGCAGCGTGGCGTCGACGCCGCGCTGCTTGATGCCGGAGGGTTGCGCGTGGCCGTCGAGCAGCATGCCGAAGCATTGCATGCGCGCGTCCGACCACTGGCCGTCTTCCATCTCGTCGCCGCTGGCGTTGACCCAGGTGATCTCCTTGAGCCCGATCGCCTCGTTGACCCTGGCGGACAGGAAGCGGCTGCGGCGCAGGATGGGATATCGCGCGCGCAGGTGGGTGAGCTCGCGCACGAAGTTGACCTGCGCGAAGTGCCTGTCGGCCAGCGACCAGTCGAGCCAGCTGAGGTCGTTGTCCTGGCAATACGCATTGTTGTTGCCGTTCTGCGTGCGCGCGAATTCGTCGCCGGCCAGCAGCATCGGCGTGCCCTGCGACAGGAACAGCGTCGCAAGGAAATTGCGCATCTGGCGCCGGCGCAGCGCGTTCACGTTCTCGTCGTCGGTCGGGCCCTCGGCGCCGCAGTTCCAGGAACGGTTGTGGCTGTGGCCGTCGCGGTTGTCCTCGCCGTTGGCCTCGTTGTGCCGCTCGTTGTACGAGACGAGATCGTTCAGCGTGAAGCCGTCGTGCGCCGTGATGAAGTTGATGCTGGCGTTCGGCTTGCGCCCGAGGTGATCGAACAGGTCGGCGCTGCCGTAGAGTCGCGGCGCGAGCTCGGCGGCGGAGGATTCGCCGCGCCAGAAGTCGCGCACCGTGTCGCGGAACTGGTCGTTCCACTCCGACCAGCCCGGCGGGAAGCGACCGACCTGGTAGCCGCCGGGGCCGCAGTCCCAGGGCTCGGCGATCAGCTTCACCGTGGCCAGCACGGGATCCTGCGAGCAGACCTTGAGGAAGCCGCTGCGGTTGTCGAAGCCGTTCGGCTCGCGCGCGAGGATGGTGCCGAGGTCGAAGCGGAAGCCGTCGACGCCCATCTCCAGCACCCAGTACCGGAGCGAGTCCGTGACCATCTGGATCACGCGCGGGTGCGAGAGGTTCAGCGTGTTGCCGGTGCCGGTGTCGTTGATGTAGTAACGCGGCTCGGGCGCGAGCCGGTAGTAAGACGCGTTGTCGATGCCCTTGAACGACAACGTCGGGCCGCGCTCGTTGCCCTCGGCCGTGTGGTTGTAGACGACGTCGAGGATCACCTCGAGGCCGGCGTCGTGGAAACGCGCCACCATCTCCTTGAACTCGCGCACGCCGGACAGCGGCTTCGCGCAGAAGCGCGGATCCGCGGCGAAGAAGCCGATGGTGTTGTAGCCCCAGTAGTTGGTCAGGCCGCGCTCGAGCAGGTGGCTGTCGTTGACGAACGACTGGATGGGCATCAGCTCGACGGTGCTCACGCCGAGCGCCTTCACGTACTCGATGACCTCGGGCGTGGCCATGCCAGCGAACGTGCCGCGCAGCGACTCGGCCACCGCCGGGTGCCGGCGCGTGAAGCCGCGCACGTGCGTCTCGTAGATGATCGTCCGGTCCCAGGCGACGCGCGGCCGCGTCTGCTGCTTCCAGTCGAACGACTGGTCGACGACCAGGCACTTCGGCACGTACGGCGCGCTGTCGCGTTCGTCGAACGACAGATCGTCGTCGGGCGCGCCGATCGTGTAACCGAAGCAGGCGTGGTTCCACTCGAGCGAGCCCAGGGTGCCGCGCGCGTAGGGATCGAGCAGCAGCTTGTTCGGGTTGAAGCGATGGCCCGCGGCCGGTTCGTACGGACCGTGCACGCGGTAGCCGTAGACCTCGCCCGGCCCCATGCCTTCGAGGTAACCGTGCCAGATCTCGTCCGTGTATTCGGGTAGCGCGATGCGCTCGAGCTCCGTCCCGCCCTCGGCGTCGAACAGGCAGAGCTCGACCTTCGTGGCGTTGGAGGAGAACAGCGAGAAGTTCACGCCGCGACCGTCCCAGGTCGCGCCGCGCGGATTGGGAAGTCCTTCCCTGAGTTTGTATCGGGATGCCATGTCGACCGTTTTGTTAGCGAGGTCCGCAGGGTAGAGGGTCCGCCCGGCGGCGGGCGCGCCGGTTGGCGTAGGCATGGTCCCACAGGCGAGGGCGCGACGGCCGAACCGCACCACCGCCGCGCGCCGGTGGGTGTCCGACGTCCGTCATTCGATCATGCCAGCGAGGCTTCGGAGGCAGGATGACGCGAGGACGAAAAATTCTCATCGGGGTGGCGGTTTTGTTAGGCGTGCTGGTCGCGGCCCGCCTCGCGCTGCCGTACGTGGTCAAGGACTACGTGAACGAGAAGCTCGCGGCGCTAGATTCGTACGACGGCCACGTCGGCGACATCGACATCCACCTCTGGCGCGGCGCGTACAGCGTCGACGGGATGGAGATCGTGAAGACCGGCGCGAAACGTCCGGTGCCGTTCTTCAAGGCCGCGCGCATCGATTTCTCCGTGGAATGGCACAGCCTGTTCCGCGGCTCGATCGTCTCCGAGGCCACGTTCTTCGCGCCGGAGCTGAACCTCGTGCAGGGCGACTCGAAGAAGGACACGCAGCTCGGCAGCGAGGAGAACTGGAACCGCCGGCTCGAGGAGCTGTTCCCGTTCAAGTTCAACACCGTCTCGGTGGTGAACGGCACCGTGCGCTTCCTCGCGCCGGGTATCTCGACCGGCGACGCGATCACGGCGAGACACGTCAATGGCGCCGTCACCAATCTCACCAACGTGCTCGAGACGGGCAAGGAAACGTTCGCCGACTTCAAGATCGAGGCCGACGTGCTCGACGGCGCACCCGCGCGCGTGGCCGGCAGCGTCGACGCGTTCGCGAGCTCGCCGACGTTCGACGTGAACATGGAAGTGAAGAAGGTGCAGCTGCCGAAGGTGAACCCGTGGCTGCGTGAATACATCAAGGCCGACGCCGAGGCCGGCGACTTCGAGCTGTACATGGAGCTGGCCGCGGCCGACGGGAAGTTCAAGGGGTACGCGAAGCCCATCCTGCAGAACGTCGACATCTACCGCTCGGGCGAGCCCGAGAAGAACCCGCTCAAGCGGCTCTGGGAGGGGTTCCTCGATTTCGCCGCGAACGTGTTGGAGAACCCGGAGGCGGACCAGGTGGCGGCGCGCATCCCGTTTACGGGCACCATCGACGATCCGGATACGAACCTGTTCGCGACCATCGCCAGCGTGTTGCGCAATGCGTTCGTCAGCGCGTTCGCGCGCTCGCTCGAGGGCTCGATCACGTTGCGCGACGTGAAGGAGAACCTGCGCGGCATCGATCCGTCACCGGCCGAGGACGGCAGGAAGAAGGATGGCAAGAAGGATGCGAAGGAGGCGGACGACAAAAAGCCCCGGGTGAAGCCGGGTCCGCCCGGTAAGAGCCTGACCTGAGGTCCGGCTCAGCGCGCGGGACACACGGCGATCAAGGCCAGGTCCACGCGAGCAGGCGCGGCCGCCAGCTCAACACGAACGCGACCGACACCGCGGACACCGCCAGCAGCATCATCCACACGAGGACGGCCATCGTCGCCGTGTTGGCCAGCAGGCAGAGGACGAGGGCGGCGATCAGCGCGGCGTAGCCGAGCGGGCGCAGCGCGCGCGACACGGGCCGCGGCGCGTCGCCGCGCACCTGGCGCCAGTGCACGTCCATCGCCTGCGCCAGCCACGCCATGCCGAGCTCCGCGCTGAGCAGCGCGGCGATCGTCCACACCGTATCAGGCATGCTCCGGCTCCTGCGCGACGGGCAGGTCGTCCGTCGTCGTCGAGCGCTGCAGCCGGCGCGCCGTGACGAACGCGATGCCGGCGGTCAGCAACAACATCAGGTCCACGCCCGCGACCGGCCAGTAGCCGGCCGACAGCGTCTTGCCGAGGTGATCGCCCGTCGTCAGCGCGTTGAGCAGCGGCGCGGCCAATGCCAGCGCGGCGATGATCCAGGTCTGCTCGGCCCAGGCCTTCGAACGGCGCGCCTCGCGCAACGCGGACGACCGCCACATCGCATGAAGCAGCAGCACCAGCCACGCGCCCCAGAACGCGCTCTTCTGCCACAGGTCGCGATCCGCGAGCGACTCCGGCAACACGCGGTTCGCGACCAGCACGAACAACGTCGCCGCGATCATGCCGGTGACCGTGGTGACGGCCAGCGCATCGACCCAGCGCGAACCGGCGCGACCTTGTCTCGCGTGCACGGTCTTGCGTTTCTCGACGAAGAAGATGAATCCCGTCGCGATGCAGATGCAGCTGACGATGCCGCCGATGAAGATCAGCCAGCGCAGCGTCCAGTGCCTGAACTGCTGCAGGTGCATGCCGACCAGGAACGCGTTGACCGTGGTCACCGGTCCGTCCGGCGGATCCTCGAACAACACCTTGCCGGTGGCGCCGGCGAAATGCAGGCCTTCGGCGCTGGCGACGCGGTCGGTGCTGTCGCGGTAGATGGACACGTACGCGTTGGAGTTGCCGACGTGGTTGACCGACAGGAAACCGACCTCGCCCGGCATGCCTTTTCCGGCCCAGTGCGCCTTCGCGACGGCCACCATCGCGTCGACCGACGCGAGCGTGCCGGGTTTGCCGGACGGATCGTGGTCGAGGCCGCTGTGCAGCGCTTCCTCGTGTTCGTGCGCCTCGACCACCGGCTGCATCATCGCGCCGACCACCGGGAAGTAGATGCCGACGAAGATCAGCGCGCCGGACAGCGCCCAGAGGAAATGGAACGGCAGCGCGACGACGCCGGTGAGGTTGTGCAGGTCGAGCGTGCTGCGCAGCGGGTTGCGTTCCGGGCGGAACGTGAAGAACTCGCGGAAGATCTTCCGGTGCATCACGACGCCGCTGACCAGCGCCGCGAGCATCGCCATCGCCGAGAGGCCGACGATCCAGTAGCCGATGTCGTGCCACTCGAGATGCAGGCTGAAATGCATGGGATAGAAAAAGCCCGAGCCGAGCGCGAGCTGGTCGCGGTGCAGCGCGTGCCCGTCGCGCGGATCGATCGTCTGCTCGGCGTAGATGGTGTCGTCGGGCAGCGTCGAGTGCGGCACGGCGAAACCGACGTAGGTCAGCAACACCGGGTCGCGGTGCGTGGTGTAGGCGTTCCAGTTCGACGCCGTGAGTTGCGCCGGCAAGGGCTGCGTGACGCGTTTCTCCGCCGCGGCGCGTTGCTCGGCCTCCGGCTCGGTCATCTGCGCGAAGCGCTGCGCGAGGATGTGGTCGAACGACGGCATCGGCTGTGCCGCGATGCGCGTCTCCGGCAGCGACCAGCGGTCGATCTCGCGGTCGAACACGGACATCGAGCCGAAGAAGAACGCCACCATCAGCACGAAGCCCAGCACCAGGCCGAACCAGGTGTGCAGCCACGTCAGGGAGAGTCGGAAGTTCGCGAACATGCAGTCCTCAGGCGAGCGAGCGGGACAGCCACCAGCCCGCGAGCGTCATCAGCGCGCCGCCGCCGGCGAGCACGAGCCAGCCGCGCGCCAGGCTCGCGGCGATGAACGCGAAGCACAGCGCCGACAGGTAGACCAGCAAGCCGAGCATCGACGCCAGGTTGGTGCCTTCGTGGAACTCGAGGCCCGCGGTCAGCAGGCCGGCGGAGGCGAGGGCGACGAAACCCCACGTGAAGACGTACGAACCGACGACGCCCGCGACGACGCGGGACGCGATGTGCCAGCCCGACAGCGTTGCCGTGCGCATGCCTAACAAGCCACGCGGCCGGCGGCCGCCCGGGGGAGCCCAGGGTCTGGATGCATATAAGAAGAGTCCGGTGGAACGCGCGCGGTATTGAACCGCGATTGGAAACGCGAATCAATATCATTTAGACACGCGCTCGCTGGTCATCAGGGTCACGGGCACGCTGGCCGGCGACAGGATCGGGCTCGTGCACGGGGTCGGCGATTTCGGCAACAACGAGCTGAGCGCGAGGCGTCGCGGCGTCGTCATTACCAAGGGAGTGGTGGACGGTACAGGGCTTGAACCTGTGACCCCTGCCGTGTGAAAGCAGTGCTCTACCGCTGAGCTAACCGTCCGCCGGGAGCTGGGCTCCGAGAGAGGGTGCGCAGTCTAAAGACCGTCCCCCGGCGAATCAAATGCTACGATTCGCGCCCCCAAAATCGGCCCCGTTCGACCTCATGACGACGCCCGTAGTGACCCGTTTCGCCCCGTCGCCCACCGGACTGCTGCACATCGGCGGCGTGCGCACGGCGCTGTTCAGCTGGCTGTACGCCCGGCGCATGAAGGGTCAGTTCATCCTGCGCATCGAGGACACGGACCTGGAGCGGTCGACGCCGGAGGCGGTCAAGGTGATCGTCGAGGGCATGGCGTGGCTCGGACTCGAGCATGATCAGGGGCCGTTCTACCAGACGCAGCGCTTCGACCGGTACAAGACGGTCATCGGCGACATGCTGAAGGCCGGCACCGCGTACCACTGCTACTGCTCGAAGGAAGAGCTCGACGCGATGCGCGCCGACCAGCAGGCGCGCAAGGAAAAGCCGCGTTACGACGGCCGTTGCCGTCACGGCAAGGGCCCCGGCCCCGCGAGCGGCCGCTCGCCGGTGGTGCGCTTCGCGAATCCGGAAGAGGGCGCGACCGTCGTCGAGGACGTGGTGCACGGCGCCGTCACGTTCCAGAACAAGGAGCTCGATGACCTCATCATCGCGCGTTCCGACGGCACGCCGACCTACAACTTCTGCGTGGTCGTCGACGACGCCGACATGGGCGTCACGCACGTGATCCGCGGCGACGATCACCTCAACAACACGCCGCGCCAGATGAACATGCTGCTGGCGCTGGGCAAGGCGCCGCCGGTCTACGCGCACGTGCCGATGATCCTCGGCGCCGACGGCGCGAAGCTGTCGAAGCGCCACGGCGCGGTCAGCGTGCTCGAGTACCAGGAGCAGGGCTATCTACCCGAGGCACTGCTGAACTACCTGGTGCGGCTCGGCTGGTCGCACGGCGACCAGGAATATTTCACGCGCGACGAGATGATCGCGGCGTTCGACGTGCGCGACATCAACAAGGCCGCCTCGGCGCTGAACCCGGACAAGATGCTGTGGCTGAATCAGCAGCACATGGTCAAGGCGCAGCCGAAGGACCTGGTGCCGCACCTGCGCTGGCAGCTGGCGCGCCTCGGCATCTACTCGCAGGACGACGCGCTGCTCGAGGGCATCGTGCTGGCGCAACGCGAGCGGTCGAAGACGCTGAAGGAGATGGCCGAGGCCAGCCGCTTCTTCTTTACCGAGGACGTGACGCTGGATCCGAAGGCCGCCGAGAAGCACCTGACGCCCGACGCGCGCGGGCTGCTGGCCGAGCTGGCGGCGCGCTTCGAGAAGCTGCCGGACTGGACCGCCGCGGCGATCCACGGCGAGCTCGAGGCGCTGGCGAAAGAGAAGAACCTGGGCCTGGGCAAGGTGGCGCAGCCGCTGCGCGTCGCGGTCACCGGCGGCACGATCTCGCCGCCGATCGACGCCACGCTGGTGCTGCTGGGCCAGGCGAAGAGCCTCGCCCGCCTCAAGGCAGTGCTGGGCTGACTCCGGGGCCGGGGCGAATCCCGGTCGGGCGCGGAAATCCGGACAGGAAAACTTGCCTCCGATCCGCGCCTTGCGTACATTGCGCCTCCTTTCGCGGGGGCCCATAGCTCAGCTGGGAGAGCGCTTGCATGGCATGCAAGAGGTCGGCGGTTCGATCCCGCCTGGGTCCACCATCCCGCGACGGTTTTCAGTGCCTCGTCCCCATCGTCTAGAGGCCTAGGACATCGCCCTTTCACGGCGGTAACAAGGGTTCGAATCCCTTTGGGGACGCCATCTCCCGCGCGTCGAACGACAACAAAGAAAAAGGGCACGGCAGCCTGCGCCACCGTGCCCTCGATTCGGATTCTATTTCTTTCTTATTTGTTCTTGCGGCGACGGGCGGCCAGCATCGCGGCCGCACCGGCACCCAGCAGGGCCAGCGTGGTCGGTTCCGGAACGCTCGACGGCGAACCACCACCATCGGTCGGGGTACCCGGGTCCGTGGGGCAGAAGCCGAACACCTTGCAAGTATCACCAGCTTGGGCGGGGGCCATGGCGCCGAGGAAAGTAGCCGCCATCACCAACGCCGGAATGTACTTTTTCACTTCGAAGTCCTCTCTGAATCCAAAAAGCCGAGTCGTGTCACCTGTTTAGTTAGCAAGTGCCGTACCACATTCGTAACTGCTTGACTGCCAAACAAACGTGTTCGGCGTTCGTTACGAAGTTGTAAGAAATCCCGTCACTCGTTGCGGCAAACCGTGAGACGCAGTTCACAGTTCGCCGGCGGATTAAACAGAATGCCCGCGCACGATCGTGCGCATGAACTTCTGCACCGGCGTCGGCAACGCGATGCGCGCCAGCGCCACCGCCGACTGCTTGATGGGCAGGCCGAAGCGCCAGCCGTCGACGAGTAGTGAGATCGCCTTGCGGCGTTCCTTCGCGCCCAGCGTGCTCGCGGCGCTGACCAGCGACTCCGACTTGCGGCGCTTGATCAGCCGGTCGAGGCCGGGGTTGGCGGCGGCGTGCGCCGCGGCCACCTTGTCGAGGATGCGCAGCGTCTCGAGCTGCATGTGGCCGTAACTCGTCGAACCGGACATCTGCTGCGGCGTGCGGCGGTAGCGCAGCAGCGGCGTGTCGATGAAGCCGAACGGACCCAGGCGCGCGAGCCGCAGGATCAGGTCGTAGTCGCTGCTGTAGCGCAGGGATTCGTCGAAGGCGCCGGCCTTGATCATCGCGGCGCGCGTCGTCATCACGGTCGGCGGGTGCACGAAGTTGCCGTACAGCAGCTGGTCGGCGACGTCGCCGGACAACACGGCGGGCGCGGCCGCGGTGTAGTCGACGGGCGTGCGCATCGGGTAGATGGATTCGTGGCCGCCGAGGCGACGGTACGCGTCGTAGTAACTGCGGATGTGCGAGGCCTCGTAGTCGCCTTCTTCCTCGCTGCGGAACGCACTGAAGTCGCTGGAGACCAGCACGAGGTCGGGGCGCGCGCGAAATGCGGCGACCTGCGTCGCGACCTTCTCCGGATGCACGAGATCGTCGGCGTCCATCCACGCGATGTATTCGCCGCGCGCCTCGCGCACGCCGGTGTTGCGCGCATTGGCGAGCCCGCCGTTCTTCTGCTCGATGACGCGGATGCGGCCGCCGTAGCGTTTCAGGATCTCGCCGGTGCCGTCCTTCGAACCGTCGTTGACGACGACGACTTCCACCTTCGGGTGCGTCTGCCGCAGGCAGGTTTCCAGCGCGGCGCCGATGAACGCCTCGCAGTTGTAGGCCGCAATGATGATCGAGACCAGCTCGCTACCGGCATTCGCGTGCACAACGTTCACCGTGGGGTTCCGGCGCGCTGCGGCGCCTTGGCGGTCACCAGGAGCAGGGACGCCAGCAGGTTCACGCCGGGGACCTTCTCGGCGATGCGCGGGCTCTGCCACTTCGCGAGGCCGAACTTGTTCAGCAGCGGCAGCATCACCTGGATGCGCTCGTGGCGTTGCTGTCCGAAGAAAGGCTGCATCTCCGCGTGCAGATCCGCCTTCGTGAACAACTGTCGGAAAATCTTACTACCCGGGTAATAGCCTTCCTTCGGCTCCTTGCGCGCCCATTCGCGCAGGCCGAAGTAGTGCGCGCTCAGCACGAACGCGCCGTCCGGCTTCAGCGCCTCGGCGGCGAGGCGGTTCATCGCGTCGCGCAGCTCGCGCGTGGGTAGATTGGAGGTCAGCGTCGAGAAGACGCGGTCGAACGCGCCGGTCTGCGTGCGGAACCAGGCGACGTCGGCGCAGACCAGCAGCACGGGCGCGCCGGGGTCGACGCGCCGCGCGACCTTGCGCAGCGACTCGAGCGAGAAATCGAGCGCGACCAGCGCGCGCATGCCTTTCAGCAACCGCGTGAAGCGGCCGCGGCCGCTGCCCAGCTCGAGGATGGTCTTGCCGGCGCAGTCGCCGAGCGCGCCGAGCGTGGCCGCCATCTCGGACTGGCTCTCGACGGTGTTCTCCCAGCCGTAGTCGTCGGCCGTCGCGGCGATGTCGCGCTGGCTCTGCTCGTATTCGCTGTCCGAGTTCATCGCCGCTTTCGGCAGCAGGACGGCGATGCCGTCGATGACGGGAAAGGTCTGGCCGCAACGGCAACGCAATTCGCCGGTGCGCGCGTGTCCCTGCGCATTGGTCGACGTGGCCACCACGCCCAGTTCCCCACCGTCGGCGGGGCAACGCAGCAGCGTGATCAGCTCAGGCCGAAGGCCGTCAATCATGGTCTGTCTCGTCTTTATAGTCGGAATGTCTCGGCGGGGGCGGATCATACCCAGCTTGCAAGTCGAATCCGGGGGCGCCGGATCGGCCGCGGACGAAAATGCGAGGTTGAAATCACATTTCGAAGGAAGACCGGGCTATGTCACGCGATCCTGCGCGCCTTTCTCACTCATCCTCTGCGCCCGTGACATCCCCTCTCCAACAGTCCTCTCAACGTATTCTGTCCGTCGACGCGACCCGGGGCCTGGCCATGGCTTTCGTGGCGCTGTCGCACTTCAGCTGGACGCTCGAACACACGCAGCCCCGGCTGGCGGACATCCTCGAAAGCGTGGCGATGATCGCGTCGCCCACCTTCTTATTGTTGAGTGGCGCCATGCTCGGCCTGCTGCAGCTGCGCCGGAAGAATCGCCTGCCAGAGCTGGCATCGCGCCTGTTCCATCGCGGGCTGTTCGTGCTGGTGGTGGGCCACCTGCTGATCAGCGGCGCCTCGGCGCTGGCGCACAACAAGCACTACCTGGACGTGGTGCTCGACCGCGTCTACATCACCGACGTGGTCGGCATCTGCCTCATGCTGCTGCCGCGCATCACCGCGCAGGCCGGCGTGAAGCCGCTGGTGGCCACGGGCATCTCGCTGTTCCTCGCGGCGCTGCTGATCTCCTATCTCTGGCAGCCGACGCAGACGGCCAGCATCGTCGTCGAGCAGATGTTGTTCGGCTCGCACGGCCACCGCGGCCGGCAGTTGATGGAATACGCGTCGCCGATCATCCCGTACATCGGCGTGTACATCGCCGGCATCGGGCTCGGCTCGTACCTGGACCGCGTCGCGGGTGGCGCGCTCGAGGCCCGCGAATCCTGGCGCATCGTCGGGGTCGCCGTCGGCATGGTGTTCGCGGCCATCTGCGCGAAGGCCGCGTGGGTGTTCGCGCATCTCGACGTGCAGACGCCGGCCGGACGCGTGCTGCACGAGCTCACGTCGCCGTTCCAGAAGCTGCCGCCCGGGCCCACCTATCTACTGACGTTCGCCGGCCTCGGCATCCTCGCGTTGTGCGCGTTCTTCTGGCTCGAACGCCGCTCGCCGAAGGCGGCGCCGCTGACGGGCTTCGCGATCCTGGGCCAGTGCTCGTTCGCGGTGTTCATCCTGCAGTTCTACATCTTCGGCCCGATGTCCGATTTCCCGCAGATCTTCGGCGGCTCGTTCTGGTGGGCGTCGTATCTCGGCGCGATGGCGGTCATCTTCGCCGTCGCGATGTTGTGGCGCCGCGCGCGCGGCAACCGCCTGTTCGACGTCACCTACACGCTCAGCAACGGCGGCGGCAAGCTCGCCAAGCCGCTCGGCGACGCGACTTCCTGAGGCGCACCCGATGTGTGGCATCGCCGGAATCCTGAGTCTCCCGGGCGCGAAGCCCGTCGAAAAGCGCGAGCTGGCCGCGATGATCGGCACGCTGCATCACCGCGGCCCCGACGGCTACGGATTCCTGGAAGACCCGGTCTGCGGCCTCGCGCACGCGCGGCTCGCCATCATCGACCTGTCGTCCGGCGACCAGCCCATCCACAACGAAGACAAGACCGTGTGGACGGTGTTCAACGGCGAGATCTTCAACTACATCGAGCTGCGCAAGGAGCTCGAGGCGCGTGGCCACCGCTTCTACACGCACTCCGACACCGAAGTGATCGTGCACGCGTACGAGGAGTACGGCGACCGCTACGTCGATCACCTGAACGGCCAGTTCGCGATCGCGATCTGGGACGTGAAGCAGCGGCGGCTGTCGCTGTCGCGCGATCGCACCGGCATCCGCCCGCTGTATTACGCGCAGGTCGGCAACCGGCTCGCGTTCGGCTCCGAGGTCAAGGCGCTGCTGGCGCTGCCGGAGATGCCGCGCGCGCTGGATCCGCGCGGCCTGGCCGAGGTGTTCAGCTACTGGTCCACCGCCGGCGAGCAGACCGTGTTCGCGGGCGTGAAGCAGCTGCCGCCGGGTCACCAGATGACCGTCGACGCGCGCGGCACGCGCATCGCGCAGTACTGGGACTGGGAATTTCCCGATGCGCCGATCATCGCCACGCGTCCGGCCGAGGACTACGCCGAAGAGCTGCGCGCGCTGCTGATCGACGCCGTGCGCCTGCAGCTGCGCGCCGACGTGCCGGTCGGCGCCTATCTATCGGGCGGCCTCGACTCGTCGCTGATCACCGGGCTCATCAAGCACTACACCGACACGCCGCTGCGCACGTTCTCCGTGACGTTCGACGACGGCGAGTTCGACGAGAGCGCGCACCAGCAGGAGATGGTGAGCCATCTCGGCACGAACCATTCGTCGACACTGTGCCGCGCCGCGGACATCGCCGATGCCTTCGCCAAGGTGGTCTGGCATGCGGAGTCGCCGGTGCTGCGCACCGCGCCCGCGCCGCTGATGCTGCTGTCGAAGCTCGTGCGCGAGTCCGGGTACAAGGTCGTGCTGACGGGCGAGGGCGCCGACGAGGTGTTCGGCGGCTACGACCTCTTCAAGGAAGCGAAGATCCGCCGCTTCTGGGCCCGCAACCCGCAGTCGAAGTTCCGCCACAAGCTGCTCGACAAACTGTACCCGTACCTGCGCAACTCGCCGTCCGCCGCGGGCGGCTTCGCGCAGAAGTTCTTCGGCGAGGGCCTGGACCAGCAGGCGCGCGCCGGCTTCGCGCACGGCCCGCGCTGGACCACGACGCAGCGCACCTGGCAATTTTTCTCGCCGGCGATGAAACAGGCCATCGGCGCCTTCGATCCCGCGACGGCCTACGAAGCGACGATGCCCGCCGGCGCGGCGCGCTGGCCGCCGATCGCGCGCGACCAGTACGTGGAATCGCACACGTTGCTGTCCGGCTACCTGCTGTCGTCGCAGGGCGATCGCATGGGCATGGCGAACAGCATCGAGGGCCGCTTCCCGTTCCTCGATCACCGCGTGGTCGAGTTCGCCAACAAGCTGCCGCCGCACCTGAAGATCCGCGGCCTCACCGAAAAATACCTGCTCAAGAAGGCCGCGTATGGCGTGGTCGCGGACAACATCCGCAAGCGCACCAAGCAGCCGTATCGCGCGCCGGACAGCGCCAGCTTCTTCGCGAACGGCGCCGCGCACGAATCCGTTGCGACATTGCTGGCGGATTCGCGCGTCGCCGCGGCCGGTTACTTCGAGCCGCGCGCGGTGTCGCGCCTGGTCGAGAAGTGCCGCGCGGGCCGAGCCATCGGTTTCGCCGACAACATGGCGTTCGTCGGCGTGCTGTCGACGATGATGCTGCACGAGAGTTTCATCGCCCGCGCGCACGAGCCCGTGCCCGAGGCGGTCACCGCGTCGGCCGGACTCCGCACCGCGACGACGGCATGACCGACACCTCCGAAGTCCGGCTGCTGCACCACGAGTTCGAGCGCAGCGCGCGGCGCGTGCCCGACAAGATCGCGCTGCGTTGTGAAGACCGCGGCTACACGTACGCCGAGCTCGACGCCGCCAGTGCCGCACTGGCGGTCGCGTTGCGCGCCGGCGGGGTGGCCGAGGGCGATCGCGTCGCGCAGTTCATCGATAACGAATACGAGGCGGTGATCGGCCTGCTGGGCGCACTGCGTGCCGGCGCGGTGTTCATGCCGATCAACCCGTCGACGAAGCCCGCGAAACTCGCGTACCTGCTCGACGACTCCGGCGCCCGCGCGTTGCTGACGCACTCGGCGCTGTTGCGCGTGGTCACCGAGGCGCTGCCGCAGTTGCCCGGGTCCTGGCCGCACGTCTACGTGGCCGGTCCCGATGCGAGCGAGCATGCATCGCTGACTGCAGTGCTCGCCCAGGGCGCGAAGACGTCGGGTGGCAGGGCGCCGGTTCTCGCGCGCGAAGCGGGCGACCTCGCCGCGCTGATCTACACCTCCGGATCCACCGGCCAGGCCAAGGGCGTGATGCTCACGCACGCGAACATGCTCGCGGCCGCGGATTCCATCGGCACGTACCTCGGTCTCGAGGAGCGCGACGTCATCCTTTGCGGACTGCCGCTGGCCTTCGACTACGGCCTCTATCAACTGCTGCTCGCTTTCCGCGTCGGCGCGACGGTCGTGCTCGAGCGCACGCTCGCGTTCCCGGCGCGCGTGTTCGAGCTCGCACGCCGCGAGGGCGTCACCGTTCTTCCGGGCGTGCCGACGTTTTTCGCAATGCTGCTGAACCTGCGTGGCGCGGGTACGGCGCCGGACCTGCCCGGCCTGCGCCTGCTGACGAACACCGCGGCGGCGCTGCCGCTGGCGCACATCGAGGCGCTGCGCCGCTGGTTCCCGAAGGCGCGCCTCTTCTCGATGTACGGACTCACCGAGTGCAAGCGCGTCACGTACCTGCCGCCCGAGCAGCTCGACGTGCGGCCCGCGAGCGTCGGCCGCGGCATGCCGAACGTCGAGGTCTGGCTGGTCGACGACGCCGGCAACCGCCTGCCGCCGGGCTCGACCGGCGAGCTCGTCATCCGCGGCCCGAACGTCATGCAGGGTTACTGGCGCAAGCCCGCGGAGACCGCGGAGCGGCTGCGCGCGGATCCGGCGACGGGGGAGACCGTGCTGTACTCCGGCGACATCTTCCGCACCGATGCCGACGGCTACCTGTATTTCCTCGCGCGCCGCGACGACATCATCAAGAGCCGCGGCGAGAAGGTGAGCCCGCGCGAGGTCGAGGACGTGCTGCACCGCCTGCCCGGCGTGCGCGAGGCGGCGGTCGTCGGCGTCGCCGACACGCTGCTCGGCCAGGCGATCAAGGCCTACGTGGTGCTGACGCCCGGCGCGGCGTACGCGGCCCGCGACGTCATCAAGCATTGCCTGGGTTCGCTGGAGAGTTTCATGGTGCCGAAGTACGTCGAGTTCGTGGACGCGCTGCCGCAGACCGACACCGGCAAGGTCACCCGCGCGGGTCTGCGCGCGTGAGCGACGACGTGATCGCGCGCGTGCGCGCCTTCATCGCGGAGAACTTCCTCATGGGCGGCGATGCGACGCTGGCCGAGGGCGACTCGCTGATGCGGGCCCACGTGCTCGACTCGACCGGCTTCCTCGAGCTGGTCGGCTTCCTCGAAAACGCATTTGACATACAAGTCGAGGATCCGGAGATGATCCCGGAGAACCTCGACTCGTTGCGGGCGATCGCCGCGTACGTGGCCCGCAAACGCGCGAACGCAGGTTCGGCGTGACCAATTTCTCAGTCCTGCCGGTTGCGCCGTGTAGGACGGGTCCTAGCCGGCCGGGTTTTGGGAATCATTGCGTCCAGGTCAATAACACCAATCAACCGATTCCGCCGAGCGCCAAGGGAGCGCCTTCCACCATGCAGCACGAGTCGAAAGTCCGGGAATTCGTCCTCAAGAACTACCTCTTCACCAGCGAGCAGAACGCCCTCAAGAGCGAAGACTCGTTCATGAAGAGCGGCATCATGGACTCCACCGGCATCCTGGAGATGATCATGTTCCTCCACGACGAGTTCGGCGTGGACGTGATGGACGACGAGATGGTCCCCGAGAACCTCGACTCGGTGGACAACGTCGTCGCATTCCTCAACAAGAAACTCGCGACGAACTAGTTCGATGATCGCGCGCGGCATGCTCACCGAACGGCTCGCGCACGTCGCCGCCCGCCAGCCCGATTCGATCGCCCTGGTCGACCGCGACGAGCGGCTGTCCTATCGCAAGGTCACGGCGGCGGCGGACGCCGTCGCGCGCCGGCTCAAGGCGGCCGGCGTGTCGCCGCAGGATCGCGTCGCGCTGGTGTTCGAGAATTCGCTGCAATACGTCGCCGCGTTGTACGCGGTGTTCGCACTGCGCGCCGTCGCCGTGCCGTTGAACGCCACCGCGCGGCAGGACGATCTCGACAGCTGGATCCAGCACAGCGGCGCGACGCGGGTGCTGGTCAACGAAGCCCATGCCGCGCACATCCCCGCGCGCGACGGCCGCGAGGTGCTCGTGCTCGGCGGCGCCGCGGGCTCCGCCGGCGATCGCGCCTGGCGCGAATTGCTGGCCGACGGCGGGCAGGGGGATTTCCCCGGCGCGCCGCGCGGCGACGACGTCGCGCTGATCCTCTACACCTCCGGCACCACCGGCAAGGCGAAGGGCGTCACGCTCACGCAGCGCAATCTCGCCGCGAACGTCGATTCGATCCTCGCGTATCTGAAGATCTCCGCCACCGATCGCATGGTGAACGCGCTGCCGTTCTACTACTCGTTCGGCAACTCGGTGCTGCATACGCATCTCGCGGCGGGCGCCACCATCATCCTCGAGCAGAACCTCGTTTATCCGCACAAGGTCGTCGA
>Ga0335075_10001402_pt1 | contig 39881 bp, 41 predicted proteins | sample Lox_Sample_24_FD_206723 | JGI IMG/M metagenome (GOLD analysis project Ga0335075, IMG submission 206723) | Soil microbial communities from Loxahatchee National Wildlife Refuge, Florida, United States - Lox_Sample_2.4 | ecosystem: Environmental > Terrestrial > Soil > Wetlands | place: USA... | reverse complement strand
AGTCATGTGGCCCGGCGATCGCGCGGCCCGCCAGCCTGGGTGCGGCGTTGCGCACCCCTTCCATCACGGCGGCGAATCCTTCCAGCTCAACACGCCGCTCCCACATCGTTACCAGGGCCTTGTCCTTTGCCGTGGTACCAAGCAGCGGCGTGGTGGGATAGACCTCTTCGAGATAGCGCCAAATTGCCAGGACCTCGCCGATCGCCGTGCCGTCCTCCAGCACGAGGGTCGGCACGACACGGCGCGGATTGATCGCTCGATAAGCCTCGCCATGTTGCTCGCCCGCGGCGAGGTCGATTGAAACGAGGGGCACGGAAATCCCCTTCTCGGCAAGGAACATACGCACCCGCCTCGAGTTGGGGGACGCGTTTGCGTGATAGAGCGTGAGCATCTCGGGCATGATGGACCTCGTTGTCCGCGCAATGATGGGCTACAGTTTCGAGCCGCCATCGACGTGGATCGTGTCGCCGGTGATCCACCGAGCCTCCTCGGAGGCAAGGAAGGCGACCACACCTCCGATATCGTCCGGCTGGGCAAGGCGCTTCAGGGCCTGCATACCAAGCGCGAATTCCCGGCCCGCCTCGGTCTTAGTGAAGCTCGACATGTCCGTGTCGACCACGCCAGGTGCTACGGCGTTGACACGAACGCCGCGCGCACCGAGCAAGAAGGCGAAGTGCCTCACCAGCGTATCGACGGCACCCTTCGTCGCGGAATAGGCCGATAGCGTACCAACCGCAGCACGAGCTCCCAGCGAGGACAGCAGGACGATGCTGCTGCCCTCATGCAGGATCGGCAGAAGTTGCTGCACAAGAAAAAACGGCGCGCGAACATTAACAGCGAACAGCTTGTCGAAATCCTCGACCGTGGTATCCTCGATCGTCGCGGCTTTCGAGATTCCGGCGTTGGCGACAAGAATGTCCAGGCGATCACCCACGATCGTGCGAACCTGCTTGGCGAGCCTGTGGGGCCCGTCCGGTGCGGCAAGATCGCCGGCAATGGCGTCGCCGCGGCCGCCGGCCTTGCGGATTTCGGCAACGACGGCTTCAGCTTCCTTCGCACCTCTGCCGTAGTGGACGAGGATCTGTGCGCCACCTCGGGCGAGTGCCAATGCACTGGCGCGCCCGATGCCGCGCGAGGCACCGGTGACGAGGGCGGTTTTCCCTGAAAGGGTGATCATAATGGGTCCCCTCAGGCGTTGGTGCCGCCGTCAACCGTCAAGTTCGCGCCCGTGATATAATCTGCCTCCGGGCCGGCAACGAACGCCACCAGCGCGGCGACATCTTCAACACCGCCGTAGCGCTTGAGGGCAGTATTGGCGATCTGCGGCGTCGCCCAGTCTCCGGCGGCCGGGTTGAGGTCGGTGTCGATGGGACCCGGCTCGATATTATTGACTGTGATGCGGCGGGCCCCGACCTCCCGCGACAGGCCTTGCGTGAACATTTTCACGGCGCCTTTAGTTGCCGCGTAAGGAACCAGGCCCGGCGTCATCATTCGCTCGCCAACGCAAGAGCCTATCATGATGACGCGGCCACCATTTTGCAGGTGTTTGAGCGCGGCTTGGGTCGCGATAAACGTGCCCCGGAGATTGATATCTATCACCCGGTCGAGTTCTTCCAGTGTGGTCTCCTCGAACGGCTTGGGAATGGCCGTGCCGGCATTGTTCACCAGCACGTCAAACCGGCCGAAGGTCTCGATCGCGGCCGTAACCGCTTTTGGATCGACGGCGTCCGCTTCGATCGCTATTGCCCTTCCGCCGCTCCGCTCGATGTCTTGCACCACCTGGGCGGCCGCTTCCGCGCCTTTGGTAAAGGTGATCGCAACGCTAGCGCCTTCGGCCGCCAGACGCTTGGCAATCGCCGCGCCTATGCCGCGGGAAGCTCCGGTGACGAGGGCAGCCTTGTTGGTCAAGTTTGCCATAGGAAGTTTCCCTTCAATCCGGCTGGCTGGCGTCTGGAGACTGGTCATTTCGAGGGCGCGAGGGGAAGGGCAGGCTTTCGCACGCTCCTTCCGGCTGCTGAAGCCCGGCGTCCAGGAATTCCGAGGCCTGGGACACGAAGAGCTTCGGATACTGATAGAACGAACCGTGATTTGCATCCGGGTAGAGAATCAACTGCGCATTCGGCAGGTTCTGCTGCAGAACGTAGGAGTTCACCGTGGGCACGATAACATCGTTGCTGCCCTGCACGATCAGGGTAGGCTGGTGGATCTCGTGCAGATAATTCAGAATACTTTCGCCGCGCGCGAAATATTTGCCAATGGCTTCCCGTTGTGCGCTAGCCGCTTCGGCGCTGACTTCGGGATCGCGGTCCTCGCGCAGCAGCTTGCGCTTCAGAAACGCCAGGCCTGCGGCCTGGCTCGATGGGGAAGGCGAGAAGTGAACCGCCAGCCAGAGATGCTCCGGTGGATCATAGGTGCCAGCAAAAATCTCCGCGGATTTGCTGGTAGAATAATCTGCGCCGCGCGGCCCGGTGCCGACGAGAATGATGCGGCGAACCAGATTGGGAGCTTGGACAGCAATTTCCTGCGCGACCATGCCGCCGATGGAAAAGCCGAGCACATCAACCTCGGTCAATCCGAGAGCCTTAACAAAGGCGATAGCGTTTGCGGCCATCTCCTGAACGCTCGTCGGCACTTGACCCGAACTGCTCGAGACACCTGCGTTATTGAATAGGACCACTTCGCGGTTCTTCGCCAAGCCATCCGTTACGACCGGATCCCAATAGTCCATCGTGCCGCGAAAATGCTGATTAAGGATCAGCGGCACGCCGCCCGCCTTGCCGAAACGGCGATAGGCGAAGCGAATCCCGTTGGCCTCGACGAACTGCGTCGGCGCGGTCTGATGCGTATAAGTCGTCATGTGGTAGTGTCCTTTGCATTCGCGGCAGCGATCAACCGGCAGTCTTGCCGCCGTCGACCGTGACAATCTGGCCGGTCAGGAAGGACGCTGCGTCGGAAGCAACAAACAGAATTGCGCGGGCAATTTCCTCCGGCTGACCGACCCGGCCGAGCGGCACACCGGACGCAAGCACAGCCTTGCGTTCGGGCGTGCCCGTGAAGCGATTGAGCATGCCGGTCTCGGTCGGGCCGGGCGCCACGGCGTTGACCCGCACGCCCGAGCCCGCCGCCTCCAGCGCTGCCGACCTGGTCATGCCTTCGACGGCGTGCTTGCTGGCGGCATAGACGGACGCGCCCCTGGCACCCTCGTGGCCGTAGGTCGAAGAGATGTTGACGATGCTGCCCGAGCCGTGGGCGGTCATCACGCGCAGCTCATGCTTCATGCTCAGAAGGGTGCCCAGGACGTTCGTTTCGAACGTTAGCGCGTAGGCCTCGGTGGTCTGCTCGGTCACCGGGCCCGGCTTCCCCTCCGTGCCCGCATTGTTCACCGCAGCGTCGAGTCGGCCGAACCGCGCAACCGTCCGATCAACGAGGTTGCGCACGTCGTCCTCATGACGCACGTCCGCGGCGATGAACTCCGCTTCGGCCCCCATGCCGCGCAGTTCTGCGACCAACGCCGCGCCCGCCTCGGCGCGGCGCCCGGAGACCACGATGCGGTCGCCCTGCCGAGCGAACGCCAGCGCCGCGGCTCGCCCGATGCCGGTCAGCGCGCCGGTGATCAACACCACCGGAGTGTCGAACTCGTCCATTTGACGCTCCTCTCGGCCCGCTTATCTATCGAGCGGGGATGACGTCTCTCCAGGTAGAGACGAGCCGCGCCGCAGAGAAAGACTTTGTGGATCGCAGGGTATGCCCGGGGAGCATGGGCCATGGAGCTACGGCATCTCAGATATTTCGTTGCCGTCGCCGAAGCAGGGAGCATGACGGTTGCGGCGGAGCGTCGCCTTCACACGGCTCAGCCTTCGCTGAGCCGCCAGATCCGCGATCTGGAAGCCGAGGTCGGTGCCACGCTGTTGAAACGCAGCCCGCATGGTATTGCGCTGACCGCGGCCGGCCGTGCCTTTCTCGACCATGCGCGGCTTGCTTTGGCGCAGGCGGAAGCGGCCGGAGAGGCGGCCCGACGCGTCGCTCACCCCGAGCGAACGCTCTCTCTGGGCTTTCTGTCCGGCGAGGATGTGGAATGGCTTCCCGAAGCAATGCGTGTGCTCCGCAACGCGCTGCCGCATATCGAGGTCAAGATTATCAGCGGGCACTCACCCGATATTGCTGACGCGGTTTCAAAACGGAAAGTCGATGTTGCCTTCATCAGGCCCGAGCGCCCAGCTCCCGACCTCGAATACAGACTGCTGCGGCGGGAACCGCTGTTCGCGGTAATTCCGAGCGATCACAGGCTCAACACATCGACGTCTGTCGATCCGACCCAGCTCACCGGGGAAAAGTTCATGGGGATTTCAGAAACAGCCCCTGTACTGCGCCCGATTGCCCAGGACTACGTTCAGACTTCCCAGGCCGGGGTGATTTTGAGCGGAGAGGCAGAGTATATCTCGATGGCCTTCTCTTTTGTTGCGTCAACACGTGGTGTGGCGCTGCTGCCAATCTACGCACTGAACCTTCTCCCCTGGGCCGTGGTCGGACGCCCGTTAAAAGGAACGGTCCCGACGGTCGATCTTGTCCTCGCTCATCACAAGGGAAACGACGGGCCGCTGATCCGGCTTCTGGTGTCCAAGGCGGACGAAATGGCCGCCCGGGTGTCTCGGCGATCCAGCGACCTGCTGCGACGAAGCTGACATGTTCGTGTGAGCGCAATTCGCAGGGGTGACGTGCATGTAGCGGCTCGCAATCATTGGCGGCCGTGCTCCTCTCGAAATTCGGATGCCGCGGACGCCTGCCCGAACACAGACCGAGCGAGGCGTTCCAGACGGCAGGCGTCTGGGGAGTCCGACAAGCCTTAACGAGACCGGTCATCGGACGGGCCAGCTTGTACCACGAGGTGCGGGGCACTTTGCCAGGGAACCAAAGCCTATAGGCAACCGCCTGCTGGTCTGCCCATCGCTACAGAATATCGTCGCGGATGCACGCCTTGAAATGGCCCCGCGTTACCTCGCGCAACGCAGGCGGAGCGTCAGCACAGGCCGCCATCGCGTAGCGGCAGCGATTGCGGAACACGCAGCCTGACGGCGGGTTGAGCGGACTGGGGACCTCGCCCGTCAGCACAATGCGGTGTCGCACGACCCCAGGTTCAGGCACTGGTACCGCTGACAGCAGCGCCTCGGTATAAGGGTGCAGCGGGTGCCGGCACAGCTCACGCGCGGGCGCCTGCTCAACAATTCGCCCCAGATACATCACCGCGATCCGATCGGCGACGTGCTCGACCACCGCCAGGTCGTGGGCGATGAACAGCATCGCCAGCCCCAGCCGCGCACGCAGATCCAGCAGCAGGTTCACCACCTGCGCCTGGATCGAGACGTCGAGCGCGGAGACCGGCTCGTCGGCGACCAGCAGCTCCGGCTCCGAGGCCAACGCCCGGGCGATGCCGATGCGCTGGCGCTGTCCGCCGGAAAATTCATGAGGGTATCGGCCCATCGCGTCCGTCGGCAGACCCACCAGACGCAGCAGCGCCGCCACGCGTCCTTGCCGATCGGCCCGATTCGGCGCCAGGCGTTGGACTAACAGCGGCTCGCCCACTGTCTGCGCCACGGTCATGCGCGGATTGAGCGAGCCGAACGGATCCTGAAAGACGAGCTGCATTCGCCGTCGGTACGGCGCAAGGGCACCCGCGGGGAGATGGGCAATGTCGGTGCCGTCGAGCGCGATGCGGCCCTCTTCCGGTTCCAGCACGCGGAGCACGGTTCGCCCGACTGTGGTCTTGCCGGAACCCGACTCTCCGACCAACCCAAGCACCTCGCCACGGTCGATCGCGAACGAGACGCCGGCGACCGCGGCCAAGCGCTCCTGCGGGCGGCCAAACCAACCGGGACGGCCGACGGCGAAGGATTTCCGCAACCCCTCGACCTGGAGCAGCGGGGCCACGCCTTCAGTCCCCTCACCGCTTAGATCGCTGTTCCGCGCCATTCTGCAATGCATTGTCGGATGGCGGCCAGCCCGAGGTCGCGAAAGATCTGACAGGCCTCACAGTGCTTGCAACCCAAACTCCATGGCCCTGGATGGTCCTCGTCCCTCCTTCGTGTCGAAACACCTATGAAACATGAGCGCATCGACCCGGCGGAGGGAGTCACGACTCGCGCAGGAAGCCAATCAGCAAATCAGCCACCCGCGATGCCTGCTCCTGCTGCACCCAGTGGCCTGCGCCATCGATCAGATGCCGATCCTGCATCCGCGTACACGCGACTTCAGCCATTGCCTCGAAGGCACCGGGCCTTTGATAAACGCCCCAGTCGCTTGCACCCGCAATGAACAATGATGGCACGTCGATAGTGCGGCCCGAGAAATTCTGCAGATCCGATGTTTCGATCCCGCCGGTTCCGGCACGGTACCAGTTTAGCCCGCCCTGGAACCCTGTGCGTTCATACTCGCCGCTGTACACCGCCAGCTCGGGATCCGGCAGCCAACCGCATGCCGCGATTGCGCTTGCCCCGGGCATGTGCGGCGCCACTGTCGTCGCCATGGTCTCACCCAGATCCATGAGGTAGTAAGTCGGCATCTTTGCCAGCTCCGTCGCCGTCCAACCGGACAAGCGAAACGGCCGGTTGTCGGTCCAGTCGGCGCTCTTGTGGTGATAATAAGCACGCAGAAATGCGTGCACCCCCTGCTCGCAGTTCATCAGATCCGAGTTGGCTGGCCGGCTGGAATAGTACCACTGGTAATGCTTGCGCGGCCGGTCCAGCGCCGCCAGCGCCTCGTGGATCGATTGCTGCGGCGGTCGTAACGGAGGGTTGCGGTCGGTGTCGAAAGGCAGTGCAGGAGGGCCAGCAAAAGGCGCGCTCATCAGCACGACCGAGCGGAACACGTCGGGCCTTACCAAAGCGCACCAGGCAGCGACCGGAGACCCGAAATCGTGCCCAACGACCCCAGCGATCGATCGATATCCCAGCGCAAACACCAAGCCCAGCGCATCGCGCGCGGCGTTCAGCAAGCGGAAGGGACGCAAATCGGCGTCGTAGTTCGGGTCCCAGCCCGTGGTGCGCCCGTAACCCCGCAGGTCGGGCGCGATCACGTGGAAACCTGCCGTGGCCAGCGGCAGCATGACCTTGCGCCAGGAATACGCAAGCTCGGGAAAGCCATGCAGAAGCAGCAGGCACCGACGCCCCGATGCCTCGAACCCGGCTTCCAGGATGTGCACCCGGAGACCGTTGATCCCTTCGACAAACCGGGACCGAATACCTGGCGGCAGCGCAGTCGGATCCAATGGTGCTAGCTGGGTCATGCGTTTCCTTTCGACCGCCGAAGCCGGCCCCATCATCGTCATGGCCGGCGAAGGCCGGCCATCCACGTCTTTTTCGCGATGTGACGGCAGGCTCCGTCAAAGAGTCAACCGACAGGACGTCCGGTAGGAGCCGTCGTTAGCTCATGCGGCGCTGCGCAGATCGGTTTTCGAAAAATCGTCGCCCTTGAATAGGAGCGGCAGGTTACGATGCTTGGCCAGTGCATAGGATGCGCAATCGCCAAAATTCAGGCCAGCGGGATGGTGGCCCTTGCCATAGCACAGGAAGGCCCCCCGCGCGGCGTCTGTGAGTTCGATATCTTGCGCCACCACCTGCATCCCCGCCGAACCACACCACCTGCGAAGCGCATAAATCTCTTCTCTGTGAAACTCCGTGTGAACTCAGTGCACTCCGTGTCCACTTCATTATTCTGCCAACCGATGGCTGGAAGTGCAAAGCCACTCGTCCGCCGCCCTCACTCCCCCGGCGAGGCAACCGGCGCCCCGCCGCTCCGCCCAAACCGTGTTTTCGCCCGTTCGCGCAGCGACTGGAACACCACGTAAAGCATCGGGATCAGAAATATCCCTACCGAGCTCGCCCCGATCATCCCGGCGAACACCGCCGTGCCAACATCCCGCCGGCTCAACATTGCCGCGCCCTGCGCGACAACAAGCGGCAACAGCCCAAGAATGAATGCAAATGACGTCATCATTACCGCCCGGAACCGGGTGCGGGCGCCGAGCACCGCTGCCTCGCGGATCTCGACTCCCTCTTCCCGTCGCTCCTTGGCGAATTCCACGATCAGGATGGCGTTCTTCGCCGCCAGCGCGATCAGCACCACCAGCCCGATCTGCGCATAAAGATCGACCGACAGATGCGCGACCACGATGCCGATCAGCGCCGCCAGCACGCCCACCACGACCGACAGCAGCACCGGGATCGGGATGGTCCAGCTCTCATACAGCCCGACCAGGAACAGATAAGCGAACAGCACCGCGACGCCGAGAATGGCCCCGGTCTGGCCCGCCGCCAGCTCTTCCTGATAGGCGGTGCCGGTCCACTCGTAGCCGTATCCCCGCGGCAGCGTGGTATCCGAAATTGCGGCCATGGCGGCCAGCGCAGTACCCGACGAGACTCCGGGCGCCGGCCCCCCATCGATGGTGATCGCGCGGTAGTTGTTATAGCGCGTGATCACCTGCGGCCCGGTAACGAAACGCAGCGAGGCGATCGAGCGCAACGGCACCATCTGGCCGCTGCTGTTGCGCACGAAGATGCGCCAGATCGCCGCGATATCGTTGCGGTCGATGGCGGCGCCCTGCACGTTCACCTGCCAGGTGCGGCCATACAGGTTGAAATTGTTGACGTAGATGCCGCCCAACGTCGCCTGCAGCGCGGTGAACACGTCGTTGATATTAAGCCCGAGCGCCTGCGCCTTGGTCCGATCGATATCCAGATAAAGCGACGGATTGCTCGCGGTATAGGTGGAGAACACCCGCGTCAGCGCCGGGTTCTGGTTGGCCGCCGCTACCAGCCCGCGCATGACCTGGCCGTTCTGCACCGGGTCCTGACCCTCCAGCGCCTCCAGCTCGTATTCGAATCCGGAACCGGTGCCCAGCCCGATGATCGGCGGCAGGTTGAACGGGAACACCACCGCCGAGCGGATGCTCTGCACCGCGCCGAAGGTGCGCCCGACCAACGCCTGGGCCGAATTGGCGGCGCCGATCCGGTCGGCGAACGGCTTGAGCCGCGCCACCAGGAACGCCGCGTTCGGCTCCTGCGCGCCGTCCAGCAGAGAGAACCCGATAATCGCCAGCGTGTCCTGCACCTGCGGCATTGTCTTCAGGATTGCTTCGATCCGGCTCGCGACCTCACTGCTGCGAGCCACAGACGCGCCATCGGGAAGCTGCGCGGAGATGAAGAACGCTCCCTGGTCCTCCTCCGGCAGGAAGCCGGTCGGAGTGGTGCTCATCATCCAGCCGGCGCCGAGACCGAACAGCACCACCAGCAGGATCGACAGCGACGAGACACGCACCAGCCGGCGCACCACGGCGGCGTAGCCGTTGCGCACGCGGTCGATGCCCCCCAGCACGAATCGCATCAGCCCCCGCTGCCGGTGCGCGGTATGTCGCAGGAACACCGCGCACAGTGCCGGCGACAGCGTCAGGGCATTGATGGCTGAGATTAGCATCGCGCAGGTCATCGTCACCGCGAACTGGCGGAACAGAATCCCCGACAGCCCAGGGATAAAGCCGATGGGCACGAAAACCGAGAGCAGCACCAACGAGATGGCGATGATCGGCCCGGTGATCTGCACCATCGCCTGGCGCGTCGCCTCGGCGGTGCTGAGCTCCGGATGCTCCTCCATGACACGTTCGACGTTCTCCACCACCACGATCGCGTCATCGACGACGATGCCGATCGCCAGCACCATCGCCAGCAACGAGACAGTGTTGACGGTGTAGCCAAGCGCCAGCAGCGCGGCGAAGGTCCCGATCAGGCTGACCGGCACGGCAATCGTCGGAATGATCGTCGCGCGGATGTTGCCGAGGAACAAAAACACCACCAGCACGACCAGGGCGAACGCCTCGGCGAGCGTACGGATCACCTCGCTCACCGTGTCCCTGACGAAGCTGCTGGAATCGTACATCACCATCGCGTGCAGGCCTCGCGGGAAACGCGCGGACAGGCGTTGCAGCGTGGCTGCGACAGCGGTCGAGGTTTGCACCGCATTGGCGCCCGGCGAGAGATAGATGCCGACAGGGACCCCAGGCCTGCCGTTCAGCCGCGTCTCGCTGTCCATGTTCTGCGCGCCGAGATCGATATCGGCGACGTCGCGCAGCCGCAGCACCGAACCGTCCGGATTGGCACGGATGACGATGTTGCCGAATTGTGCCGGGGTCACCAACCGGCCCTGCGTCTCCAGGTTGAACTGGAACTGTTGGCCGTTGCCGATCGGCCTCGCCCCGATCCGCCCGATCGGCGCCACCGTGCTCTGCGAGTTGATGGCATTGACGATATCGGCCGCCGACAGATTGAGGCTGGTCAGCCGGTCGGTGCGGAACCATACGCGCATCGAGTAGTTCAGCTTGGAGAACAGGCTCGCCTGACCGACGCCCGGGGTGCGCGAGAGCGTATCCAACACGTTGATCAGCACGTAGTTGGTCACGAACAGCGGGTCCATTTTCGGATCGTCGCTGTAGAACGCCAGGAACTCCAGGATCGACGTCGATTTCTTCTGCACCGTCAGCCCTTCGGACTGCACCTCGGCTGGAAGCTGCGCCAGCGCCGTCTGCACCCGGTTGTCCACGTTGACGGTGTCGATGTCGGGGTTGGAGCCGAGCTGGAAGCTGACGGTCAGCGTATAGCTGCCGTCATTGGCGCTATTCGACTTCATGTAGATCATCTTGTCCACGCCGACGACCTGCGCTTCGATCGGCTGGGCAACAGCGCGTTCCACCGTGGCGGCCGAGGCGCCGGGATAGCTCGTGGTGACCTGGACTTGCGGCGGCACGATATCCGGAAGCTGGGCGACAGGAATGCGCGTCAGCGCGATCGCCCCGGCAATCGTGATAACGATTGCAATGACGATCGCCAGTCGCGGGCGGGCGATGAAGATCGCCGAGATCATTGCCGTGCGGCGAGGCTTTGCCCGTTATCGGTTGTGGCGGTATGGCCCTTCATGGTGGCCGGATTGACGCCGGGCGCGGGCGAAGCGGGGCCCGGGGCGACCACCTCGCCGGGATGCACCTTCTGGACGCCATCGACGATCACCATCTCGCCTTCGTCGAGGCCGGTCAGCACGGTGGCGACCTCGGGCGTCGATTGGCCCATGGTGATGCGGCTCTCCTGCACCTTGTTCCCCGGTCCGACCGCAAAGACATAGTCGCCCTGCTGGTCGGACAACACGGCCGCGCGCGGCACCGCCAGCAGCGAAACCGGCTCGGCGCTTTGCAGCAGCACGGTAACGAACTCGCCGGCAACCAGCTCTCGCACCGCGCCGTTCATCGTGGCTTGGGTGAGCAGCGGGTTAGGGATCGTCCCGCGCAGAATTAGCGTATCGGTGCTCGTTGAGACGGTGTTGTCGATGAAATCGAGCGCTCCGGTCTGGCCATACAGCCGGCCGTCCGGCAACCGCAGCCGGATTTTCACGGCGTTCATCCCGCCCTTGTCGGCGTAGCGCTGCCGCAGGTCGAGTGCGGTGCGCGTCGGGACTGGGAACACGACGTACATGGGGTCCTGGCTGACGATCGTCGTCAGGATCCCAGAACTGGGAGAGACGACATTGCCGATCGTCACCGCGGTGCGGCCGATCTTGCCGTCGATCGGCGCACGGATCTCGGTATAGCCGAGATTGATCTCCGACTGCTTCTCCTGTGCCTGGGCGGCCAGCACCTGGGCCGCGTCCGACAGCATCGTCGCCCTCGAGCTATCGACGATCGATTGCTGCCCGGCCGGGGTTTTCAAAAGCTGCTCGGCGCGCTGGTAGGCGAGCGTGGCATTGACGACCTGCGCCTGGGCCTCCTGCACGGCTGCTTGCTTCGCCTCCAGGTCGGCCTGGAACGGCGGCTGCTCCAGCACATAGAGCAGGTCCCCGCGCTTCACCTCCGAGCCTTCGACAAAGTTCCGCTGCTCGAGGAACGCAGTCACCCGGGCCACCAAGGCCACGCGATTGATCGCGGCGATGCGACCGACGAACTCCGAGCTCTCGGTGATCGGCTGTTTCTCGGCCCGTACCACGCCGACCGAAGGCGGACCGCCATGGCCGGGAAACTGGGCCAAGGCCGGACCGGCCGCAAGCATGGCCAGCAACGCCGCTCCCAAAGGTGCGGCCGGGAAGCGCAAGGTCATGCGGAAGATCTCCGGACGCCGCTGGTGGCGCCTTTGATGGGGTAACCTGGGGCGACACAAAGCGTCAATGCGATATTGACCGAACCGTTCAGTCAAGCCCTCCCTTTGCGCGAGGCGGCGGACGGCGAGTGGACGCACACTGCCGCCCCGTGGTTAACCTGCCCCCAACGTGATCGCCACCCGCGAGGTACCCCCGCCATGACCGAACACGTGAATATCTGCGAAGTCGGGCCGCGCGACGGTTTGCAGATCGCCAAAACCCGCATGGCGACGGACGCCAAGGTCCGCTGGATCGCCGCGATGGCGGCAGCGGGCATGCGCGAGATCGAGGTCGGCAGCTTTGTGCCCCCGCGGGTCATCCCGCAGATGGCCGACACCGCCGAGGTCGCGCGGCGCTCACTGGAAATCCCCGGCCTGACCGTGATCGCGCTAGTGCCGAACCTGCGCGGCGCGCAGAACGCCTACGAGGCGGGCGCCCACAAGATCAGCACGCCGATCTCGGTGAGCGAGGGGCACAGCCGGTCCAACCTCAACCGCACACCGGCCGAAAGCATCGTCGAGGTCGCCCGCTTGATGGATTGGGTGAAGGGGCAGCCGCGGCGGATGGAGGTCATCGCCGGCTGCTCGACGGCGTTCGGCTGCTCGATCGACGGGGTGGTGCCGATGGCCAAGGTGGTGGAGGTGGCGAGCGGGCTCGCCCGCGCCGGGGTGGACCGGATCATGCTGGCCGACACCGTCGGCTATGCCCATCCGGCACAGATCAAGGAGGTGGTGCGAGCGGTGCGCGAAGCGATCGGCCCGGTGCTGTATGGCTTGCATCTGCACGACACGATGGGGCTCGGGCTGGCCAACGCGCTGGCGGGGGTGGAGGAAGGCATCCGGGCATTCGATTCCTGCCTGGCTGGGCTGGGCGGATGCCCTTACGCGCCCGGGGCGTCGGGGAATGTCGTGACCGAGGACCTCGTGTTCATGCTGGAGAGCATGGGGTTCGAGACCGGTATCGACCTCGCCAAACTGATGACGACACGGCGCCTGCTTCACGAAGCGCTGCCGGCCGAGCCAATGCAGGGCCAGGTCGCGAAGGCGGGGATCCCGAAGACGTTCCGGCAGGCTGCCTGAGTTCGGGATGGGACGGGCGCATCGTCATGCGGCCCACGATGCTCACCGCCTGCCGTCGTTGACCAAGTCCTTCAGCGTAAGGTCATCTCCCAGGGAAGTGGTGCGGCTGAGCGCGCGCAATCCATCCGCCGCGGCGCGAGCCTTCGCGCGCGGTTTCTCCTGTGGCCTAGTTAGGCGCACGCGAGAGTGCCACCAAGGGCACGGCGAGCCGGAGACTAACGAGCCGGTTCAGGCTCACGCCTACCTCAGCCGCTTCGATCGCCAACTGCCTGTGTAGCTCGCTTGGAATTCGGGTCTGGAAGTTGCCGGAGTACTTGCGCTCAGCGAGCGGCTCGGGAACCGCCTCGTCGTTCGCCCGCATATCCGCGACAACGTCAGCGACAAGCAACCGGATACCACGCAGAGCCCCGTCCTGATCTGAGGCCAAATGCGAAAGACGGGGAAACTCCGCGCAGGTTCCGACGTACTCGCCGTCCTCCTCCGATCACGAAACGCGGTAGGTGAAATGGTCAGCCATGAGTTGTCCTCCGATCCCTGCTCTTCCCGCCTGGCTCGGCCTCTACGGCCTTCAGCAGCTCCAACTTATCGATCGCTGCGAGGAGCTGGCGCACCTGATACGGCTTTGCTCCACCGCCTTTGGCCTTCTGATGGTTGATCCGGGGAGCTCCAGCCCAAGGCGTCTTGGTGGCGTGGGTGAGCCCCGCATCGCGGCCTGAAGCTTATCGATGGCCTTCGTCACCACTCGCCATATGATACCACTATTGATACTGTCAACGGCTTGTGGCCAACCCCGTGACATCGTCAGAGCATATCTCCGACCGGCAGCCGCTGGCGCAGCTCATCGACGAGGACCCGCTTATTTTCCGAGTAGTCGATGGGTACGATCACGAGATGCACGCCCCCGCCGCCGAACGCGTCTTCCAGCGCCGATCGTAGTTCGCCGACCGTACCAACCCGCGTTGCTTTCGCGCCGTAGGCCTCGGCATATGTCACGAAATCGGGGTTGCCGAAGGTCATGCCGAAATCGGGGAAGCTGTCCACCGCCTGCTTCCAGCGAATCATCCCGAAGGCGTTGTCCTCGATGATGAGAACCACGAGGTTCAGCTTGAGCCTGACGGCCGTCTCCAACTCCTGACTGTTCATCATGAAGCCGCCGTCGCCGCAGACGGCCATGACGCGGCGGCCGGGATACAGGAGCGCCGCCATCATCGCCGAGGGCAGGCCGGCGCCCATCGTGGCCAGGGCGTTGTCCAGCAGGAGCGTGTTCGCCATCCGCGTTCGATAGTTCCTGGCGAACCATATTTTATACATGCCGTTGTCGAGGGCCAGAATGCCGTCCTCCGGCATCACCTCACGTACGTCGTGCACCAGGCGTTGCGGAGTGAAGCGGTCTTCCGTGGCGCCGGCGGCAATCCGGCTCAGGATGCCTTCCCGCAGCGGCAGCAGGGCTTGCGCGTTCGGTATTTTGCCTTCGACCCGATCCGCCAGCAGCTTCAGCGAGCGACCGAGATCGCCAACCACTTCTGCCTGCGGGAAATAGACCTGCTCGACACTGGCCGGCTGGTATCCGACGTGGATCACCTGCGGCCCGTCGGCGCCCATGATGAATGGCGGCTTTTCCACCGTGTCGTGACCGATCGTGATGATCAGATCGGCTCGTTCGATGGCTTCGTGCACATAGTCGCGCTCGGACAGCGCAGCCGTACCCATGTAAAGCTCGGTTCCGCCGGGCACCGTGCCTTTGCCCATCTGCGTCGTGAAATAGGGGATGCGCGTCCGCAGCACGAATTCCGCGAGATCCGACGACGACCGTGGCCGCGACGCGGCTGCTCCCAGCATCACCAGCGGACGTTGCGCCTGCACGATCATCCGCGCGGCACGATCGATTGCGTCTGCTCCCGCAACCGGAAGCTCGACCGGATGCGGCGGCACCAGCGCGACCGCCTCGCAGAGCTCGGCCGCGATATCCTCGGGAAGTTCCAGATGCACGGGCCCCGGGCGCTCTTCCTGCGCCACGCGGAAGGCTTCCCGCACCAAGGTCGGGATCATCGTGGGCGAGATGATCTGGCGCGAAAACTTGGTGAGCGGCCGCATCGCCGAGACGACGTCCACGATCTGGAAGCGCGCCTGCCGCGATGACAGAATCCCCTTCTGCCCGGTGATCATGATCATCGGCATCGCCCCGAGCAGCGCGTAGGCGGCGCCGGTCGCCAGGTTCAGCGCTCCGGGCCCGAGCGTGGTGATGCAAACACCCGGCTTGCCGGTGAGCCGTCCGTGCGTGGCGGCCATGAACGCCGCTGCCTGCTCATGGCGGGTCACGATCAGCCGGATCGACGAGGTGCGGATGGATTCGACGACGTCGAGGTTCTCTTCTCCCGGGATGCCGAAGATCCGATCGACGCCCTCATTTTCCAGCGCCGCGACGAGCAGGTCGGAACCTTTCATGGCGACGATCTCCTGTTGAGGTTCGGAGTGTAATGTCGGGCGGCGGGGCGCCAACTCACCAGCCAGCAGCCAGTTGCCGCCACGACGAAGCCCGCTATCGCCGCCGGCGTTAGCCGCTCGCCCAGGAACAGCCAACCGAGCACCGCCACCGTGCCGGGGATCAGGTAGAAATTCGCCGTCGTCCGCGCCGCGGTGCCGCGCGCCAGCAGGAAGAAATAAAGCCCCATCCCGCCGAGCGAGACCGCGGCGGTGTTCCAGACCACTGCGGCGACCGTCGCCGGCGTCCATTCAGCGTGCATTCTCTCCAACAACACCGCTCCGAGCGCACTGACCAGGGCGGCGGCAACGAACTGCGCTGTGGCTCCCGCCAACAGCGGGACGCCGCGGCAGAAGCGGCCGAACCAGAGCGTCCCGGCGACCAGGCCCAGGACACCAAGCCCGCCCAGCAGCAGCCCGTCGAGCCGGGCGGTGCTTTCGGCTGCCTCCAGCCCGACCACCAGAGCCACCCCAACGACGCCCAACACCAGCCCAAGCCACTGAAGGGCACGAAGCTGTTCGCCCAGCACGACCACACCGAGGGCCGCGGTCAGCAGCGGCGTCAGGGATTGTACCAGCGCGAGTGGGGCCGCGCTGACCAGCGTCAGCCCAACATGCGGTGCCATCAGTCCCACCGCGTTCACCAGCGCCCCGGCGATTGCGCAATGCAGCCAGCGCCGTCCGCCAAGCGACCGCCAGGACCGGCGCAGCACGAGCATCAGCACCACAAGGACAGTGGCGCAACCGGACAGGCGGATGGCGACGAACAGCAGCGGCGTCAGATGCCTGAGCCCGGTTTTGGCCGCGATGAACGAGGAGCTCCACAATAGCACGAAGCCGAGCGGAGCCAGCCGGGGCAACATGGCGATGACACCGAGTGGGCGGAGGAGGCGGTGCGAAGCTCATACCGCCGGAGGGGGCGTCTGACTATTTGGGTGCCGGAACTCCGGCACGAGACGGTCGAGAAGCCGCGCCTGCGGGTCAACATCGATCGGGGTCGTTGTCTTGCCTTCTGAGCACGATCCGGCCGAGAGCATCGCCGACATGATGAAAACGCCGAGCGGGTCGAGCTCTATCTCGCAGGCATGGACCGACAGACGTTCGAGCGCGACGGACGGACACGCGACGCCGTTGAACGTTGCCGGGAACGGTCTGCGAGGCTGCCCACCGCACGACAGCCACGACCGACTTTGCCAGGCAGGTGATTGCTACACTGCGCGCGCACGAGCCAGAGCTGCGCCACGCCGGTATCTGTCGCCTCTCGCTGTTTGGTTCCGTCGCTCGGGGTGATTCAGAAGCCGAAAGTGATGTAGATCTTGCCGTCGAATTTGATCCCGACGCTGAAATGGACCTGATACGGTTGGTTGCTCTTGAGCGTCGGATTGGCGAAACCCTCGGCCGTCCCGTCGAAATTCTTCCCGAACCGATCAAGAGCCCGCGTCTGCGGGCGAATGTGGAGCGAGATCGTCGGATTGCCTTCCAGGAACGGCTAGCCTTCACCACATCATTGAGAATGCCGAGCGTGTCGCACGGTATCTCACCGACCTGGATCGCTAGGCTAGCTTTGAACCATGGGCGCCGCCACTCAGCGCGCAGCAAGCGGCTTTCACCCAAACAGATGGACGCGATTTCGCGCGGACGAGCGCGGCTCCCCGTTTCGCTCTCCCCAAAGAGCAGGGTGCACGGTGCGGCGGAGACGGCGGGATTTGATTTTCGACTATGGGGTGCTACCCTTCGCCGATGACAAAGCTTCTCGACGATGCGCTTGAAGCAGCGCGCAACCTTCCGCCGCACGATCAGGACAAGATCGCCCGCATTGTGCTGCGGCTTGCCGGAGCCGATGACGAGCCGCCTGTAGCACTCTCACCCGAAGAGCGTGCCGCTATCGCTGCCTCGAAAGCCGCGGCCGCGCGCGGTGAATTCGCGACCGACGATCAGATACGCGCGGTGTGGTCCAAACACGGCCTGTGAGGCTCCGCTACACCCTTCCGGCACTCGCCGAACTCGACGCGGTCCTCGATCATATCGCGGGCCGCTCGCCGCAGGGTGTACGGCGCATTCAGACGCGCATGAAGGCCATCATTGATCTTCTCTTGCTTCATCCCAACATCGGCAGGCGCACGAACGACCCATCCATTCGGCGCATGACGGTATCGCCTTATCCCTATCTGATTTTCTATGAGGTCACCGAAACCGAGATCGTCATCCATGCTGTTCGCCATGGTGCCCGCGATCCTTCCAGCATGCCCGGTGCCTCCTAGTTGCGATGAGCAGCGCGAGCACCTCTCCCGACGCGCCGCTCAGCCAGCAAGGCCACCTCCAGCACGTCGAGCTGTAAGAAGACAAGCAGCCCGACCATCAAGCCGAGCGCGATAGTGAGCGGCAGATCGATCAGCAGGAGCCACTCCGGCAGCCCGAGCGTGCATCACACGACCCGGAGGTCGGCATGCGCGGCATCGCTGAACAACGTCATCGCAAGCGACAATTCCGCCAATGTCCCCCAGATCGGCGGCTGTCCGACTTGACGAAATAAACGTCAACGCCGGGTGGGCCGGGGTCTGCCAGTCGTTCCCAGACGCCATTGAAAGTGCAGGGCGAGGCCGCGCACTGGCCGTTTTTTGCTGGACTTTCCGAAGAATCGGGACTAATCGCGATTGTGGATCAAAGGGCATGCCGGAAGGGCGCCCAGGGGCGCAGGAAACGTATGCGGACAGTGTGCTCGGCCTTTGTTTGCGCTGCGGTCGTTATAGTCGCGCCAGCCGCATTCGGACAGCCGCAAATTACCCAGTCAGCGCCCTATGAGGACTACTACAGAGGCCCGGAAGCGCAGTTCCTGCATCAATCTATCGTCCTGATATTTGCCGAGCGTCCGAACCAATCCTCAAGATATTCCATCCGAGACGCGATCTGCAATTTCGATCCGAACGGCGGCCTCATTTTCTTGTGGGAAAAGCCGGGCTTTGGAACAGGTATTCGATACCCACTGCCGCCCGGACACTGCATGACATCATCGCAGGACAGCGACGCTTACCAGTCCGACACGGACGCACCGATTCTATTTACCCAGCATAACGTACCGACGCACGCGAGTGCTTACCTACCAGCTCCCAAAGGTCAGGCAGACTCGACTACGAGAACGCAAGCAACTTGGCTTCAAGATGGGATGGCAACCACCGTTGAGTTTGTAATTAATGAGGCTATCGACAAGAACGGAATCGCATCCTATAGCATATCATGGTCAGAAGGTACTCCGTCACTCGCCATCTCATTCCCCCTTTCCGAGGAAATTTCGCATGACGTAGTGCAGATGCTGGTGAAAGAGGGGGTGAAGGCCGAGATAACAACCGCAGGCAAGGTCGCAGTTGGTGATGACCTCGAGCGCCTGCGCATACCACCTGACACGAAATTCCTGGCACTTTGGCCGTTTGGGCGACCTTTCACAGGGAATTTCTCTTATAAACCTGAGAAGGATGAAGCGGTTATCGAGCCAGTCCTCATACTTGACAGGGATAGGAATGTGATCGCGGTATCAACGTATCGTGTAAACAGATAATGTCTACTTAGCCAAACAGGCCACAGTTTAGGCATGTTACAAGTGCTCTATGACAGATTAATTCTGCTTCCGTACCCGGTGGTGGCTCGAGAACTATTTTGCTATGCAGGACTAGGCGGTGTCGTGCTTGGCGTCCTCGCAGCCATCCTTCTCTACAAGCAGTCGAAGAAGCGGGGTTACGGCTCCTTGTTCTGGAGCGGGCGTGTGATAGGGATCGCAGTGATATTCGTAGTTCTATTCTTCAGTTATTATGCAATGTTTAGCTTGATCGACACGCCTACGGTTACAATTGAGTATGTAGAGGCTCTACTATTCTTCTGCGTCCACCTTCTCTTGAGCACTTTTGTGGTCCTAATACTTCTGCTGGCACCCTCGAACCTGATCAGGCGGATTGCATCGCTATACCGGGGCGGCCCCCGCTCATAGCCGGAAGGGCCGAGAGCCTTGTCTGGCAAAGGTTAGCTTAGCTATGCTGGGCCCAACGTGACGGCGGATCGGCTGTTCGAGGAGATGAAGCGCGCAGTCAATGCGGGGCGGAAGTGACGCGGTGGCAATGCGCGAACGGAAAGGGTCACCAACGCTCATTGTCCCTATGAATTCACTGGGTCGCCCTCCGTAGAGTAAGGTCTTTCAGCTTCGGCCCCCCGATCATCTTCACTGCATCCAGAAGCCCCTCAACTGACAGGCCGCCAGCAACACGAACAAGGGGGACTCTTTCCATTGCTTTCCTCCCGACTGTGCCTCAGAAGTGACTGGCGCTACAACTCGCGTCACGCGGCGTTTCCTTCGCGGTCGAGATGATGCCGTGCCCCGGCTGCGAGACGGTCCTGTATGGCCTTCTCGACTTTCGTGGGATCAGGTCGTCCAAGCTTGCCCCAGGCGTGTGTGGCCTGGACGGCGCTCGTTACAGCCCTTGGTGCCGGAGATGCCAACGTCTCCATATACCGCAGCCACGTGGCAGCCGCGTCCCCACGCCACGGCTTCCAACACAATGCCAATAGGCGGGACGTGTCATGCGGTCGAGAAGACTCGAACTTCCACGGGGTTTCCCCCACAAGCACCTCAAGCTTGCGCGTCTACCATTCCGCCACGACCGCACCGGGGGCGAAGTCGCGGGATATACAGGATGACCGACGTCCCTTCAATCGATGCCGACTGGCGCGTAACCGACGCCCTCACCCCCTACCCCGACGCCCTCGCCGCCATGCGCGCCCGCGTCGCCGCAATCCGCGCCGGCACAGCCCCCGAACTCGTCTGGCTCCTGCAACACCCCCCGCTCTACACCGCCGGCACCTCCGCCAACCCCGCCGATCTCACCGACCCCCATCGCTTTCCCACCTACCAGGCCGAGCGCGGCGGCCAATGGACCTATCACGGCCCCGGCCAGCGCATCGCGTATGTGATGCTCGACCTCACCCGCCCGCACGGCGCAATACCCGCCCGAGACGTCCGCGCCCACGTGCACGCCCTCGAAGAATGGATGATCCGCGCCCTCGCCCGCTTCGGCATCGCCGGCGAGCGCCGCGAAGACCGCATCGGCGTCTGGGTCGCTGACCGCGCCACCGGCACCGAAGCCAAAATCGCCGCCATCGGCGTCCGCATCACCCGCTGGGTGAGCTGGCACGGCGTCGCCCTGAACGTCGCCCCGGACCTCGAGCATTTCGCCGGCATCGTCCCCTGCGGGATCGCCGGCCACGGCGTCACCAGCCTGGCCGCCCTCGGAGTGTCAGCCACGCTCCCCCAGGTTGACACGGCGCTCCAGGCGGCCTGGCCCGAGGTGTTCGGAGCCGGCGCGGACTGACATCACCCCGAATCCCGCCCACAACAACCGCCCCTACCAGGATCGAGCCCGATAGAATCCCGGCTGCTCCGGCGGATCTGCCAGCTCCTCGGTGATACTCACCACCTCCGCCAGCCGCGGCCCCCGCCGGCACATCCGCGCCAGCTCCTCCACCGCGTCCACATCTCCGGCGATCAGCGCTTCCACCGAGCCATCGGTCCGGTTGCGGACCCAGCCGTCCAGCCCCAGCGCCTCCGCCTGGTCCACCAGCCAGTCGCGGAATCCGACCCCCTGCACACGGCCGGCGATAACCAGACGCTTGGCATTCATCCCCCCAGACCCCTCCCCTCGTCCCGCGCCAACTCCATGAAGCGGGCCGCCAGCGAGATATCCGCAGCAATCGACGCCCGCCGCGCCGCCGCCTCGGCATCCTCGCCCCATTTCTCCGCCTGAAACAGCTCGTCAAGCGCCCCCAACGCGTGCGCCTCGGCCGCATCGATCCGCCCCGAGGCCAGCGCCAACCCAAGCAGCAGGCTGCCCAAAGCCGGCACCGCCAGCCCGAGCCCGGCCAACGCATACGGATCGCACGCCGCCACCGCTCGCCGTAAAGAAGCGATGCTCCCCCGGTGCTGACGGATCGGCGCCACACCCGTCCCCACCCGCAGCGGCGCGTCATATTCGGCGGCCGCCCAATCCAACCAAGGCTGCCACCGCCGCGCCTGGCGCCGCACCAGCTCCTCCGGTCTCTCGGCCCGATAACACAGCAGGTCCGTCTCGCCGTAACGAGCGATCGCATCCACCGTTGGCCAGGGATCGCCGGCGATGCGCTCCTGCGCGGTACCGGCGAGTCGGGTCAGCGGTGTGTCCTCGAACGACAGCGACCCGTCCCTGCCGCCTCCGGCGGCCTGCCACTCCGCCGCGACGGCGAGCGCCAGCCGCTCCGGCCCAATCCGCAACACCGCCCCGCCTGGTAGCCGCATGGGCCGACGATCCAACAGCACCACGAACCCTGCCTCGATGGGCTCGATCGCCGCCGTCTCCCAGAACCGCCGCACGTCCGCCCTCAGGGCAGCAACTGCCGCAGCAGCGCCCCGGCGTTCGGCAGCTTGGGCTTCGGAGCCGCCGGTGCCGGGGCGGTACTGCTCACCGCGGCGCCGCAGGACGGGCCGCTTCCCCCCAGTACCGCCAGCGGGTTGTTCTTCCCGGCCAGCGCACCGATCACGACCTCGACCCCCTTCTCCGCCGCGCCCGTCCGGTTCAACGCCACGCGCGGATCGCGGAACCCGCCGGTAACAGTCAGCGGCACCGCGATCGCGGTGCCTCCGACTCGCCCCTGCGACTGCAGATGCAGATCGAGCGTCTCGTTCGCCAGGTTCAGCGTCCCACCGCCCGACAGCGAAATCAGGCTGGAGCTGAGCGCCAACGGATTGAGCGTCGCCACCCCGTTGCGTGCCTCGAGCCGGGCGTCGAAGCAGCGAATCTCGCTGGTGCCGCCCTGGCTCAGCATCCCGATCGGATTGGCTCGCGCAATCACCGGCCCGAGCGCCTGCTCCAGGACCCGCGTCTCGATCTCGCCCCCCGACATGCTCGCGGTCGCCGTGCCGTTCAGGCTGGCGGCGATCGCATGCGGGCTATCGCCACTGCCGTGCAGGTCGGCTGTGATGGCGACCGAGCCCTCGGCGAAGGCCGGCTGGCCCGCCAAGGCCAGAAGCGAGGCAAGCGCGACCGACGGCGCTTTCAATTGCAACGCCACCGGCGGACCGGCTTGCGTCGAGTCCACGGAGAGCGCCAGGTCGAACGTCCCGGCCGGCAGCGTCGCCTTGAACGGCGCGAGCTGAAGCTTGCCGTCCTGCAGCATCAAGTGTCCGGACACATCGTGCCAGGTCTGGCCCCCGGTGGTCAGCGCGGCCGCGGTCAGTTGTACATCCGCATTCACATGTCGCAACTGATCGAACGGCAGCTTGCTATCAGGAATGACATGCGCACCCGACTTCACCTCTCCCGCTCCGCGGGAGAGGTCGCCGCGCCCTTGCGCGGCGGGTGAGGGTGCCGGCGCCCCGGCCGGCGGTCGCGCGGCGGGAGTTGGCTGGTGGAATGCTGCCAGCACCGCATCGAGATCAAGCCGATCGGATGTCAGGCGCGCGGTAACGGACGGTGGCCGACCGAAGCTGAACCCCGCATCGCCGGCTAAGTCCCCCGGCGCCGAGGTCAGCTTCGCCCCGTGCAGCTCGAGCCCCTTCCGCAGTCCATCTGGCGCCGTCACATGCCCCTGGAAGGCAACATTCTTAACAGGAGGCAATGGCCGCCCCGCCAGCGGCGACAGGGCACTCAGGTCCGGGATCGCCGCGCTGGTGTCCAGATCAAGCCCGGTCAGATGCGCCGGGTCCGCGATCCCGCCCTTCACCGCCAGACTGGCACCCGCAGCGGTCGCGCTGATATCCACCGGGAACGGCCCGGCGGGCTGGCCGGTCAGCAGCTTCGCCGGCGCCCCAAGGGAGGCACTCAAGGTCAGCGGCGCGCCGCCATAGCTTCCGGCCAGGTCGGCGTGCACAGGCTGATCCAGCCCCGGTACGGCAACATCGAGCTTGTCGAGCTTGAGCCCTGGCAGTACCGGCGACAGGTCCGAAGCGCCCGCCCGCAGACTGAGCTCCGAGAGCCGTGGGATCGGCCCACCGCTGTCGGCGACCTGCGCCGAGAACTCCACCTCGTGCAGCGGCGGCAGCTTGGCCTTCGGCGCGAACGGCGCCAGCGCCGCCAGATCGGGGATCGAGCCGTCCAGCGCCAGCTTGTAACCGCTGCCCTCCAACGGCCTGGCAATCGTGCCGGTCACATGCACGGTAGCCCCCGCCGCGGCCAGCGTCAGCTTGACCGGCCAGGGGGCCGCGCCCGCCGGCGCCTGCAGCGCATCCAGCGAACCGGTCTGCGCGCTCGCCGTGAAGGCCAGCCCGTTGACCACCGCATCGGCGGTGAGATGCATGGGCCCGCCCGAGGGCGCCAACACCTGAAGCCGGCGAACAACAATCGCCGCCACATGCCCGGTGCGGTCGTCTCGATAGGCGAACGTCCCGTTCTCGATCCGCACGTCGGACACCGCGAGCCGCAGGCGCCGTGTCTCAGCCGGCCGCGCTTCGACTGCCGGCGGCGCCGCCGGCCGCGCCGCCGCCGGAGCAAAGCGCCAGTTGGTTTCGCCCTGCGCCGTCCGCTCCAGCAGCACATCCGGGTCCACCAGCACCAACCGTTGAAGCACGATCCGCCGGTGCAACAGCCCGAGCAGGTCAAGCTGCACATCGACCGCCTGCACGCGCGCCATGTCTGGACGGGAGAAGCCCGGCGGATTGCCAAGCACGGCGTCGCGCACCTCGATCGTCGGCTGTAATGAGAATTTCAGTCCGATCGGCCCGTTCAGCGCCAGCGTCCGCCCGGTGGCCGCCCGCACCGCGGCGACGATCCGCGGCTTGTAGGAATTGGCGTTGAACGTCGCCACGAACAGGACCGCCGCGACCACCACTACCCCGACAACGGTCGCGAGCGAAATCAGCCCGGCAACAAGCCAACGCCGGCGGTGTTTGGGTCGATCGGACACGGCATCTCCCCTTTTTTGGTCAGCGCCGCTGCGGCGCCCGTGCCGCCGGGGCGGCGAAGCCGAGCGTGCGGAACGTCTCCGCCATGTGGGGCGGCAGCCCCGCCTCGACCAGCAGCGAGCCCCCGGCGGGATGCGGCAGCAGCAGCGCCCGGGCGTGCAAATGGAGCGCCTCCGACAATCCGGCTACGGTGGCGCTGAAGGCATTGTTCTGGTCGGGCCGCGCGTAGGTGACGTCGCCCAGGATCGGCGCGCCTATCGCCACGCAATGAACGCGAAGCTGGTGCGTGCGCCCGGTCAGCGGCCGCAGCTCCAGCCAGGCCAGTTTCTGCCCGGCATGGTCCAGCGTGCGGTAGTCGGTGATCGCGCGGGCGGCGTCCTTGTCGTTGCGCTCGGCCGGGGCGGTGCGCTGGCCACCCGCCGCGGCGATGCGCCTGAGCGGCAGATCGATCCGGCCTTCCGGCGGAATCGGGCGGCGGGCCGTGACGGCCCAATAGGTCTTCTCGACGCTTCGGCCGCGAAACGCTGCGGCCAGTTTCGCGGCCGTGCCCGGCGTGCGCGCCAGCACCAGCACCCCCGACGTATCTTTATCCAGCCGATGCACGAGGCGCGGCCGGTGCTCGGATCCGAAGCGTAGTGCGTCGAGCCAGGCATCGAGATGGCGGGTGATCCCTGGGCCGCCCTGTACCGGCAGGCCGTGCGGCTTGTTCAGCACCAGCAGATGCTCGTCGCGATACAGGATCAGGCCTTGCAGGTCCTTTGCCAGGCCCGGATCGATCTCGGCCGCCGGCTTCGGTGCGGGCGACGCCAGCGGCAAAGGCGGCACGCGGACGGCCTGCCCGGCCATCAGCCGGGTCGCCGCATCCGCTCGATGCCCATCCACCCGCACCTGACCACCTCGGCACAGCTTCTGGATGGCGCTTTGCGGCAACCCGGGGAAGTGCCGGCGGAACCAGCGGTCGAGACGGATCTCCGCCTCGTCTTCCGTTACTGCGACGAGCTCAGCCATCACAGGATATCGTCCCGGATGCACGCCTTGCTGTGCCCGGGCACCACCTCGACCAGCTTCGGCTCGATCGCGGCGCAGTCGGCGATCGCATGCGGGCAGCGGGTGCGGAACACGCAGCCCGAGGGTGGCGCGAACGGACTCGGCATCTCCCCTCGCAGCACCGCAAGCCGGCGGCGTGAGGCGGGATCGGGCTCCGGCGCCGCCTCCAGCAGCGCAACCGTATAGGGGTGCAGCGGGCGGCGGTAGATCGTCTCGCTCGGCGCCGTCTCCATCACCCGGCCGAGATACATCACCACCACCCGGTCGCTGACATATTGCACCACCGCCAGGTCATGCGCGATGAACAGCATCGCCAACCCGAGCGAGCGCTGCAGGTCGAGCAGCAGGTTCAGCACCTGCGCCTGCACCGAGACGTCCAGCGCCGAGACGGGTTCGTCCGCCACCACGAAGACCGGCTGGACCGCCAATGCCCGGGCGATGCCGATGCGCTGGCGCTGCCCGCCCGAGAACTCGTGCGGGTAGCGGTCCATCGCGTCCGCCGGCAGCCCGACCTGGGCCAGCATATCGGCGACGCGTTCGGAGTGGTCGCGACGGCTGCCGATGCCGTGGATGATGAAGGCCTCGGCGATGATGTCGCGGACCTTGAGGCGCGGGTTCAGGCTGGAATACGGGTCCTGGAAGATCATCTGCATGTGCCGCCGCAGCGGCCGCAGCGCCGGCTTGTCGAGATGCGTGATGTCGGCGCCCTGGAAGCGCACCGCACCACCGGTCGGCTCCAGCAGCCGCAGGATGGCGCGGCCCGCGGTGGTCTTGCCGCTGCCGGACTCGCCGACCAGTCCGAGCACCTCGCTCGCTGCGATCGACAGACTGAGGCGATCGATGGCGCGCAGACCGGTGCCGCCGTGGCCGAACAGGCCGCGACCCGCGGGGAAGGTGACGCTAAGTTCCGTCGCTTCGACGACCGGGTTCAAGAGATGGTCCGTTGCCTTCGCGGGTGATGGACAACGACTGGCGGCGGAAGTCCAGTCGGGAGGGGCGCGCTTGCTGCAACCCCCGGCAGTCGCTATATGCGCGGCCCGGCCAGCGGTATTCTGTGAGTGTCGGAGTGTAGCTCAGCCTGGTAGAGCACTGTGTTCGGGACGCAGGGGCCGGAGGTTCGAATCCTCTCACTCCGACCAATCACATCAGGGACGCTGCTTCGTGGCGTCGCAGTTTGAAGGCCTACGCAAGGTCATCGAGGACGCCGGCGCCAAGCCCGAGAAGGTGCCGAAGGCAGCCCAGATGGCTTTGCAGGTGTGCGGCCATGCCATCTCCGAGATGAAGCATGCGCACCGCGGGTAGTTAGTCACTGCCTCACCGTCAGACGCGATACAGCAGCACCCGAATGTCGGAACGAAAGCGCATCAGAACGTCGATGTCAGCGACGTTGCCGCTGACCAGGATCGCGCCATGCTCACCGGCGCACAAAAAAATCAGTGCGTAGTTCAGCAACCGGCGTCGGCTCTCCCGCTGTTGCTCCGCCGCGCCGGAGCCGAGCACAGTCCTGGGGCGCGCCAAGCCGAACTGCGTGCGCGCCAGAATGCCGGCCAACGTGCCAGCCTCGGCCCACGCGGCGGGGCCTGGCGCGCGAATGTCCAAGACGCTGATCCCATGCAGCAGGTCAAGCAGGGCCGCGCGGTAGCGGGTCGTCGTCCCGTGGGTTGGCTTCATGATCCCGGCGCTGAACGGCAATCTCCGCGACCGCTACCGCGCAATGGAGGACCGGCCGCGCCTCGACCAAGGCATGGATCGGGGGCGGAATCTTGTTCTGCAGCCGGTGCACATAGACGGTGGTGTCCAGCATCGGCGGCAGATCGTCCGGCAGCGCCGCGGGATCGAACGGCAGGGCGTTGTCGTGCCGCCGTGCGAATGGCGTGGTGTGTCGGTCCGGGTCATGCAGCAGCGCCAGGGCGCCGACGGTCAGGCGACGTGGACCGGGCACCGCGGCGGCTCCACGCGGCATCAGACGGCGAGCTCGAAATCGTTCGGCAGGGTCGCCTCCGTCTCGGCCCACCACGCCTTGAACCGATCCGGCGCCGCCGCGACCGCGAGCGATGCATTCACGATATCGGACGGATTGGATCGACCCTCACGCTGATCCGCTGCGATCTGGTGCCGGTCACGGCGCCGGCCTGCGGGTTCCGCCCCCAGGAACAGCCTTCGGGACGCAGGGGCCGGAAATGTTAATCCTCTCACCCCGGCCAATCAAATTAAACACTCAGCGGCGAAATACACAGTGCTCGCGGGTTCAAATAAACCCAGCCTGCCTAGGCAATGGAATACCTGATCCACCGAGTGTCAGCTAAGCCGAGCCCTTAAATCAGCGATCCTGTCGAGCAGTGTAGGATCCACTTCCCGCAGTTCACCTAACCAGCGAGCAAGGTCCTTTCGTCGAGATGGCGCTATCGAGTGGTTGGACTCCAAGTCGTCTACAGCTTTAACCATTGTCGCCTGGGCAACTCCCCGTGTAGCGGTGTCAGGTCTCACAGACAAGATGAATTCGTCATCACCTATGGTCGGGTTCTGCTGCACGGCTGCCCCCAGTAGAACCGTGAAGCCAACCCTGTGACGGTTGAGCAAAGCTCGCTTGTCCATGGGATTTTGACTCAATACGACGATCATCTGCGATACGATTGACCTCTTCTCGCGTACCTTTGCGTCGAGGGGATTAATCCAGTCGGCACACTCGAATTTCACCGCAAGCTCGTGAAGGATAATCGGGAGCGATTTCTTTGAGAAACTGAGCGCTTTGATGCGCTCCTTCACCTCCGAACAGAACGGCCCAACAGCAGCTGCAGTGTTTCGATCGGAGCGGCCAGCCTCATATACCCCGTGCGTTACACCGTTCAGATCTGAAGGGACGTGCACGCGGATGGTATCGGGCAACACGAAGAAGCACCGTTCGGGCTGGAGATGCCCGGTGAACAACCCAAGCTCGTATAACACATTGTCCCGAGCGATGAGATACCGCTCTCCACGCATCTCAACCGCATCATCGGGCGCGAACACGAATACAGCAAAGTCCATCGTCCGCATGGTCGCCATGAGAGACCCAAGAGTAGTCCCGCCGAGCGAGAAGCTCGCGTTCCAAAGCGTGCATTCTGCTTCTCGTGTGAGCGCGCGATGTATTGCCTCGGCAAAGGCCAACGACTCGCTTGAAGATCCAATGAACACTCGGGGTTTCATACCACAACCTCTCCCGGACATCGAAGCTACTGCGTGCTTCGGATCATGACTAGTGGAGGTAGGAAGGGTAGCCCTCCCCCACCGCACCGAAGCTGCCCTCGCATTTGTTCGGGCAGTCGCCAACCTTCGCATCGCATGCAGTACATGGCGCGTCGCACGGCCAGAACCATGCTCCACAAGCAGCCGCGTCACTGACAACCGCACCATTCAAATGAACCCGAACCGGCTCCCGTATCATCCAAGTGCACTCGCCGACCCACCGCAGATATGCCGGGCCGCGATGACAGTAGGTCATCCCGTTCGCGCAACCCGGTACTCTCGCCGCACAATCTCCATCAGTTCTTCGACCGACGTGTCCTTGGCGTCCTTCTCATACGTGATCTGCCCGCGCTGCATCAGGATGATCCGGTCGGCGATCTCCAGCGTCTGCGCGTAGTTGTGCATGATCATCGCGATCGACAGCCCGCCCTTCGCCTTCAGCCGCAGGATCAGGTCGATGATCAGCCCCGACTCTCGTGCCCCCATCGCCGCCAGCGGCTCATCCAACAACAGGATCCGTGCATCCGAATTGACTGCGCGGGCCACCGCGATCGCCTGGCGCTGCCCGCCCGACAGCCGCTCGACCGGCTGATCGACGGACTGCATCTCGATCCCGATTTCCTCCAGCAGCTCCTGGGCTCGCCGGCGCATGGCGCGGTGGTTCAGCAGACGAATTGGGCCGGGATAGGTGATCTCCCGATTCAGGAACAGGTTGTGATAGATACTAAGTGAGTTGGCCAGCGCCAGGTCCTGGTAAACGCACTCGATCCCCAGCGACCGCGCGTGGTCAACCGAACGCAGCGCCGTCTCCCGGCCATCGATGACCAGCCGCCCGCCGGTGGGCGGCTGATAGCCAGTGAAGATCTTCACCAGCGTCGATTTGCCGGCGCCATTGTCGCCAAGAATACCCAGGATCTGGTCGCGCCGAAGCTCCACCGTCACGCCATCCAGCGCCGTCACCGCGCCGAACCGCTTAACTATATTCTCCGCGCGCAGCGAGACCACGGCTTCGCTCACCGCGCGCCTCCGGTGCGCGCCAGCCGGACCATGTGGATGTTGAAGATCATCGCCGCCAGAATGGCGATGCCCAGAATGATGTTGAAGGTGAACGCGTTCACCCCGACCAGCGTGAACCCGTCGCTCAGAATGCCCAGCACCGCGGCGCCCACCAACCCGCCGATCACGGTGCCTGATCCGCCGGCCAGCGACGTGCCGCCGATCACTCCGGCAGCAACTGCAAGGAACATGATCTGGTTGCCGCCCGCCTGCGGATCGATCGAGGAAATCCGAAACCCCTCCAATATCCCGGTGAACCCGGCGAGTGCCCCGGCCACAATGAAATTGCCGATCTTCAACCGGTTGACATCGATACCGGCCTCACTCGCGCCGGTCGGGTTCGCACCCGCCGCCGTGGTATGCAGCCCCCAGCGCGTGTGGCGCAGCACCACATGCATCACCGCGACCGCAAGGACGGCCCACAGGATCTCGCTATAGCCCCAGGCGCCCATCACCTGCGCGAGCACTGTCCCGCCCGGCGGGCTGACCGGCGTGCCGGCCGAGATGGTCAGCGTGAACCCGTTGATCAGGAATAGCGTGCCGAGCGTGGTGACGAACGACGGCACCGACAGCACCACCGTCACCAGCCCGTTGATCAAGCCCACCACGCCGGCCGCGACCACGCCCAGCACAAGCGCGAGCGGGGCGGGCACGCCCGCCTGCGCCGCGAAGTACATGACGAAGGGCGCCAGCGCGAACACCATGCCGGCCGACAGATCGATCTCTCCCATGATCATCAGCATGATCTCGCCGCTGGCGATGATCGCCACCGGCGCGATGTACTGCGACAGGTTCTGCAGGCTGGCGGAGGTCAGCAGGAATTCGTGGTTGGCGCTTTCGAAATAGCCGATCAGGATCAGCGCTACGACGAAGATGCTGGTCTCCTGCCAGTGCAGGAACAGGTCCAGCAGCCGGACGCGGCCGGGCCGGGCGACGGGCATGACGGTCGGCCCAGGTTCAGGCGCTGATCGGGCCGGAGCGCTTGACGATCACGGGCGACGACGATGAACCCTCGTAACGCGTCTTGCTGGAGAGATACGGGCCGACGGAAGGCTTGGTGACGAACTTCAGGCCGGTGTTGATGTCCGCCGGTCCGGTGAGGCCACCCGAGACCAGGAACATGAACATCTCCATCGCCGTGTAGAAGCCTTGCAGATAGGCCTGCTGATCGATGGTGAAGTCGAGGAACCCGTCGCGGATCAACTCGAGCGTCTTCGGCAGCAGGTCATAACCGCCGGCGTGCACGCCCTTCTCCGGCAGTTTGAACTGTTGCATCACCTCACCCACGCCCTGCGTGCTGCCGGCATCGACGGCGAACATGCCCTTGAGGTCCTGGTGGCCGAGATAGAAGGAGCGGATACGCGACAGCTCCTCGTTGACGGTCGCGCCGCTGGCGATCGACTGCACGTCGATCTGCTTGCCGGACTTCTTGATGGCCGCAATCGCGCCGTCCATGCGCGGCTGGATGTTGAGCTGGCCCGGCGTGGCGATGAAGATGGCGACCGTGCCGGAATCGACCATCGAGACGATGCGCTCGCCCATGTGGTAGCCCGACTGGTAGAGGTCCTGGCCGATGTAGGCCAGGCGCTTGTTAGCGCTGCCGGGCGGCGCGTCGGCATTGTAGGCGAAGACTGGGATGCCGGCGGCCAGCGCGCGGTCGGTCGGTTCGTCGAACGCCTTGGGATCGACGATGCACACCGCGATCGCATCGGCCTTGGCGGCGATGGCGGCGTTCATCGCGTTGACCATCTCGGCGACGTCGGCATTGGCCGAGCCCGTCCATTGCGAGGTGCAGTCGAGCAGCTCGCAGGCATCGCGCAGGCCGTACTGCGTCGGGACGAAGAACGGATTGGTCGTCACGTGGTTGACGAACACCAGCCGCCATTTGGGATGCGACGGGAACGGGCCCGATCCGGCGGCACGCGCGGCGCGCGCTCCGCCCAGCAGAGCCACGGCGCCGCCCAGGCCGGCGCCGTGCAGAAGCGCTCGCCGCGCCGGGCCGGCAGGCATCTTGGTGTCGGATGTCCGATCGTCAGCCATGCGTTCCTCCTCTAGGTGGGTTTATTGCACATAAGCATAGCGGCGCGGCCCGGCGGAAGCCCCCGGCGCGGCCATGTCACGAAGTCGGGAACGCTGCGCGCACCCCTACCCGCCGCCGGGCGCGGCGACCTCTGCCGCAGAACGGGAGGGGTGTAAATCTATCGGCCGGTCCAGCGGCCGGAGAGCACCACGATTCGCTGCTGCTCTTCGCTGAGCTCGGGCAGCGGGACCGATTCCTCGTGCCGGCGCAGGTTGTTCAGCACCAGCATGAACGCCGCCGAGCTCATCATCGAGGCAGGGATCCAGACAATCAGACCGCCAAGGTGCTGATCATTGAGTGCGCCCATCGAAGGGAACAGGCGCCCGCACAAGTCGTAGAACGTGTAGAGGTCACGCCCGGCAAAGGCGATATACGACCCGACGATGATCTGCGGGAACATCACCGCCACGACGGTGATCATGCGGACGGCGAACGAGAAGCGCGCCGGCGGGCTGGATCGCGGATCCAGCACCAGGCACCAGAACAGCAGGCCGTCAGCCACCATGCTGTAATTCATCACGGCGTACAGGCGATGGTCGATCATGGCCTGGAAATGCACAGCCGGGATCAGCCACAGGTCAATCAAGCCCACGAACAACGGCCCGCCGACGATCGGCTGCTGCACCCAGCGCAGCGCCCGCAGCAGCCGCCGGTCATCGACCAGCCGGCCGAGAGGCGCCGGCAAGGCTCGCCGGATCGCCGCGCCAGGCCAGGCGAGCGCGATCAGGAACGGACCCAGGTGATGCATGATCAAATGCTGGAGCCGGTTCAGGAAGAACATGTGCTGCGCCATGTAGTCGTAATGCGTCTGCAGCACGGCGTAGATCAACACGACGCCGATCGCGAACGAGGTGTGGCGCCACGCCGAGGGCCGCTCGGCCGCCGGCGTCAGCGCAACCCCGCGGGCGTACCACCAGCCTCCGAACGCTGCCGCGAGGAACTCTACCCACGAGAAATCCCACGGCGCCCAGAACGGAAGGTGCGCGGGAAAGTCCCGACATAGCCAGGCAAGCAGGGCGCCGCCGGCAACGATGCCGAGCGGCGCGAGCTGATCGGGCGGGGCGGTGAATGCCGCGAGGCGGCGAAGGGGCGCAGGGCCCACGCCAGATGGGTATGGGAAGCTCTGTTCTCTTACGCGACTCATGATGTCCGGGTCAGAACATCCGACTCAGTCGGGCGATCCAGCCGGGCTGCGACTCGTTCAGCAGGCGTTGCAGATCATCGGCGGTGCCGGCCAGATCGGGCTTTGTCGTCGCCAGCGACGGGACCAGCAACCTGGGCTGGCCGTCCTGATCGAACACGTAAATGGCTGATGAATGGGTCACTTCGTACGGATGCGTCTTGCTTGCCGGCGAGACCGAGTAGGCCAGGCGATAGCGTCTTGCAAGCTGGGCAAGCTGGTCCGCACTGCCCCGTAGGCCGACGATCTGCGGAGCGAACACGGAAGTGTATCGCTTCAGCACCGGCAGGGTGTCACGATCGGGATCGACCGTAACGAACAGCAAGCGAACGTCGTTTGCCTTTGGGCCCAGCTTTTTCAGAATGGTCCCGACATTCTGCAGGGTCAGCGGGCAAACGTCGGGGCACATCGTATAGCCGAGGTACAGCATGACCAGCTTGCCGCGGAAATCCGCCGCGGTGACCGGCTTGCCGGTGCTCGCGTCGGTCATCGCGAAGGCGAGCGGCGGCACATCGCCGGCGACGTCGATGTTGTGCCAGCCGGCCGCCAGTGCCGGGCCGGCGAGCAACACCGGCGCACCGGCGGCGAATGAGGCAAACAGGCGCCGGCGGCTGATGTGGACAAAGCGACCATGATTGTGCGCTGCGCCGTTCCCGTCGGAATTGGGCAAGCTTTCCGCCGATCTCATTCTCTGCACCGAAGGTTCATGCGGGCCATCGATAGTCCAGCCATGGCGACGACGCCAGCCGGCCGGGTGGGGTCGCGGCGAGAATATAGATGTCGGTAAGCTCGGCTCCATGCGGATCGATGTCGGCGAGTCATGCGGTTGCCTTTCATCAACTCGCACCCGGAGCTGCCCGGTCTGGCTGGAGAGAAAAAGAATTCGAACCGCAGAGGCGCAGAGGGCGCAGAGTTTGGTTGGGGTTTTCGACACTTGCCGGTGTCTCCGCGTTTCGGCTACGGCGCGGGCGTCTCGTTACGCCGGCGAGCCTGCACAAATGCCCGCAGCACCGCGGTGAGTTGCTTGAGGAACAATCGACGGAACAACGGTGACAGAACCCTGACCGGAAGAAAGAATCCGGGCCGGCACGCGATCCAGCGCTCGCCGTCGGGCGAGATGCCGCCGCCCGGCACGATGATGTGGACGTGTGGGTGGTGGGTCGGCGCCGAGCCCCAGGTATGCAGCACGGCGGTCAATCCGATGCGGGCGTGCTTCGGGTCGGCGGCGATGGTGATCAGCGCCTCCGCCGCCCTGAACAGCAAATCGTAGACGACGGCCTTGTTCTGCCATGCGATGGCGGCGATCGGCGCCGGCAGGCTGAACACGACATGGAAGTAGGGAACCGGCAGCAGCTCAGCTTCCCGATCGGCCAGCCATTCCTTGGCGGCGATGGCCCGGTACCTTGGGCAGTGGCGGTTGCGGCAGGAGTTGTAGGCGATCCGCACATGCGCGCAATCCTCGCAACGCGCGACATGGCCGCCGAGAGCCGCGGTACGGTCGGCGACCTTCGGCGAAATCACCTCGGTGGCACGCAGGCCGGTGCCATAGGCAATACTCAGCGCTGCCTTGTACTTGACGCCCGCTGCCGCCGCCAACAGCCGCGCCACTTCCTCTGGGCTAACACCACCGGCACTCGCGGATGGACGCGATGTCTTCGGTCACGCCGCCCCTTCGCAAGGTGACCTTGAAGAAGAAGCGTAGCGCCGTAATGGTGGCGTTTATGCCGGGGACGCCGAGGCCGCTCGACGCGAGGCTCAGCTATCGCGATCCGGTACGCTCCTCAGAGAGCCACTTCGTCAAAGCCACCGGCCTCAGTGACCATGGAGGAAGTCCTGACGCGTGAGCTGGCTAACACCGGCGAAGGTCACGCGGGTATTGTCGGGCAGGGTGATTGTCACGGACCCATTGGCGACGGTCTGACTGTTCAGCGCATCCTGAACGGCATGGGGGCCATAGCCCTGCAGCGCGATCTTGTCGCTGGAGGTGAAGTTCTCCACCAGATCGGTGCCGCCAACGATGCCGCGGACAAACAGAAAAACGTCATGGCCCGAGCCCCCGAGCATGGTTGACGCACCAGTGCCCCCGACGAACGTGTCGGAACCGCTACCGCCCACAAGCTGATCCGGGCCGGATGCCGCGATCAGCGTATCCGCACCCGAGGACGCGGCCGCCGTCAGGGTTTCGTTACCGATGCCAGCGGTCAACTGCTGGCCTTTTGTGCCTTTGGCGAAGAGCTGGTCCCCTGCACCACCGCCGAACAACGAGGCCCTGCCGGTCCCGCCGACGAGACTGTTGTTGCCGCCCAGCCCACCGAAAACCAAGGCGCTGCCACGGCCGCCAACGAAGGTGTCGCTGCCGGCACCGCCGTACAGCGTCACCGGTCCGCCGTCGCCAACGAAGAACAGATTGGCGCTGCCGCCCAGCACAAAGTCCTTCGCGCCATGGGTCGCCGTGATGGTATCATTGCCATCGCTGGCAGTGATCGTATCGTTGCCCTCGGACTGCACACTGTCATTGCCGGAACCGAGCACGATCTGGTTGCGGCCGCCGCCAGCGGCGATCGTGTCGTTGCCGCCGCCGAGCGCCCATACCGTGTCGTTGCCGTTACCCGTGTATATGCCCCAGTTACCGTTGTCGCTGGCCGGCACGACAATGAAGTTGCCTCCCGCTCCATGGCTGCCGTGGCCGGTTGCGCCGCCGGCCGCCACCGTGCCGGACCCGCCGGTGGCTATGAAGGTCAGATGGCCGCCGCTGGATAGGATCGCCTCGTTGTCTCCGCCGGAGCCGAGCAGGGTGGCGTGGCCCGCGGTGATAACGGCGTCATTGTAGCCCTGCGGCAGACTGGAAAACCCGTCACGGGTCTGAATGAATTCGCCAGTCGTGTAGCCCGTGGGTAGGGGCGGGATCGGCTGGCCCGTGTCATTGAAGGGATAGATTGCGCCGCTTTCCACGCCCTGCGTGATCGCGGCAGCGAGTTGCGCCGCGATATTGGCCGTTTGGATGGTGTCGAATGGCAGCGTCAGTATTTGGTGGTTTGCACCCAGGACGGTGACGTTCGGCATGGCGAACCTCTTCCGTATCGGAGACCGCCGGGGCGGCAGCGGCGCCCAAAGCTCCGCACACCATGCGGCGGCGCACAATACAGAATTTCTTTGGTAAGATCACATTCCCGTCGTCACACGGTTGCAGTCAAAATCATCCAAAAATGGGGGATTCCCTAATAGATAATGCACCCCCTGCGGAGGTTTGTCGCGAACTACGGTCGATAAAGTTGGACACCGCTTGGGGTGGAAGGCCCCGAGCGTGCGGAAACGTACGGTAGGAAACCAGAGCATGGACCAAATTCCGGCGATTTTCGACCGGTTGTGTCTCATGTAGTGGTGTAGAAGCTGTGGATAAGTGGGCCTGCCGGAGCGGCCGCCAAGGGTCAGGCGCAGGCAGGCCAACTTGTCCACAGCGGCGGCCACCGTGGCGAACCCGGGTAGAATTGGGTTGCGACCTCGCTACTCTGACCCAAGGACACCACGATGACCAAAGACGAGATGACCCTTCAGGGCCTTTTGGAAAAGAGCTCAGACGCCGGTTTACTGCGCGAGATGATCGGTTTCTACGCACAGCGGCTGATGAAGCTGGAGACCGATGTGCTGTGCGGTGCTGCCCACGGCGAGCGCAGCCCCGATCGCATCAACCAACCAAACGGGCTCCGCGACCGGAACTGGGAAACGCGCGCCGGAACGTCGACCTGCGCATCCCGAAATTACGCAAAGGCAGTTACTTCCCGGACTTCCTTGAGCCACGCCGGTCGGCGGAGAAGGCGCTGGCCGCGGTGATCCAGGAAGCCTACGTGCACGGCATCTCAACCCGCAGCGTCGATGAGCTGGTGCAGGCCGTGAACAGTGATGGTCGCAAGAGGTGTCGGGCCTCGCGGTCGGCCCGAGCGAGGCGGAGACACTTCCTGCGCAGCGTGGCCCGCCGCGGTTTGCGCAGCGTCAGGCTGGTCATCTCGGACGCCCACGAGGGCTGAAAGCTGAGGTTTCCCGTGTGTTGCACGCATCCTGCCAGCGCTGTCGCGTGCATTTCATGCGCAACGCCCTGACGCATGCCGGCAAGACCCAGCGGGCATCGTCTCGGCCTGGATCGGCACCGCGTTCGCCCAGGACGATGCAGACGCCGCCCGCAAAGAATGGCGCGACGTCGCCGATCAACTCCGACCACGGGTCCGAAAGCTCGCCGCCCTGATGGATAAGGCCGAGGCCGATGTGCTTGCGTTTATGGCTTTTCCCAAAGAGCCCCGCGCCCAGATCCACAGTATCAATCCGCTGGAACGGCTAAATGGCGAGATCAAGCGCCGCACCGATGTGGTTGGCATCTTTCCCAATGAAGCAGCGATCGTGCGCCTGGTCGGCGCCATCCTGCTCGACAAAACGACGAGTGGGCCGTGCAGCGCCGCTACATGAAGCTGGGAACCCTCGGCTCCGTCGGCGATACTGTGTCCGTCAGCCTGTCCGCCGTGGCTGCCTGATCGCGCCGACCGTATCCCCTGCACACACTGCCCTTCTACGAGATCCGAGCGTTGCAGGATATCCACGATATTATCAGCGTCGAACCGGTGCAACCTCACGATGTCCGGAATCCACCCGAACCGGTCATCGGATAGGCCCGGTGGTATAATACGTGCGATTGCCGGGCACCGCATGAGCGTAGGGCGCACGCAGTCCGCCATTGGCACAACGGTGGACTACGTCCGCCCTCCCACGACGAAGTTGGGCTAACTTCGTCGGATCGGATCAGACTTTCTGCACCGGCGTCATCAACCCAAGCGCGGCGCCGGTGGCATCGGTGACGAAGCCGAGCCGGCCGACATCCGGCACGTCGAACGGCGGGCGCATGATCTTGCCGCCATGCTGCGTCGCGACCGTCAGCCGCGCATCCACGTCGTCCACCTCCATGTACTCGAACCAGTGGGGCGGCACGGTTGGCGGCAGCTCCCGCGGCATCGTCATGATGCCGGCGACCGGCTTGCCGTCGATTTCGGCGATCCAGTACGTGCCGCCGTTCGGCATCGGATGGGCGCTGAAGGTCCAGCCGACGAGGCCGGTGTAGAACCGCTTGGCGGCCTCCACATCGCCCGTCAGCAGCTCGTTCCAGATGAAAGTCCCATGGGCCATTGGCGCGTGTCTCCGGTTGGTTGCGTCGTTTGGTCCGGCTATCCGCCGTCGGGTTCCTCACCCGTGTCGTCCGCTTGCGGCCTGGGGTCCTGCTGATCCGACAGGCCGGCGCCCGGGACCCACAGCACGTCGCCGCTCCCCTTGCTGTTCAACACACGGGCGAGCACGAACAGGTGATCCGACAGCCGGTTGAGGTAGCGCACGACCGCCGGATTGACCGTCTCTTCGGCGCACAGCCGCACCACGGCCCGCTCGGCGCCGCGCACGACCGTGCGCGCGTAGTGGGCGCGGGCCGCCGCTTCCGTCCCGCCGGGCAGCACGAAGCTCCTCAACGGCGGCAGGGTGACGTTCATCGCCAGCACCTCGGCCTCCAGCCGGACCGCCGGCACATCGGTTAGTCGCAGGCGGTCGCCCGCCTCGCCGGGAACACAGAGATCGGCGCCGACATCGAACAGGTCGTTCTGGACCGGTGCCAGCATCGCATCGGCGGCCGGTGCCGCGACGCGCAGCAGGCCGATGGCGGCGTTGGCCTCATCGACTGCGCCGATAGCTTCGATGCGCAGCGAGGCTTTGCCGACCCGCGTGCCGTCCCCCAGCGAGGTCTCGCCGCCGTCGCCACCCCGCGTGATCACCCGGTCGATACGGACCATGCCATCTCTCGCGCCGATGCCCGACCTGCTTTGCCGTCACGCCTGCCCGTTTGCAAGTCGGGCGGGGCGCGCCACATGCTGCGGCATGCTGTCCCGCCGCCTGACGCTCGCCGCCCTGGTTCCGCTCGCCCTTCCTGTGCCGTTGCACCCGCGCCTGGCGCGGGCGCAGGCGGTCGCGACGGCGCCCACCGACCAGGCGGAGATCGCCCGGATCGAGGCGTATCTGAACGGGTTGCGCACCCTGAAGGCGCATTTCGTCCAGGTGGCGCCGAACGGAGCGCTGAGCCAGGGCACCGCGTGGCTCGATCGGCCGGGACGCATGCGGTTTCAATACGCCCCGCCGAGCCCGCTGCTGCTGGTCGCCGGACACGGGCTGGTGGTGTTCCATGACGCGGCGCTGGACCAGACGTCCAACATCCCGCTGGGGATGACACCGCTCGGGATTCTGCTCGCCGATCATATCTTGCTCACCGGCCGCGTGACGGTGACAGCGCTCAACCGTCTGCCCGGCGAAATCGAGCTGACGCTGGTGCGCACCGCGCGCCCGACGCAGGGCAGCCTGACGCTCGTGTTTACCGACAACCCGCTGACCTTGCGGCAGTGGACGGTGGTCGATGCTCAGGGCCAGCGCACGACGGTGACGCTGACGAATATCGAACTGGGCGGGACGTTCGATCAGAGCCTGTTCGAATACGTCGCCGTCCCGCACGGCCAGGGCGGCAGCGGATAGGCAGTTGTCAGTGGTCAGAAAGCAAACTACTCTACTGGCACGAAGATCGAGTGCCGCATCTGCCCGCCGACCGATTTCGACAGATGGCCTTTGCCGGTCACGTCT
>Ga0335075_10001401_pt1 | contig 39891 bp, 35 predicted proteins | sample Lox_Sample_24_FD_206723 | JGI IMG/M metagenome (GOLD analysis project Ga0335075, IMG submission 206723) | Soil microbial communities from Loxahatchee National Wildlife Refuge, Florida, United States - Lox_Sample_2.4 | ecosystem: Environmental > Terrestrial > Soil > Wetlands | place: USA... | reverse complement strand
GCCTACGCTCAACCTTCGATTCTGCGCAAGTTGGGGTAGCAAGGGAATGGAACCACAGATGCACACAGATGCAGCGCGGCCGGCAGAGCAGCGGGGCTCTGCCGGCCACCAGTTCGATGTTTCTGTTCAGACCTTGCGCGGCCGCCGAAGCATACCAACCCCGACGAGGCCGCTGCAGAGAAGCGCGAGCGAGGCAGGCTCGGGCACCCGGACCGGGACGCCGGCACCCGCATAGACGAACATGTCGCGCCCATTGCCGCCAGGGTCGGTGACGTCACCATTGGTGCTGGTTGGCTGATACAGCGCACCATTGGGATACGTATCGGCGTACCAGAAGGAGACCTGATAGGTGTCGCCCACGACCGTCGGGATCACTTGGTTGATCGCGTCGTAGGCCTGGACCGCGCCATCAACGTAGCAGTTGTTGCCGGTAAGTCCGCACCCGCTCTCCACGATGCCGCCGGCGCCCGCACCGAACGTGTTCAAATAGCTCCAATCTGTCGGCGCGGACGATCCGACCGGGCCAAGCGAGAAATCCCCATTCAGCACGAGATTCGGGCCGCCGCTGGTTACGTCCACCAGCGTGACATCAGACAGCTCGAGGTACGCGGGGTCTTCGCGAAATGCGAAGGCGAGATTGGTCGCCGTCGTGCCCGCCACGAAGTCGGCCGTACCCTGCTGATACGTACCGGAGATAGCCTGACCCGTCAGTTGGTAAATGACATTACCGACCGGCGGCGGTTCATTCGTCGGGCCAGCATAAGCCTGCCCGGCTACCATAGCGAGTGCAGCGATCGCAAAAGCCGTGAACCTCATGGTATGGACTCCCTAAGCTGAGGAGATGATCCTTACCAGAACGTTAAGGTATAGTCAATACGATTAAGAAACCGCATGCGATTGTAGGTATAAAGGAACATCCCGTTCAACTGCCTGATATCCCTCGCATCGGGAAACATTCCGCGGGTAGTGAACCATGCCATACCGGCGATGGCCATGGCGGCCTCACCCGCCCGACACCCGGCGAGTTCTTGGAAGGACCTATCCATCGTTCGCAGCTCAGACGGCCGCGTTGCTGGCGTCGGCCGGCCTTCCGGCTCACGACGATGGTGGGACCGATTTCCCAGATCACGGTCGATCGAGATAGGCGCCCCGATGCTGCGGCAGCTTCCAGCCGAGCAAACGGCTGGCGACCAAAGTCCGCAACACCTGCGCGGTTCCCCCGCCGATCGTGAACATCCGCGCGTCGCGTGCCATCCTCTCCAGCGGCCAGGCACGGGAGTAACCACGAGCCCCGAAGATTTGCAGCGCATCATTGGTGACACGGATCGCCGTCTCGGCGGCAAACACCTTGGCTTCGGCGGCCAGCAGAGCGTCCGGCAGCGGTGCAGCACTGGCCGCTGCGCGGCGGATCATCAGCCGTGCCGCGTCGATACCGATCGCCATGTCGGCCAGCATCCATTGCAGTCCCTGGAATTCGCCGATCGGCCGACCGAACTGCCGACGCGATTTGGCAAAGCCCAGGGCCTCGTCGAATGCACCCTGCGCGAGTCCGAGCGCCACGGTGGCTGCCCCCACACGCTGACTGTTGTAAGCCTCCATAAGAGCGGCGAACCCGCGCCGCCAACCACCCGGAGTGCGCAGGACCATCTGCTCGGGGATTTCGAGGTCTTCCAGGATGATCTCCGCCTCCGGGATGCCGCGCAGGCCCATCGTGGGCTCGCGCTTGCCGATGCGAAGACCAGGCGCCCTATCGCGCACCGCAAGGAAACCACCGATGCCAAGCTCGGCGCCGTCCTCATCGAAGGCGCGTGCGAAGATCAGGTGCAGTTTCGATACATCCCCACCGGTGATCCAGTGCTTTGTGCCGTTGAGGATGAAACGGTCCCCCCGACGATCAGCGCGGGTGGTCATGTCGCTTGCGGCCGAACCGGCCTCGGGTTCAGTAATGCAGATCGCCGGCTTGTCCCCGGCGAGGACCAGCTCCGCCGCGAGACGCCGCTGCGCTTCGCTGCCATAGAGCATGATCGCGGAGATCGCACCCATGTTTGCTTCCACAGCAATGCGACCGGTGACGCCGCAAACCTTCGCCATCTCCTCGATGATCAACGTGGCATCAAGAAACGATCCATTCGCGCCGCCATAGGCTTGTGGGATCGTATACCCCATGAACCCGGCATCGCGCAGCGCGGCGACATTGTCCCAGGGATATTGCTCCGTCCGGTCGGTTTCCGCTGCACGGGGGCGGATAACCTCGCGTGCCAGCTCGCGCGCCCGCGACTGCAAGAGAGTCTGTTCCGGCGTCAGGTCGAATTGCATGGCGCATCCCTCTCGCGCGCTCGAAGCCGAAAGACTAGACCTGCCGACCCCGAACAAGGAAACCCCAGCCCGTCATGGCCGGCCTTGTGTTGCCTTGTGCCGGCCATCTCCTGTCGGTTGTCGCGACGGTACCGCAGCGGGCACAAGATGGCCGGCACAAGTGTGGGCAGCAGCAAAATGCAGGACGAGATCGAACGCCACTACGCGAGCGAAGCCATCGCCGACCGGACCCTCGCGGCGCTGCGCGAGGCATATGGGCCGGACGTGCCGATCACTCCGGACGCCCTGGCCCCACTGGATCAGTTCCACGGCCGCGGCGTGGCGGCGACCGAGGCGCTGGGCACTCGCCTCGCGCCAAAAGCAGGTGATCGATTGCTGGACATCGGCAGTGGCATCGGCGGGCCCGCGCGATGGATCGCGGCGCATTTCGGCTGCCACGTCACCGGGATCGATCTGACCCGGGCCTTCTGCGACGCCGCCGAGGTGCTGACCCGTGCGTGCGACATGAGCGAACAAGTACGGATCATGCACGGCAGCGCGACCGAACTGCCGTTTCCGGACCAGAGCTTTGATCGCGCCTATTCGCAGAACGTGCTGATGAATATCGCGGATAAGCGGCGGTTCTATCGGGAGGCATTCCGCGTCCTGCGCCCTGGCGGCCTGCTCGCGGTAGACCAGATTGCCCTCGGTTTGAACGGCCCGCCAGGTTATCCGCAGCCTTGGGCGAGCGTGGCTGAAGCAAGCTTCCTCGCGGCGCCTGACGAAATCCGCGACGACAGTGCAGCCGTGGGCTTCGACATCCTGGTGCTCCGCGACGCGACCGACGAGGCGATCGCCTTCCATGAAGAGATGAGGCGGCGCATGAAGGCCGAGGGACCACCGAGGCTGGGACTGCAGGTGCTGGTTGGCGACCGGTTTCGCGAACTCATGCGCAACAGTGCCGACAGCCTGGCCCAGCGGCAGACGAGCGTTATTCAGTGTCTGCTGCGCCGGCCCGAGTGAACCACCGCCGCCGCATCTCTCAGGCTTGGTGCGCGAGCAGCAGCCCGGCTGCGGGCCAGTCGAAGGCGACGAGGCGGCCGATCCCGGAGAGCGTGACATAGGCGGTGCGCAGGTCTGGGCCGCCGAAGCAGATATTCGTGGTCACCGGATCGCCGGTACGGACCTGACGCAGCAATCGCCCGTCCGGCGCGATCACGCTGATGCAGCCGCTGAGCAGCGTGGCGACGCAGATGTTTCCCGATGCATCGACAGCCAGGCTATCGAACCGCTGGTATCCGCCCAGGCCGGCGACCAGTCGTCCGCCGTGCGGGGATGGAAACGGCTGCTTCTTCGCAACGCCGGGCGATTCGAGATCGAAGGCCCAGAGGCGGGCAGTCTCGGTTTCCGCCACATAGACCGTTCGCCCGTCGGGCGAGAGGCCCACGCCGTTCGGCGTGAGGATCGGATAAGCGACCTCGATGATGCGCGAACCTTCGGCCAGCGCGTAGTACAGTCCGCCATGGTCGCGGTCGCGCGCGCGGGACTTGCCAAGGTCGCTGAAATAGAACCCGCCATGTGCGTCGAAGACGATGTCGTTCGGCCCACACAGCTTGTGCTCGCCGCAGCGGTCGTAGAGCACGCTGAGTGCGCCGGTCGCAGGGTCCAAGCGTTCGATGCGTCCGCTGGCGTAGTCCGACGCCGGCGCGACGGGGCGCAGCAGGCCCATCTCGTAGCGGAAGGCGAAACCGCCATTGTTGCAGATGTAGAACGCGCCCTCAGGACCCACGGCGAGGCCATTCGGGCCGCCACCCGTGCGGGCGATCACTTCAACCCGCCCGTCTGGATGGACGCGGCTGACAGTCTGGCGCTCGATCTCCACCAGCACGACGGAGCCGTCGCGCATCGCCACGGGTCCTTCGGGGAAAGAGAGGCCGGTGGCGATCACACGCATGTCGGTCATTGGCTGCTTCCTTCAATAGGTGTTCAGGCCGAGTATGCCCTGGCCGGGCGGGGTGTCAGCCACCAGCTTGCGTCCGATCAGGTCGCGCAACGTCTCCGAGGTGCCGCCGCCGATCGAGCCGTAGCGGGCGGCACGGTACAGGCGCGAGACCGGGTATTCATCGGTGAAGCCGAAGCCGCCGTGCAGTTGCACCGCCTCGCCGGTGACGCGGATCGACATCTCGTTGTTGAAGACCTTGGCGGCTGCCGCCATGAACGGGTCGGGGAACGGGTTGGCGGTGGCGGCGGCGCGATACAGCAGGCCGCGTCCGGCCTCGATGTCCTTGAACATGTCGGCGAGCTTCCAGCGGATGCCCTGGTGGTCGGCGATCGGCTTGCCGAAGACGGTTCTGTTGCGGACGTAATCGATCGCCTCGTCGAAGGCCCCTTCGGCGAGGCCCAAGGAAATCGCCGGGTTGAGGCAGCGCTGGGTGTTGAAGGCGGTGAGCAGCTTGCGGAAGCCGTCCTCGCGGATGACGAGGTTCTCCAGGGGCAGCTCGCAGTCGTTGAACTGGATTTCGTGCAGGTTCTCACCGCCCATGGTGTGGAACGTGCCGGTGACTTCCAGGCCCGGAGTGCCGGCTTCGACCAGGGCGCAGCCGATGCCCTCGCGGCCAGGCTTGTTGTCGATGCGGGTGAAGACGACGAACATGCCGGCTTCCGGGGCGCGGCTGATCAGTGTCTTGGTGCCTTTGAGGATGACGCGGTCATCGAGGATGCAGGCATTGGTGCGATAGGCGGCGACGTCCGTGCCGGCGTGCGGCTCGGTCATACAGATCGCCAGGATGCATTCGCCGGACGCGACTTTGGGGAGGATGCGCTGCCTGATCGCGGCGGGGGCGTATTGGGCGATAACACGGGTTTGCACCCCGGCCTCGCCGAGCACCGCCATCGCGGTAACGTAGCAGCACTTGGCGATCTCTTCCAGGATCAGAACAGTGTCCAGGATGGAGAGGCCGAGGCCGCCATACTCCTCCGGCACGGACATGCCGAGCACGCCGAGTGCCGCGAGCTGGCGCATGTTCTCCCAGGGGAAGGTGCCATCCATCCAACGCTGGGCGCGCGGTTTGAACTCGGTCTGGGCGAGCCCGCGGACGGAGTTCAGCATGTCACGCTGCTGATTGTTGATGCGGACGTCCATGCTGGTTCCCCTCGCTCGTTCGACGGCGCGATGGTAGGGGATGCCGGTCAGTATGGGCAGAGAGTGCGGATGCCGTATTCAGCGGGTGAGCTGCGCGCCAATCCGGAGGTGACGCGCCTGGTCGGATCGATCGAGGCGGTGGAACGCGGCCTCGCCGGGGTCGGCTATATCCCGAGCAAGCAGATCGCGACGGCGGTATATCTCGCGCATCACTTGCAGAAGCCGATCCTGGTCGAGGGACCGGCGGGCGTCGGCAAGACCGAGCTCGCCAAGTCGATCGCAGCCTGGTTCACGCTGCCGCTGATCCGCATGCAGTGTTACGAGGGACTGGATGAATCCAAGGCCCTCTATGAGTGGAAATACGGCAAGCAGCTTCTCTACACTCAGATTCTGCGCGACAAGATCGGCGAGGTGCTGGGCGAGACCGAGGGCCTGGGCGAAGCGATCGACCGCCTGCACGGGTTCGGCGATCTGTTCTTTTCGCCGGAATTTTTAGAACCGCGGCCGTTGTTGCGGGCGTTGCGGCAGGAAGGCGGCGCCGTGTTGCTGATCGACGAGGTCGATAAGTCGGATCAGGAGTTCGAGGCATTCCTGCTGGAAATCCTGTCCGACTACCAGGTGTCGATCCCCGAAATCGGTCGCGTCGCGGCGGAGACTCCACCTGTCGTGGTGCTGACCTCGAACAGCATGCGCGACCTGGGCGATGCGCTGAAGCGGCGCTGTCTGCATCTGCATATCGGGTTCCCGGACGCCCGCCTGGAGTCGCGGATCATCGAATCGCGCGTCCCGCAGGCGGACGAAAGCCTGCGCCGCCAGCTTGTTGCTTTCGTACAGGGGCTGCGCGGGCTCGATCTCAAGAAGGCCCCATCGGTCAGCGAGACGATCGACTGGGCACGCGTGCTGGTGCTTCTGCATGCGCGCGTGCTGAACACCGAGATGGTCCGCGACACGCTGAACGTGCTGCTGAAGTTCGAGACCGACATCGAAACGGCAAGCCGGCAATTGGGTGAGCTGACCGGCAGGGCCCGGCGCGATGCCGGACTCGCCGAATAGCATGCATTCGGCCGAGCCGCTGCGCCGCTTCTTCGAGGCTGCGCGTGGGGCCGGCGTACGCATCTCCCCGGCCGAAAGCATCGACGCCGTACGCGCGGTTGACATCGTCGGATATGGCGATCGCGCCGCGCTGAAGGATGCGCTCGGCCTTGTGCTGGCCAAGACGGCCGACGAGAAGCGCGCACTCTCCGAATGCTTCGATCTTTATTTCCGCCGCGACGAAATCGCCTTGCCGGATGACGAGAAGCCGCCCTCGGTCGCGCCGGGAGCAGGTGGAGCGGGCGGCGGCGGCACGCTGGGCCGCATGCTGCTGGAAGGCGACACCGCCGGCCTCACCGCCTCGATGGAACAGGCCGGCGAAGCCGCCGGTGTCCAGAACATCCGCTTCTTCACGCAGCGGAATCTGTACGCCCGACGTGTGCTGGACCGCATGGGGCTGGGCGACGTCGAGCACGACATCGCGGCGCTGCGTCGCGAAGGCGGCCGCAGCCTGGCGCGCCGGCTGGAAGCCGGCCTCGAAGGGCTGCGCGGGCAGGTGCGTGACTTCGTCGAGCGCAACCTGCTGCTGTTTGCCCGCGGCCACACCGAGGAGTTTCGCGAAGAGCTGCTGAAATCCACCCGCCTGTCGAACCTGGAGCGGCGCGACTATGAGCGGATGCGCGTGCTGGTGCGCGTGATGGCCCGGCGGTTGGCGACCCGCTACGCCAAGCCGCGGCGGCGGCGGTTGCGCGGGCAGCTCGACGTGCGGCGGACGATGCGGCGCAACATGGGCTGGGGCGGCGTGCCGTTCGTCGTCGTCTGGCGGGAGAAGCGCATCGAGAAGCCGCGCCTGCTGGTACTGTGCGACGTGTCCGGCTCGGTCGCGCCGATGGCGCAGTTCCTGCTGATGTTCCTCTACGCGTTGAACGAGGTGCTGGCGGACATCCGCAGCTTTGCCTTTGCCGGCAGCCTGATCGAGGTGAGCGATATCCTGGAGCACGAGCCGATCGAGGCGGCGATCGCGAAAATCCTGGGGATCATCGGCTTCGGGTCGTCGAATTACGGGAACTCGCTGGCGGATTTCGAGGATGGCTGGATGAGCCTGGTCGATCGGCGCAGCACGGTGATCGTGCTGGGCGATGCGCGCGGCAACCGCACCGATCCGCGGGTGGACATCCTGGCGCGGATCGCGACCCGGGCGAAGCGGGTGGTGTGGCTGAACCCGGAGTATCGGGCGGCATGGGGGACGGGCGATTCCGACATGTTCCGCTATGCGCCGCACTGCCAGATGGTGCGCATGTGCAGCACGCTGCGCGACCTGGAGCGCGTGGTGGAGGAGCTTCTGGAGGGGGTGCGGTAAGGTTCCGCCGTTGCCGGGGGGCAAGCGGCGGTGGGTCGGTCTCACTGGTGTCTCAGTGCACGGTTTGCGAGACTTTGGATCGTCCACTGAGACGGGCCAGGATAGGTGTGGTGTTTGGTTCTAAACGCACTCGGCCAGCCAGGATGGATTTCAGTCTCATGGTTGTCTCGTTTCGTGGGGCGCGAGATGATTTTCATGCAGCGAGATTGCTCCAGGGGATCATCGTCCGGTTGGATCGGACGTTGAAATGATCTGGGTCGCGGCGCGGACTGGGTCAAGGCTGTGGGTGGGGCGTGATGCCAACCGACGCAGGAGGCGTGCTATGGTGGGCGGGTCAGCCGGCCGGGGCTGACCCCGGCGGCGCTTCCGAGGGAGGGCGGAATGGCTGTTGCAAGCGTTTCGAAGATAACGGCGGCGTCCACTGAGAGCTTCGACGCGGCGGTGCTGGAAGGGCTGGCGCGGGCCAGCAAAACCCTGCATGTGGTCGAGCAGAAGGCGGCGGTGAGCGGGGGAAAGATCTCGGAATACCGGGTGACGATGGAGGTGACGTTCGTTCTGGAGAATTGACCCCGGCGACGGGTCGCGCCCCACCATCATGGCCGGCCAACCATCGTCATGGCCGGCGCCCCCACAGAGATGGCCGGCCTTGTGCCGGCCATCTCTGCATTGCGGCAGGCTCGCGGCAACCCGCGGGAGCCGGGCGTTGCGCCCCGCTTCCGGCGCTGATTGCCCCGGGGCGGGTCAGGCGCCGAGGCGTTCGGCGATCTCGTCGCGCCAGCGCTTGGAGGCGGCGATCATGCAGGCGCGGCCGGTGCGGCGGTCGATGATCTCGGGATCGAGGTCGGGGTCCAGCACGATCATGGCTTTGACGCGGTGCAGTGCTTCTTCGAGGGTGTGGTATTCGCCCCAGGCGCGGGCGTTGATGCGGAGCTCGTAGCGGAGCATCGTCCCCTCCCGGTGTGGCAGTCGGGGCGGCGTCTTGGCTGGTGTGGTGGGCGCCGTCGTCCGCCGGCGGGGATGATACGCGCCGAGGTTGTGCGGTGGTTGGCTATTGTAGGGAACTCGCGGGATTGTGAGGAGGCCCAAGTCTAGGCCGCCAGCAACCGCGCGTACCGCGCGACGTTGCGCAAGATGGTCCTGTACAGATAGAGCGGCTACATTTCACCCCGCCAACCTCGGGTTCTGCCAGACCTGGGTACCATCAATCGTCGTCATTGCTTCCAGGCTGACCGGGTTCGGCCAAAACGTGAAGCGAGCCGGCTTTTCATGTTCGAGTACCCAGCCGGCACGGGTAAAAAGATCCAAGAGATCACCGTCGATCTTTCGCGAGTGGGTACTAATGATTAGCCATTTCACGCGATCGTTCAGATCGGCTAGGCTGGCATAACAGACATCGTACTCGTGACCCTGAATATCGATATGCACCATGTCCCATCGCGCTTGTGTTTGAACAAGATCGGCCATAGCCAACACTCGCACACGATGCATTTTATCAAAGTGACGGCCCATATAATCTCCGCCGGATGTCGGGATCGGTCGGAATCCCCAATGCGCCTCGCTCAACGAGTTGGCTACTGTAGGCCATAGGGCTTCGCCGGCCTCTGCTCCCACAGCAGCTTCGTGAAGAGCATGTTCGTCGGGATTGAACCCGTTATCAATTACATGTTGGCACATACAGCGGCAATGCTCAGGGTCTCCTTCAACGCCGGTTAGATGAATGTCCTGAATGCCGAGCAGGCGCGCCAGAACCGCACCGGCTACGATCCAGGGGCCATATCCGGCACCCAGTTCCATGGCGATATAACGCGACTTCGCCGACAACACCGTCTTTACTAGTCCGAGCCACTCAATCGTTTCCGCATGATAGCTTCCGGGAACGGGGTAGCCGAGCAACTGACCATCAAGAGTCTGAGCACTCTCCCAAAGTGACGAGGTTCTTGTGCGGATGCCCATGATGTCGGAAATAAAACCCTTTTGTGGTCGAGCGTTCGGATCACGGAATTTATCAAAAAGCTTGAGATCCTCGGCATTATAGCCAAGATACAGTGCGATATCTATATCAGCGCGGCGAAACGCATAACCACCAATTTCGTAGACCGGATCCTGAATGGCCCGTGTCTTTCCGCTCAACGGTTCGCACGTCGCGATGTCGTTCTTGACTTCCATGGGGATCAGAGCTGCCCGAGTCCGGTTTTTCATCAGTGTGCTCCGTCTCACAACGCCCGTTCTGGATTGTCAAGCCGGCAATCCTTCCTCGGGCAGTGAGGGAATCAAACGAGGGCAAGCCAAAGGCCTGAGTGATCGGAGGCTCTCGTCATGTACATCGAAATTAGGATTATGGAAAGGATCTCGTGCCAATGCTCCGGCCCAGCGGCGTAAAAAATAGGCGTGTTCACGTTCGCGTGTGGCCTGTCGTGCAGAGTCAGCAAGCGTTTCTCGCAGCGACGACGATTCCATGTGCACCAAAACCGCTTGCGGATTGAAGACCAAGCGACGTCCAGACCGGTGAACACGAAGGCTCAGATCCACATCCTGAAGATAGGTTCCGAGCAAAGGATCGAAGCCGTTGAGATCGTCGAATAGAGAACGTTCGATCACCATCGCGGCACCAGTCAGGCAGCTTACCTCTCGCGGCGCTTGAGTCATGAATAGGTAGTCGCCGTCCGGCAGTCGTGCGGACCGGAGTAGATGTCCGGCTACATTCTTGTAGCCCAGAAACATGCCTGAATGCTGTACGCGTTCGTCTGGGTAAAGCAACAGTGGCCCTGTGACGCCCACGGTCGGGTTACTGAAGGGCGCGAGTAGCCGTTCCAGCCAATCCGGCGTAATGGGGGTTATATCGTCATTGAGAAACAGCAAGAAGGGCGCTGACGTCTGCCGAGCACCAAGATTGCATTGACGAGAGAAGTTGAACGGCCCCTCATATGTCAACATTCGAACTTGCTTAAGATGTTGAATGTCAGCCAGTGTTTTTAAGGCGTAAGTGTTGCGTGGCTGATGGCTGACAATCACCACTTCTTCGATACAGTTGTGCCCTGTCTCGAGGACACTCCGTACCGCTTGCCTGAGCAGGTGGCCTCTGTCCTGCGTACAGATAACAACGGCCACGCTTCGTTGTTCGGGACGAGGAATCCTGTTCAGTGATCCTCGACCGAAGTCGGCGTCCTTGCCCGCAATCAAGTCCTCCGATTCTCTCTTGAGTGTCGAGTGGCTCTCCTCGATACGCATGAATCCGCCCGCGAGATGAGTCCCCGAGACACCGGCGCGCTGCTGCCGCAAAGAGATGAGGGCCCGCGCTGTCTCATAGGCATTTGTACAAGTTGCGCTCGTATCAATCTGGCGGAGGGCACCAACGCGAGCAATGAAACGAGAACGAAAATAGTTGCAGTTGAGGCCGAGAATCTCGTTGAACCCGGGGTGGAGCTGGGGGAAGACGCGATCTTCCTCAAGGAAGTAGGTGTCGAATAGGCATAGATCAGCACCCGCGGCGGCTGCTTGCGCAAGCAAGCCACCTGAGCGGCAATCAACTTGGTCACCGGCGCCCAAGAACCAGACGAGGTCGCCAGCGTCAGCTTCCAAGAGCAAGGACGCCAAAGTGGTAGAAAAGCTTTCTGGGCTAGTAACGCGAATACCGCGTGGAGTGAGTCCGACCGCACTTATCGACCGGCGGCTGTTTTCCACCTGGGGCAAGTCTGCGTCACCGCTTATCAGGACCCAGAATCCTGGTTTAGACAGATTGTCGAGGGGCGGGCAGTGTCGGCTAGACAAGAAGTCTTTCCAGCGCGATCGCCCGATTCCAAAGTCCTGGTCGAGTTCGAAAGGTGATGGCGCGACGACAGGCCCCGTTGGCGCTGAGTACGCTTCGCGGAGGCTGTCGATCTCTGGCGGCGGTTCCGCAACGGGAGGCTCCGTCGTTGGGGCAGGCACAGGCACGCTGTCGACCCCAGGTGGTGGGGCTTCCGCGAGGAGCCCGCCTGTTGCTGCCAATAGGTAGGCTTGATTATGTCTAGCCAGCCACGTCCATGGTCCGGGCGCAAGCCGTTCCATCCGCACCCCGGCCGCGGCAGGAAACACCCGCGCGGTAACACGCCCGATGACATAGAAGAGTGCGCGGGCTCCACGCTTCGGCGTGCTGCCATCGCTGCCGGCAACGCGCCAAAGGCGTTCTACTCGCGGGCGCGACACGCCCGCTTCGATCAATGCATGGCCGACTTCGCCCCGCATCAGGTGTCCGACTTCCCTAAGCGGACGCGTCAATCGCCATGACGTGCTCGCTTGCAAGCCGGCAATCTCGGTGAGCGCTCTGCAATGCTCGGCGGTGGCCCGCGTCGCAGCCGATTCAGCCTCGGCGGCCCGCGCTTCGGCTTGCTTCGCGCGCAATTCGGCCTGGGTGGCCTGCGCCTGAGCTTGGGTTTCTCTCGTTGCAGCCTGCCGGGCGAGCATCTCGGCTCGGGCCGCCTCGGCCTTGGCCTGTTCTCTTTCGGCCTTGGCCCGTTCTCTACGGGCCTCCGCTTGCTCCATGCGGGCTTCGGCTTGTGCTACTCGTGACTCGGCTTGTGTTGCTCGTGACTCGGCTTGGTCGGCCTTAGCCCTGGCCTGGACAGCCTGCACCTCGGCGTGCGTTGCGCGGATTTCGGCTCGTTCAGCTCGTGCCTCCGCCTCTGTCGCCCGCGCATCGGCCTCCGCCGCTCGCGCCTCGACGCGATTCGCATGTCCCTCCGCAGCAGTAATCCTGGTGAAGAGCTCGGAATCGGCTGCGCGGATGAAGTCATCGAATACATTAGGGGGCACAGCAAAAGCCGGGGAAAGGTCATCCCAGCGCTCCTCTGCGATGTAGAAGCGGTTTAGCCCGTCGAAATACACAAAGCGGTAGCCTGTAGTAGTAAGCAGGGCCTCCCAATTGGGATGGTTCTCCACGGCGGTCAGTGGGCGCGTTGCCTCGACAACGATGATCCATGGGCGGAATACGCTGAAATCTGCCCCAGCCAGCACATTAGCTTCGGCGCCCTCGACATCGATCTTTAGGAAATGAACCTCACCCGTCACATGTTCGTGGACCAATCTGATGAGAGTGCACGCCTGCACTGCGCATTCTTCCACCGTCCATCCTGCGTCCCTGTGTTCTTCTGCTATGCACTGGTCGAGTGTTGAGAGACCTGTTCCTTTCACGTCAAAAAAGCGCAGCATCCCCTCTTGCGCCGCCAGTGCCATATTCAGATTGATATCCCTTGGTCGTGCCCCCGCAAGCCTCTGGTAATATGCTCGGGTTGGTTCGACATTAATCCCGTGCCAACCGTGATCATAGAACGCTCGCGTAACTGAGTACTCGTCCGGATGAGCAGCTCCAACGTCTATATAAAAGCCCGTTTCGACATGCTTAAGAGCACGCCAGAGCATGACATCCTCGAAATTCTGAGCGTACGAGACAAACGTCACGATCCCGACCCCTTCGTTATCTTTATCAGGTCCGTGGAGCTGCCGCAGGCATCCATCCAAAGTTTCGGCTGCTGAGATCTCATTGCGCAGGCACGCAATGAGGTATAAGGAGTTTTTCCCGAAAGACGCGATAGGCTGGCGCGAGATCAGTAGACGCTATCGATATAGGTACTTTGGACTCGGCAGCGATCTGTATGGCCTCGTCATACAGCCCCACGTGGATTTGCGCGAACTTGTTCAAAACCGTTGGATCTGCCCCTGCATCCCGGGCAAGCTCGAATATCTGAGGCATGATTACGCCGTGCCAGCGCGGACGGTGGTGCGACCAACTATTGTGGGCGTTCCCGACGATGCCTACCGGCGCGTGCCAATAGCAATCGACATAGCGATAGTTTTCGAGGAACCACTTGGTCGTGGGAACACATTCAGTTAGATCACCGAACGGTACTCCATCGAATGGATAATTGAAGCAGGCGGCGAGGAGGTCAGACCTGAATATAATCGGATAAAATGCTGTAAAGAAGTTGTCATGTTGCGTTGCCACTGAGTTGACAGGGTAAATGCCCGACGGCAGGACACCCTGTGTGGCGACGTTCTGCCGCTCAGCCACCAGCGTCTCGACCCGGTCACTTGCTGTTAAGTACCTCCGGTGATACACGGCGAGGTTGACGCATGCCAGGGGTAGTCCCGGCTGGTCTTCGAGAACATCCAGAATCGCCTTTAGCTGCTCGGGAAGGATGAAGTCATCGTCCCCTGTAAACCAAATATGGCGTGCCGAAAAGAATAAGCTTGAGCAAACGCGTAGATTGCCCAGCATTCCGGTATTTTGCGGGTTCACTATTAGGGAGAAAAACGGTACATGCCTGAACTTGGAAAGGCGGCTGACTGTATCATCAGTCGATGCATTATCGACAACGATGATTTGAATGTCGCGGCCGAGTGATCGTACCACTTCAATCAGCCACTCCACGTTCTTTTCTACGAAAGGCGCACGATTGTAGGTCGAGATCCCCAGCGTAAGCGGCCTTTCCTCTGTCGATAGAGCCCCCCTCCAGTGGTGAAGCGCTCTCTGGAAGAGGTACTCGTCGTCTGCCCAGTTGATACGACGCCTGTCAGTTGCGATCTCGAGAGCAGCTCGCGTCGACAGCTCTGTGGCAAGACTAGATGGCTCGCTATCAACCACCACATTGCCCGGCAACAGCCCAGGAAAGGCCGCATCACGGGCGTGGCTGATCCAGCTCTCGGCGATGTCCGCGGAGACCGCTCCCCATAGGTCCGCAGTAAGAGCCCGGTTAGCTGCTTCGGGGGGGAAGCTCTTAGTTGAGGCAGTGGCATCAAGGAAGCGACACGCCGTGAACGGTGTCCTGCCGCCAACCGAGTTCTGGATTCGGCGCGTACGTTCGACCGCCACGATGCGCATACCAGGTCCCATATCTGTCGCCGTGACGGAATCCCCTGCGGCCCTCGACGCGCTGTCACCGCATAGGACCAAAGCATCCTTTACGGCGGCCTGGATAGCTGATGTAGCGGCTGCGACTCCCGAGTCATGTCGCTCCAAAATCTGTACGAGCTCGTGGCAATACGTCCCCCAGTCCCTAAACTTTCGGCGTTTGATCTCCTCCCGCAGTCGGTGACGCAGCGACTCATCGATGCAGAGAGAGCGGATAGACGTTGCGAGAGCCACGGTGTCGTTGACGTCACAGGTCAGGCATCCGCCTCCCAGTGCAACCTCCGCCATGGCCCCGAAATCTGCTGTCAGGCAGGGGACACCCTGGGCGAGACTCTCTGCAATAGGCAGGCCATAGCCCTCATCATTCGAGGCGAAGATTGAAAACATCGCTTTTTTATAGGACGCGATGATAAGGTCTTTGGGCGCATAATTGAAGTATCTGATGCGAGGGTTGGCGCCGAGAACATTATGAAAGGCATGGGCAACGGCAGGGTGTAGCGAACCGAAGACATGGATCTGGATTGCGGCCGAGACTGCCCCATCAGCTTGCAATTTAGTGATTGTCTCAAGTGTCTCGACTTGGCGCTTACGGGGTTCGACTGTTCCAACCATAACGATGAGTTGTTCCTCGCTGCGAGGGGCGTCAGAAGGTGGCTTTGCTTCCGAGTCCAATTCGGGCAGGAGCAGGGGCACGATCTTTGACGTCCAAGCATCGATCTCTTCCATTCCAAAGGTTACCCTGTATTGGTCCCTTAGAGTATTCGCGCTGGCAGTGGAGATTGGAATGATCCTGTCAGCTCTGAGGAGCTCTGCCACGTATCTTACGTGTCGGCTAGCCAACTCGTGATACGAGGTATTCGTAATGGGGATGAGGTCATAGAAGACCGCAGCCGTGCGAATCCTGTACTCTCTCGCTTGCGATATGATTCTTGCGAATACATCGCTGCTATTGGGTTCATGGTAGCTGATCTCGGGGAGCAACAGCCATGTCTCGGCCGGCTCCTCAATTGTATCACCGAAGCGGTACTGTACTCGATGCGCCATACGATGCGGCCTTCCGATTCGTTCGGACGTACCAAACAGGCTCACAAGATCAACCGCGTCGATATAACGCAACTGGCCATCGAGCGGGTCCCATTTGACGAACTCGATGGCCGCGAAATTACCAAGAGACTTTGCGATCTCAACTACTACAGTCTGGATCCCGGACCGAGATTTGCTTTCCAGCGTGGCACCAACAAACATGAGAATCTTCTTCATCAACCTCCTCCACGCTTATCCTACCTCTGGATGATGTATTATGCACGATCCACGATGTGCCACCATTTGGACAACTCACAGTAGGCCAGTTCTTCTGCGATTGTCGGCAGTCAGGGACCCGTAGGTCTGGTTCGACGAACGATGCCCTGGACAGGGTAATTGGTGTTGCGCGAAAGCTAGCGCGACCATGGGCGCTTCAAGAAATAGTCGCCAGGATTCTCCGGCCAGTTCTCTTCTCGCTGAAGCGCTGGGTTTGCACCGAAGAAGTCTCCTACGGGTCTACCCTTCACCGCCACGAGAGTCACATAATCTGCATGCAGTTTGAACTCGCCATGCTCGTACATATTGTCGATTGGGTTACGACATTCTAGCACAGATGTAAAGCCCACGTGGCGTAAAACGTTCAGAAGCGATGATCGCGTCAGCCAGAATGACTGTTCGTTATCTAAAGAGGCGCCCAAAGACGCGAGCTTGGCCTCAATCGTCGACGATGGCGGGTGCTCTTGGTAGAGAAATCCCCAATACTTCTCATTATGCCACTCGCGGAGCGTCTCCGGCCGCATTGCGATCTGCGTGTCAATGATTGTGAAATCAGTACACATCGTGCTTATCTCAAGTAGGAGCTCGAACACATCCGGTGCATCCAGGTGGTATAACAATCCGAGGCATAGCACGACTTCGAACGTGCCATATTTGGCCGCACTGACTCTGCGAACGTCGTCCTGCACAAAGTCGACGTTGCTCAATCTTAGCCCAAGTTTCGAGGAATTTGCCTGTTTCAGCCATTCCGCTCGCCCTTCAATTCCTATCGCGGTTGCGCCACGCCTCGCAAGCTCTAGCGCGTATTGCCCGTGAGCGCAGCCGAGATCCAGGACACGGGAATTAACTAACTCTCCCCGTCTCAGATCACAGACGGTCTGAATGATCCGCCGTGAGCGCGGCGTGTTATCTAGGGCGGGGGTCTGGGACACGATTCTAGCGCCTCCGAGGCTTCGAGTGTGTGTGCGTGGCTTCAGTACTATAGGCTCGTGCACACGCGACTTCTGCCCGCAGGGCCAAGACTCCGCCAGCTAGTTGCTTCGGCCCTGCGAGATACCGGATGTCCGTGGCTGCTCGATTCGCGGAGCTACCGCCCGCCCATCGGCGTGTCAAGCATGGTCGCGGATCGTTTGCGAGTCCTCGTCCGAGGCGGGGTATGAACTGAGGCCACTCCTGTATAGATGGAAATCGCCGCAAGTTAGCACGCCCCGTATCGATATGGTAGGTATCGCCCCCCTCGACGGGTTCGCAGATTGACTGACCATTGCCCACCAGTAGCTGCCGCTGCCCCCCATCGAGGCTGGCGCTGTTCAACGCCCTGGCGGCGCGTCCGAAGGCACGCTGCCGCCAAATCGTAGCGCGGGTCGCGAAAGTCTGTGACCGGGGAAGCTATCCGCCCTGCCGCCCCGCACTTGCGGCTTCGGGTGGGCCAATGTAGCTATTCCGAGGTGAGAATCGCTATTATTAGTACGCCACGGTCTGGCAATAGCTGGGTGCGCTCAGTGCTGCGTGAGGCACTCGATTTGCAGGAATTTGCCGTCCACAACCCTCGCGACATACCGCCTGACTTGCCGGAACGGGCAGTCTTGCAGCTTCATTGGTACCGGGAGCCAAATCTCCAGCAATTCCTGCGTGCCAACGAATTCCGTCTCCTCGTTATCTCTCGGCATCCGCTTGATGTATTAGTCTCGGCTTGGCATTTTGCGCCATATGAGCCGCTGACCGCACGCTGGCTGGAAGGTAACGCCGAACTTCCGTCGGAAATTGGCGATTATCCACCGGCTTCGCGAGCATTCATTTCCTATGCCACGAGCTGGGGAGCGGAGAATCTGTTAAGTATCAGCTATCAATGGTGGCATGAGCCCACGGCAATACGTGCCCGTTACGAAAATTTTGTTCGCACGCCGATGAGCACCTTCGGTGATCTGGTGCGAGCACTCGGGGGATCCCTGGAGCAGGTCCCAGCGGCATTGGAAAGAAATCGGCTGGACGTGTATAAGGCATTCGCCAACCAGCATGGCTGGCGTGGCACACCAAGCCTATGGCGGACTGTGATAACGCCAGACGCGGCAATCCGCATATGGCGACGGCATCGACGGGTGTTCAAGACTCTCGGCTACAGCCTTCCAGTGAATGCTATCAGTCGTTATCAAGCGATTCGTAACTGGGAGCGCTTACGCTGAATGGAACGGTGGGGGCTCGCTGCCAAGCCGCCTGATTCTGAATATCTTAACCTGCCTCATGATCGTGATGTGGCGCGCAAAGCGAATACGATGAGTGATCGGCCATGATGGAGAAGTCGGCTCGTCATGAGGGCATGATGCCCGTGGCACGATGTGTCGATGGCCGTTCGGTTCGGCCACGACAATAATGTGCGATGGCTTGGTGCCGCCATCCCCGCTTCGCGGCGTCATGCGTGACAGCGCCGCTTCGGCCGCGGTGCCGCTATTCCCGCTCGCGGTGGCTGGGGGACCTGGATTCGAACCAAGGCTGCCCGGTCCAGAGCCGGGAGTTCTACCGCTAAACTATCCCCCATCAGGACGCCCGGCCAGATAGCACGCGTCCCCGGCCCAGACAACCGACCGGCCCGGCCCGGCGCAGTCTCCCCTCGCGGCACGTCCTGCCACAAGCTACCCTGCGCGAATGCCCGATTTCGTCCCGGCCCCCGCAACCCTGCCGCCCGGCACCCGCGTCTATGCCGTCGGCGACGTACACGGCTGCCTCGACCAGCTCGCCGCCATCCACGCCGCCGTCGCCGAAGACCTCGCCGCCCGCCCGATCCAAGACCCCTGGCTGATCCACCTCGGCGACTACGTCGATCGCGGCCCGGACACCGCCGGGGTCATCGGCCGCCTGGTCGAGGCCGCACCCCTCGCCGGCATCAGCACCGTCATCAACCTCATGGGCAACCACGAAGACCTGATGCTGGCCGCCATCGACACGCCGACCGATGCGTCGGTCCAGACCTGGATGGTGAACGGCGGCGCCAATTCCCTGCACAGTTGGGGCATCCCGGTCGGCACCGACCCCGCCACCTGGGCCGCGCGGCTCCCACCCGCGCATCTCGCCTTCCTGCGCGGCCTCACCCTGCGCCACGCGCTCGGCGGCTACCTCTTCGTCCATGCCGGCCTGCGGCCCGGCGTGCCGCTCGCGCAGCAGTCCCGCCACGACCAGCTTTGGATCCGCGAGCCGTTCCTCTCGTCCGCGGCCGATCTCGGCACCGTGGTGGTGCACGGCCACACGCCGCGCGCGCGGCCGGAGATCAGGCGCAACCGCATCGGCATCGACACCGGCGCGGTGATGGGGGGCGCACTGACCTGCGTCGTGTTGGAAGCCGACCGCCTCGCGTTCCTGCAAACCGGGCCGGCCCGCCGATAACTGTTTACACCGTGGTGTCCCAGTTGTTACGGCACCCCGCATGGACCAGAGCCTCCCGCCCCCCGTGCCGAACGTCGCGCCCGAGCTGCCCGACGCAATCCACCGCCTGGCCCGCGCCAGCGTGCTGGTGATCGGCGACGCCATGCTGGACCGCTACGTCTATGGCAGCGTCCGTCGCGTGAGTCCGGAAGCGCCGGTGCCCATCCTGGCCGAGGAACGCGAGCTCGCCATGCCCGGCGGCGCCGGCAACGTGGTGCGCAACCTCACGGCGCTGGGCGCGGCGGCGGCGTTCATCTCGGTGGTCGGCGACGACCAGGCGGGCTCCGACCTCACTGGCCTGATCGGCGGGCAGCCGAATGTCGAGCCCTGGCTGCTGGTCGAGGGCGGGCGGACCACTACCGTCAAGACCCGTTACATCGCCAACGGCCAGCAGCTCCTGCGCGCCGACCGCGAGCAGGTCGCCCCGATCGCCCCCCACCTCGCAGAGCGCGTCCTGCGCATTGCCCGCGATGCCATGGCGGCGACCAGCATCACGGTGCTGTCGGACTACCGCAAGGGCGTGCTGTCGGGCGGCCTGTCGGCCCAACTGATCGCTGCCGCGCACCAGGCCGGACGCCGGGTGATCGTCGACCCCAAGGGCTCCGACTACGCGATCTATGCCGGCGCCGACGTCATCACCCCCAACCGCGCCGAGCTTGCCGAAGCCGCCCACATGCCGGCCGAGACCGAGGCCGAGATCGTCGCCGCAGCCCAGGCGCTGCGCGAGCGCCACGGCTTCGGCACGGTGCTGGTGACCCGCGCCGAGGACGGCATGAGCCTGATCGACCCCGCCGAGGTGCAGCATTTCCCCGCCGAGGCCGCCGAAGTCTTCGACGTCTCCGGGGCCGGCGACACCGTGCTGGCGACCCTCGCCGCCGGCCTCGCCGTGCACCTGCCGATGGCCATCGCGGCGCGGCTTGCCAACATCGCAGCCGGGATCGTGGTCGGCAAGGTCGGCACTGCGGTGACGCACGAGGCCGACCTGCTGGCGGCGATCTCCCCCCGCGGCGGCGCGCTGCGCAAGATCGTCACCCGCCAGGCCGCCGCGGAGCAGATGGAGCGCTGGCGTCATCGTGGCTGGCGCACCGGCTTCACCAACGGCTGCTTCGACCTGCTCCACCCGGGCCACGTGCACCTGCTGGAGCAGGCCCGCGCCGCCTGCGACCGTCTGGTGGTCGGGCTCAACAGCGACGCCAGCGTGCGCCGGCTGAAAGGCCTCGCCCGCCCGATTCAGCCGGAAGCCGCCAGGGCCGCGGTGCTCGCCAGCCTGGCCAGCGTCGATCTGGTCTGCATTTTCGAGGAGGACACGCCCGAGGCGCTGCTGACCGAGCTGCGTCCCGACGTGCTGGTGAAGGGCGCGGACTACGCGATCGAAGAAGTTGTCGGCGCCGATCTGGTGCGCCGCTGGGGCGGCCGCGTCATGCTGGCCGAGCTGGTCGCCGGCCACTCCACCACCGCTACCGTCGAGCGCATCCGCGGCTGACCAATAGGGGTCCGCACGGGAGATCTCACCCGGTACCCAGCCGTGCGGCAACATGCGGAACTTCTGCGACTCTTTGTCGTCTCTGTCGCGCTCCGTATGGATTTTTCCCGATTAGTTTCAACAACCGGCCTGCTCGCCCTTGTGGGCCGGTGTTACGGTGCACCTTGATTGCCAGTCCGATGACCTCCGTCAACGACTCTGCCAGAAGCATGAGGGGCTCCGTGTTCGCCGTGGTCCTCCGCGCTTCCTCCGTGCGAATCAAAAGCAAATCGTCAGCGCACCGGAGCTGGATGGGAGGTGACTGGGCCCGCTGGGTCGGCCTGTGCCGGGCGATTGTGCGGACCGTTGCATTTTTGATTCGCACGGAGGAAGCGCGAGATGCTCGCGCGGCCTGCGTTTAGCGCCCTGCGCCGAGGGGCTGATCCGGCGGATGTTGCAATTCGGACCTAGAGCAGGTTCATTGTGACCGGAAACGGCGGGCTAAGGCTCACCTCTCCCGCTCTGCGGGAGAGGTCGCCGCGCATAGCGCGGCGGGTGAGGGTGCCGGCGATTCCGGTCAGCCTAAATGCGCTCTAGTAACCGGGCGCGGATCGGGGAAGCAAATATCATCTGGGCAACTTCTTCGCCGCGAGACTCCGCCCGGCTCCGTGTCACCTGCTTGCTTCGCCCAGCCGAAGATCCGCGATGACCGCCGCTGTGGGTAAGTGGCCCGCTTTTGACCGACTGACCTAAACCTCCCGCTCCCAGGTCTCGCTCACCAAATCCTTCCCGAAACTATGATGCGGCTCCGACGCAACTAGCCGGAACCCCTCCGACCGATAGATCGCCCGCGCCGCCACCAGCACATCGTTCGTCCACAGCGTCATCCGACGATATCCGACACCGGCGGCAAACCGCAGGCACTCGCGCACCAGCAGCCGCCCGAGCCCGCCGCCGCGGGCCGCCGGTTCCACGTAAAGCAGCCGCAGCTTCGCCACCTCGTCCGAATGACGCACAAGGAACACCGATCCCAGGACCGCGTCATCCCGCTCGGCGATCCAGCAGCGTTCCCGCTTCGGGTCGGCGGTGCGCAGGAAGCCGGCGGCGATCTCCGCCACCAGCGCCTCGAACGTCTCGTCCCAGCCGTATTCGGCGGCATAGAGCGCGCCGTGCCGGTGCACCACCCAGCCGATATCGCCCGGCCGCGGCGGCCGCAGCACCACTGGCCCCGCCGCCGGCGCCGCGCCGCCCAGCAGCGTCTCGGCCGCGCGCAGCGCGGCGCATAGCCGGCTCTGCTCGGCCGGCGTCAGCCGGGAAAGCAACGCGCTGATCTCCTCTGCCGAGCGGCCGTCGATTGCACCGAACAGCGCACGGCCGGAGGCAGTGAGCGAAAGAATACGCTGCCGTCCATCGGTGGCGGACGCGGTCTTCTCGATCACCCCGCGTTCCTCGAAACCCCGCAGCAGCCGGCTGAGATAGCCTGGATCAAGGCCGAGTTCCGCTGACAACGCTGCGGCCGTGCTGCTGACGCGGGAGCCGAGCTCATAGACGATGCGGCCCTCCGCAAGCGAAAGCGGGCTGCCGAGCAGGCCCTCGTGCAGCAGGCCGACGCGGCTTGTGTAGAAGCGGGAGAAGCGGCGGACGGCGTCGATCTGGGCAGTCGAAGGCATAGGAGAATTAGGCAAATAACTCATTGACTTTGTCAAGTATCAGGTCTCGGCAGTGTCTCAGTTTCAGACTCAAATCTGCGCCATTGAGCGGTTCCGCCGCCGCCCGCCTGGTGCGTCAGGAGTCAGGGATTAGGGGCCGGCGCAGGCGGGAGATGGGGACTGGGGGTATGGCGCGGGCCATGGGGGATAGACGAAGCCACTGGTCGGTAGGCGGTGGTCGGCGGTTGGCGAGTCGGCAACGGAAATGGGGCTGTCGGTGAGGTTGGGGGTCTGTTGGCGGAATGTGCTTCGCTTTTCCGCCTTACGGCGCTCACGGCGGCGGTGGGAGCGGCGGTGTCCGTGCCGCGCTCGGGCGATCCGGCCGGCGCTACCTTCGGGCCACGTTACAATCAAGTCAGGTTCGCCGCCTGGCATCAACCAGTGCCCGTCGTTGACAAAAGCCGCTCGACTTGGACCTCATCTCGGAAACGCCGGATCAGTTCGGACCCAAAGTCATCTGGCCAAAGGGAGGAGCGCCGATGCAGACCGCCTCACAACAGCGTCACGTCGTCGCCGCCGCGTATCTCGGCTGGACGCTGGACGCCTTCGACTTCTTCATCATGGTCTTCGTGCTCCGCAACATCGCCGAGACCTTCTCCACCACGATCACGGCGGTAACAATCGCGATCCTGCTGACGCTGGCGATGCGTGCGCTCGGCGCGTGGATTTTCGGCCGCATGGCCGACCGCTTCGGCCGGCGGCCCACCCTGATGCTCGACGTCCTGATGTACTCGGTGCTCGAGCTGGCGACTGCGTTCTCGCCGACCCTGACCGTCTTTTTCATCCTGCGCGCTCTCTACGGCATAGCCATGGGCGGCGAGTGGGGCGTCGGCGCATCGCTCACGATGGAATCCATTCCCGCCAAATGGCGGGGTCCGGTGTCCGGGCTGCTGCAGGCCGGCTACCCCAGCGGCTACCTGCTTGCCTCCATCGTGTATTGGATCGCTTTCCCGCTGGTCGGCTGGCGCGGCATGTTCGTCATTGGTGCGCTGCCGGCGTTCCTGGTGCTGTATATTCGCCGCGCCGTGCCCGAGAGCCCGGATTGGGCCGCCCGCCGCGCCGCCGGGCCGCATCCCTCAATCTGGCAGGTGCTGGGGCGGAACGTAGGGCTGACGGTGTACGTCGTGGTACTGATGACCGCCTTCAATTTCTTCAGCCACGGCTCGCAGGATTTGTATCCGACGTTCCTGCAGGTGCAGCACAAGTTCTCGACGGGGACCGTCGCAACGATCGCCATCATTTACAACATCGGCGCCATCCTCGGCGGGATCGGCTTCGGCGCCCTGTCGCAGCACATCGGCCGGCGAGCGGCCATCGTGATCGCCGCGGTCGCAGCGTTGCCGGTAATCCCGCTGTGGGCGTTCGCCGCCTCGCCATTTGCGCTCGGACTCGGGGCGTTCCTCATGCAGATCTGTGTGCAGGGCGCCTGGGGCGTCATTCCGGCACACCTGAACGAGCTGTCGCCGGCCGAGATCCGCGGCACGTTTCCCGGCGTCACGTATCAGCTCGGCAATCTGCTCGCGGCGGCCAACGCCACCATCCAGAGCGCCATCGCCTCCAGCATGGGCCGAAACTACTCCTGGCCCCTGGCCGGCGTGATTGCGATCGTCGCCGTGGTGATTGCCGTGATGGTCGGCTTCGGCCGCGAGGCGCGCCATGTGCAGATGCACGGCGCTGGTGCCGTGCCGCGGGAAGTGTAACCGCAGCCACCCGGCGGTGCCCGTCACTGCTTGCAGCCCGGCGGACGCAGCCGTAGCACTTGACCTCATGGCTGGAGTGCCCGCCCCGCTGGACCCACGAGCCGCGCTCGACGCGATCGGCTTGTTGCCCGATGTCGAGATCGACATCGCCGACGCGGCGTTGGCTTTCGCGCGTGTCGATGCGCCCGATGCCGACTGGCAGGCGGCGCGCGAGGAACTGTCGGCGCTCGCACGTGATGCAGTGGCGCTGGCACGCATGATCGAGCCAGCCGAGCCCGGCATCCGGGCAGAGGCGTTGGCCGGCCTGCTGGTCGGGCGGCATGGCTATCGCGGCGACGCCGAAACTTATGATGATCTCGCCAATGCCAACCTGATCCGCGTCATCGAGCGGCGGAAGGGCCTGCCGGTTGCGCTTGGCATTATCTGGTTGCATGCGACGCGTGCCGCCGGGTGGGGCGCGCATGGCGTGGATTTCCCGGCGCATTTCCTGGTGGCTCTGCAAGGCAAGGGCACCCAGCTCGTCGTGGACGTGTTCGATGGGGGCACGCCGCTCGATGCGCGCGACCTGCGCGCACTGCTCAAACGGGTCGAGGGCGAGCGCGCCGAGCTGCGTCCCGGCCTGCTGCCGCCGATGAGCACGCGAGCGGTGCTGCTACGGTTGCAGAACAACATCAAGGCGCGCCGCCTGGATGCCGGGGATCTGCGCGGCGCACTGATGTCGGCCGAGGATATGCTGCGCATCGCGCCCGACCATGCTGCGCTGTGGCGGGAGGCGGGGCTGATCCATCAGCGGTTGGGGCATATCGCCGCAGCCCTGCGCTGCTTCGAGCAGTTCCTGGCGATCGTGCCGCAGGGCGATGCGGCAACGCGGGTGCGAGCAGTGATGGCGGAGTTGCGGGGGAGGTTGAATTAGGTAGCAACCGCCTATCCAATGACCTCTTCGGGTGGCAGCGCGACCGTCCGCTCCAGGGCACCAATGCTCCGGGGACCTCCAGGGGAGGGCAGCATTGCTGCCCGTCAGGCATCCGGTATCGGCAGAACCGGCATGATCTTCACGGATTCGCCCGGAAAGATCGTAAAGTGGGGGTGCTTCTCGAACAGCTCCGCGGCCGCCTCGTGCGATTCAGCCTGCACGGCCATGAAGGCCCCCATCTCATTGCTTATGTCCTCGATGCCCCGTTCAGTGACTCTCTTCGTCTTGCCGAGCGGCCCGCCCATGACGGAAACCAGCGTGCAATGCTTTTCCATCCAAGCTTTCCACGCGGCCATGCCCTCTTGTTCCTTGGCGCGCCTTTCGGCTTCGGGGAGCGCCATCCAAGCCCTCATCCGCGGACTGGTTTTGCTGCGGAGAGCGCCGTGCAAGAGTTAATGTTCAGGCTGAGCCGCGGCTTGCGCAGAAGAGAAGGAACGGTACCCGGCCACGTCGAGCTCGCGTACCGGGCGTACTTCGATGCTGCCGTATTTGGCAGGTGGGATCCGTGCCGCAATCGCGAGCGCCTCGTTTAGGTCCGTCGCCTCGATCAGGTAGAACCCGGCGAGCAGTTCCTTCGTCTCGGAAAAAGGTCCGTCGAAGAGCGCGGTCTTGCCGTTGCGCACGCGCACCGTCGTCGCGCTGTGCGCAGGGTGCAACGGCTCCGCCGCGAGCAGCCTGCCGCTGCCCGCAAGCTCGCTCGCGAATTCGAAGCAGTCCCGATCCGGGCACGCGTTCCAGTGCGCATCGTCAAGATAGACCAGGCAGAGGTATTTCATCTTTCCCTCCCTTCCGCGGCGTCAATCCGCCAGACGGACGTCGATCATCTCGCCATTGACAACCCAGTGGCAGCCGAAGCGGTCCTTCACCATGCCGAACTTCTTGGCCCAGAAAGTGTCGCTGAACGGCATCGTCACTGTGCCGCCCTCAGCGAGCGCTTCGAAAACCTGCTGTGCTTTCTCGACGCTGTCGTAGTTGAGCGCGATCGAGACGCCGTGGATGCCCTGGTAGGGCATGCCGGACGGGCAGTCGCCGGCGTAGAGCGATGTGCCGTCTTCGAGTTCGAGGCGGGCATGCATGACGCGGTCGAGATGCTCGGGCGGACAACGGTCTGCAAACGGCGATTGCCGGTTCGTCATGATGCCGAGCGTGCCGCGCAGGACCTGCGCGTAGAAGCGCATTGCCTCGGCGCAGGTGCCGTCGAAGGCAAGATAGGGGATCGGTTGCACCACGGGTTTCTCCTTCCGATAGAATGATCAGGCGGCGGTCTGATCGGGGATGAAGTTCGCAAGCTGGGCGGCCATCGCGCGCTGAAAAGCCGGGCGCGCGGTGCCTCGGGCGAGGTAGTCGGCAAGGTTCGGATGAGCGACAACGAGCGCTTGATCGGGGATCGCCCGCAACGCATCCACCATCATCAGATCGCCGACCGTGAAGCGGCCTTCCAGCCAATCCTTGTCGCCAAGCGCCGCCGAGAGGTGTGCAAGCCGTTGCGCAACCATTGGTGTCAGAGCCGTGCGGGCCTCAGCCGACCACGGCGCGCCACCAAAGAAGATTGTCACCGCGGTCAGCGTGAAAGTCTGCGGCTCGATGCTGTTCAGCGCGGCGAACATCCAGGCAATCGCCCGGCTACGGCCAGCTTCGTCACGCGGCAGCAAACGTTCGTCCTTAGCGCCGATGTGCAGCACGATAGCGCCAGATTCGAACAGGCAAAGCGCGCCCTCCCTATAGACGGGCACCTGCCCGAAGGGCTGCTCCGCCAGATAGTTCTCCGGCCGTGCCGGCCCGCGCGCCATGCCGCCGGTGCCTTTGATCAACCGCACCCGATAGGACAGACCGATCTCCTCGAGCGCCCAGCGCACGCGCAGGTCGCGCACGAAGCCGCGCGCAAAGGGCGGCACCCAGGCGAGCGCGGTGACCTCGATCGGCGAGGTTTGGTCGATGGGCATGTCTATTCTCCCTCTCTGTTTCAGTCGCGATCTGGGTTCGGTGGGCCCGGCGGGAACAGCTTGCGGTACGGACGAGCGTCGTCCACGCAGCGCGCCACCGAAGGCAGCGCGAGCAGCACCGAGCGCCAGGCGGCCAGACGAGGACAACCTTCCGCGCCGATCGGCAGGACCCAATCGGCGTAGAACAGGGACGGCGCTGCCGCGCAGGTGACGAGCGTGACGGAAGGGGGCTCGCCCTCCGCCTTCAGCCAAGTCTCGAGCCAGCGATAGGCGCGGCTGAGCGCCTGCCGCGCGGTGGCGATCTCCACTTGGTCGGGCGCAGCGGGAGCGGCCAAATGCGTCTGCACCACGCGGAACAAGTTTCCCATGACGTAATTGTCGAAGACGCGGTCAAGCATGCGCACATGCGCGGCACCGACGGAATCGGCGGGGAGCAGCATGCGGCACTCTGATCGGGTCGCAGCCAGGTACTCGATGATGCTGGTCGCTTCGAAGACGAGCTTCTCGCCGTCAAGCAGCACCGGGAATTTGCCGGCAGGGGTGCGCTGCTGCACGAACGCCTGGTTCTCCGGATGCTCAGGGTCGAGCATGCGGAAGGTGAACGAGACCGCGTTCGCGTAGAGCGGGATCAGCGCCTTCCAGGTGTACGACGAAAATGGGTGACCGTAGAGCTGCAGCATCCGAAAGCTCCCTTCGGGGACTGGCCCCTTCACTCACTTGTCGAACGGCGTGGCAGGGATTCGACAGACGGGCCGAGATTTTCTCAGGCGCGGAGTTCGGCAAGGCGCCGGCGCAGGAAGCGGCGTTCCGGTTCCTGCCGCGCGAGGTCGAGCGCGCGGGCGTAGGAGGCGCGCGCGTCCGCGATGCGGCCGGCGCGGCGGCAAAGGTCGGCGTGCGCGGCGTGCATCAGGTGGTAGGTGGCGAGCGGCGCCTGGTTCAGCATCGGTTCGATCTGCGCGAGCCCGGCTTCCGGGCCGTCGCGCATGGCGATAGCCACGGCACGGTTGAGCGCGACGACCGGAGAAGGTTCGCATTGCAGCAGCCGGTCGTAGAGGCCGGCGATCTGCGCCCAATCGGTCTCCGCCGCGGTGGCTGCTTCGGAATGCACGGCGACGATCGCGGCCTGCAGCGCATAGGCGCCGTGGCCTGAGGTGCGTAGCGCATCAAGCGCCATGGCGCGGCCGATTCCGAGTTCGCGCGCGTCCCAGAGCGTCCGATCCTGCTCCTCCAGCGGAACCAAATCGCCGGCGGCATCGGTACGGGCGCGGCGGCGCCCATGGTGCAGCAGCATCAACGCGAGCAGCCCGCGCACCTCCGCTGCGGGGCATAGCCGCACCAACAACCAGCCGAGCCGGATCGCTTCCGCGGCAAGATCGAGGCGGAGAGCAAGCTCGCCGCTGCTGGCGGAGTAGCCCTCGTTGAACACGAGGTAGATCACGCGCAGCACGCTCTCGAGGCGTGGGGCGAACTGGTCCGGCTCGGGAACCTCATACGGGATGCGAGCGTCGCGAATCTTCGCCTTGGCGCGGACGATGCGCTGCGCGAGTGTCGAGGGGGTTGTCAGGAACGCGCTGGCGATCTCCTCGGTGGCGAGGCCACAGACCTCGCGCAGCGTCAGCGCGATGCGCGCCTCTTCCGAAAGGCTCGGATGGCAGCAGGTGAAAATCAGGCGCAGGCGGTCGTCCTCGATCGTTTCCTGCTCGTCGTGGCGGGGACTCGGGTCAGGGATTTTCTCGATTGTTTCGGCGTCTTCGTCTATGCTGGTGAAGCGGGCATCGCGGCGGAGGCGGTCGATTGCCTTGAACCGGCCCACCGAGACGAGCCAGGCGACCGGATTGGCCGGCACGCCATCGCGCGGCCATTGTTCAGCAGCCGCGATGAATGCGTCGTGTTCCGCTTCCTCGGCGCGTTCGAAGCTACCGAGCAGCCGCACGAGGGTCGCGAAGATACGTCGCCCGTCGCGGCGGTAGACCGCCTCGAGCGAGGCGACGCTCTCTCTGCTCACCTGTTTCTCGCGGACGCGAACGCGTCTTCGTGCAGGGTGCGGGTCTCGGGGGTCAGGGCTTCGCCGAAATCCTCCATCTCGAACAACGGCCGGATTTCGATGTCGGAGTCGCTCGTCATCGGGTTCGGGCAACGGCGTACCCACTCGATGGCTTCCTCGAGCGAGCCGACGTTCCAGATCCAGAAGCCGGCGACAAGTTCTTTCGTTTCGGCGAACGGACCGTCGGTAACGGTGCGTGCACTGCCGGAGAAGCGGACGCGCACGCCGTGTGAACTGGGCTTCAACCCGCCGCCGGAGTCAAGGATGCCAGCCTTGGCGAGCTCTTCGTTGAAGCGGCCCATCGCGGTCAGCAACTCCGCACTCGGCATCACCCCAGCCTCGGACTCGTTTGTGGCTTTCACCAATACCATGAATCGCATGTCGATCTCCCCAGGAGCGCAAGGACAACACTGTCCCGCCCCTGATCGAATGGCGAGTTCGGATTTCGACAGACGCCCAGCGGTGTCGCCGTTCACGGTGCGCGCATCCGCTCGGCGATCTGCCCCAGGGTATAATGCGCCGAGCGGACGGCGCCTTCCTGCCAGCCGGTGATCCACGACATGTGCTCGCCGGCGAAAAGAAACGGGCCGTCGCCGGCAAGCAGCAGCGCGTAGTGCGTGGTTCGGGCTTCCTTGCTCCACTCGGCCCAGGCGCCGCCGGTGAACGGAATCTTCTTCCACGCCACCGCCACGCCATGGTCGAGCCACTGCCGATACTCAGGATGCACATGCTCGCCGTCCGCCAGCGCATCGGCGATTCGTTGCGCTGGCAACTTCTCGGCGAAAGCGTTGCCCAGACGCTCGGACCAGATATACGCCCCGACCAGCACGCCCTTGGCCTGATGGATGCCCGCGGTCGGATACCAGATCTGAGTGATGTCGCGGCTGGTCCAGGTAATGCCGCCGTAGATCTGGTGATCGAGCTCCCAGAACCGGCGGTTTGCCTGGAAGGCCACTTTGCCGGCCGGCACATAGTCCACCGCGGCCATCGCGGCGCGCGTCGCCGGGGCGAAATCGGCATCGAGGCCACGTAGAATTGAGAACGGTATAGTGATGACGACAAACGGCGCCTCGTGCGCGTGGCCGGCACCGGTTCGCGCGTCCTTCCACTCAACGCGCGCGGCGGTCGGCGTGCGGCGCAGTGTGGTCACTTCCGCGCCATAGGTGATGCGCCCTTGCAGAGCGCGGCCGAATGCCTCGCCAATGCGCCCCATGCCGCCGACGGGCTGCAGCATCGTTGCTGCCATGTCGGACAGCTCGCCAAACTCCATCGGGCCTTTCCAGAAATCGGATTGCAGGATGGCGCGCAGATCGAGCGGCGGGTTCGGCCGGCCGGATTGCATGCCGCCGCCGGGCGACTCCGCCCATCCGGCGCGACTGGAGCCACGATAGGCCAGGTCCTTGTCGAGTGCGCCGAACGCACGCAGGAAAGCGCGCAGCCGCTCCTTGTCCTCGAAGTTCACCGGGCCGGCGAGTGCGGCCTGGTCCACTGCCTTGGCCGCCAGCTCCGCCACGTAGCCGCGCGCATCGTTGACCACCCGGCGATTGAGCTGCGGCGCGCCGCCGAAGGCCGCATCATCCTGCATCAGCGCGCCAAAGTTGTCGTTGCACAAGATTTCCAACGATACGCCGAGCTCGCGGCAATAGGACAGGAGGCCGTTATGATGATAAGGGATCCGCGCCGGGCCGGGATTGAAATAAAGATGTGGGGCAGCATCCCAGCGGACGAGCTGGACGCTGTCGGTCTCCTGCACCACGTCGTCCGTACGCAGTGACCAGTTGCGTCCGCCGGGGCGGGTGCGCGCCTCCAGGATCAGGGGCGCATAGCCGGCCTTTTGCAGCTCCAGTCCCAGCACCATGCCGGCGATCCCGGCACCGATGATGAGGATCTGTCGGCCATGCCCCGGCGGCAGGGCAGGGGGACCGGCATAGGCGTCCGGCACCGGCAGCAATCCCAAAGCCGCCATAGTGCGATAGGCGGCTGCCACGCCGCCGGCTTTGCCGACCAGGTGAATCAAGCGACGGCGGGAAAGCCGCGTCACGGTCGTCTCGCGCGCAGGGCAGTCGCCAGGGTGCCGTCATCCAGCACGTCGAGCGCGCCGCCAATGGGCACGCCCTGCGCCAGCTTCGTCACCGTCACGCGAAGCGGGCGAAGCCGGTCGGTCAGCCAATGCACCGTGGTCGCCCCATCGACTGTTGCCGGAAGCGCGAGGATCACCTCGGCAACGCCGCCTTGCGCGATGCGTGCCAGCAACGGGGCGAGGTTCAGGTCCTCCGGCCCGACACCGCCGAGCGCGGACAATACGCCGCCGAGCACGTGATAGAGGCCGCGGTGCACGCCCGCCCGCTCCAGCGCCCATAGATCGCCGACGCTTTCGACGACGCAGATCACCGAGCGGTCGCGGTCCGGATCGGCGCAGATCGTGCAGGGATCGCGGCTGTCGATATTGCCGCAGAGCGAGCATGGCCGAACCGCAGCAGCCGCCTCGGTGAGAGCCGAGGCGAGCGGGAGCATCCGCGCCTCGGGCTGCTGCAGCATCTTCAGCGCGGCACGGCGCGCGCTGCGCGGGCCGAGGCCGGGCAGTTTCGCCAGCAAGGAAATCAACAATTCGACTTCAGGGCCGCCCATAAATAATTGTCAGTGGTGAATGGTCAGATGTGCGGTCCCAACGCCCGTCATGGCCGGCCTTGTGCCGGCCATCTCCTGTCGGTTCGCGCTGCGGTGCCGCAGCGGGCACGAGATGGCCGGCACAAGGCCGGCCATGACGGCGGGTACGCGGTGCCATGACGGTGGTTCTATGATCGCGTCGCTAGAACGGCAGCTTCAGCCCCGGCGGAAGCTGCATGCCGGCGGTGATCTTCTGCATCTCCGCCGCGCTGGTTGCCTCGATCTTGCGCTTGGCATCGGCATGGGCCGCGACGATCAGGTCCTCCAGCATCTCCACGTCGGCGGGATCGACCAGCTTGGGGTCGATCTTCACGCGCTTCATCTCGCCTTTGCCGTTCAGGGTAACGACGACGAGGCCGGCGCCGGACACGCCCTCTTCCGTCAGCGTCTCCAGCCTGGCCTGCATCTCCTGCATGCGTTCCTGCATTTGCTGCGCCTGCTTCATCAGGCCGGAGATGTTCTTCATTCGTCGTACTCCGCCAGTTCGATCGGTTCGTCATCCGATGCCGGGGCATCTGGTACGACGGGCTGTGCCGGCAGGCCATAGGCGTCGGCAGTAGCGTCGTGCACCGCATCGATGCGCGCGCCGGGGAAGGCATCGAGGATGGCGCGGACCAGCGGGTGATCGGCCGCGTCGGCGCGCCGCTTCGTATCGGCGGCATTGCCCTGTTCCGCAAGCGTCGGCTCGCCGGCCTCGGTGGAGATGGCGATGGTCCAGCGGGTGCCGGTCGTTTCCGTTAGCAAGCCAGCAAGGCGAGGCGCGAGGTCCTTCGGGGCACCTTGCAGCGGGCGCAGCTCGATCACCGGCGGGGCGAAGCGGACGAGATGCACGGAATGCAGCAGGTGGGCATGCAGCAGTGCCTCGCGCTTCTCGGCGAGCAGGGCGGCGACATCGCGGAAACTCGCCAGTCGCGGCTGCGTCACAGCGGGCGCGGCGGCGATGGCGGGGGCCGCGGCCGCCAGCGCGCGAACGCCGCCCGATGGTGCCGGCGAGGCGGGTGGCGCCGCAGCCGCCACGGGGCTGCCGGCGGTAAGGCGGCGCACGAGGTCGCCGGGCGTGGGCAGTTCGGCGACGTGGCACAGGCGGATCAGCACCATCTCGGCCGCGGCCCTGCGGTCCGGTGCGGCTTCGACCTCACCCACTCCCTTCAGCACCATCTGCCAGGCGCGCCCGAGCGCCGGCACCGAGATTTTCTCGGCCAGTGCGGCGCCGCGGGTGCGCTCGGCTTCCGGCAACTCGGGGCTGTCGCCGAGGCCGGGCACCGATTTCAGCCGTGCCAGCGTGTGCAGCACCTCCAGCAGATCGGCCAACATCGTGCCGAGATCGGCGCCACGCTCATGTGCCTGCTCGGTGATCGCCAAGGCGGCGGCAGGTTTGCCGGCCAGCACTGCGTCCAGCAGGTCGAAGATGGCCTCCCGGTCGGCGAGGCCCAGCATGTCTGACACGTCCGCGGCCGAGATCGGCTCACCGGCTTGCTGGTCCCACTGGGCGATCGCCTGGTCGAGCAAAGAGAGCCCGTCGCGCACGGACCCATCCGCTGCGCGAGCGATCAGCTCCAGTGCGGCAGGCTCGATGGCGACCTCTTCCTGCTGCGCGATGCGGGTGAACAGGGCAGTGAGCTCCGCCATGCGCACACGGCGCAGGTCGAAGCGCTGACAGCGTGACAGCACCGTGACCGGCACCTTGCGCAGTTCGGTGGTGGCGAAGACGAATTTCACATGCGGCGGCGGCTCTTCCAGCGTCTTCAGCAGCGCGTTGAACGCGTGCCGCGACAGCATGTGCACCTCGTCGATGATGAACACCTTGGTGCGGGCTTGGAGTGGGCGGAAGCGGGTGGCCTCGATGATCTCGCGGACGTCGTCCACGCCGGTTTGCGAGGCGGCGTCCATCTCCACCACGTCGGGATGGCGGTCGGCGAGGATGGCGGTGCAGTTGGGGCAGACGCCGCATGGCTCAGCCGTCGGCCCGCCGGTGCCGTCCGGCCCGATGCAGTTGAGCGCCCGGGCAATGATCCGCGCGGTGGTGGTCTTGCCCACGCCCCGCACGCCCGTGAGCATGAAGGAGTGGGCCACGCGGCCGATGGCGAAGGCGTTGCGCAGCGTGCGCACCATCGCCTCCTGCCCGATCAGGTCGGCGAAGCCGGCCGGGCGGTATTTGCGGGCCAGCACACGGTAGGCGGCGGTGTGGACTGGTGCCGGCGGTGGGGCGTCGGCGAACAGGGCCGGGCCGGGTTGCGATGCCTGCTGCGGCGGAGGATCGTCCTGGAACAGGCCGGACATGCGGGGCTCCTGCCGCCGCGGCGGCCCTCTGTCGTGGAAATCCGGTGGGAGGCCGGCTGACGACCCGGGCGGAAACTCGTTGCGGCTGCTTCCTTCCGGACCTGACCGGGTTGGCGAGGCGCCCGTCCACCGCCGACCTCCCGGTCCGTGATTAGAGCGCCGCAGGGTCGGATCGCAAGGGGGGCTGCCAGGATTCGCTCGGACATAGTCCGCAGGCTGACCGGACGGTCGTATCGCGAACGGAGCGTACCGGAGGTCACGGTCAAGGTCACACGGAGTTACACCGAGGCCCGACGGAGTTTCACGGAAATGCTCGTTAGAGACGGTTTAACCAACCCCGGCGCGAAGCGGCATAAATTTACCTCTGCGCAACTCCGTCGGGCCTCGGTGTAACTCCGTGTGACCTTGACCGTGACCTCCGTTCATTTCTCCTCCCGAGTATAGGGTCGCGCAACACCCGCGAGCGCCTTTCCCGAACAGCGGCGCTGGGGCAGACTGCGTGGCCCCCGGACTCGAAGAAGCAATCCAGTGCCCCTGATCGTCGCCAGCCGCCCCAACGTCTATTCCTCAAGCCCGCTCGATCGTGTGGCCGCGCGTCGCGAGGACGCTGCCTGGATCGAGGCCCGACTCGAAGATCCGGGAACGCTGTTCGTCCCGGTATGGCGGAACCGCAACCTGGTGAGCGGCATGGCGGAACGTCAGCCTCAGGCCGTCTATATCACCGGCGAGGCGGCCGGCGCGCTGCGCATGGCGGGCGGTCCGTGGTCGTTCCTTGGCCTGCTGGACGGTCGCGCCGTGTTCACCATCGACATCAGCGCCGCGAACGACCCGGTGCCGTTGCTGCCGCCCGAGCTCGGGGCATTCGTCGATCTGCGCTCGGTCGGCTGGGGCGTGCCGAAGCCGGAGGCCGCGGTCCTGGCACACGCGCGCGGGTTGATGCACTGGCGCGCGCGGCACCGGTTCTGCGGCGTCTGCGGCGCGCCCTGCGAGGCACGCAGCGCCGGCCACATGATGCGTTGCACGGCCTGCAACGCCGAGCATTTCCCGCGCACCGACCCGGCCGTGATCATGCTGATCACCCGCAACGACCGCGCCCTGCTGGGGCATTCACAGCGGTTCCCGACCAGCAACATGTATTCGACGCTCGCCGGCTTCGTCGAACCGGGCGAAAGCCTGGAAGAAGCCGTCCGCCGCGAGGTCCGCGAGGAATCCGGCATCGAGGTCGGCCAGGTCTGGTACCATTCGAGCCAACCATGGCCGTTCCCCGGCAATGTCATGCTTGGCTTCTACGGCGAGGGTCTGACCGACGAGATCACAATCGACGACACCGAGCTGATCGACGTGCGCTGGTTCAGCCGCGAGCAGATCCGCAACCACGAGTCGCACGGGTTCATGCTGCCGCGCGGGGACAGTATCGCTCGCCGGCTGATCGAGGATTGGATGGCGACGGAATGATGCAGGCCCGGTTCGCCCACGGCGCCGCGGCCATGCTGGCTGCGGCCGTGGCCGTACTGCTTGTCGGGTGTGCGTCGCGGCCTGCTCCCCAAACCGCGGACGATTCGGTCTGCCGGCGGGAGGCGTATGACGATCCACAGGTAAAGGCGCTGTTCAACCAAGCGCTGATACAGGGCCGCAGCCCCCCTCCCTTCGACTTCAGCTTCACGACCCCGCAGGAAAACGCTCAGTACGCCTATCGCCAGGCTGTGCTGGCCTGCATGCAACGACGGGGGCTGATGATGTCGGGCGGCGTCGAGCCGGTCCGGCAGTACCCGTTCAGTCCGCTCGGTTTCTGAGATCGAGCCCTCTGCCGTCATATCGATTCCCAGGCATTCGCAGCCCGAGATTCTCGCGCAGCGTTGCCCCCTCGTATTCGCGGCGGAACAGCCCACGACGACGGAGTTCGGGCAGTACAAGCCGTATAAAGTCGTCCAGCGACATCGGAAGCACCGGCGGACAGACATTGAAACCGTCTGCGGCACCTTCCCTGATCCATTCCTCCATTTCGTCCACGATATCCGCTGCCGTCCCGACGACAACACGCGTGCCGAAACCCGCCGCCACATGGGTATAGAGTTGGCGGATGGTCAGGTTGTCGCGACGGGCCAGAGCAAGAAGGTTCTTCGCTATGCTGCGAACTTGCGCGTCCACCGGCTCCGGCACCGGCCCGTCGAGCGGGAAGTCCGATAGATCTCCCATCTGCCCATACAGATAAGATAGGCCAAGAACGGGATCGACAAGCTGGTTCAGCAGATCGAATTTGTCTCGGGCTTCTTGCCGCGTCTCCCCGACGTACGGAGTGAGGCCGGGAAGAATCAACAACTGGTCGGCTGTGCGGTCATGCGCCGGCAGCCGCCGCTTCAGATCGGCGTAATACACCTTGGCCGTCTCGATATCGTGGGGCGCGGAATAGACCAGGTCCGCATGGGCCGCTGCAATGTTCAGTCCCTGCTCGGATGCGCCGGCTTGAACCAGGATGGGCCGCCCCTGTGGCGTACGCGCCACGCTCAGCGGTCCGCGTACCTGGAAATGCTTTCCTCTGTGCTCAAGAACATGCAGTTTGCGAGGGTCGAAGAAAGCCCCAGTCCGCTTATCATGCAAGAATGCGTCGGCCTCCCAACTGTCCCATAGTCCTTTCACCACCTCGACGAACTCGGCCGCGCGCTCGTAACGCTCCGTGTAGCCGAGATGTTGATCACGATTGAAGTTGCGTGCCTCGGCGTCGGACCACGATGTGACGATATTCCAACCGGCCCGTCCTCCGCTGATATGATCGAGTGACGCGAACTTCCGCGCAACATGAAACGGTTCGTTGTAGGTCGTGGAGGCGGTGGCGACCAGGCCGATGCGGCTCGTCGCCGCCGCGAGCGCGGACAACAGCGTGATCGGCTCCAGTTCCGCGGTTTGGGCGGACCGGCAGAGCGAGCCGGGCGGCTCGTCCTTTGCTCGAATGCCGATCCCATCTGCCAGGAATACCATGTCGAACCTGGCGGCCTCGGCAGTCTGGGCAACGTGCCGAAAATGCGCGAACTTGGATGCAGCGCCCGGATCCGCATCGGGGTGACGCCACGCCGCGGCATGATACCCGAGATAGCGCATGGACAGACCAAGCTTGATGGGCGTTACAGACATCAAAAAGCCCCCTCCCCTTGCGGGAGGGGGTTGGGGGGAGGGGGCCAAGCCAGCAAGCCACGATCGCGCCTCACACGGAGCGCCATTCCAGGATTATCCTTCGCGGTATGAGCGACACAGGTCACGAGAAGAACGCTTGCCAATCAGAAATTCACCCGATCGGCGCCCTTCAACGAAAGTATCTCCCGCGCCTCGTCCGGCGTGGCGACACCCAGCCCCAATCCCTCGATGATCTGACGCGCCGCCTGAACCTGCTGCGCGCTCGATTCGGCAAGCTGGCCCGGTCCGATCCACAGCGAATCCTCCAGCCCCACCCGCACGTTGGCGCCCATCGCCGCCGCCATCGCCGCAATCGGCAACTGGTTGCGGCCGGCCCCCAGCACCGACCACTGGTACCGGTCGCCGAACAGCCGGTCAGCAGTGCGCTTCATGTGCATCACGTCTTCCGGATGCGGGCCGATGCCGCCCAGTATCCCGAAGACCGTCTGCACGAACAGCGGCGGCCGCACCAGGCCGCGTTGCAGGAAATGCTGCAGGTTGTACAGGTGACCGACATCATAGCATTCGAACTCGAATCTTGTGCCGGCGTCGCTCAAGGTGGTCAGCACGAACTCGATGTCCTTGAACGTGTTGCGGAAGATCAGATCGCGGGAATTCTCCAGATGGTCCCGCTCCCACGTATGGCGGAACTCCTTGAAACGCCCCAGCATCGGGAACAGCCCGAAATTCATCGATCCCATGTTGAGCGAGGCGACCTCCGGCTTGAACGTCGCTGCCGGCTGCACGCGCTCCTGCACCGTCATATAAGGCGCGCCGCCGGTGGTCAGATTGATCACCGCGCCGGTGCGCTGCTTGATGCGCGACAGGAAGCGCCCGAACGCCTCCGGCGACTGGTCGGGCTTGCCGGTGTCGGGATCGCGCGCGTGCAGGTGCACGATCGCCGCACCTGCCTCGGCGGCGCCGATCGCCGCTTCGGCGATCTGCTCCGGCGTCACCGGAAGATGGGGCGACATGCTGGGGGTGTGGATCGCCCCCGTCACCGCGCAGGTGATGATGACCTTGCGCTGCCTGCCAGGTGCCGTCGCCATGTGTTGTCTCCTTTCTTTGCTCAGCCGGCAAAGCGCGGCTCGGGCACGCCACGCACGCCCAGGCCATGAATCGCGAACAGTGAGCCCCGCAGCACGCCGTCACCCGGAAACCGCGGCAACGGCGGCTTCGCCATCGAGGTGACAAACAGCACATCGAGATCGGGGCCGCCGAACATCACGCTGGTGACTTTCTTCACCGGCATCTCGATCACCCGCTCCACGCTGCCGTCCGGGCGGTAGCGCACGATCCGGCCGGCGTAAACATGCGCGCTCCAGACGCAGCCTTCCGCGTCCACCGTGGCGCCGTCAAACGCCCCGCCATCCGCCGGAATGCGACAGAAGCAGCGCTTGTTGGCAACAGTGCCCGACGCCTGATCGTAGTTGTAAGCGGAAATCTCTCCGGACCAGGTGTCGGTGAAGTAGAAGATGTTGCCGTCCGGGCTCCAGCACGGACCGTTGCTAACGATAATGTCGCCGTCGAGCTTCGTCACTGCCAGATCGGAGTCCAGCCGGTACAGGGCGCCGTTCGGTCCCTCCTCCAGCGTGTCCATGCTGCCGGCAACGAAGCGGCCCCGCTTGTCCACCTTGCCGTCGTTCAGCCGGTTGTTCGGCCGGTCCGGTTCCGGATCCATGATCGGCGACACCTCGCCTGTCCGGAAATCCAGGAAGTGGAAGCCGCGGGCAAGCGAAACTACCGCGCCTCCCGATTTCCGCAAGCACATCGAGCCGATCTTCTGCGGCAAGTCCCAGGCGCGTAGCTCCCGCCCATCGGCCGTACAACGGAACACGCGACCATCGAAACTGTCGATCCAATAGAGCCGTTGCTCCTCCACGTCCCACAGCGGACCTTCTCCCAGTGTGGTCTTCACGTCCACCAGCACCTCAATGCGCATCGCAGCCCCCTTCGTTCAACCGCGGAAGCGTGTCTCGGGCAGCCCTCGCACGCCCACGCCGTGCACCGCGAACAGCCCACCCGCCTCGCGTTCCAACCGCCGCCGCCCCTGATACGGACGAGCCATCGAGGTGACGTAAAGCGTATCGAGATCGGCGCCGCCAAACGTAACGCTGGTAATGCTGTCACAGGGCATGCCGATCAGCCGGTCGATCGTCCCGTCCGGCGCGAACCGCACCAGCCGGCCGCCGTACACCTCGACGCTCCACACGAAGCCTTCGGCATCGACCGTCGCGCCGTCCGGATAGCCGCGCAGATGGCCCTCGAAGTTGGCGAACAGGCGGCGGCTCAGCGGGTCGCCCGTCGCCGCATCGTATTTATAGGCCCAGATGCAGCGCCGGAAGCTGTCCGCAAAGTAGAACGTGCCGCCATCGGGGCTCCAGCACGGGCCGTTGCTGACGATGATGCCCTCTTCCAGCTTCGTCACGCTGCGATCCGGGTCCAGGCGATAGAGCGCCCCAAGCGGCTCGCGCTCCTCGTAATCCATGGAGCCGACAAGGAAACGGCCCTGGC
>Ga0335075_10001400_pt1 | contig 39907 bp, 37 predicted proteins | sample Lox_Sample_24_FD_206723 | JGI IMG/M metagenome (GOLD analysis project Ga0335075, IMG submission 206723) | Soil microbial communities from Loxahatchee National Wildlife Refuge, Florida, United States - Lox_Sample_2.4 | ecosystem: Environmental > Terrestrial > Soil > Wetlands | place: USA... | reverse complement strand
GGGACAGCATCTTCACCAGCCTGCAGGCACTGCCGTTCACCTCGGAGCTGGCCTCGACCACGCTCATGGCGCTAGCGGAGCGACAGGGCACCCGGATCGACGACTTCCGGGATGAGGATCCGGGCCGCATCCTGCACGAGATGCGCTACGGCGAGATGACCGCTTTCGAAGAGCGACCGCACTCGCCCTACTACGGGAACGCGGACGCGACCGCCCTGTACGTCGTGCTCCTCGACGAGTACGAGCGGTGGACCGGAGACACCAAGCTGGTGCGTGACCTCGAGCGCGCGGCCAGGGCGGCGCTGAACTGGATCGACGAGTACGCCGACCTGCAAGGCAACGGCTATGTCTCCTACCAGCGCCGCAATGCCAAGACCGGGCTAGAGAACCAGTGCTGGAAGGACTCCTGGGACTCGATCTCCTACCGAAACGGTGACCTGCCCGGATTCCCGCGGGCCACCTGCGAGCTCCAGGGATACGCCTACGACGCTAAGGTCCGCGGTGCCCGGCTGGCACGGCACGTGTGGAAAGACACGGCCCTGGCCGATCGCCTGGAGAAGGAAGCCGCTGACCTCAAGCGCCGGTTCAACCGCGACTTCTGGGTCGAGGACGGCGAGTACTTTGCCGTCGCCATTGATTGCGACGGGCGCCAGGTCGACTCACTGACCTCCAACATCGGGCATCTGCTGTGGAGCGGCATCGTCGACAAATCCAAGGCCAAGTCCATCGCGCGGCATCTGCTCGGGCCGCGGCTGTTCTCCGGCTGGGGGGTGCGCACACTCGCCGAAGGTGAGGCGCGCTACAACCCGATCGGCTATCACGTCGGCACGGTCTGGCCCTTCGACAACTCCTTCATCGCCTGGGGCCTGCGCCGCTACGGCTTCCGTGATGAGGCAGCGGCCATCATGGCCGGGATCATGGAGGCCGCGGAGATCTTCGACGGCCGGCTCCCGGAGGCGTTCGGCGGCTACCAGCGAAGCTCGACCATGTACCCGGTCCAGTATCCGACAGCGTGCAGCCCGCAGGCATGGTCGACCGGTGCGCCGCTGATGCTGCTGCGCACCGGACTGGGCCTCGAGCCGCAGGGCGACAAGCTCATCGTGGACCCCGCGCTGCCGCTGCGGATGGGCAACCTCGAGCTGCTCGACCTGCCCGGCCGCTGGAAGCACATCGACGCGTTCGGGCGCGGCCGAGTGGATACCGACCGCTTTACCCGGCGCTGAGGATCTACGCCCTGGCCGGCCCTTACCCGGCCAGGGCGTCGTAGATCGCCCGCACGTACTGCTCGCTGCGGTCCGAACCGACGATGCCGGCTCCCATCCTGTTCATCATGTACGAAACCGTCATGCGCCGGCCGACGTCCATGATGATGACCGAGCCGCCCCAGCCACCCCAGAAGCAGATCTTCTCGTCGGGAACGTAGGGCAGCGTTACCGGCACCGGCAGGCCGTAGCCGATGCCGAAGCGGAAGGGCAATCCGAGCACGAGGTCGATGCCGTTGGACTGCTCGCGGAAGATCAGCTCGATGGTCTCGGGCCGCAGTAGCCGGACCCCGTCGACCGCGCCGCCACGGGAGATCACCGACAGGATGCGGGCGACCGAGCGCGCGTTGCCGTGGCCATTCGCCGCGCCGATGTCGGCCTGGCGCCAGGCAGCGGTGTTCGCGTTGCTGGCGTCGGCCGGTGGCCCAGTCAGGGTCTTGACGACGGGGCTGTCCACGCCGAGCGCCTCAAGATCGAACGGCAGCGGCGGCGGCGGGATGACGGGCGCGATCCGGTCCCAGTCGCTCTCGGCAGCCCCGATCTGGAAGTCCGCCCCGAGCGGCCCGGCGATCTCCTCGGCCACGAACTGCTTGAGCGTCTTCCCGGTAATCCGGCGTAGCACCTCGCCGTTCAGGTGCCCGAAGTTGAGCGCGTGATAGCCGGACGCAGTGCCTGGCACCCACCATGGAGCCTGCGCAGCGAACCGGGCGGTGGACTTGTCCCAGTCGTACAGGTCCTCGATAACGGCGGGCTGGTCAAGGCCCGAGACTCCGGAGGTGTGCGACAGCAGATGGCGGACGAGGACGCCCTCCTTGCCCGCGGCGGCGAACTCCGGCCAGTACCGTGCGACCGGCGCGTCAACGTCCAGCTCACCACGGTCCACCAGCATGAGCGCAGCCAGGCTCGTCACGGTCTTGGTGGTGGACCAGACATTGGTGATGGTGTCGCGCTCCCACGGCCTGGTGCGATCGGATTCTGCGTAGCCGCCCCACAGGTCGATGGCGATCTCGCCGTCAAGGTCGAGGACGATAGAAGCGCCAAGCTCGGCACCCGAGTCCACATTCTCCTGGAGTTGGCGCCTTACCGCCTCGAAGCGCTTGTCGCACGTACCCTGCAGGTCCGCCATGGTTCATGTCCTCCCAGGTCCGGGTGAGTCTCACGTGCGCAGCGTAGGGGTTAATCCACCGCGTCACAACGGACGGCCGTCACTGCTTGGCCTGGCGCTGTGGGCTGAACACAGCTGAAAGGGCGTCCAGCGCGGCTCGCGCAGCAGCGTCGTGCAGCACTCGTCTGCCAGGAGCGGTAGCTCGGACCGTTTCTGCTCGCAGCCCGCGGACGAGCTCAACCCCCGCAGTCGTGCAGGCCATGGCCGAGATCGGCATTGACATCTCCGATCAGATACCAAAGCGGCTCACAACCGGCCAGATGCAGGCAGCCGGGGTCGTCATCACGATGGGCTGCGGCGACGCCTGCCCCGTTTTCCCTGGTAAGCGCTACCTCGACTGGAACCTGCCTGACCCGGCCGGGCTGACAGTCGGGGAATACGCCCTATTCGCAACCAAATACGTGAGCTGGTCGACGAGCTTTGCCGGTGCCTCGAGCAGGGCGGTCCATGACACAGTTGGCGACCGGGCAAACGCGGTGCACCTCGGCGTAAGTGAACCCCTCTCGTGCAGTAACGAGCGTCGGTCGCCACGGTCCAGCGCCGCCCAGTCGGGCATCCCTGGCCGGCCGCGGACGATGACGAATGACAGGCCGCTCACGATAACGCCGATCAGGGCCGCACCAACGAAGAAGGCCATGGCACCCGCCCCGCTGGCTTGGTGCGGCCTAAGTCCGGCGGCGACGAGGCCGTAGCCGAGCTGATAGGCGATCACTCCGCCGGCCAGCGCAGCTGAGATGGCCGTGACGTCCCGCTGGGTGAAACTGAACGTCAGGGGCAGGAGCGCCGAGCAGCCGAGGGCGGCAAGGATGAAGACAGCGAATGTGGACATGCCAAGGTGGTGCGTGAAAACGCCGATCGCCATGACTATCGCCAGCACGACTATCGGGACGAGATAGCCGGCCATTCGGGCCAGCTCCGACCGCCAGCGGTCGATGATGGCCAGCGCGACCCGGCCGGCCGCAAGCGTCGCGCCCCAGAAGGTCGCGAAGGCTATCGACGCGTGCAGCGCCTGCCCGGTGCTCGACATGTGGATTGCAGCTGTGAGCTGGGCTGGTGTGAGCACGCCCGGCGGGGTAGCCACCCGGAGTTCAGACCAGATCACAAGCACGGCAGCACAAACGGCATAGGCCATCGCGAACACGGAATAAAGCAAGAACTGCACTGTGCACGTAAGGGCCTGGCGTCTCGGGCGTTGCGGAGCTCCCACATGCCGTGGCAGGCACTTGCTGCGCACCAGCAGCACGACGAGCAACGCTGCTGACAACGCGGGCAAGCCAAGCCAGCTGCCCATGTCCACGAACATCGTCGCGACGCCTGGCGCAATCAGTGCGCCGACGGCGATCAGCGCGTTGATCCCGAGCACCGAGACGTCTTCGGCGCAGGCGTGCAGGAACCTTGAGTAAGCCAGCAGGACCGGAACTGTCATGCCGAAGCCAGCGCCGATGAATGCGCTCGCTGCGAGCAATAGCGGGAAGGCGAACGGGTGATCGCGCTCGACCTGGCTGCTCGCGAGCAGCAGGCCCGACGCCATCAGGCCGAAGCAGAGACCCAGGACGTAGGCGAGCTTGCTCGCGTGCCGACGGGCCAGCCCAAAGCCGGTGAGCGACGCCAGGATCGCAGTGACCAGTTCGGGCAGCACCAGCTCGCCATACGCCGAGCCGCCGAGGTCGAAGTGGCCTCTGCCGGTGATGATTGCACTTGCAGCCGGAAAAGTTACCAGCACGAACCCCTCGACCAGCGCTGTCGCGCAGACGAGCCGACTCTCGGGAGTCGAGAAGAGGGTCCGCCAAGACGTTGAAGGCATGGCAGGCGAACAAGACCCGCTCCCCGGACGCGGCGGGTACTGGCACAACCTCTTCAGACCGGCCATATGGTCTGGTTCCGCTAGGGTGTGGCGTCCGTGTCATTCGTCACCGGCGGATCCCCCGTCCCCCCAATCGCATTGGCCCCAGACTCCGATCTTGCCCCATGCTTGGGGCGCCCATTACTCGGGCAGGCCGGTTGGCGCTATCCGTCCGGTTTGTGTTTGCGAAATTTCGCACCGCAAGCGACGCGGGCCAGCTCGCCCAGGCTCGAGCGGCTGACGGCTCGAGCGGCGGGTGACACCCCCAGTGCTTGCGGCGGCAGCAGCACGCGCAGCGCAGCTGGCATCGCCTCGAAGAGCAGCGGCGGATCCATCGTCAGAGCCTCGCCATCGATGCCGATCTCGACCGGCTCGTGAGAGTCCACCCGGAATCGGGGCGTGGCCCACTCCACCCACCCGGAGAACCGGCGCAGTTGCCCCGCAGACTCCAGTGCCACGAGCCGCCGGGCAGCCGTTGCGTTCGTGACCTGCAAGGCTGCGACACCCAAGACGCCAAGGTCCATCCGCGGTCGGGTCCCGCTCCCGCCGGCGATGCGGTCAAGCTGGTACGGATCGTTCGAAACAAGCAGTAGCTGGCTGGTCGGCCGCTGAGTCCCGTCCGGGCCGCTGAAGCGCAGGTCGAGCGCTTCTGCCTCGGGCCCGAGCAGGTCGGGCAGCATAGCCGCGGCTGTCTTGACCTTCGCGTCGCGGTATTGCGGCGCTTGCACGATCTTGGCATACAGGCCGAGCGACGCATTGTTGACGAACACGCGGCCGTTGACCATGGCGAGATCGACCACGCGCTCGACTCCGTCCTCAAACGCCTTCAGCGCCCCGACCACGTCCTCACGATCCAGGCCCAGGTCGAGGGCAAGGTGGTTCCTCGTGCCAGCGGGTACCACGACGTGCGGCAGGTTGTGCTTGCTTGCGACGGTGGCGACCAGCGCCTGAGAGCCGTCGCCGCCAGCCATCCCGATGACGTCGGCGCCGCGGGCTACAGCGTCTTCGGCCACCGCCACCAGGTCATCTCCGGGCTCCAGGACCACCGGCTCAATCCCGCGTGCCCGGCATTCGGCTACCAGTCCGAAGTGCCCGACCTTTCCCCCGCCGGACTTCGGGTTCATGATCAGGACAGGGTGGCCGGCCCGGCCATGCCGCCTGCCCTCCAGCGGCGCGGCCCTGAGGGCGCTGGCCGTCCGGCCCAGCGCGTACCGGGCGGCAGCAGCCCCGGCGACGACCAGGCAGGCAAGGGCAACGATCACCCACAGGCGTGGCCGCGCGATCACGATGCCTGCGATGATGCCGCCGGCACCGGCCAGCACCAGGATGACAGCCACCGTGCGCATGACCCCCCGGCGCGATAGTAGGTACCACCCGCCCGCCGACAGCACGAAACAGCCGGCGAGTGCGATGGCCGCTCCCCCGGCGTTCGCAAGGACGCCAAGTATCAGCACGATCACCGCGACCGGATACGCAACCAGCGCGATCGCCGCGGCCAGGCGCCTTGTCACCGATACGCGCACGCGCAATCTCCCGGTCTCAGGCATCTGGTCCCCCGGCACACTGCAGCAACCCCTATCTCACGCTTCCACTCCTGCGCGTGACCGGGCAAGGAGTGCATGGGTACGTACCCCGCCGCATGGTGCCCGCACCGCCAGGGAACTTCAGGTAACTGGAGGTCCGCGTGAGTGCTGCTTACGACCGCCTGGCTACTTTGGACGACATCGCACGCTATGCCTCGCGAGTGTCCGCGAGGACTCTGGTCTTTGACATCGAGCCCTTCGTCGCCGACTGGGACAGCAGCCAGGAAACGCTGGACGATGGAATTGCTCGCGTCCTCGACCACGCCGCGACCATCGCCGGGCTGGTGGTCGTGTGCTTTGCCACCAACTCCAGACGGCGGCCCACCGCGCTTCCGAGCGACCTGCGCGTGCAGGTCGAGTACCTGGCCTCCGCAGGCAAGCCGTTGCAGACGGCCCCCTATCGCCTGTTTCCTCCTCCCGGCATTGTCATCGGCGACCAAATCCTTACCGATGGGCTGCTCGCCAGGCGGCTGGGATACACCTTCCTGCACTATTGCCCTGACCAGGCCGGCATGCCGCGCGGCCCGAGGCTCCTGAACCGGCTCGGGTCCCTCGCTCGCCCGGTTCTGTGGCGTGGGACTCCCGCCTGCAGGGAATGAGGATCTCGGGCTCTGGACGGGGGATCACACGTGGGCGTGCGCAGCTGGCTCGACGAGTGGCCGGTTTATCGTCAGCTGAGCCGGGGCGATCTGCTCGGTCTCGGCGCGTCAGTCAAGAGCAAGCGGAGCGCGGCGATCGCGCCTCGGGTGCGCAATGCCGACAAAGTAACCAAGTCGGTCTGCCCGTACTGCGCGGTGGGGTGCGCGCAGGACGTCTACGTGCGAGACGGGCGAGTCATCCAGATCGAGGGTAATCCGGATTCTCCGGTTAGCCGGGGCAGGCTGTGCCCGAAGGGCTCGGCCAGCCTGCAGCTCACGACCGGCGATGCGCGTCAGTATCAGGTGCTGTACCGGCGGCCGCACGGCACGGACTGGGAGCATCTGGACCTCGACACCGCGATGGACATGATCGCCGACCGGGTCATCGAGGCACGGCGAGCGGGCTGGCAGGAGACCGTGGAGGCCGCCCGCACCCGCCGCACGATGGGCTTCGCAGGCCTAGGCGGCGCGACGCTGGACAACGAAGAGGCGTACCTGATCAAGAAGCTCTTCACCGCCCTTGGCGCCATCCAGATCGAGAACCAGGCCCGGATATGACACTCCGCTACCGTTCCCGGTCTGGGGACTAGCTTCGGCCGCGGCGGCGCCACCAATTTCCCGCGTGACCTGATCAATTCCGACTGCATCGTGATCCAGGGCTCGAACATGGCCGAGTGCCATCCGGTCGGGTTCCAGTGGGTCACCGAGGCCAAGGCGCGCGGCGCCACCGTGATTCATGTCGACCCGCGATTTACCAGGACCAGCGCGCACGCCGATCGATACGTGCCGCTGCGGGCGGGCAGCGACATCGCTTTCGTCGGCGGGCTGATCAACTACGTGCTGAGCAACGAGAAATACTTCCGCGACTACGTACTCGCCTACACCAACGCCGCGACGATCGTCACGGCGGATTTCGCCGACACCGAAGACGCCGATGGCGTGTTCTCCGGGCTGAACGTTGAGAACCGGTTCTACGACTTCGATTCGTGGCGGTACCAGGGCAAGGAGGTGGAGTCGGCCAGCGGCGAGCGGGTCCCACTCGCCGAGATCGACTTCCGTAACCGACAGCGCAGGAAGGTGCGCGAAGCGGCACGCGGCGAGTCGCACGGGTCGGGCGGCGCAGCGGCCAACCCGGAGCCGGACACCGATCAGACGCTGACGCATCCCCGCTGCGTCTTCCAGCTGCTTAAGCGACACTTCGGCCGGTACACGCCGGAACTGGTGGAAGCGGCTTGCGGGGTGCCGCAGCCGCAGTTCGCCGAGGTCTGCCGGCTGGTCACCGAGAACTCCGGCCCGGACCGGACCATGGCGTGGGTGTACAGCCTCGGGTGGACTCAGCACACCGTCGGCGCGCAGAACATCCGGGCGGCGGGAATTCTTCAGGCCTTGCTGGGGAACGCCGGTCGTCCCGGCGGCGGCGTTCTGGCCCTGCGCGGACATGCCAACATCCAGGGATCCACCGACATCCCGACGCTGTTCGACCTGCTGCCCGGTTACTTGCCTATGCCGCTCGCCTACGGCAACGAGGACCTGGCTACGTACCTGCGCGCCGAGTCCGTGCAGAAGGGCTTCTGGGCGAACATGCCCGATTACCTGGTGAGCCTGCTGAAGGCGTGGTGGGGCGACGCCGCGACGGCAGACAACGACTTCTGCTACGACTACCTGCCGCGGCTGACCGGCAGTCACAGCACGTACCAGACCGTGCTGGCACAGCTAGCCGGTGAGTGCAAGGGATACTTCCTGTTCGGCCAGAACCCAGCAGTGGGGTCGGCCAACGCCCGCATGCAACGAATGGGGATGGCAAACCTGGACTGGCTCGTGGTGCGTGACCTAGTCATGATCGAGAGCGCGACCTGGTGGAAGAACGGGCCGGAAATCGAGTCCGGCGAGATGCGCACCGAGGACATCAGCACTGAGGTGTTCTTCCTACCGGCCGCGGCGCACACCGAGAAGGCTGGCAGCTTCACCAACACCCAGCGGCTGCTGCAGTGGCGTCAGCAGGCGGTCGAGCCCGCTGGTGATGCGCGCAGCGACCTGTGGTTCACCTACCACCTGGGACGGCGGATCCGCGAGAAGCTGGCCGGCTCCAATGCTGAGATGGACCGGCCCGTCCTGGATCTCACCTGGGACTACCCGGTGCGGGGTGGGCATCACGATCCCGACGCGGAAGCAGTCCTCGCCGAGATCAACGGGCGGGGAGCCGACGGCCGGCCGCTATCGTCGTATACGGAGCTGGCGTCGGATGGTTCCGCCGCCTGCGGCTGCTGGATCTATTGCGGTGTCTACGCAGACGGAGTCAACCAGGCGGCCCGCCGCAAGCCAGCAAGCGAGCAGAGCTGGATCGCGCCCGAGTGGGGCTGGGCCTGGCCGGCCAACCGCCGCATCCTGTATAACCGCGCCTCGGCCGACCCCGATGGCCGGCCGTGGAGCGATCGCAAGAGCCTGATCTGGTGGGACGCCGGGAGCGGCCACTGGACTGGGCATGACGTCCCTGACTTCATCGCCGACCGGCCGCCGTCTTACCAGCCCGCACCAGGCGCGGCCGGCGTGGATGGGATCTCGGGTGCGGAGCCGTTCATCATGCAGGCCGACGGCAGGGCATGGCTATTCGCGCCGGCCGGCCTAGTCGACGGTCCGATGCCGACTCATTACGAGCCGGAAGAGTCGCCGGTCAGCAATCCGCTGTACGGACAACAGCACAACCCGGTCCGGCAGATACTCCGCCATCCGGACAACCGCTACCAGCCCAGCGGTGACGAGCATGGTTCACAGGTGTTCCCCTACGTGACAACCACCTACCGGCTCACCGAACACCACACGGCCGGCGGCATGTCCCGGTTCTTGCCGTACCTCGCTGAGCTGCAGCCAGCCTTTTTCTGCGAGGTATCACCGCAACTCGCGGCCGAGCGCGGACTGGTACACCTCGGCTGGGCGACGATTATCACCGCGCGCAATGCCATCGAAGCGCGAGTACTAGTGACCGAACGGATTCGGCCGCTGCAGGTGCAGGGCCGGACTCTGCACCAGATCGGCCTGCCCTACCACTGGGGTCCCAACGGCCTTACTGCCGGGGATGCCGCCAACGAGCTCGCGCACCTGGCGCTCGACCCCAACGTTCACATCCAGGAAGTCAAGGCGTTGGCCTGCGACATCCGGCCCGGCCGCCGGCCGCGGGGGCCCGAGCTTCGCGGTCTTGTGCGCGCCTACCAGCGCAGAGCGGGCATCACCGATCAGACAGGTACCGAGGTGTGAGATGACCAGTGCAGCCAGCCGGCTCAGGGACCCCTTCGCGCCACCGCCCGACCCCGCGGCGCGAGCTGGGTACGCTGACCATCCGCCGCGGGTCGGCTTCTTCACCGACACATCAGTATGCATCGGCTGCAAGGCGTGCGAGGTGGCATGCAAGGAGTGGAACGTCGTCCCTGAAGACGGAATCTCGCTAAGCGGCATGTCCTACGACAACACAGTCGGCCTGTCAGCTTCGACCTGGCGGCACGTCGCCTTCATCGAACGCCCCGACGGCCCCCCTGCGCACACTGGTCCTTCCGCAGACACTGGTCCATCCGCAGACACGGGGGCAGACGGGCACGACCTGAGCTGGCTGATGGCTAGCGACGTGTGCAAGCACTGCACCGACGCCGCCTGCCTGGATGTGTGTCCCACGGGCGCACTCATGCGGACCGAGTTCGGCACAGTGGTGGTGCAGGACGACATTTGCAACGGTTGCGGGTATTGCGTGTCTGCGTGCCCGTTCGGCGTGATCGACCGGCGACAGTCTGACGGCGGGGCGCACAAGTGCACGCTGTGCTACGACCGGATCGGCGACGGCCTCAAGCCAGCCTGCGCAAAGGCCTGTCCGACCGAGTCAATCCAGTTCGGCCCGCTGGATGAGCTGCGCGAGATCGCTCAGCGGCGGGTTGCTGAACTGCACGAGATCGGCCAGCCGCAGGCGCGGCTTTACGGCGAGGATCCTGCCGACGGAGTGGGCGGATTCGGAGCGTTCTTCCTGCTGCTGGACGAGCCCGAGGTGTACGGGCTGCCGCCCGATCCGCAGGCCACGACGCGCGACCTGGGCCGGATGTGGCGGCATGCCGCCATCGCCGCAGCCAGCCTAGCGGTCACGCTGGCGGCCAGTGCTGTTTGGGATACTGCCGTACGAGCCGGTATCGGCCAGCACGGTAGTGGCCCGCAGGGGGCCGGAGGGCGCTTGTGACAGCAGGTGCCGGCAGGCGCGGCCGCGGCGGGCAGGAGGCGCAGCAGGTCCCCGACGCTGAGTTCAGCTCGTACTACGGGCGTCCGGTCGTGCGGGAGACGGTGTGGGGCCCTGACATTCCCAGCTACCTGTTCCTCGGTGGACTGGCGGGCGCCTCGTCTGGCCTGGCGGCCGGCGCGCACCTCATCGGCAACCGCAAGCTGGCGCTCGCCGCGAAGTCCGTCGCGGCCGGCTCAATCAGCCTGTCGATGGCCGCGCTCGTTCACGATCTCGGTCGGCCTGCCCGGTTCATTAACATGCTGCGCGTTGTCAAGGTGACCTCGCCGATGAGCGTCGGCACCTGGATTCTGTCCGCCTATACGCCGCTGGCGCTCACAGCGGCCGGCTGCTACCTCACCAGGAAGTTGCCGCTGATCGATGCGGCCGCCACGATCGGGGCGGCTGCGCTCGGTCCGGCCGTCGCCTCGTACACCGGGGTCCTGCTCGGCGACACCGCCACGCCTGCATGGCACGACGCCCACCGCGAGCTGCCGTACTTGTTCGTCGGATCGGCGGCGTCCGCGGCAGGCGGATTCGGCATGCTGGCCGTCCGCCCGGACCAGGCCAGACAGGCGGCCCGGCTCGCGGTAGTGGGCGCTACAGCGGAGCTGACCGCGCGGCACCTGCTCGAGCGCCGTCTAGGGCCGGGCGCGGAGCCTTATCGGGCTGGCCGGCCCGGAACCCTGATGATGGCTGCCGAGGCCCTGACCGTCGGCGGCCTTGCCGGCGCGATTCTCGCCCGCCGCCACCGTGTCGTCGCCGCGTGCTCGGGCGCTGCGCTGCTGCTGGGGTCAGCGCTGACGCGGTTCGGCATCTTCGAAGCCGGCCGGGCGTCTGCCAGGGACCCGAAGTACACGGTCGGCCCGCAGCGAGGCCGGCTGCGCGGCCACCCAGACCGCGAGCCTCCGGCTGCCGAAGTACAATAGAACGTGTGGCCGCCTGAAATGGGCGGCCTGCACTACGGACGGCTTCTTACTGGTCGCCCCGCACCGACCCGCGGCGGACATACGGTCCGCCGGCCCGGACCTGGAGGGGAAATCGTGGCCGTTCTCCACGTGTCAGCACAAGATGCCCCCGATCAAGCAGAGCCACTGACCGTGGACGCCGCATATGCCAGATCGCACCGCGCCGCGCTCGCCGACTCTGAGATCGGACCGGTCGGGCTCGAAGTCGAAACTCACCTGGTGGATCTGCATCGAGCGGCCGAAGCCGTGCCGTGGGACCGGGTGGAGCCGCTGCTGAAGGCTGTCGGCGCAGCGGCGAGCGCGAGTACGGTCACCGTGGAGCCCGGCGGCCAGCTGGAACTATCCGGCTCGCCAGAACCCGACATCCTGGGCGCTGTCACGCACATGCGTCATGACGGAGTGAGCGCGCGGCTGGCCCTTGCCGAACTAGGTCTCGGGCTGGCGCACGCGGGCGCCGATCCGCTCCGGCCACCTCGCCGGGTCAACCCACGTCCGCGCTACCGCGCCATGGAGCAGCATTTCGCCGCCACTGGCAGAGCCGGGCCAGGCATGGTCATGATGAACTCGACCGCAGCTATGCAGGTGAACCTCGAGGCCGGCCCGCAGCCCGGATGGGCTGAGCGTGTGGCGCGCGCGCACCGGCTAGGTCCGACGATGATTGCCATCTCGGCGTGCTCGCCGTGGCTGGGCGGTCGCGACACCGGCTGGAAGTCTGCCCGCCAGCGGGCATGGGCCGGGCTTGACGCGCGGGCCTGCGGCCCCGTGCCCGGTTTGCTGGCGCCCGACGCGGCGAGCCCAGCTGACCCAGCGGCTGCCTGGGCGCGGTACGCGCTGCGTGCGCCCGTGGTCTTCGTCCGGAAGTGGGCCGGCGAACTCGCGGCCGTACGCACGTCGGTCGCATTCGAGCAGTGGGCGAGCGGAGCGGTCCGGCTTGGCGGAAGGCTGCCGACACCGGCCGACCTCGATGCGCACCTGACCACGCTGTTCCCGCCGGTCCGCCTACGCGGATACCTGGAGCTGCGATACCTCGACATGACTCCGCCGCGATGGTGGCCGGCGATCGCCACCGTAGTAACCACGCTGATGGACGATCCGGTTGCCGCTGACCAGGCGTGCGAGGCGACGGAACGAGCGGCCGGCCGCTGGCGGACGGCCGCGCGTGCCGGGCTCGCTGACGTGGTACTAGCCGACGCCGCGCGTCGCTGCGTAAGCATCGCCGCTGAGCGGACGCCCGCTCAGCTGGGATCCGCCGTTGCTGATCTCGCCGAGCTAATCGACTCTGGCCGCAGTCCGGGTGATCTGCTCGCCGAGCGCATCGGCGAGATCGGACCACACGCCGCATTCGAGGAGCTAGCTCATGCATGAGCAGGTTGTCCGCGACCTGGAGACCGCCCGTGCCCGCACGCTCGAGCTCACGAACCTGGACGAGCCAACGCTGCTGGCCCAGCACGACCCGCTGATGAGCCCCCTCGTCTGGGACTTGGCGCATATCGGCCAGCAGGAGGAACTGTGGCTGCTGCGCGGCGGAGATCCGACCAGGCCGGGGATGCTCTCGCCGGAGGTGGACTCGCTGTACGACGCGTTCAAGCACAAGCGCGCCGACCGCCCGGCACTGCCCCTGCTGCCGCCGGCCGAGGCCCGCGCGTTCGACTATGAAGTGCGCGGCCGGGTGCTTGACCTGCTGTCGCGCACCCCGGAAGAGGACCTGTTCACGGCCGGCATGGTCGTCCAGCACGAAGAGCAGCACGACGAGACTATGTTCGCGGCGCTGCAGCTCCGACAGGGACCGCCGGTGCTGCTGCCGCGCCGGACGCTGCCGCCTGGCCGGCCCGTAGCCGGCGAGCGCGTCTTCGTCCCTGGCGGCGTGTTCGAGCTCGGCGTGGACGCTGCCAGCGAGCCGTTCTCGCTCGACAACGAACGTCCCGCTCACCTGGTTGACGTCGCGCCGTTCTGGATCGGCAAGGTGCCGGTGAGCAACCGCGAGTGGTCGGAGTTCGTCAACGATGGCGGCTATTACCGGCAGGACTTGTGGTCGCAGCGCGGGTGGGCGCACCGGAGCGACGCCGAGCTTGAGCGGCCTAAGTTCTGGACGAAGGAGGGCACCCGCTGGCGGTTCGGGACCGAAGAGGACACGCCGCCCGATCAGCCAGTTCAGCACGTCTGCTATTACGAGGCCGAGGCATTCGCAGCCTGGTCTGGCGCCCGCCTCCCAACCGAGATCGAATGGGAAAAGGCCTGTGCCTGGGATCCCGAACGCCGCACGCGGCGCGCCTGGCCGTGGGGATCATCAGCGCCTGCGCCAGAGCTGGCAAACCTAGGTGGCCTGGGACTGCAGCCGGCCCCGCTCGGGGCCTACCCGGCCGGCGCTTCGGCTTACGGCGCTGAGCAGATGATCGGGGACGTGTGGGAATGGACGTCGTCAGACTTCGCCCCGTGGCCGGGGTTTACCCCGATGATCTACCGCGCCTACAGCGAGCCGTTCTTCGGCGGGGATTACAAGGTCCTGCGCGGCGGATCATGGGCGGTGGCCCCGTCCACGATCAGGCCATCGTTCCGTAACTGGGATTATCCGATCAGGCGACAGATCTTTACCGGCGTGCGGCTGGCCTGGGACTCCTGAGTGTGCCGGCACCTTGCGTATCTCGGCGACGAGGGCACCATGCCGCGATCGCTGAGTGGACTTCTACTCGAGCCCGCCCACAGCCTGCTCGTCCAGTCCTACGCACCGAGGCGCCAGCAACACGGCCGCATGAACGCCGACGGATGGGGTGTCGGGTTCTACTGCCCGTCACAGCAGGAACCCGCGCGGTGGCGGTCGAACCGGCCGATGTGGAGCGACGCGTCGCTGGCTTCGATGGCCCCGGTCATCACCTCGACCTGCGTGCTGGCGGCAGTGCGGTCGGCCACGGCCGGCATGCCGCTGGATGAAACGGCCACCGCGCCCTTCCAGTCGGGCCGGTGGCTGCTCTCTCACAACGGCGTGGTGGACCGAGCGATGCTGGGCGCGCACCCGGCGGCCGAGTCGGCATGCGACTCGGCTCAGCTTGCCGCGCACTTGTTCGACTTCGGCCCGGAGCGGATCGGTGAGTTCGTTGCCGACCTGGGCAAGCGCGACCCGAGCGCGCGACTGAATCTGCTGCTCACTGACGGCCAGCGGATCCTGGCGACGCGCTGGAACAACTCGCTCAGCGTTCTGCGCACTGACGATGGCGTCGTCGTCGCAAGCGAGCCCTACGACGAGGACCCGCGCTGGACTGAGGTTCCCGACCATCACCTCGTTGTCGTCGCCGACGGCAACGTCGCCATGACGGATCTGGAGGTGGCAGATGTCAGATGACGACCGCGGCCAGGCTCATCCCGACTGGTATCTCGAGGCGTTGCGGGCCGATGTCCGGTCCGGCCTCACCGCGCCCCGCAAGAGCCTGCCGCCGAAGTATTTCTACGACGAGCGGGGCAGTGAGCTCTTCGACCAGATCACCCGCCTGCCGGAGTACTACCTGACCCGCGCTGAGGCCTCGATTCTGGCCGAGCGCTCCGCCGAGATTGCCGAGTTGTCGCAGTGCCAGTCTCTGGTAGAACTTGGCAGCGGCACTTCGGCCAAGACCAGGCTGCTGCTCCGTGCGCTGCTCGATGGTGGCACGCTCCGCGAGTTCATGCCATTCGACGTCGATCCGACCGTCCTGGCTGACGCCAGCGCGGCGCTCGCCGCCGAGTACCCCGCACTCAAGATCAGGCCGTTCGTCGGTGACTTTGAGCAGGACCTCGCCGCGATCCCAGGCGGTGGGCGCCGCACGATCGCATTCCTAGGCTCGACGATCGGCAACCTCGATCCCCCGGCGCGAGCGAGCTTCCTCAAGCAGGTTGGTGCCGCGCTGGGACCAGGCGACACATTCCTGCTCGGGACGGACCTGGTCAAGGACGTCACCCGGCTGCTGCGTGCCTACGATGACGCAGCCGGGGTCACGGCGGAGTTCAACCGCAATGTCCTTCGCGTCGTGAACCGAGATCTGGGCGGCGACTTCGCTGTCGAGGAGTTCCAGCACATCGCCATCTGGGACGGCGTCAACGACTGGATCGAGATGCGGCTCCGCTCAGAGCGCGAGCAGCGCGTCACAATCCGCGATCTCGGCCTGACGGTCTTCTTCGCCGCCGGCGAGGACCTTCGTACCGAGATCTCAGCTAAGTTCCGCCCCGACAAGCTCGAAGAAGAGCTCACCGCGGCCGGACTGCAGACCATCCGCTTCTGGACCGACCCGAGCAACGACTTCGGCTTGACGCTGGCGGCACCGATCCCCTAGCGGCAGGCCGCGCAGACCCCCAGCACGTCCAGCTGGTGACTGTGTGCCTGGAACCCCTCAGCACCGGCGAGGTGGCTGATCGCCCTGGCCACGTCTTTCTCCAGGCCTGCAGGCAGCGTTACGTCGATGACCTTGCCGCAGTTGCTGCAGAGCAGGTGGTGGTGATGCTCGGTCAGGTCTTCGGCCAGTTCAAAGCGGGTGAACTCATCGCTCGCCGTGACCCGGCGGACTAGGCCTGCGGTCTGCAGGTCGACCAGGTGCCGGTAGGCGGAGCTGCGTGGCAGCCCGGGCAGCTTCTCGGCGATGTCTCCGATGCTGACCGGATGACCAGCACTGGCCAGCAGTTCGACCAAGGCCCGCCGCCCGGAGGTGTAGCGCTGGTCGACCAGGCGGAGCCTGTGCTCAGCCATGGCGTGCACGTCCGCGCCCGTGTCCGTCGTGGGTGGCATCATCGGCCCTCCTTACCGTGCTGGACGGCATCAGCCACGATGTGGGCGACGTGCTGGTCGGCGAGCGAGTACGCCGCCTCCCGCCCATGGCGCTCCACACCGACCAGGCGCGCGCCGCGCAGCACCCGCAGGTGCTGAGAGACCAGCGGCTGACTCATCCCGAGCTGCTCGACCAGCTCGTGCACGAATCGCGGCCGCTCTGCGAGCTCAGCGACGATGGCCAGGCGCGCTGGAGCCGACAGTACCTTCAACAACTCCCCCGCAGCCTCATAGGCCTTAGTCCCGGCCGGCACGGCTACATATAAACACATGCCGATCTGTTTATACAAACGCCCTTGACAGCCGCGGCAAACCGACTTGCATTAAGACTCAGTCTCAGACTATGTTTTGCTTCATGCCAACGAAGGACCAGGGTTCACCGTCGAAGATCCTGCCCGGCCGGTACCGCCTCATCGTAGCGGCGGCCGCTGCCGCATTCGCGCTAGCAGCGGCCGGGTGCGCGGCCGGCAACGCCGCTTCGAACGGCTCTTCAACCGGCGTTGTCAATGCCATCGGCACCGAGAACGAGTACGCAAACGTGCTGAGCCAGATCGGCGGCAAGTACGTGCACGTGTCCTCGATCCTGAACAACCCCAACACCGACCCGCATACGTTCGAAGCGAGCCCGGCCGTCGCCAGCGAGGTCTCAGCGGCGACGCTGATCGTGCAGAACGGAGTCGGCTACGACAGCTGGATTAACAAGATGGAGGCGGCCTCGCCAAGCTCCAAGCGCAAGGTGATCATCGTGCAGAAGCTGCTAGGCCTGCCGGACAACACGCCGAACCCGCACCTGTGGTACAGCCCGAAGACGATGCCCGCAGCGGCGAGCGCGATGGCCAACGACCTGTCGGCCCTCGAGCCCGCCCATAAGGCGTACTTCCATGCCAATCTGGTCAAGTTCGATGCGTCACTCACCCCGTGGCTGGACGCAATCGCCCAGTTCAAGGCCAAGTACGCAGGCGTGACAGCCGCGACGACCGAGCCCGTGGCTGACTATCTGCTGCAAGCCATGGGAATCAAGAACCTCACCCCGTTCGTGTTCCAGGCGGACATCATGAACGGCGTCGATCCGTCGCCGCAGGACATCTCGCTGGAGAACGGGTTCTTCACCGGGCACAAGGTCAAGGTCTTCTGCTATAACCAGCAGGTCGTGGATTCCCTGACGAGCTCCATCAGGGAAACCGCCCTCAAGGCCGGCGTGCCAGTCGTCGGCGTGTACGAGACGATGCCGACGCCTGGCTACACCTACCAGACCTGGATGCTCGCCGAGGTGCACGCTATCGAGAAGGCCATCACGGCCAAGATCTCTACGCAGAAGCTCTGATGTCCGGTTACGACGTGATCAGCTCCCCTTCAGCTGACGTGCTGACGATCGCCGGGGTGAGCGTCTCGCTGCCGGGACGGCACATCCTCGATGACGTCAGCTTTGCCGTGGGCGCAGGCGAGTTCACTGGCCTCATCGGGCCAAACGGGGCAGGGAAGACCACACTCATCCGCGTCATCCTGGGCCTGCAGCGAACTGAAGCCGGGACAGTCTCGGTGGCCGGCCAGCCGAATGGCAGGCGCAACCCCTCGGTCGGCTACGTGCCACAGAAGGTGCTGCTCGATCCCGACATGCCGCTGCGAGCCAGGGACCTGGTCGCGCTAGGTGTCGACGGACACCGATTCGGGATCCCGGTCGTCTCCCGCGCCCGCCGAGACGCCGTTGCCGAGATGCTACACGCGGTCGACGCTGACCGGTTCGCTGACGCCCGCGTCGGGCTTCTCTCCGGCGGCGAGCAGCAGCGAGTCCTGATCGCGCAGGCGCTTATCAGCCGCCCGAGGCTGCTGCTACTTGACGAGCCCCTGGCCAACCTCGATCTGCGCAGCAGCCAGGAAATCATCGGTCTGCTCGCACGTATCGCCCGCGAGCAGCAAGTGGCCGTGCTGCTGTCCGCCCATGAGATGAACCCGCTGCTGCCCGTGCTGGACCGCGTCGTCTACATGGCCGCCGGGCGAGCAGCCAGCGGATCAACCACCGAGGTCATCCGCGGCGATGTCCTCAGTGCCCTGTATGGCTATCACGTCGACGTGCTGCATGTGCACGGCCGGGTCCTGGTGGTCGCCGGACCCGGCGACCACGACGACGCGGACCAGCCCGCGCTCGCTGCCGTTCCCGCACAAGAAGCGAGCTAACCGGCCATGCACGAGATCTACGTGAGGGTGTTCGAGCCTGGGTTCTTCGCCAGTTCACCGGTTCACGTGGCCGTGGTGATCGGCGGCGTGGTCGCGGTCGTCTCGGCTGTCACCGGCGTCTTCACCGTCATGCGCGGCCAGTCCTTCGGGGGCCACGCGCTCGGCGACGTCTCGGCGGCAGGCGGCTCCGGAGCCCTGCTGATCGGGCTTAGCCCCATCGCCGGCTTCGTCGGCCTCGGCATCGTCGGTGCGGGGGTCATGGACCTGATCGGCGTCCAGCGGCTGCGCGGCCGGGACCTCGCAACCGGCATAGTGCTCGGCGCGGCGATCGGCTTGTCGGCCCTGTTCCTCTACGTGGACACCAGCTCGAGCGCAACGACCGGCGCCGCCCAGCAGATCCTGTTCGGGTCGATCTTTACCGCCACTACCGGCACGATCGCTGTCGTCATCATTCTCGGTGCACTAGCGCTCGGCACTGTCGCGATCATCTGCCGCCCGCTGCTGCTCGCCACCATCAGCCCTGACATCGCCGCCGCGCGGGGCATCCGGGTCCGGCTCGTCGGAATCGCGTACATGCTTGTGCTGGCCGTCTCGGTCGGACTGTCCTCGGTGGCCACCGGCGCCATCTTGTCTACTGCGCTGCTGATCGGCCCGGCGGCGGCGGCACTGCGCCTGACCCGGCGAATGGGCTCGGCGCTGCTGGTCGCATGCGTCATCGGCGTGGCTGCCACCTGGCTCGGGATCCTGCTCACCTACGACAGCTACTACTGGGGTCAGTCTCGGCGGGGACTGCCGGTGAGTTTCTTCATCGTCGCTGTCGTCTTTGCCGCCTACCTGCTGTCCGGGCTGTACAACCGCCGGGTAGCGGCCCGGCGGGGGACTGTCACCGCGAGAGCGCTCAGTGCCAGCCAAGACCAGATCGCTGCCTGAGGCCGACGAAGGGAGGCAACCACGTGTTCGCGAGTTTCATGATCAATACCTGGCTAGTAGCGACGATCGTCGCGCCGGTCGCAGGGGTCGTGGGCTTCTTCGTGGTGCTGCGCGGCTCGGCCTTCCCGGCGCACGCCATCCCCAAGGGGGCATTCGCCGGAGCGGCGGGCGCCGCCCTGCTTGGGGTCAGCACGCTACTCGGTCTCGCGGCCTTCTCGCTGCTTGGGGCGCTCGGCATTGGTGCGCTCGGCCGCAAGGGGCGGCACGACGTCGTGACCGCCCTCGCGCTGGTCATGATGCTCGCCCTCGGCGCGGCGTTCCTGTCCAGGACGACCGAGTACGAGCCGGAGATCTACTCGCTGCTGTTCGGCGAGGTGCTCGGCGTCAGCACGACCGAACTGCTGCCCGTCATCTGCCTCGGTGTCGCCTGCATCGCCGGGGTCGTCGTCCTGTACCGGCCCCTGATGCTGTCGTCAGTCGTTCCGGAGATCGCAGCGGCCAAGGGCATCCGCAGCCATCGCATCGAGATCTGCTTCCTGCTCATCGTTGCCCTCGCCACTGCCATGACCGTGCCCGTGGTCGGCGCGCTGTTGATCTTCAGCCTGATGATCGGCCCCCCTGCCGCAGCCCGATCGCTCACCAGCAAGCCCGGCCTCGCGATGGTTCTGTCCATCGTCATTGCCCTGGTCACGGTCTGGATAGCGATAGCGGCGTCCTATCTATACAACTGGCCAATCGGATTCTTCGTGGGCGGCCTTGGCGCGGTTGCCTACGGCGGTGGGCGTGCCTGGGCCGCCTGGCGCCGCACGGGTGACCCGAGGCGTCGTAGCGTTGCTACTGCAAGCTCGCTATCCGCGGCGGGAGGAGGCAGTCGATGACTCGCGACGACGTGCGCGTGCGCCGGGTCTACGATGCGCCTGAGCCAGCCGATGGCACCAGGGTTCTGGTCGACCGGCTCTGGCCGCGGGGGCTCGCCAGGGCCAGGGCGGACATCGACGAGTGGTGCAAAGACATCGCACCTTCGACAGAGCTACGCAAGTGGTACGGCCATGACCCCGCTCGGTACGAGGAATTTCGCCGCCGTTACCAGGTGGAACTCAAGGAGCCCCAGCCGGCGGAAGCACTGGGTCATCTCCGCACACTGGCGAAGGGCAAGCCGTTGACACTGCTCACCGCCACAAGGGAGCCGCAGATCAGCGAAGCAGCCGTTCTCGCCGAGATGGTCCGGGGCTCGTCAGGGCGCTCCGCACCAGGCCCGTAGTGAGGAACGGGGACAGACCCGCCGTAACTTACTCATCGCGTGCCAGACCAAGCCGATAACCGCCGCCTAGCACCGTCTGGACAATCTGAGGATTGCCCGGGTCCTCCTCGATCTTGCGGCGCAGGTTCTTCACGTGCGAGTCAATGGTGCGCTCGTAACCCTCGAACTCATACCCGCGAACTCGGTTGATCAGCTCGAACCGGGAATACACCCGGCCTGGCACGCTGGCCAGCGCGACCAGCACTCCCCACTCGGTCGGAGTCAGATCAGCTGCCGAGCCGCGGACCGTGACCTGCCGCCGCGGCTCGTCGATGATCATGGCGCCGCCGCCGTAACTCACCGCTCCGCGATCGGCGGTCGCCGGCCCGCCGCGCCGCAAGATTGCCTGCACCCGCAACACCAGTTCGCGCGGACTGAACGGCTTCGTCACGTAGTCATCGGCGCCGAGCTCAAGGCCCCGGATCCGGTCCTCTTCGCTGCTCTTCGCCGTGAGGATCAGCACCGGGACAGCCGCTCCGCCCCGGACTTCGCGCGCCACGGTCTCGCCCGGCACATCGGGCAGCCCGAGGTCGAGGACGACAAGGTCGGGCGACGCGGAATCCGCCAGCGTGATCGCCTCTGCGCCGGAGCCGGTCGACAGCACGGTGAACCCGGCGCGCTCCAGATAGGAGCGCACTAGCTCCCGAAGCTTGCGCTCATCCTCGACCAGCAGAACCGTCGCCGCCATCCCCCGTCCCTCCCCCATCGGCCTGCCACGCGGAACTGCGCGGCCGAGTCACGGCTGGATCGGGCCGGAATGCTCAGGAACGGATGTCTATGTACCAATGTCCGGGGATCTGGCCGGTCTGGATGGCAGCTCTGTGCTGCAGCCCAAGAACCAGGGTAACGACGCCTTCGAAGTCGCCGCTGACCACATATCCCCTGAGCTCGGGGTAGTCGAGGGCCCGGGCGCGCCGGGTGATCGTTGCAGCGCCGCCGTCGGTATGCGCGTTCGCCGGGTGCAGGGTGATCAGCAGGTAACGGCGGCCCGGCACGGTGACTGCCCTACCGGATGGATCCGCGGTGACGTGCGCGACATACCGAATCTCATAGCCGGGCATTGGCCCGCTGATGTCGAGCGCGAGCCGGTCATAACCGCATTCGGGATGCGCCGCGGTCCGGACGGCGGTGATGACGGGCATCGACGGCACGGGCACCTGCCGGGCGGCGCGGATCGGCGAAGCACGCCACGGGCTGGTGTCGCAATCGGCGCCGATGACCGCCGATAGGGAGCGGGACGGAACCGCGGACGGAGACGGCACCGATGTGCGCCCCGCAGCGGGCGGCGCCGGGTTCTGTCCCGGGATCGCACTGGCACATGACGAGGCGCCCCCGAGCACGACGGCGACGATCGCGGCCCGGCGGATGGCGACTACGCGGACGCTGCGCGCGACATGCATCGTGCCTCCCTGGAGCCCGAGAGCGGCATGATCGAAGTCCCCTCGTGTGGAGGCACAGTGCGTTTGGTGTGAAGAACGTGTGGAGACGGCCTCCACCTGCACCACACACGCCGGGTACCCGGACTCCACCGCAGGGGGATGTCATAGCAGTACGGCGCAGACCGGCGCCGTGCCAGTTCGCAATCACGAGGAGGAGCGTCGCGATGACGACAAGAGTCGCCGATGTGATGACCACCGAAGTAGCCGTCGTTCCTGAAGCGGCCAGATACAAGGAGATCGTCGCCATCTTGCGGCGTCACGGTGCCAGTTCTGTGCCAGTGCTCGATCGGGGCGGCCGGGTCGTCGGCGTCGTGTCCGAGGCGGACCTGCTAGACCGGCACACAACCCGTGAGCTGCCCAGCGGAACGATCAGGCTGGCGTGGAAGCTGAGGCAATGGTCCAGGGCTGCCGCGGCGACAGCGGCTGATCTGATGACAGCACCCGCGGTCACGATCAGCCCGGACGATTCTATTGCCGAAGCCGCGAGGCTCATGGAGAGCCGCCGCCTGAGGCGGCTGCCGGTTACCGACGCGCAGGGCCGGCTCGCCGGTGTCATCAGTCGCGCAGACGTGCTCGGCGCTGGCGAAAGGCCGGACGAGCATATCCGTCACGATGTGATGACGAAGGTCGTCGCCGGGCGCTTCGGGCTCAACCCGCGCACATTCGACGTAACCGTGAACTCAGGGCTGGTGACAATCGCCGGCTGTGTGGATGACCAGCCGACCGCGATTCGCCTGATCGGCGCGGTATGGCAGATAGAAGGGGTCTGCGGGGTACGCGACCGGCTCCTGTACCTCACGCAAGAGCAGCTCGAAGCATGTCCGGCATAAGGTGGAAACGTGACGGCTTATGCGGGTGTTGAGTTCTGGGATCAGTTCCACCAGCAACGGCACGAGTCTGGGCGCGACCTGGACTGGGGTGGCCTGTGGACCGGGCCGTTCCTGACCCCGCTGCGAGAGGCCGGTGTTCGGACCATCCTCGAGCTCGGCTGCGGAACGGGTAACGACGCGGCGCGGCTGGCCAGTGCGGGCTACCTGGTCACCGCGATCGACCTGTCCGGCGAGGCCATCGGGCAGGCCGAGGCCAGGTTCGGCCAGATGGCCACGTTCAAGGTGGCCGATATGACGCAGCGGCTTCCCTTCCCCGATGGCGGGTTCGACGCAGTCATGTCCAACGTCGCTATGCACATGTTTCCCGACAACGTGACCCGTGCAGTGTTTGCAGAGGTGGGACGAATTGTCCGCACTGGCGGGCTGTTCGTATTCCACGTCAACGCGCTGGCGGACAGGCCGCTGCGCGCCCGCTGGCAGCCCGCGCGCGAGCTTGAACCGGATTACGTAGCCGAGGAGTCTGGCCAGACGATGCACTTCTTCTCCGAGAGCTACCTTCGCGAGCTCCTCGGGGGCTGGCAGGAACTGGAGCTGGCCTCCGTCCCAATCCCGGATTCTGAGACGGGCGAACCGTACAAGCATGTCTGGCGCGGCATAGCCCGCCGCTGAACCATTGCGGGCAGGCAGCGAGCGGCTGAACAGGCTAGCGACGGGCCGCCACCCGGCCCGCGCCTTCGCGGGACTGCCAGGATAGTGACGTGGATGTGCTGAGCAGCCGGATCCTGCTGCGGCCCGCGGACCTGAACCGGACCCTTCGCTTCTATCGCGATGTCCTGGGACTGGCCATTTACCGGGAGTTCGGCACGCCGGCTAGCCCTGGAGTCGTGTTCTTTCTCGGCGCCGGAATGCTGGAGGTCTCCGGTCGCGCCGACAGCTTGCCTGGACGCTCAGTGATGATCTGGCTCCAGGTGAGGGACGTTCAGGCAGAGCACGAGCGGCTCACCGCCGCCGGTGTTCCGGTGCTCCGCCCGCCCGTGACGGAGGCGTGGGGACTGACCGAGATGTGGATCGAGGACCCGGACGGCGTCCGCATCGTCCTCGTCGAGGTTCCTGCGGACCATCCGCTCAGGCGCGACGCCCGCTCGCTAACGTCGTGGTGATGCCGTGCCGGCTGCCGACCTGAGATACCGGCTGCTCGATGGCGCGCGTGCCGCCGAGCACGCCGACGAGCTGCAGGCTCTGCACGCCGAGGTATACGCCGAGCAGCCGTACGATCGCGACGACGATGCCGCACGCTTCGCCGAGCGGTTCCGGGTGCAGCGACGTCAGCCGGCCTTTGTTCTGGCTGAGGCTCGCCATGGCGGCTATCTGGTCGGCTACGCGACCGGGATGCCGCTCAGGCCTTCCACATCCTGGTGGCGAGACCTGACTACGCCGCTACCGGATCAGATGACAGCCGAGTATGCCGGGCGCACCTTCGCGCTCACCGACCTGCTGGTGCGCGCGTCCTGGCGGCGCCAGGGCATCGGCCGGACGTTGCACGACCTGATCCTGCAGGATCGGCTCGAGGAGCGAGCGACGCTAACCGTGCTGCCCGCCGCTACCCCGGCGCAGCACGCCTTCCAGAACTGGGGCTGGCGCAAGGTCGCCAGGACGCGCGATCCCCTCCCCGCCATATCGGTATCTGACGTCCTGGTCACGGCGCTCCCGGCGAATCACGAGCGCTGACCTCAACTCCTGCGTCCGCGGCGAGCGGGGCCGGGAGTATCCATACGGCCTCCATCACCGGCGCGCGGTAGCTACACGCCGGTCAAGTTAGGTAAAGGTCAGCTGGCCGCCAGGAGTAAGGGCGACCGGTGCGACCGGCCCCTGTGACGAAAGGACCTTGCGATGACCGCCGCCGTACCCGCCGTTCCCTTCGGTTCCGCATCCGCCCGTGAGGGCACCGGAATCCTCCGGGCTGGCTGGCTCGCCGTGCACGCGCCAACGGCAACCCGGCGGGTGCCCAGGCGTCCCGTGCGGACGGTGCTCGGAGCTCCGCTGCCCGCGGCCGGGCGGGTCCTGGCCGTGATCGCCCGCCCTGGCCAGGAGTCAGCGGACCTCGGCGGCGTGCTACACGCGTTTCGCGGTGCGGGCGTCCGTCTGGATGTGCTGTGCCTGACCCGAGGTGAGGCATCGCCGCTCAACTCCACGTGCCAGCGGCTGGAGGCGATCCGGCCCTGGGAGCTGCGGGCGGCGGCAGCCATCCTCGGGGTCTCCTCGGTGATGGTCGCCGACTTCCCCGATAGTCAACTCAGCCGCTGCCCGCTGACGGCGCTGACCGAGCGGGTCAAGCGCGCCATCGACGAGCATGCGCCAGACCTGCTGCTGGTGATCGACCCGGCGACGGGCAGCCCTGGGGACGCGCAGGTGGCCAGAGCAGTCTGCGCGGCTGCCCAGGCCGCTGAGCTCCCGGTCGCGGCGCGCACTTTGGCACGCGACCCGGACAGCTGGCCGCTCGGCTCGGATGCTGAGGCCGGTGCCGTCCTACGGTCGGCCGCGGCCGCACACCTGAGCCAGTCGCAGGTGCTGGCCAGCGTGCATCAACAGCTGGACCTTGCCAGCGGCCGGGAACGCCTGCGCTGGCTGGTATGTCCGGCGGGCGGCAGGAAAGTACCGCGTCCCCGCACGCCGCGGCGCAGCACTCAAGGACAAGCTGCATAGCAGGTGACTCCGGGTGAACGAAAATGATCTGATCGCGCTCGTCCCGTGGCTCTTGTTTGGTTCTGGCGTGAGCCTCGTCTGCCTCCGGCTGCGCACGCGTCGTGAACCCCGCGGCGGCCCAGCCTCGCGTCGATGCCGGCGATCGCCGCGCTCCAGACCGTGATCACCTCCCGGCCGCTGCGAACCTGAGCGACCTGTGATAACCCAAGTACATGGCGGTCGAACAGCACATCCGGAATGGCCCGAGCGGTCAGGCACCTGCGCTGTCGGTCACCGGGCTGACGCCGGACCCCGTGACGGTCCAGAGTCTCGTCCAGGGCGGCTGTGCGCTCTTGTTGTTCGTGAACGAGGAGTGTCCGACCTCCGCGCTGGCTATGCGTGAGCTCGGGCCGCTGTGCCAGGGCTGGGAGAAGGCTGGCCTCAGCTGCACCGTGGTGTTCGAGGATCCGCTCGAGGTGGCCATCCGGGTGGCGCGCCGACAGGGCTGGACCGGCCGGATCGTCTCGCAGCCTCCGCCGTATCAGACGTCACGAGCCTACGGCCTTATCTCGGTGCCGACCGCGTTCCTGATTGACGACGGAGGCCAGATCAGCAGCGGCGTAGTCGGGTGGGATCATCCGGAGGTCACGCGGCTCATCGAGCAGGCTGCCGCGATTACCGGCACGACACTCGCCATCCCCGAAGCCAGAGAGCCCTTGCGCAAGCCCGGCTGCTCCTCCAAGGCCGCACTTGACCCGGCCATCGCCGCGGCGATGGAAGCAAGCACGAACCCCGACGCGATTGAGGAGATGTTCGAGCGTGGCTGGACCGACGGCCTGCCGGTCGTCCCGCCGACGGCCGACCGGGTCGAGAAGATGCTCGGCCGCTCTGCCGGATCGACGTCGCTAGGCGACGTTCCGCCTGCAATGGGGGAGGCGACGCTCGAGCGCCTGGCCGCATGCGCCGTACTGGCTGGCTGCCGTCCGGAGTACTTCCCCCTCGTCGTCGCGGTCGCCAAGGCGGCACTCGACCGCAGGTTCAACCTGCACGGCCAAGCAGTGACAACCCAGCCGGCCGGCCAGCTGATCGTGGTCAACGGCCCGGTGCGCCACGAACTCGGCATGAACAGCGGGATGGGCGCGCTCGGCCCGGGAAACCGGGCGAACCTCACCATAGGAAGGGCCCTCCGCCTCATGATCGAGCTCACCGGCGGCGGCATGCCGGGGACGCTTGACCGGTCCACTCTCGGCCACATGGGCAAGATCGGCTTTTGCATCGCCGAGGCCGAGGAGGTCAGCCCGTGGGAGCCGCTGCACGTCGAGCGCGGTTTCGCGGCGGAGCAGTCTGTCGTCACGCTGATCGGCAGTGACGCACCCTTGTCGATCTCCGACCACCGCAGCCGCACCCCTGAGGACCTTGCCTACATCCTGGCCTGGGCCGCAGCCAGTACGTGGAGCACGAACTGGTGGCCCCTCACCGAGCCGTCGGTGTTCGTCATCTGCCCCGAGCACGCCGAGATGTTCCGCGCGCACGGCTGGACCAAGCAGCGGCTTCGCGAGTACATGTTCGAGGCCGTGCACAAGCCGGCCCGGGACCTCAGGCGCGGCGAGACGACCCCGTTCGTGCACGGCAGCGCGCCGGACGCCGAGGTCCATAAGTGGGCCTCCCCCGACGCCATCGTCCTGCTCGTAGCCGGCGGCGAAGCTGGACGTTACTCTGCTGTCCTTGGCCCGTGTACTGGCATGGGATTCGAGATAGTTTCCGCGGAGGTGGAGCCACGGTGACCGGGTACGTGAGCCCGTTCGACGAGCGGGTGCGGCCGGAGCTGCCGCTTGCGCCGCGTGCGTCGCAGATCAGTGGCCTGCACATCACGCTGCTCGATATCAGGAAGAACCGTGGCGCCGAGTTTCTCGACCGGATCGAGACGCTCCTGCACGCCGAGGGCGCGAGCACGACCCGCGAAACTAAGGAGATCTTCTCCAAGCCGGCAGCCCTGGACCTGATCGACAACATCACCAGGGTTTCCGACGCCGTCGTCGAGGCCCTCGCCGATTGAGGATCGTGCACGTCGTGCAGTGTGTGCGACCTGGTTCACCTAGAGCGACGCGGCATCCCCGCGGTCGGCATCGCGACGTCTCCGTTCGCTGACGAGGCGGTCGAGCAGGCGCGGCTGCTGGCCATGCCGTCGAGCCGCATGCTCTATATCCCGCATCCGGTTCAGCTGCTGACCGACGCGGAGCTAGCCGGACGAGCCGACTCCGTCTTTCCCGCCGTTCTTCGTGCACTGACGGCTTAGAGGCCGTAGGCCTCCAGAAGGCTCAGCCAGAATTCGCTTGCGGTGGGAAACGCCGGAATAGCATGCCAGAGGCTCTCTAGCGGAACCTGGGCGGTGACGGCGATCGTCGCGGCGTGGAGGTGGTCGACTACCGCAGGACCGACCAGGGTGAAGCCGATGAGCGTGCGCCTGTCCTCGTCCACGACGGCCTTCGCGCGCCCGGTGTAGCCGTTGCCTTGGAGCTTTGCGCCGATGACGTCGCCGACGTCGTACTCGACAGCTCGTACATTGAAGCCGTCCGCGCGAGCCTTCTCCTCAGTGCGCCCGACGGCAAGGACCTGGGGGTCAGTGAAGATCGCCTGCGGGGCGCCGATGTCGTCAGCGATGTCGCGCATGGCCGGCGCGCTGTCGGGCTGCCCCTTGGCCCGAGCGACTATCACGTCACCGCATACTCTGGCCTGATATTTGCCCATGTGGGTGAGCTGGTTGCGGCCGTTGACGTCGCCGATGGCATACAGCCATCCGTCCGGCACGCCGGTGGCGCGCATAGTCGGGTCCACCTCGATCGATCCCTCTGCTTCAAGGTCGATCGTTTCCAGGCCGATGTTGTGTACCACCGGTTCCCGGCCGGTGCCGACGAGAAGCTCATCAGCTTGCAACTGCGAGCCGTCGTCGATGTGAATGGTGACAGGCCCGGCCGGGACTGGGCGCTCGACGTTCGTGACGAAGCGCCCAAAGCGCACGTCAATGCCGGCCTCCTGGAAGGACTTTGCCACGAGCTCGCCGGCGAATGGCTCAGTCTTGGGCAGCAGCCGCTCGCGGGCCACGAGCATGGTCGTCTCCTCGGCGCCCAGGGAATGCAGTGCCTGGGCCATCTCGCAGGCCACTGGGCCGCCGCCGATGACGGCAAGGCGCCTGGGGGCCTGCTCGGCGCTAGTCGCCTCTCGGTTGGTCCACGGCCGCGCCTCCCGCAAGCCCGGGATGTCAGGAATGTAGGGGTCGCTGCCGGTAGCCAGGACAATCGCATGCCGTGCCTGCAGGCTGCGGACGCTGCCGTTCTCGGATACCTCGGCCCGCAGCGGTCCTGCGAGGCGTCCCTCACCCCGGACGAACGTCGCGGGGAAGCGGGTGACCTCGTCCACAATGGGCGCGTCGTCGTGGTGGAATACGAAGTTGTCGCGCCGCTCGAACACCGCTGGTGCGTCGATCGAGCCCCGCAGCGCCAGTCCCGGCATGCGGTTCACCTCGTCAGCAATTTCCACTGGCAGCAGCATCGCCTTGCTCGGGATGCAGCCGTAGTAGTGGCACTCCCCGCCCGCTAGGCGGCGCTCGATCACGGCCGTCGACAGACCGCCGCGCACAGTCCGGCCGGCGGCTTGGAGCCCTACCGGTCCCGCGCCTACCACGATCACATCGAAGATGTCGCTTTCGTTCCCCATGGAGACCTCCGGACTTCGGGGCCAGGCACAAACCGTGCAATAAGAGCACGGGAGCGCATGGCTCGCCGGGCAACTATGGTGCAGAACCGGGCTAATAACGTCAGAACGTCAGCGAGTCCGTCCCTCAGCGGGACAGATCGCTAGTGGTTCTATTTCCGCGCCAGGGCTGCCATCACGTCCCGGTCGCCCAGAAATCGCGAGGTTGCTCTGGGCACAGCCGCGCGCCCAAAGAGGACTAAACTTGGATCATTCGTTCCCTTGAATCATTCGTGTTTATGCAGATAGGGTTGAGGCCATGACCGTGTCCCCGACTCCGACCAGCGCAGCGGAGCTGCGTGGTGCCGGCCTACGGGTGACTGCCGCCCGCGTCGCCTTGCTCGAAACCGTTCGGGCCGGCGACCACCTTGGCGTCGAGGCAATCGCCGCCGGGGTGCGCGACCGGGTTGGCTATGTGTCGCTGCAAGCTGTCTACGACGCGCTCCATGCGCTGACTGCGGCGGGCCTCATCCGCCGGATCGAACCGGCCGACAGCCCGGCCCGGTTCGAGGGACGCGTCGGAGACAACCACCATCACGTCGTCTGCCGCTCGTGCGGAGTCGTCGCTGACGTCGACTGCGCGGTCGGCGAGGCGCCGTGCCTGACGGCTTCCGACGACAAGGGCTTCTCGATCGATGAGGCCGAGGTCGTCTACTGGGGCTTGTGCCCCGATTGCGCTACCGCAGACAGTGCCTGATCGTCCATTCACCTGCTAGTCCCGGAAGGAATCCCGTGTCTGAGAACCATGACCCGATTGACATCGAGAACGCGACCCCGGAGGCCGGAGGATGTCCGGTGGTGCACGGCGGCCGCACCCACCCCACGATGGGTGACGCTAACCGAGAGTGGTGGCCGAACAAGCTCAATCTGAAGGTCCTCGCCAAGAACCCCGCCGTCGCCAACCCGCTGGGCGAGAAGTTCAGCTACGCCGAGGCGTTCAACAGCCTCGACCTCGCAGCGGTGAAGCGGGACATCGCCGAGGTGCTGACGACCTCGCAGGACTGGTGGCCAGCTGACTTTGGTCACTACGGCCCGCTGATGATCCGGATGGCGTGGCACAGCGCGGGCACCTACCGCATCAGCGACGGCCGCGGCGGAGCGGGCTCCGGCCAGCAGCGCTTCGCCCCGCTCAACAGCTGGCCGGACAACGTGAACCTGGACAAGGCGCGCAGGCTGCTGTGGCCAGTCAAGAAGAAGTACGGCCAGAAGATCTCGTGGGCCGACCTCATCATCCTGACCGGCAACGTCGCTCTGGAGTCGATGGGCTTCAAGACCTTCGGCTTCGCCGGGGGCCGTGAGGACGTCTGGGAACCGGATGCGGATGTCTACTGGGGCCCCGAGAAGACCTGGCTCGGCGACGAGCGCTACAGCGGCGACCGAGAGCTCGCGGAGCCATTCGGTGCGGTGCAGATGGGTCTCATCTACGTCAACCCCGAGGGCCCGAACGGCACGCCTGACCCGCTCGCGGCGGCCCGCGACATTCGCGAGACGTTCCGCCGGATGGCGATGAACGACGAGGAGACCGTCGCCCTGATCGCGGGCGGCCACACCTTCGGCAAGACGCACGGTGCGGGCCCCGCGGAGAGCGTTGGCGCGGACCCGGAGGCCGCCCCCATCGAGGAGCAGGGCCTCGGCTGGAAGAGCAGCTACGGTTCCGGCAAGGGCGGCGACGCGATCACCAGCGGTATCGAGGTCACCTGGACTCCCACGCCGGTGACGTGGGACAACAGCTTCCTCGAAACGCTGTTCGGCTACGAGTGGGAGCTGACGAAGAGCCCCGCAGGCGCGCACCAGTGGAAGCCGAAGGACGGCGCCGGCGCTGGCACCGTGCCCGATGCCCACGACGCGTCCAAGAGCCACGTTCCGACCATGCTGACGACCGACCTGTCGCTCCGCATGGACCCGATCTACGAGCCGATCTCGCGGCGCTTCCTCGAGCATCCCGATGAGTTCGCGGACGCATTCGCCCGCGCGTGGTACAAGCTGGTGCACCGCGACATGGGTCCGATCGCCCGCTACCTCGGCCCGGAGGTCCCGGCCGAGACACTGCTCTGGCAGGACCCCATCCCCGCGGTCACGCACGACCTCGTCGACGCGTCGGACATTGCCGATCTCAAGGCGGACATCCTGGCCTCGGACCTGACGATCTCCCAGCTTGTGTCCGCCGCCTGGGGGGCCGCTGCGTCCTTCCGAGGAAGCGACAAGCGCGGCGGGGCCAACGGCGGGCGCATTCGCCTCGAGCCGCAGCGCGGCTGGGAGGTCAACGCACCGGACCAGCTCGCGACGGTAGTGCGCACGCTCGAAGGGATCCAGGAGGCCTTCAACGCGCGCCAGACCGGCGGAAAGCAGGTCTCGCTTGCCGACCTGATCGTGCTGGCCGGTAACGCGGCGGTCGAGCAGGCAGCCAAGGACGCCGGCTTCGACGTCACGGTGCCCTTCCGGCCGGGCCGGGCGGACGCGCCGCAGGAGCTGACCGATGTGGAGTCGTTCGCCGTGCTTGAGCCAGTCGCCGACGGGTTCCGCAATTACGTCGGGAAGGGCACCCGCCTTCCGGCTGAGTACCTGCTCATCGACCGCGCGAACCTGCTCAACCTGAGCGCGCCCGAGATGACTGTCCTCGTCGGTGGCCTGCGCGTCCTGGGCGCGAACTTCCAGCAGTCGCCGCTTGGCGTATTCACCGCGACCCCCGGCGCGCTGACGAACGACTTCTTCGTCAACCTGCTGGACATGGGCACCACGTGGCAGCCAACGTCGGAGGACGCGAGCACGTTCGAAGGGCGCGACGCCGCCACGGGCGCGGTGAAGTGGACCGGCAGCCGGGTCGACCTTCTCTTCGGCTCCAACTCCGAGCTGCGGGCGCTCGCGGAGGTCTATGCGAGCGACGATGCGAAGCAGAAGTTCGTGACGGACTTCGTCGCAGCGTGGGACAAGGTGATGAACCTGGACCGGTTCGACCTGGTCTGATCAGGGCGTCCAGGCCGGCCAGCCGGCCGGCCTGGACGTCCTCGGCCCGCTTAAGTGTCCGTTCTGACCGAACTCGGGGAAGCACTCCGCGTGCACCTGGGCCGGTAGCGAGGTCAGGTGCCGGCCGGGTGCCATACGGTCTTGATTTCCAGGAACGACATCAGCCGGCTGGTGCCCGGCGTTGCAGCCCAGTCGTCGTTCCCGTAGGTGACCCGCTTGACGTTGGCGGCCGCCTCCTCCTCGAGCGCAGCGCGCGACGGGGCCTCGATCCCGGTCAGGTCGATCGCGTTGACGTCCATGTGCCCGGCCAGTACTGGAGCGAGTTCGGCAGTCCGGCCAGTCAGCACATTGACCACCCCGGCCGGCAGGTCGGAGGTCGCGAGCACCTCGGCCAGCGAGATTGCCGGCAGCGGCCGGTCTTCGCTCGCTACCACGACCGCGGTGTTGCCGGTCACGATGGCGGGCGCGATGACGCTGACGAGCCCGAGAAGGCTGGACTCGGCGGGCGCGAGTATGGCGACCACGCCAGTTGGCTCTGGCACGCTGAAGTTGAAATACGGCCCGGCTACCGGGTTGGCCGCACCGGCCACCTGAGCCACCTTGTCGCTCCAGCCTGCGTACCAGACCCAGCGGTCGATGGCAGCCGCCACCTCAGCCTCAGCGCGCGCCTTGCGGCCGCCGTCGGCAGCGGCGACTTCGGCTGCGAACTGGGCGGCGCGCCCCTCGAGCATCTCGGCCACCCGGTACAAGATCTGGCCTCGGTTGTAGGCAGTCGCCCCCGACCACCCGGCGAACGCCTTGCGCGCCGCCACGACGGCGTCGCGGGCGTCCTTGCGCGACCCCTGCGCGGCATAAGCCAGCAGCGCTCCGTCCTTGCTGTGCACGGGATAGGACCGGCCAGACTCTGACCTCGGGAACGCGCCGCCGATGAAGAGCTTGTAGGTCTTGCGTACGCCGAGCCGGGGCTGCGGATGCGGCTGGACTGCCTTGCTGTCAGACATTGAGGTAGGCCGCCAATCCATGCCGGCCGCCCTCGCGACCGTATCCGGACTCCTGGTAACCGCCGAAGGGGCTGGCCGGGTCGAACCGGTTGTAGGTATTGGCCCAGATGACTCCGGCGCGCAACTGCTGCGCCAGCCACAGGATCCGGCTGCCCTTGTCCGTCCAGATCCCGGCCGAGAGCCCGTACGGCGTGTTGTTGGCCTTGGCCACCGCCTCTTCGGGAGTCCGGAACGTCAGCACCGACAGCACGGGGCCGAAGATCTCTTCTCTGGCGATCCGGTGCGACTGCGCCACGCCGGTGAATACAGTCGGCGGGAACCAGTAGCCCCTGTCCGGCAGCTGGCAGGGCGGCGACCAGCGACGCGCACCCTCCGCCTCGCCCGCTTTCGTGAGCTCGCCGATCTTGTCGAGCTGCTGGCGCGAGTTGATCGCGCCGATGTCGGTGTTCTTGTCCAGCGGGTCACCGAGGCGCAGGGTGGTCAGCCGCCGCTGCAGGCGCTCCACAACAACCTCGGCGACCGACTCCTGCACCAGCAGCCGGGAACCCGCGCAGCACACGTGTCCCTGGTTGAAGAAGATCCCGCTGACGATGCCCTCGACGGCCTGCTCGACCGGTGCATCATCGAACACGATATTGGCCGCCTTGCCACCAAGCTCGAGCGTCAGCTTCTTGTCCGTTCCGGCCACCGCGCGCGCGATCTCCTTGCCCACCTCGGTGGAGCCGGTGAAGGCGACCTTGTTCACGCCGGGATGGGAGACGAGCGCCGCGCCTGTGTCGCCGGCTCCGGTGAGCACATTCAGCACGCCGGGCGGCAGGCCAGCTTCCTGGCACACCTGGGCAAGCAATAGCGCCGTCAGCGGCGTTGTCTCGGCCGGTTTCAGCACGCACGTATTGCCCGCGGCCAGCGCTGGGGCCAGCTTCCACGCCGCCATCAGCAGCGGGAAGTTCCACGGGATCACCTGTCCCGCGACCCCGAGCGGCCGGGGATCCGGACCGAACCCGGCGTGCTCCAGCTTGTCCGCCCAGCCCGCGTAGTAAAAGAAGTGCGCGGCGGCCAGCGGGATGTCGACGTCGCGCGACTCCTTGATCGGCTTGCCGTTGTCGAGGCTCTCCAGCACCGCGAATTCGCGTGCGCGCTCCTGCAGCTGGCGTGCGATTCGGTACAGGTACTTCGCCCGCTCGCTGCCCGGCATCGGGCCCCAGACTTGCTGATATGCCGAGCGCGCGGCAGCGACGGCCGCGTCCACGTCGGCCTGGCCCGCCACCGCCACCCGGGCCAGTAGCTCCTCGGTCGCGGGATTGATCGTGCCGAACGTGCCGCCGTCTGCAGCTGGCCTGAACTCGCCCGCCACGAACAGGCCGTACTCGGGATCGATCGACACGATGTCGCGCGACTCTGGGGCCGGGGCGTAGCGCCAGACCGGCTCACCGGTCTCGGCAGGCCGCTCCCCCGCCGCGACGCTGCCATCCTGTCTCGGCATGCTTCTCCTAATCGAGCGTGAAGTAGTCGGCGCCGGCATACTGGCCGGTGAGCTGCTTGCTACGCTGCATAAGCAGGTCGTTCAGCAGCGTCGAGGCACCGATGCGGAACAGCTTGGCTGTCAGCCAGGCGGGACCGGCTATCTCGTTCACCAGCACGAGGTAGCGGATCGCGTCCTTGGCTGTCCGGATGCCGCCCGCCACCTTCACGCCGACACGCCGGCCGGCGGTCTGCTCGAAGTCCCGCACGGCTGCCAGCATCACCAGTGCCGTTGGCGGGGTCGCGGCGGGCGTTACCTTTCCGGTCGAGGTCTTGATGAAGTCCGCGCCCGCCAGCATGGCCAGCCATGACGCCCGCGCGACGTTGTCCAGCGTGGCCAGCTCTGCCGTTTCCAGGATGACCTTGAGGTGCGCCGGGCCGCAGGCCTCGCGTACGGCACGGATCTCGGCATAGACCTGGCCGTAGCGCCCGGCCAGGAAAGCGCCACGGTCGATCACCATGTCAACCTCATCGGCGCCGGCGCTGACGGCCTCGTGAACGTCTGCGAGCTTCACCGCCAGCGATGCCCGGCCGGACGGGAACGCGGTCGCGACAGAGGCCACGGCGATGCCGCTGCCCGCCACGGCTTCCTTGGCGACGCCCACCAAGTCGGGGTACACGCAGACGGCCGCGACCGGCGGCACTGACCGGTCGGAGGGATCGGGCTGGCGGGCCTTTGCGCACATGGCGCCGACCTTGCCGGGCGTGTCGGCGCCCTCGAGCGTGGTCAGGTCCACCATCGAGATGGCCATGTCGAGGGCTTGCAGCTTTGCGCCCTTCTTGATCGAGCGGGTGGCAAGCCCGGCCGCCCGCTGCGTCGCGCCCACCTGGTCGACGCCGGGCAAGCCGTGCAGCACCTGGCGCAAGGCAGCATCGGAAGTAGCCACGTCGCCGGGCTCGAAGGCCCAGCGTTCCGGAGCAGACTGCGTTATCGATTCGATCCCCACGCTCACACGCTACCTGCGTGCAGTCCCGGCAGACCGGTGCAGTCCCGACAGACGGTCAGGCACTACGCGATGTGCCCGGACCGCAGCTGAGCGAAGCCGGGCTTGATCACGGTGTTGATGATCCACAGCCGTTCGTCGAAGGGCGCGAAGGCGCTCTTCATGGCGTTGATCGTCAGCCATTCGATGTCCGACCAGCCATAGCCGAACGCGTCGCTCAGCGCGTGGAACTCCGACGATAGGCTGACGCCACTCATCAGCCGGTTATCAGTATTGACCGTGACGCGGAACTGCATCTCTCGCAGGAGCCCGATGGGGTGCTCTTTGATCGATGCCGCCGCGCCGGTCTGGACGTTCGACGTCGGGCAGATCTCCAGCGGGATCCTGCGGTCCCGGACGTAATTGGCGAGCCTGCCCAGCTGCGGATGGCCCTCACCCTCGTCAGGCACCTCGATGTCGTCGATGATCCGCACCCCGTGGCCCAGCCGGTCGGCGCCGCACCACTGCACGGCCTCCCAGATCGACGGCAGGCCGAAGCCTTCGCCGGCATGGATCGTGATGTGGAAGTTCTCCCGTGCCACGTACTGGAAAGCGTCGAGGTGACGGCTCGGCCTGTTACCGGCTTCGGCGCCGGCGATGTCGAACCCGACGACTCCGGCGTCGCGATGCCGGACAGCAAGCTCGGCGATCTCCAGCGACCTGGCCGCCGTCCGCATCGCAGTGAGCAGCGCATAGACAGTGATGTTCCGGCCGGCGCTGCCGCGGCGGAAGCCTTCTAGCACCGCCTCCACCACCTGATCGAGGCTGAGGTCCCGTTCGGTGTGCAACTCGGGGGCGAACCGGACCTCGGCATAGACGACACCGTCGGCGGCCAGGTCTTCGGCGCACTCGGCGGCGACCCTGATCAGCGCGTCCCGCGTCTGCATGACGCCCACCGTGTGCTGGAACGCCTCCAGATACAGCTCGAGCTTGCCACGCTGCGCCACGGCCGCCATCCACTCGGCCAGGCCTGCGGCATCGTCGGCCGGCAGCCGCCCGTAACCGTTCTGCCTGGCCAGCTCCACGATGGTCTGCGGGCGCAGCCCGCCATCAAGATGGTCGTGGAGCAGGACCTTCGGGGCGCGGCGGATCTCATCGATGGTGAGCGGCATCCCACCATTGTCGCGCCTCTGCTCAACGCTCGGATCCGGATCCTTGTTGCGCTGCCGGCGTCAGGCCGCTGCGTTCACGGCCTCGATCAACACGAGCATCCTTCGGCCGACTCGCCGCGTACTGACTCGAGCGTCGCGGAATCCAGCGTCGGATAGCTGGTCGGCAAAGTCCGCGGCCTGGTCCCTGGTCATGCCGTGTGCGCCATGACCCTGGGCGCCCGGCCTCACCAGCCACTCAGCCACAATGAGCCGACCGGCCGACGCGAGCGCTCGCCGAGCCTCGCAGAGCCCGGCGGCCCGATCACTCCAGTGGTGCAGGGAAGCCACGGCCCACACCACGGTCGCCTGTCCATCGGGAACCGGCAGTCGCTCAGCTCCGCCTTCCAGCCAGCTGACACTACCCACACGCCTAAACGCGGTGATCCAGCGAGCCAGCCTCAGCATGATGGGCGACGGGTCGACTCATGGCAACACCCTGCTAGCGAACGGGTTGCCGCCCAGAGTGCCATTCTTCGGTGCTCAACGGGCCGAATGGCCCTGAGCGCGCCCCTGAGGCGCTGCTATACCAAGACGATGACCGCTGTAGTCGTCATCGTGATAGTCGTTCTCGCGCTCGGCGTCACTACCTTCGGAGCGCGGCGCATGGGGTATTCCGGCATCGGCGGAAACACCGTCGTGAGATGCCGGGCCGGTCACCTGTTCACGACCCTCTGGGTTCCTGGTGCGTCTTTGAAGTCCATCCGCCTTGGAATGACCAGATTCCAGTATTGCCCCGTGGGAAGGCACTGGACCCTCGTGAGCCCTGTCCGGGAGTCGGACCTCAGCGACGAGGAACGACAGTTCGCATCTCAGCACCACGACGCGCGCCTGCCCTGACCGGACCGGCGATCCAGGCGCTTGCCGCCCGGTATGGAATCGGATTCGCCAGTAGAGCGCGGCATGAACTGGGCTTACGATCCCACCCGATCTCGATTCAGCAACATCGGTGTCTCCAGTGCGGAATCATCCTTCCCCGGCGGCCCCCCCGGGATTACCCTTCGGGCAATCCCGGGGGGGACATCCGGGACGAGTTAGCCCCAGCCGGCGGGGTTCCCGGAACAAGCCGGCGGTCCTTCCGGGCGGCCCGAGCCGCCCCCGCAGAGGAGGTATGCGTGAGAGTCACAATGAGGGCCGTCGTCGCATTCGGCGTGCTTGCCTTGGTGGCCGCCGCGTGCGGCAGCTCGCCGACAAGCCCCAGCTCGTCAAACACCAAGTCGACGTCGGCCAGCAGCAAGTTCCTGGGCTGCATGGTCACCGACACCGGCGGCATCGACGACAAGTCGTTCAACCAGTCATCGTGGGAAGGCATGCAGGCGGCCGCGAAAGCCGACAGCAACATCCAGGTCACCTACCTGCCGTCGACGACCTCGGCTGACTACGCGTCGAACATCAGCACGTTCGTCGGCAAGAAGTGCGGGATCATCGTCACCGTCGGCTTCCTGATGGCCGACGCGACCGAGACAGCGGCCAAGGCCAACCCGACGCAGAAGTTCGCCATCGTCGACTGCTCGTACGCCTCAGACTGCCTGAGCGGCACGAAGGAAACGAACATCGACCAGCTGGTGTTCGACACGGTTCAGGACGGCTTCCTCGGCGGCTACCTGGCGGCGGCCACGAGTAAGTCGCACGTCGTGGCTACCTATGGTGGCGAAGATTTCGGCACCGTGACCATCTACGAAGATGGCTTCCAGGACGGCGTGGACTACTACAACGCCCACAACCACGCCCACGTCACGTTGCTTGGCTGGAACGAGAAGACCCAGAAGGGCGACTTCATCGGCAACTTCACTAACGTCGGCGCGGGCCAGACGCTGACCAACACGTTCATCGGCGATGGCGCGGACGTCATCTTCCCTGTCGCTGGCGGCGTCGGCCTCGGCACCGCGAAGGCGGTCCAGACTGCGGACAGCTCCGGCAAGAACGTGTCAATGGAGTGGGTAGATACTGACGGTTGCATCAGCGCCGCGCAGTACTGCAAGTACATGCTCACCAGCGTGACGAAGGGCATCGTCGCGGCGGTTGAGACCGCAGTCCTCGCGGCAGCCCACGGCACCTTCAAGGGCGGCACCTACGTCGGCACGCTCGCCAACGGCGGCGCGGTCCTCTCCCCGTACCACGACTATGCCAGCAAGGTTCCGGCGTCGCTGCAGGCCGAGATCAAGACGCTGACGCAGGAGATCGAATCCGGGAAGATCAACCCGTACACCAAGAGCCCGGTCTGACCAAAGATCAACGCGAGTAAAGATCGGATGAGCCGTTCGGCTGCCTGGTCCTGCCAGGCAGCCGAGCGGCGAGCTCAAAGTGGAGACAGCCGGTGAAGCTTGAACTGCGCGGTATTACCAAGCGATTCGGCAGTCTCGTCGCTAACGACCACATTGACATGGTCGTCCAGCCCGGCGAGATCAGGGCACTTCTCGGCGAGAACGGCGCTGGCAAGACCACCTTGATGAACGTGCTGTACGGGCTGATGCAGCCCGATGAGGGCGAGATCCTCATCGACGACCGGCCAGTGCACATCCGCTCACCCAAGAACGCCATCAGCCTCGGCGTAGGCATGGTCCACCAGCACTTCATGCTGGTCCCGGTCTTCACCGTCGCGGAGAACGTGACGCTCGGCGCGGAGCCGGTCAGCCGGCTGAGCGTGCCGGACTGGGCTGTCCGCCGCCTGCACCTTCCCGCACTCAGCG
>Ga0335075_10001399_pt1 | contig 39920 bp, 40 predicted proteins | sample Lox_Sample_24_FD_206723 | JGI IMG/M metagenome (GOLD analysis project Ga0335075, IMG submission 206723) | Soil microbial communities from Loxahatchee National Wildlife Refuge, Florida, United States - Lox_Sample_2.4 | ecosystem: Environmental > Terrestrial > Soil > Wetlands | place: USA... | reverse complement strand
GCTCGGTGCGGGCGACGTTCTTTGTCCCGTATCTCAACTGTGCCGCTTCGCAGGGAAAGACACTCTCGTCGTCCTGGGCGGGCCTGGACGGATACTCAGGCACGTCAACTTCGGTCGAGCAGATCGGAATTGCCGCGGACTGCAGTGCCGGCGGCTCGGCAAGCTACTTCGGCTGGTTCGAGATGTTCCCGTACGCCGAGGCGACACTGCCGGTGAAGGTCCACCCCGGTGACTCGGTCACGGCGCAGGTGACGTACTCGGCCGCGCATGGTGACTTCCGGCTGACACTCACCGACTCCACCCGGGGCGAGCGCGTCGTGCGCGTCCGCCGGTGCCCCGACCTCACGGTCAGCGGCGCGAAGGTTACCTGCCCGCGCGCGTCGGCTGAGGTCATCGCGGAGGCCCCGGAGACCGGCAGCGGCAAGCAGCTGAGCATTGCTCCGCTGTCTGACTACGGCGCGATGAGCTTTACCGGCATCCGGCTCACCGACAGCGCGGGCAAGACGGGCGGCATCGTGTCGTCACACTGGTCGGCGACCAAGATCGTCCAGCTGGGCGGCTCGAGCGGCCCGGTGCTCGCGCAGCCCACGACGCTGTCGGGCGGGCAGTTCGACGACTACTGGCTGCGGGAGGGCTAGCTGCGCGGCCGGGCTGGCTGTCGGGCGGCTCGTGCCGGGCAGGATCGCGTCCAGCCAGCGCGGAGTCCACCAGTTGTAGGCGCCGAGCAGGAACATCGTGGCCGGGACGACGACGAGCCGGATGACCGTTGCGTCGACGATGACGCTGAGGGCCAGTCCGAGCGCGAGCATCTTGATGACGACATTGGTGGACATCAGGAATGCCGCGAAGACGCTCGCCATGATGAGCGCCGCGCAGGTGATAACCCTGGCTGTGCCGGCCAGGCCGCGGGCGACGCTGCGGTGGTTGTCCCCGGTGGCCAGCCAGGCCTCACGGATCCGGGACAGCAGGAACACCTCGTAGTCCATGGACAGGCCGAAGACGATGGCGAAGATCATCATGGGCACGTACGACTCGATCGGCACCTTCTCGGTTACCCCGAGCAGCGAGCTGCCCCAGCCCCACTGGAAGACCGCGACGATGATGCCGTAGGACGCGCCGATCGACAGCAGGTTGAGGAGGCCGGCTTTGAGCGCGAGCACCGGGCTGCGGAACGAGAGCAGCAGGATGACGAATGCTGCCAGGATGACGGTCGTGATGATGTAGGGCAGGCGGCTGCTGACGACGTCGCGGAACTGCAGCTGCCCGGCGACAGAACCGGTGACATCACCGCGGGACGCCGTCGGGCCGAGTACGCCTGGCAGGGTGCTGTCCTGTAGCTGCTGCATCAGGTGGTCGGTGGCCGCGGCCTGCGGCCCGGTGGCCGGCAGCACGGTCGCGTACTCCAGCACGCCATCCGGCGTAGATCTCACCGGGGTCACCGCGGCGACGTCCGGTGTCCGGGCCAGGCTGGTGCGCAGCTGGCCTGCCAGTGCCTGGCGGGCGCCGGGGCCGCGCACGCCGGGTCCGAGCTGAGCCACGATCGTGAAGGGCCCGTTGGCGCCGGGCCCGAAGGCGGCGCTGAGCTCGTCGTAGGCGAGCCTGGCCGTCGAGCCTGCTGGGTCGGAGCTGGCGTCGATGTGGCCGAGCTGCATGGAGAACGCCGGGATCGCCAGGACGGCGAGCAGCGCGACGCTCGCGGTGAGGAACCGCCAGGGATGCGCGCCGATGACCTCGGCGTAGCGGAGCCAGCCGGCGTGCTCGGCGGACGCCTCCGCGACCGGACGGCGGACCCGCAGCCTGTCGATCGACGTTCCGGCCACCGCGAGCAGGGCCGGGACTACTGTGACCGCGCTGAGGGCCGCGACTGCCACGGTGATGCCGGCGGCGAGTCCGAGTTTCCCGATGTAGGTCAGGCCCGATGCGTACAGGCCCAGCAGCGCGACGATGACGGTCGTAGCGGCCACCAGCACCGCGCGACCGCTTGCTGCCAGGCTCGCGGCCGCTGCCTGCACGGGCGGCGTGCCGTCCATGACGAGCTGCCGGTGCCGGGTGGCGAGGAACAGCGAGTAGTCGATGCCCACTCCGAGGCCCATCATGACGGCCAGAGTCGGCGATACCGTCGGGAACGTCGTGGCCGCGGCGAGCATGCCGAGGGCGGACACCCCGGCGAATGCCCCGGCCAGAGCGCTGAGGATGGGCAGCCCGGCGGCGTACACGCTGCCGAAGCCAAGCAGCAGCACGACGATCGCCACGAGGATGCCGATGAGCTCGGACCGCGCGTCCCTGCTCTTCGTCTTGGCCGCAGCGCCAAGCTGGCCACCGTAGTTCACGGCAATGCCGGCGCTCCTGGCCGGGGACACGGCCGTCGTGACGTCGTTCACGTAAGCCTGGCCGAGCTGCTGGGGGTTCACCGAGAAATGGGCGCTGGCGTACGCGGTCCGGCCATCCTTCGAGACGGCGTCTGGCGTGAGCGGGTCTGAGGCAGACAGCACGTCCGGCAGCTTGCGGACATTCGTCATCGACTGCTCGATCGCTGCGCGGTGGCTGGCCAGCGTGCCCGAGCTCGTGGTGAACACGAGGTAGCCGCTCTGCCCGCCCTGGCTGCCGGTCCGGTTCGCCTGGAGCAGGTCGGCCCCCTGCTGCGCAGGCGTGCCCGGCAGGCTGAAGTTGTCGGAGTAGACCGCTCCCAGGGCGTGATTGCCGATGACGACGCTCGCGACGAGCGCGAGCCAGCCCGCAACCACGATGACCCGGTGACGGGCGCTCCACAGCCCGATCCCGTACAGCGCGCCGCGCTCCCTCTCCGGCCGCGCGGCATCGCCGCCGCGGTCAGGACGGTCAGGGGCCTTGTCCTGGCCCGGGTGCCCGTCCGTGCCGATGCCGCCATCCCTGCGCGCGCTTCGCCGACCACGGCTGCGGCGCCACACGACGACGCCGGCGATGACAGCGGCGATGAGCAGGATGATGAACACGAGCAGGATGAGGCGGTGGTGGTGGTGCCCGTGCGCGGCCGCGGCGAGCTGGCCGAGGGCGGCCAGCCGACCAAGATTCGCGGCGAGAACTGTCATGTGCGACACGTTAGCAGAAAATGTCAGGTGTGACAGAACTGTAAGATGGAAGCCATGACCGAACCGGAAGGCCGCAGGGAAGCCAGCAAGCGAGCGACCAGGACGGCGATCCTCGCGGCCGCGAAGCAGATGTTCGGCGACCGCGGGTTCGAGGCGGCCACGGTCCGGGACATCGCCCGCGCCGCGGGCGTCACCGAGCGGACCTTCTACCGCTACTTCGACGGCAAGGAAGGCCTGATCGCCGACGAATTCCTGGCCTGGCTCGCTATGTTGCGCCAGGAGATCATCGGGCGGCCGCCTGGGGAGCCCCCGGTCACCGCGATCCGGCAGGCAGTCGGCTCGCTCGGCGAGCGGGTAACTTCCGGCACCGGCCCGGTGCCGCTGTGGCTGTTCAGCGACGGGCCGCCGGTGACCAGCCTGCGCCGCTTCGCCCTACGGCCCCTGCTCCAGCTGGAAGCAGCGATCAGCGACGCCATCATCGAGCGTGCCGGGACCTCGTCAGGCCCCGACCTCACCTTCCGCGCCAGGGTGATCAGCCGTGCCGCGGTGAGCGCCATGCGCTCCGCGCTCATCCAGCACCGCGAGACCAGTACTGCTGGCGAGTCACGGCAGAAACTGCCGGAACTTGTCGACGCCGCCTTCGCGGTCCTCGGCCAGGAGTACGGGCGACTGCCGAGCTGACGACCTGAGCGACGCTCAGGGCCGTGATCAGCTCACGCGCTTCAGTTGCGCGGAGACGTGCGACTGCAAGGGCTGTCCGACCGCTGCCATGTCGTAGGCCCAGCCGAGGTCCGCGCCGATGAGACCGTAGAGGCGTCGCCCGGCCGTCACCTGTTTGGCCGTGGCCGTGCGGACCACTGCGTCCGTCGCCAGCTCGATAGTGGTGCCGCTGATCTGGCCGAGGTAGATCTCGGTGATACCGGTCGGATGGGCCAGCACGACCTCGAGGCTGCCGTCCTCCTGCGGGCGCCAGAATCCGGTCTCCATGGCCAGCGGGCGCCCGATCGTGCCGTCCTCCTCGAGCAGCCAGGTGCGGCTGGCGTAGATGACGAACGGCTTGCCGTTGTGGCTGAAGCTGATCTCCTGGCCGAAATTCGCGCTCTCGATCGTCGGGTAACCCACCACGCCGGCGCCTTCCCAGCGGCCCAGCAGGAACCGCAACGGCGCGAGCGCAGGATGCGCTGGCCCCGGCTGGGCACCCGGACCAGCGGGCTGGCCCGTGCCAGAGTCGGCGGTGCTGGCCGGCTCCTCAGGCATCCTCGCTCCCGCTGATTCCGGTCCCGCCAGCGCGGGAGGTATCGATGGCCGGTGCGCGAGTGACGCGGAACAGCGCGATCACGAGGACAATCCCCGCCACCGCGGCCAGACCGAAGGCAGCGATCAGGATAGCTCCGCTCAGCAGTCCGGTCATGCAGCGGAGTGTAGGCAGCGCGGCTGGCAAAGCCGTGCCCGCCACGCCGCGTTACGCGCGGATCGTGCGGATCGCACGGTCAGTGAAGCGTTGTTCAGTCCGGCACGGCGGCGCGGCACCGAGCGCTAGTGTCGGAACATGGCCCCGCGCTCTCTGGTAGTGAAGGTGACGGTCGGCAAGGATGATCCCGAACGCTGCAATCAGGCGCTCACGGTTGCCGCGACAGCAGCCGCCAGCGGAGTGCCGGTCTCGCTCTGGCTCACCGGCGAGGCGTCCTGGTTTGCGCTCCCGGACGGCTGCCCCGATCTGAAACTGCCGCATGCGGCTTCGCTTCCCGAGTTGTTTGCCTCGGTCCGCAGCAGCGGAACAGTGACGGTATGCACGCAGTGCGCCGCGCGACGCGACATCACCGAGGCGGACGTCGCCGATGGCGTGCGGATCTCCGGCGCGGCGACATTCGTGGCTGAAATTCTCGCTGACGGCGCGCAGGCGCTGGTGTACTAACGGCGGCCGGGCCTACCGGCTCACAGCGGCGAGGCGCTGATCGCGGAGCTGCCGGGCCCACTCCTCGGCGTCGGGGGCGAGCGGCGCGAGCCGCCCAGCGACCCAGCTGAGCAGCAGGTCGGCGAGTCCCGGGTTACGGGCGAGCGCGGGCCCGTGCAGGTAGGTGCCGAGTACCTTGCCGGCGTATGAACCTTCGGTGCCGTTGCCGTTGCCGACGCCGAGCGAGAGCGTCGCCAGCGGATGGGCGCCGGAGCCTATCCGGGTGACACCCTGATGGTTCTCGAAACCCGTAAGCCGCGGCACACTGAGGGCGGGATCCACGTCGGCCACGAGTTCGCCGACGGCTCGCCGCTCGCCACGGCCGCTGCTGATGTCGAGGATGCCAAGCCCGTCTACCGGCTCGCCCTCGACACCGCCGAAGCGATGGCCGAGCACCTGGTATCCGGCACAGACCGCGAACACGACCGCACCTCGGTCGGCAGCCCGAGCCAGTCCGCCGTCGGAACGCAGGCGCCGCGCCGCCAGGATCTGCGGCAAGTCCTCGCCGCCGCCGAGCAGGTAGATGTCACCCTGGGCCGGCACGGGCTGATCAGAGTTGACCTCGACCGGCTCAACGTCGATGCCGCGCAGCGTGGCGCGCCGGGTGAGTACGAGGAGGTTGCCCCGGTCACCGTAGGTACTCAGCAGATCCGGGTAGACCCAGACGATCCGGAGTCTGCTGTCGCCGCCGGCCGACGTGCGCGAGCGGCTTGGGGCATCGGCCTGGTCCAGCCTCTCCCGCTGGCCGGCCGGGTCGCGGCGTCGGCCATTCCCGCTGGCGATCTCGCCGGCCAGCGCCTCGGCGGCGGCATCCCAGCGCGGATCGCTCGACGGCGGCAGGTGCGGTCCATCCTCCGGCAGGTGCCCCCGTTCGTCTGGGAGCCGGCCCGAAGCGTGCTTGCCGGATGCGCGCCGACGCTGAGCGAGTGGCACCCGGTCGGGCTGATCCCGCCCCGCCTTCTCTGGTCCCGGCTGCACGCTTCCAGGCTCCTCTGCCGCGGCAGGCGGCTCGCCACCGGATGCCCGCTGGGCCGGGATGATCAGCGTCTCGGCGGCGTCACGTGCGGCCGCATGCCGCCCCGGGCGATCGGTCATCATCGCTCTCCCTGGTCAGTCACGGGTCACTCGGTCCGGCCGAGAATGGACCGGATCTGCTGGAAGGCGGTGTAGTTGGCGACGACGTCGAGCTCGCCGGCGTCGACTCGGCTGACGGCTGCGTCGATCCCGTCGACAAGCTCGAAGGGGATCTCGTCCGCCTCGAGCCGGACCGCGAGATCCAGGCGCCGTTCCCCGGACACGTAGACCGGCCGGCCGCGGAGGACCCGGTAATCCACGTCCCACAGCCAGGACGTGTCCTTGCCGTCCGGTATCTGCGCGTTGACCGCAAGCAGAACGGGCACGGGCGGAGGGGCCAGTACGTCGAACGCCTCGAGCCAGCCTGCCGGGTTCTTCGCCAGCAGCAGCCGGACCTGCCGGCCCTGCCGCTCAACCTGCGTGTACCGGCCCGCTACGGACCTGACCTCGCGAAGCCTCGGCAGCGCCTGCTCTACTGGGGCGCCGAAGTGAGCCGCCACCGCGAGTGCGACTACCGCGTTGGACTGGTTCGCTACTCCCGGCAGGGTCAGCCCCAGGTCCCGGACCTGGCCGGTCTCGTCGATGACCGCGCCGTCGCTCAGCACCCAGCGGCCGGCCGGGCGGGCGAATCCGCATTCGCCGCAACGCCAGCCCAGCTCGTCGCGGCGCAGGTGCGAGCCGCACTCCGGGCAGCACCAGGAGTCCTCGTGCCAGCGCTGCCCCGCTGCGACCCAGGTAACGCGGGGTGCTGCCGACGCCGCCCAGGCGATCAGCGGATCGTCGGCGTTCGCGATGACCATGCAGCCGCTCGCGGTCGCCAGCGCCTGGCGCCAGCGCCGCGCGGTCAGCCAGATCTCGGCAGCCCGGTCCATCTGGTCCCGGCTCAGGTTCAGCAGGACCACGACGCGCGGGCTGGTCGCCTCGATCACGGCGGGTAGGTACCGCTCGTCGGTCTCCAGGACCGCGTACGGAGCGTCCGGGGCCCGGCCGAGCGCGGAAGCCAGGCCCGCCTCCATATTGGCGCCGAAGGCATTGCTCGCGACGTCCTGGCCGAGAGCGCCCAGCGCGGCGGTGATCAGCCGGGTCGTCGTGGTCTTGCCGTTAGTGCCCGTCACCAGCACGACTTGCCGGTCGGCAGCCAGCAGCCGGAGTAGCTCTGGCTCGACTCGCAGGCCGAGAACGCCGCCGATCACCGAGCCGTCGCCACGGCCGGTTAGCCGGGACACCCGGCCCGCGGCCCCGCCAATGGACGTGGCGAGGCGCGCGCGCAGCGGAAGCTTGCTCATGTCGGCCGATGCTATCCGGCGACGGCATCTGGCTCGCGGGCTGGCAAGCTGCTCGCCTGATCGTCGGCACCGACGATGAAGCGGCGGGGCCAGGACAAAACCGCCTCGAGCCAGCCGGTCACGCCCATCTCGCCCGCGGCCTTACCGAGCTGCCCGCGGTGACTCACCCCGATGGCCACTGCTGCCAGATCCTCGATGAACGCCGCCTGGTCGTCGTCGCCGAGCAGTGCAGTCCAGGCACTCAGCCGGTTCCGGGTGACCTCCATCGACAGCTGGTGCCGACGCAGCCCGCTCACGCGCTGGCCGACCTTGACATCCGCGCGGCTGGCGAGATCGGGCAGGGAATAGTCGAGCGCTGGTGCAGGCGCAAATGGGTCGGGCACCGGGCCGTCGAGCGGGCAGACGCGCTCCAGCTCGTGCAGCCACTGGAGCTGCGGAATAACCCAGGTAGTACCCGGCGCAGTTCCGGCGCCCTTGCCGCCGTCCAGCATCGCAGCTGCTGACGCCGCGCAGGCAGCCGACAGACCGGCCGGGTCGTAGCTCTCTCGCAGCGCCCGGGCGCGGGCCAGCACCGCCCGGTCGATGGTCGTGGCCAGCGCGCACTCCCGGAGGCGCTCGTCCAGCCCGGCCCATCGCTGCCGCAGCGGCACTGGCACCCGCGGCCGGGGCCGGTTCACCAGGTGCGCGAGCACGTAGACCTCGGACCACACCCGCAGCCAGGCGTCCTGCGCGGATCGGGCAACGAGATCCGCGGCCCTGATCTCGACGAGAGTGCACGGCCGGTCCTGACTGCACGCCTGGCCGCAGGAGACCGACCTGCGACCCGCCAGCGGCGGCTCGGCGAGACCGCCCGCCGGCAGGCTGTCATCGAACGTGCCGACCCTGAGCCCGGGCAGCTGCTCGCGATCGCCGCCGAACGGCACCCGCACGCGCACCGGCCTGTCCATCCCGTCCGCGAAGACCGCAGCCTCGCCAGGCGGCAGTGACACGACCTGACGAGACTGGTGCGCGTCCAGATTCATCGCCGCGCCGACGAGCTGCCGGTCGTCAGCGGCCGGCAGCCGGTGCACGATCTTGAGCGCAGTGTTCTTGACGGCGTCCGGGACGAGCTTGGCGGGGATCTGCTCGGCGATGACGATGCCCTCGCCGTAGGCGCGGATCTCGGCAAGCAGCCCCGCGAACAGCTCCACCGCGTGCCCGGAGGCGCCGTCCCGGCCGGCCCGGAGCAACCGGTGTGCTTCCTCGAGCACGATGACGTGCCGCAGCCCGGCAGCCGGGTCTGTCTTGGCGCGAAGCCTCAGGTGCTCGGTGATTCTGATGATCAGCGTCCCGATGACGAAGGCCTTGTCCTCGTCACTGGCGACGTCCTCGAGAGCGAGCACGACGTTGCGGCGAAGCAGCTCGCCGACGTCGACTGGGTGGCCGCCCTCGAAGAACCGGCCCGCTGCGCCGGTCCGCAGTGACCGCAACCGCACGTCGACGAACCCGCGCATGTCTGCCTGGAGTTCCGGGCCGTAACCGACGTCCTCGATGACGGCCAGCGCCGCGGCCTGAAGACCAGCCAGCGTCGGCACCGACGGCGGTACATCGAGGTCAGCGCGGCCCGCCCCGGTCAGCGGGTCCCAGCCGCACTCGGTATACACACGCTCCAGGGCCTGGGACATGATCTGCGGAAACGGCTCGTGAGCATCGAACGCGGCCAGGAACAGCGCCCGGAGCATATCCATGTGACCTTGCACGGGGAACCCCGGCTCGGGGGCCAGCGGGTTCACCGAGACCGGTACCGCTTCCGGGTCGGCCGGGTTGATCAGCGTCACCGACCGCGCCTCGCCATGACCGGCGCCGGCATTCTCGCCGGCGGTGTCGCCAGGGGTGTCGCCGGCGGTGTCAACAGCGGTGTCGTCCGCGGTGCGCGCCGGATCGGCGAGCCTGACGGCCATGGCCGCGTACTCCGACTTCACCGGCTCGACCGCCAGCCAGCTCACGCCTGCGCCGCTGAGCCGCTCGAGCAGATGGCGGACCGTCTGCGACTTCCCGGCTCCGGTAGCGCCGGTCACCAGAGCGTGCCGGTTCAGCGTCGCGAGCGGCACGCGAAACGAGCCGACCGGCCGGTCCTGTCCGTCCAGGATGCTGCCGAGTTCGACCGACGGGCCGACATTCGTCTCGCTGGTGACATCGAAGTAACCCGGCCGGAGCACGCGCACGCCCGGAACTTCGTGCCGGGGCAGGCCAGCGAGGGCGGCCAGGATTCCGGCGGTCGCGGCGAAGGGCACGGCTGAGCCGTCGGCCGGATCAGCCGATCTGGTAGCGAGCACGTCGGCAAACTCTCGCGCCCCGTCCGGACAGCGCAGCCGGTACGGATGCGCCGTGAGGTCGGCTGCACCGACGAGTACGGGGGCGATGAGCCTGAGGTCCTGCTCGGTCGAGGCGCCGGCCAGCACGCGGACATTCCAGAGGCCGGCCTCGCGGAACGCGTCCAGCTCGGCAAGGCGCCGCTCGGTCCGGCCGGCCTCGAAGCGAGTGCTTTCGTCGTCGTACTGACGGAGCACGGTCAGCTGGTTGCGGAGCTCGGCGACCTGGCTGTCGAGCTGGTCCGTCGGGTCGGCGACGATGAGCCAGCCGAATGGCCTGCCCATCAGCGTCTGCAGTGCAGACTCAAACAACGTAGGCGGGACAGGTTCGGGCACCGCAGGCTGAGCCGGCTGCTCGAGCAGCGGAACCTGACGGCCGGGGCACGGGGCCCAGACGAGCTGGTCGAGGTCGGCGAGCATGTTGCTGTCGAGCGCGACGCCGCGTGCGCCCCAGGGGAACAGCAGCTCGGCGGCAGCGCCCTGCTCCAAGGCAGCCGGGGCGGGCTGGTCCGGTTCCGCCTCGCTGCCCTCAGCGCCGGCCCGGGCTGGTCGTCCGGCAGGTGGCAGCGGACCGGCCGTCGTGATCAGCTCGAGCGGCGCGCCCCCGCCGCGGGAGAGCCAGCCGGCGATGAACGGCCGCCGGTGCCGCGCCGCGTTCAGTGCAGCTGGCAAGACGGACGCATAGTCGCCCGCGGCAGTGCCGCCGAGGCTCGTGCCGCTGACGGCCTGGACCCGGTACCACAGTCCGGCCGCGCCGCCGCCGATCGGTGACGTCACTCCCATGCTGCGTGCTTACCAGGCCGCGACCAGTGCTGCTACCGGATTGGTCCGGATTATCATGACAGCGCGCCGGTTACAGGTCGACCACGCCAGACACGCAGGTGATGACACTGCCGCCCACCCATACGATGCCGTCGGCATCAGCAGTAATGCGGACCTGGCCCGCGCGCCCGAGGGCAGTGCCCTGGCGGGCGACGTACGGAGCAGTTGCGCGGCCGGATGCAAGCAGCCACTGAGCCAGCGACGCATTCAAGCTGCCGGTAACCGGATCCTCGTCGGTGGCACCGTTCTTCGGCACGAACGCACGCACCTCGAAGGCAGCCGGACCGCCCGGCGGATGCGCGCCGGCCACGCCGATGTCGAGATCCGTCGGACCGGGGCGCAGTGCGAGTACCGCGTCGGCGCTGCTGAGGAGCACCGCAATCCAGCCAGGGCCGTTGTCGGCCCACTGCAGGTCGATGATCTCGTCGCGGCTGATCCGGAGGATGTCCGCGATGTGGCCGGCCAGATACTCCTCCACCGGCCCGGACCGCACGACCGGAGGCGCGGCGAACCGGAGGCCATCGTCGTCCTGCCGGATCGTGATCAGCCCAGCACCGCACTGCTGGATGACAGTGCCGGGAGTGCGCGGCTCACCGCCTGAAGCCAGCCACGAGTGGCAGGTGCCGAGAGTGGGGTGACCTGCGAACGGAAGCTCCTGGCTCGGCGTGAAGATCCGCACCTGATAGTCGGCAAGCTCGTCGTCAGGCTCGAGTACGAACGTCGTCTCCGACAGGTTCGTCCAGCTGGCGAACTTGCTCATCTCCTCGGTGGTGAGCCCATCGGCGCCGAGGACGACGGCAAGCGGGTTGCCCAGGTAGCGCGTCTGGGTGAACACATCGACCTGCCGGAACTGCCGCATCATGGGGGCCATCCTGTCAGGTCGGCCTCCGGCGGGCTGGCCAGCGTTGCCTCCGGGAGCGTCATGATCGCCGGGTTCGCGTCCGCCAGGACGACGCGATTGGCGCCGCCAGACGGGTAACTGAGCAGGACGGCGCTCTGCGGCAGTTGCTGAAGTTCGTGCTGCTCCACCACCGACTCGCGCGAGCGCTGAGCCGTGCGGCCGAAAGAGTCGCTGGTGCCGGCCGCGCGCGAGGTACTCCAGCCCCACGACGTGCCGGTGCTGATGCCGGCCGTGATCGACCGGCCATCGGAGAGCGCCTGGCCGGAGTTGCGGTCGCTGCTCGCGGAGCCGGTAAAGTCCGCGAACGGCGCGAACGTGCCGTGTCTGCTGCGGCCGCGGCCCTGGCTGCGGCCGACGCTCGCGGTTAGCGAGCTGGAGTCACTGACCGAGTCGGACGTGCCGGCCGAGCTGGTGTAGGAGACGCCGACACTGTCGGTAACCGACGCGCTCACGGTGTCGGTCAGCTGGCTGATCACGAACCGGTGCTCGGTGCCGATCTGCTCAGCTGCCAGGCGGGCGTCCTCGGCGTTGCCGAGGCGCATGAAGCCAACTGCAGCGTCGCCTCGGCCAAGGCGCTCCCGGACATGCTGCGGGATCCCGCGATAGGCAAGCACGAGTCCGGCTCCGGCGACCTCGGCCGCGTCGCACAGCCGGTCCAGGACGTCGCCTGGGAGCCGCTGAGCACCCAGGACCACGACAGTCTGCCGCCATCGCGGCGCCGCGGGTGCCTGCCGCAGCACAGCTGTCAGCGCGATCGCCAGGTATGCCGCCAGCACGCCGTTGCCCGTCGCAGCGGACCGGCGGTCAAGCCACGCCACGCGCAGGCGGCTCTGCGGACGGCTCGTCAGGTCGGTGCCGAGCGTCTGAAGTACCCTCAGCCGCGCCTCGAGTGCCCAGGATCGCTCGACGGCCAGGTGTCCCGCGCTGCGTCCCGCGAGCCCTACCAGGCGCGCAACCTGATCCGCAGTGAGCACGCTCGGCGCTTCGCCGTTCGTCACGGGCACCGTCGTCACGGGCACAGGCGTCACGGGCACCGGCGTCACGGGCACAGGCGTCACGGGCACAGGCGTCACGGGCACGGGCGTCACGGGCACACTGAGCTGGCCGACGCAGCGCAGGGCCGCGATGATGGCGGGCAACGTTCCTGGTTCCGCTCCACGGTCACCGAGGACCTCCAGGATGCGGCTGATGAGCGCTGCGTCGCCTGGCGGGTCAGCCATACGGCCGCCGGATGCCTGCGCCGGACCGTCGGCAGCGGCAGCCGTCTGCGCGAGGACGTCCGCCAGCTCGGGCGGGCCGAGCTGAGCGCCGAGTTCCAGCCTCGGCAGGTCCTGCGGAAGGACCCAGACGATCGGGTCGAGAGCTGTCCGGCGGGCAACGGCAACCAGGTCGGCCGCCACGCCGCCCTCGGTCAGATCGAGGACGGTGACCTCGCCGCCGGCCGCCAGCCGCGCGGCACCGAGCATGGTAAGCAGCGCCGACCAGCCGGCCAGCGTGCCGCCGGCGATGTCGAGGCGGTGCACGGTGGCGGGCAGCGTCACCGGATACCACTGCGGCCGACGCCGGTACGCGGCGGCGCGGCGCTGCCATTCCCGGTAGCGGCGGCCGTGCTCGTCCTGCCGGGCAGCTATCTCACGGTGCTGCAGGTCGGCGAAAGCAGCCACCCGCGCCGCTTCAGCGTTGATGCGGGCAGTCAGTGCGCGCTCAGCCTGCCAGGCTCTTCGCCCGGCCGCTGCCGCGGCGATGGCCAGCGCGCAGCCAGCGGGAAGCGCCACCAGGGCACCAGGCCCGGCGACCAGCAGGGCAGCCGCCGCCGCAGCGCTACCAGCCCCCGCGAGCCAGGCCGGCCGGGCGAGCCGGCGGTACTCGCGATGCTGTGCTGCCACCCAGTCCGCGGTCACCTGTGCGGTGGCGGGCAGGACCGGCAGCACGGGCGGATGGCCGGGATCACTGCCGGGGCTCGCCTGGCGCCAGCCGACGTATACCCGGTCCGGGCGGATCCTGCCGCGTAGCCGGCCGGGCTGTGCCGTCACCAGGCCGCCGCCGTTCACCAGGCCGCCGCCGTTCACTGGGCCACCCAAGGACCGGCCGCCCAGGGCCCGGCCGCCGAAGGACCGGCCGCCGCGAGGTCAGCCGCCGCTGGGCTCGCCGTCGCAGGGCTCGCCGTCCCAGGGTCAGCCGCAAACAGGCCAGCCGCAGGTGCCACCGTCAGGCGTCCGGGCGGTCCCTGCTCCGGACCCTGCTCCGGACGCGCGCGGGTCAGGACCACCGCCATGCCGGTGTCCGGCGCGAGTCCGACCAGGTCGGCGAGCTTCGCCGGGTCCAGACGGTCGCACCCGGACACGCAGAGCAGGCAGTCTGCGCGTAGCCCGACCTCGTGCAGCGCACTCAGAGCCCCGCTCGCGGCACGGACGAGCTGGCCGGCCGCGCCGCCGCTGGCGACGATCACTGCCTTGTCCCGGATCCCGCGCCCGATCTGATCGCCGCCACCCCCTGCGAGCTCAGCCGCGATCACGGCATTGTCCCGGGTCCCGCGCCCGATCTGCCCGCCGCTACCGGCTACGAACTCCGCCACCGGGCGGCCAAGCTGGCCCGCCATCGCGGTCACCTGCGCCGCCAGCTTGCCGTCGTCCGCGTCGGCCACCAGGACCGTCTTGCGCAGCCGGATGCCCGCGCACGCGACTGCCAGCAGGGCCGCGCGGGCGGCGGCCGTATTACCGGAGATCAGCATGCCGCGCTCGGCGTCGGTCCAGCTGACGGTCAGCGGCCGACCGGTCACGACATTGAGGCCGATCAGGCAGCCGTGGGCCGTTACGGTGCGGCCGGCGGCGAGGTCGGCCGTCACCCGGCGACGCCGCCACCACAACAGCAGGCCGGGCCGCCAGCCGCGCTGGCCGGGGAGGATGACCAGGAGCGCGACGAGGGCCTCGGCGCTTCCGGCGAGCAGCGCGACCGATAGCTCGGGCCGCAGCCAGGCCGCGGCAGCACGCAGCGCGCCCGGCTCGGTCAGCACGGCCGGATGTCTCGCCACCGCCAGCTCGGCGGCTGCTGTCCTGAGCCCAAGCCGACCGACGGCAGCACCAGACCGGGCGAGCAACCACCCGCCTGTCAGCGCAGGCACAATGAGCCAGAACAGTCGCCAGCGCGTCAGCCAGCCGGCGAGCAGTAGCGCCAGGGCAGCGAGCAGCACGCCCGGTGCCAGCAGTATCTGAGCAACCACGACGACTGCGGCGCACCACCCGGTTAACTCACCGCGGCGGGCCCGATCGTTCGCTCCAGTACCCAGGATGCGCATAGCGCATCAAGGCTCCCAGTCCTCCAGCGCATGTGTCCAGGAACCTGACAGATTGCCCTCATTTCCGTCCGGCAGCGGCGGGCGCGGGCTCTGCACGACGACGCGGAACATCTCCGGGCGCAGCACCGCGATTGTGAGCGCCACCGGACGGTCGGACTCCGGGTCGTCGAACCGCACCGTCACCATGATCGCGGGCTGTCCAGCCGTCAGGCGCAGGCTGCGCGCCACCGCCGGCGGCGGTGCCTGCAGTTCGATGTGCAGCGCCGAGGGCGCTCCCTCCACCGTGGCCCCCGGATCGAGGGGCGGCGTGCCGGGATCGGCGTCCGGCGAACCAGTGACGTCGGCTAGTTGCAGCAGGTTCAGGACGGCCGGCAGCCCGGGCGAGTTGTCGGCGTCCGGCCGGCTGGCGATGTCGGCGGGAATGTAGGTCGTGCAGAGCGCGGCGGGTTCACCGCCCGCGGTCCACAGAAAGCGCGCCACGCAGACCTGCTGGTCGGCGGGCAGCCCAAGTGCCCAGCTGATGTCCTCGGGCGGCAGCCGCCAGGTGACCTGGCGGCTGCGGCAGGAGAATTCCCCGCCCATCGCGTCGACATGGGAGAGCAGACCAGGGACGCCCTCCAGGCCGATCACGTACTCGGCGGGACTGGCCCGGTAGAGCTGGCCGTCGGCGAGCCGCCGCACCAGGTGCCGGCCGACGAGTTCCTCGACCGCGGCGTCGATCTCGGCGGCGCTGACGTTGTAGCGCCGCGCGAGCGCCGAGTGGCGCGGGAGTCGCCAGCCAGGTTCGTGGTGGACGAGAGCAGCTGCCAGGCGATTCGCCAGAACGCTCACGGCAGGTCCCGTCGCCGCCTCATCCGGCACAGGCTGGCGGGTCGGGCGAAGGCCGGAGCCGCTCAGGCGCCCCGCACCGCCTGCGCCATCACCGCGTACGGTCGCCTGAGCGCCGGGCTCGTCATCGCCAGCGGCCACCGGCCAGCTGGCGTGCGGGGGGCTCATATCCGTTCACTCGGCGTTACGCCGGGCGCGAGCGGCGATGGTTCTGCCCACCAGGATGAGTATGAGGACGAACACTAGAAGCAGCAGGGCGGCGTCATAGGACAGGATGTTCGCGCTGTTGACTGGCTGGAACAGCTCGGAGAAGTTGTACACGACCGACGTCAGGAACGGCACGCCCTGGTGCGTCACGTGAGCGAGCGAGGGTGTCTGGTCGGAGAAGTTCGCGGTATACAGCAGCGGGGCAGTCTCGCCGATCGCGATCGCTGCCGCGACCAGGAATCCGGTGATCATGCCGGGCAGCGCCGACTTGAGCACAATCTTGCGCATGGCCCACGACACCGGAATGCCCAGCGCCTCCGCACCCTCCCGGTAGCCGGAAGGCACCTGTGCCAGCGCGGTCTCTGTCGACTTGGTGATGTACGGAATGGTCAGCACCGAGACCACCAGGACGGCGGGCAGGAAGCCGAAGCCCAGATGCAGGTCCACCACCAGCGCTACATAGCCGACAAAGCCAAGCACGATCGACGGGATACCCGCCAGTACTTCATAAGCGCCGCGCAGCACGCCGCGATGCCGGCCGGTGGCGAACTCGGTCAGGTACAACCCGGTCAGCACACTGATCGCCCCGCCGATGATCATGGCGCCGATCGTGATGAGCACCGTGCCGATGATGGGCTGCAGCAGGCCGCCGCTCAGGCCCGCGGTCCGGGTCCACAGAACGCTGAAGTGGAAGTGCGGGATAGCCCGCGCGAGGATCCCGGCCACCAGCCACACGGTGGGCACGATGACCAGGGCGAGGGCGATGAGGCAGACGCCCCAGAACACGAGGTTGCCGGCCCTGCGCCGCCGCGACACTGGCGGAAAGTAGCCAGGGTCGTGCGGGCCGGGGCTTGCCACGTCCCGCTCTGCTGCCGGTAGGCCGCTCATCGTCCTCTCCTCGTCCGAGTTCGCCAGCCGTCAGACGCCCCGGCCCACGGGCAGAGCCGTGCCGGAGACCTTCCTGACGAGCCAGCGGGCTGCCACGTTGACGGCCAGGGTGATCACCATCAGGACGAGCGCGAGCTCCGCGATGGTGCGGACGGCGAAGCCGGTGCCGTCCAGGAGTGCCGAATCCAGGGTGTCGACGATGGTGGCGGAGATCGTGGTCATGGCACCGTAGAGGTTGCCAGGCACGGCACCCAGGGCGACGCCACAGGTCATGGCCACCGCCATGGTCTCGCCGAGCGCCCGGCCGAGGCCGAGCACGACCGCGCCGACGATGCCCGAGCTCACCCAGGGCAACGTCACCTTACGCGCCGTCTGGGCGTCCGACATGCCGAGGGCGATCGCACCCTCGCGGGGCAGGATCGGCACGCCCCGGATCAGGTCGCGCGACGTCGCGGCAACGATCGGAATGATCATGATGGCGAGGATCAGGCCTGACGTCAGCAGGCCCTCGCCGCTGCCGGTATTGCCGCGGAAGTAGTCGAGGACCGGGACGTCCGGCATGTTCCTGGCGATGAACGGGGTGATGTCCCGGGCAAGGATCGGGCCGAAGGTCACCACGCCCCACAGGCCGATGATGACGCTGGGGATGCCGGCGAGTAGCTCCAGGAATATTCCGACGCCGTTGGCCAGGCGCCGGGGCAGGCGCTCCACGATAAACAGGGCGGCGCCGATCGAGATCGGCACGCCGAAGATGAGCGCGATTGCGGAGGTCGCCAGCGTGCCGGCGATCTCCGGCAGCGCACCGTAGTCCGCACCCGACAAGTGCTTGACGCCGTGCGTGTTGACGATCACCGCGTTGTAGCCGGTGCCCTCGTCCCACACGCTCTTGTAGAAGAAGTGCAGGCCGTTGTAGCGCACCGCCGGGATCGCCTCGATGAGCAGGACGACCAGGATAAAGCCCAGGGCCAGCAGGGGGATGACGGCCCCGGCGCCGCCGAGCCACCGCAGCACGCTACCGCGGCGGAGGGCGGAACCAAGGGCCGAGCCGACCCGGCGGGGAAGCGGGCTGCCCGCTTCCCCGCCCGGGCCAGCTACCGGAGCTGTCGCTGCCATAACTCAGGCGCCGATCTTGGCAATCTGGTTGTCGGACAGCGTTACCACCGAGGCCGGCAGCGGCTGGAAGTCCACAGCGTCCAGGTAGTCAGTGCCACTCTGGCCGGTGTGCACAGTCCAGTACAGGAACGCCCGGATGTCCTCGGCGGCGGTCCCGTTGGTCTGCTTGGTGTTCACGATGGCGTACTCGTAGTTGACGATCGGGTAGCCGCCAGACACGTTGGCGTCGATCATCGACAGGGTCTCGTTCGCCGGCGTCTTGCTCGTCAGAGCATTGGCCTCGGCCGAGATCGTGGTCGACGACGGTGCCTCGAACTGACCGGCACCATTCTTAATCTCCGCCTGGCCCAGTCCCGCAGCCTGCGTCTTGGCCAGGTAGCTAATGCCGATGTAGGCGATGCAGCCCTTGGTGGCGCCGCAGCCGGTCACCATGCCGCCGTTTCCGGTCTCCGCAAGCGCACTGCTGACGGTCGGCCAGCTGATGCTAGTGCCGACGTTGGAGCTCGACCATGCACTGGGGTCCTGCGCGTTCAAGTAGCTGGTGAACAGGAAGGTGTCACCGGAGCTGTCGGCGCGGTGCAGCGGGACGATGGTCAGGTCCGGCAGGCTGACGCCCGGGTTGAGCGCCGCGATTGCCGAGTCGTTCCACTTGGTGATCTTGCCGGTGTAGATCTCGGCCAGGACAGTGCCGTCGAGCTTCAGCGGCTGCTTCACGGTCGGCAGGTTGTAGTTGATCTGCTGCGCCGAGATTGCCAGGGCAATGTTCACCATGCTCGGATAGGTCTGCATGTCCGAGCTCGACAGGTATGCGTCCGAGGCACCGATGTTGATCGTCCCGGTGGAGGCGTCGGTGATCCCGGTGCCCGACCCAGTTGATCCGGTCTCGATGGTGACGAGCGGCGCACCAGCACTGTTTATGAACTGCTTCTGATACGCGGCCGTCCAGGTGCCCATCAGCGGGTACAGCAGCGAGCTGCCGGTCTCGGTGATGGTCGTCGGCGTCTTCGACGGCGACGTGGGCAGTGCCGCACCGACCATTTTCGCCGACGACGTCGATGATCCGGACGGTTTGGACGGAGACGAGCTGCCGCAGGCCGCTGCCAGTACGGTAAGCGGAATCAAGGCGGCCGCGGTGTATACCAAGCGGTTTATCTTCGCCACCTGTGGAATACTCCTTTAGTTCTGCACGCTTACGCGTGCGCTACACGACTCGCACGCGGGTGCGTGCGACTGTGGTCCGCGCAAGCGCGGCCCTGCGCCCGTTCGGGAGGAGTGCTGTCCTCCCGGGCGGGTGGTCTTCGTTGCTAGCCGAATCGACCGCCCACGTAGCGGGCGGTCTCCTCGTTCTCGGGGTGCTCGAACAGCTGCTTGGTGTCGGCGTGCTCGACCAGGCGGCCCTGATTCAGGAACATGGTCCGGTCCGACACCCGCCCAGCCTGAGCGAGGTTGTGCGTCACGATCACCACGGTGATCCCCGGCACGAGTGTCCGGATCAGTGCCTCGATGGACTCCGTCGCGTTCGGGTCGAGCGCCGACGTCGGCTCGTCGAGGAGCAGAATGTCTGGCTTTATTGCCAGCGCCCGGGCCAGGCACAGCAACTGCTGCTGCCCGCCGGACAGCCGGAACGGCGAGTCCTTGAGCCGGTCCTTCACGGCGGTCCACAAGCCGACTGCGCTCAGGTTCTCCTCGGCCACGTCACGTAGCCCTGCCCGGCTCACCATCTTGTGCGCGCGCGTCCCGGCGACCACGTTGTCCATGATCGACATGGGGAACGGGTTGGGTCGCTGGAACAGCATCCCGACCTTGCGGCGCAGCGCCATGAGCTCGATGCCCGAGTGCCAGATGCTGCGCCCCTCCAGCATCACGTCACCACTGTGCTTGTAACCGGTGACCTTGTCATTCATCCGGTTGAACGTGCGCAGCAGCGTTGTCTTGCCCGACCCGGTCGGACCGATCAGGGCAGTCACCGCGCCGCGTCGGACCTCAGTCGTGATCCCGGTGAGGATCGTCCGCTGACCGAATCCCAGTGTCAGGTCCTGAGCGCTCAGTGCCACCCCGGTGCCCGGCAGTGTCTCCGCCGGAGTCGGTACCACCTGAGCGACGGCCACTAGGGGCGCCGCGGGCACAGCGGCGGTCGCACCGCCGACATCTCCGGACCGGGCTGGATCAGCCTGTGTTGACATCCTGTTTGCCTCGCACCCGTGGTGAGCCCCTCTGCCACCCGATCGGTGGCTGACCGCACCATTTCTAAGCGGGCCAGGTGAACGGACGCTGAACGGAACATGTCTATCTAGGCGACGGGGAGATGGCAGGTAGCGAAACAAGTCGGGGCAGTGTCTCCCCAGCGGGAGACACTGCCCCGAAACTCCAGCCTGCGGCCTGGCGGCCTGGCTAAACCGCTACGTCGAGCTCGGCGATCTCGCCCGTCGAAGCGCTCACCTGACGGTCGGCTTTGATGCCGCCGGGAGCAAGGACCCGCAGCGTCCAGTCGCCCGGGGCCGCGAAGAACCGGAAGCCGCCGTCGGCGCCGAGCGGAACCTCTGCCACGAAGTCCCCGCCCGAGTTGAGCAGCCGCGCGTACCCGCTGACTGGCGCACCTTCCCTCGTCACCTTGCCCTGGACGATGGCCTGGCTCCCGGCGTCGGTGACCTCTGCACCGCCGGCCGGCGCACCGCAGCCGGCACTTGCCGCCATCAGGACTCGTCCCCGAGCTTGATCGGGACTCCGACGAGTGAGCCGTACTCGGTCCACGATCCGTCGTAGTTCTTCACGTTCGGCTGGCCGAGCAGCTCGTGCATGACGAACCAGGTGTGGGCCGAACGCTCGCCGATGCGGCAGTAGGCGATGGTGTCGATGTCGAAGTTGACGCCTGCGTCGCCGTACAGGGTGCGCAGCGCGTCGTCCGACTTGAAGGTGCCGTCGTCCTCGGCCGCCTTCGACCATGGGACGTTCCTCGCGGTGGGGATGTGCCCGCCCCGCTGGGCCTGCTCCTGGGGCAGGTGCGCCGGCGCGAGCAGGCGGCCGGCGAACTCGTCAGGCGACCGCACGTCGATCAGGTTCTCGCTGCCGATGGCCGCGACGACCTCGTCGCGGAAGGCTCGGATCGACTTGTCCTGCTCCCTCGCGTGGTAGCTGGTGGCGGCCCGGTGCGGCACCTCGGTGACAAGCTCGCGCGAGTCGAGCTCCCACTTCTTGCGGCCGCCGTCCAGGAGCTTGACGTCCTGGTGCCCGTACAGCTTGAAGTACCAGTACGCGTACGCCGCGAACCAGTTGTTGTTGCCCCCGTAGAGGACCACAGTGTCGTCGCCCGCGATGCCGCGCTCGGACAACAGCGTCTCGAATCCCTCGCGGTCCACGAAGTCACGGCGAACCGGGTCCTGCAGGTCCGTCTTCCAGTCGATCTTGATGGCGCCGCGGATGTGGCCCTTGTCGTACGCGCTGGTGTCTTCGTCGACCTCGACCAGGACGACGCCAGGGTCGTCTCGGTGGGCCTCCACCCAGTCTGCGTCCACCAGGACGTCGGAACGGCTCATGCTGAGATCCTCCTTGCGTATCGCCAGCGCTCGCAGCGAGGCCGGCCGTCTGTTCTGTACTTCACACTGCGCTTCGAACTTCGTGCGGCGAGTGAACTTCCCGCCGGTTAGCGGCCAGTGCCGGCGTGAGCCGGCCACGTCCGGCGGATCATCAGATACATCTCGCAACCCAGGCAGATCCCGAATATCCCGTTCAGGATTGCCGCGATGAGCCCGAGCGAAGCGGCCACGATCCCGAGTGGCGTCACGCCGGTCGCGTAACCGATGATCCCGACGACAGCGATGCAGAGGCCGACCGCCTGGGCGAACCGCGGCGGAGCCTCGTCCTCGAGCTCACCCGGTGGCCCAAGCCGGGGCCGCACCAGCCGGGAGTAGATCAGCCCGTACGGCGAATAGCGCAGGCCGAGCAGCGTTGCGATGGCGAAGACCACGGCCTGTGCGGCCAGCACCCAGTAGTTGCTGGTGATCAGGACGATGATGAACATGACCATGGTGAGCAGCGCGCCGAAGCGCGGCCCGCGCGGGTCGATCTGCATCTGGTCCTGCCCCTTCCTGGAGTTCCGGCCGTAGAGCGCGGCCATCACCTACCCCGGCCGCAGTGCCGCCACCCGGGCCACGCGCCTTTAGGCGGGGACAGAGGTCAGCGGGCTGGCGGCAGCGCGACGGCCGGACAGAGGGCAGTCGCGACCCGGCAGAAGTCGATGGCGCGGCGCCGGGTCAGGACGGCGCCGGGGCGGCTGATCCGAGTCTGGGTGCGCGTCGGTGCCTGCACGCACACGATGCTATGCGGGCTGGCTTCTGCTGTCACTATCTGGATTCCCGATTCTATATATAGGAATTAGATCCCGACCGCCGCGCCGATGGCCGCTATCACGTCCGGCTTGCGCGGCTGGCCGCTGGCCCGCCGCACGACCCGGCCGTCGGCGGCCAGAACGAGGACGGTCGGCGTCCGCAGCACGTTCAGCTCGCGCACCAGATCCAGGTGCGATTCCGCATCGATCTCGATATGCGCGACCCCAGGAGTCATCCCGGCGACGTCAGCCAGGATGCGGCCGGTCGCCCGGCAGGGCGCGCAGAACGCCGAGGAGAACTGCACGAGCGTGGCGCGCTCCCCGAGCGCCTGACCGAGCTGACCGCTGGTGAGCGCGAGGCCCGCGTCCGCCGCGTCGGGGCGCATCTCCGGATCGGCCGCATCGGTGGTGATCGGCACGGTAAAGGCTTGCGCGGCGCCGGCCGGGCTGCTTGAGGCCGCGGCAGCCCTCGCAGGCACAGCACTGCCCGCCACCGCGGCCGACGGTGCTCGGGACGTCCGCCTCGCAGCGACTCCCCGCGGCGTCCGCATTCGCCCGTTCGTCCGCCGCCACACGCCGCCGGCGACCAGGGCGACGACGACCGCGACGATGAGGGCCGCCAGTCCCGCTGTCATGCCGCTATCAGCACGCCGCCGCCCCTGCGCATTCCCGGTTCAGGCAGCCGGAATATCGACCAGAACCTTGCCCCCCGAGGTGACCCGGAAGCCCTTCACCGCACCTTCGGCTACCGACGAGGAGCCGGAGTACCAGGCCTTGGCGTTGCCCGCGACCTCGTAGTTGCCGGCGACGACCCAGCTGCCGGCGATGGAAGACTTGCCGTCCTTGCCGACGACCCAGAACTGGCAGTTCGTCCCCGGGCTGATGCCGCTGACCCGCACCCGCATCGCCGTGCCCCAGGAGGTCGGCGAGTAGTCGACGACAGCAGAAACGTGGCCGCCGGGGCTCACAGCACTGGCCACGTGAGCAGCCGGGGCCGCCGGGGCCGCTAGCTCGACGGCGGCGGCCGCGCCAGCCGCGGCGATCGCCGCTGCCGCAGCCACCGCGATCGCGCCGCGCCAGAGCCGGTTCCGCCGCCTGACCGACACGCGATTCAGCAAGGTGCTGATGATCTCGTCAGACGGCTCGGCCATGTCCGGCAGCCCGGTCGGCGCCAGGGTGAGCTGCTCGAAGTCAGCGGCCGGCACCCGGCTCAGCATTGCTGGCAGGCCAGCAAGCGAGGCGAGCTCGTCCCGGCAGGCAGAGCACTGGCCGAGATGCTCGTCGACGATGCCCCGCTCCGCCGGGTCGATGGCACCTACCACGTAGACCCCGAGCAGCAGCCGAATTCCCCGGCATGCCGGGTCGCTGATCCCGTCAATGGTCATGGCGCCAACCCCCTCTCCTCAAGCGCGAGCCGAAGCGCCCGAAGGGCATAAAAAGTACGCGACTTCACCGTTCCGGCCGGGACGCCGAGAGCCGCGGCAGCCTCGGCGACCGACTTGCCGCGGTAGTAGGTCTCGAGCAGAACTCGACGGTGCTCCGGCCGTAGCGCGGTCAGTGCGTCAGCCACTGCCCAGGACTCCAGTGCCCGTTCTGCGTCATCCGGCACGGTTTGCGCCCCGAGTGCGGCTTCGCCGACCTCATGCGGCCTGGCCCTGCTCGCTCGATATGAGTCAATTGCAAGGTTCCGCGCTACCGCGAAGAGCCATGGCCTGGCCGGCCGCCCCGCAATAGCCTCCGGATGCCGCCAGGCGCGGAGCAGCGTTTCCTGCACGATGTCTTCGGCCCGCTGCCGGTCGCCGCTCATCAGGTGCACGGCGTAGCGCAGCAGCGGCCCGGCATGCTCGGCGTACAGCGCGCGGACAAGCTCCTCGTCGGACGAAATCGGCCGGAAGCCGCGCGCGCCACCGCTGTCAGGGCCTGCCATATCCCCTACTACGTACCCGATGAGCTGGCGGTTCAGGTGACTTACGCCACTCTCAGCCGCCGGCGAAGGGCGGCAGCACCTCGATGACGTTTCCGTCGGCAAGCAAGACGCTCTCGGCCGCTCGCCTGCCGACAGGGCTCCCGTCGACAAGAAACGAGGACCGGGCCAGCACAGCCGCCAGCCGACCGCTGCCTGAGCCGCTCGCAGTGCCCCGCACGGTGCCGCTCGGAGGGCTGCTCGCAGCAGCTGCGGTCAGCGCCGCCGCCAGCGTGTCGGCCGAGAGTTCCTGTTCGGCGACTCCGGCCGCGTCCTTCGCGGCGGCCCAGTACCTCATGGTCACGATCGCCATGTCAGCTATCCTCGCTTAGGACACCGGACGATGACGACCTGGGTGCGGAAGACAGTTGGATTCGCAGGCCGGCATGACCGCCGGGGTCTGGAGGTGGCAGCAGCGTGAGCACTGTCCTGCTGCTGACCAGCGGCCGTGAGCCAGCCGCCGAGATCCTTCCCTCACTGAGCCTGCTGGCACACACTGTCCGGGTGGCCCCGGCGACTCCCGACCAGGTGGCCGTCAGCCCTGCTCCGGATGCTGTCCTGCTCGACGCCCGCCGTGACCTCATGCTTGCCCGGCGGCTGCTTCCGGCGCTCCGCGCTGCCGCCGGCTCAGTGCCGCTGATCGCGATCGTGACGGACGGCGGCTGGGCCGCGGTGTCCGCCGAGTGGGGCGCTGACGACCTGCTGCTGCACACCGCAGGGCCGGGCGAGGTCGAGGCGCGGCTCCGGCTGTCCATCGCCCGCCGGGCCCCGTCGGCCGCGCCGGTTGCCGACGAGATTAGATCCGGTGGCCTGGTCGTGAACGAGGCGACCTACTCAGCCCGGATGAATGGCCGCTCGCTCGACCTGACCTTCAAGGAGTTCGAGCTGCTCAAATTCCTGCTGCAGCACCCCGGCCGGGTGTTCTCCCGCGCGCAGCTGCTGCAAGAGGTCTGGGGTTACGACTACTTCGGCGGCACGAGGACTGTCGACGTGCACGTGCGCCGCCTCCGGGCAAAGCTTGGCGCGGAGAACGAGGCCCTGATCGGCACCGTGCGGAACGTCGGCTACCGGTTCGTGCCGGCCAAGAGCGCGGGCCGGCCAGACGCCGCCGATTCCGCGGCGGAGCATGCTGGGGAAGAGCCCGGTGCGGAAGATTCCGCTGCGGCCGAGCACTCAGCCGCCGGCCATGGCGGTCCGGGCAGCACCGCACCGGCGAGCGGCGACGGTTACCCGGGTGGCGCCGACCCGGAATCCCGGCGAGCGGCGGCGCATGCCGACCGGTAGGACCGAGATCGCCGTTAACGGCCCGCTGAAGCCGGCGGAGGCAGCAGCCGTCCTCGAGCTGGTCGGGCGCGCGGCCGCGCAGGATGGCGTCATGCCGCTTTCCGAGCACGTCATGCTGCAGCTGCGCTATGACAGCGAACCGAGGGCTCGCAATGTGCTGCTCTGGCACGACGGCGCACTGGCCGGATACGGCCACCTCGACATCACCGATCCGGCCGGAGGCGCAGAGGCCGAGATGGTCATCGACCCGCCGCTGCGCAAGCGGGGCCTCGGCCTCGCGCTCGGCCGGGCTCTTTCCGACGAGGCCGGAAGTGCGGGGCTGCAGTTGTGGGCGCACGGCGACTTGCCGGCCGCGGCCCGGCTCGCCACGGCAGCTGGGTTGCACCGGTCCCGCGCGCTCTGGCAGATGCGCCGGTCCCTGCAGGAGCCGGTCGGCGAACCGCAGCTCGCCGACGGCATTACCGTCCGGACTTTCCGCGTCAGTCAGGACGAGAATGCCTGGGTCGCGCTGAACCACCGCGCGTTCTCCCAGCACCCGGAGCAGGGTGCCTGGACGAGGACTGACCTCGAGATGCGCGAACGGGAGCCCTGGTTCGACCCGGCTGGATTCTTTCTCGCCGAGCGCGACGGTGCCATCGTCGGCTTCCACTGGACGAAGATCCACAGCGGGACCAGCGATTCCGATGGCGCCTCGGACCAGCGTCGCGAGCCGATCGGCGAGGTGTATGTCGTCGGTGTCGACCCGTCGGCACAGGGCACCGGCCTTGGCCGCGCGCTGACCATCATCGGCCTGCACTACCTGCGCGATCGCGGGCTGGCGCAGGTCATGCTGTACGTCGACGAGACCAACACCGCGGCCATCAGGCTCTACGAGTCACTCGGCTTCACCCACTGGAGTACCGACGTGATGTTCGCCCCGGAGGCGCCCGGCGCCGTAGCGACGGGATGATGGTCTGCTCAGGAGAGATACTCGGTCAGGCGGCTGCCAGCCGCGCAGTCGGCCAGCCCGAGTACCTGGTCGATTTCCTGGGTGGTCAGCCGCCGGTCTGTCACGGCAACCGCGCTCAGTACCTCGGCGTAGAGCTCGATCTCCTCGAGAGCCACGAGGTCGTGGACACGGAGGTCGACGTCACTGCGCACGCGTCCACCTCCGTCAGCCCGGTAACTTCCCTGTAACACAGGCTAGCCGCGAGACAGCGGCCCGTGCATGACTCATGAGAACCATTTCCGCACTACTAATCCGAGCGCTGGTCAGTGGCCCGCCAGACAGCTACCTGGTGCAGAGCCGACCTCTGCAGATACGTTGCCGGCGTCGCGGCGAACGTCTGCCGGTCCGCGTCGGTGAGCTCACGCACAATCCGGCACGGCACACCAGCGGCCAGCACGCCGGCCGGCAGGGTGGTGCCAGGCGTCACGACAGCTCCCGCTGCGACCAGGGTGCCGGCGCCGACTCGGGCACGTCCGAGCACGATCGCTCCGATCCCGATCAGCGCGCCGGTCTCGACGTACGCGCCATGCACCGTGGCCCGGTGACCGAGGCTCACCTGGTCCTCCAGAATGGCCGGCTCGCCCTCGTCGACGTGCAGGCAGCAGAGATCCTGGATGTTGCACTCTGCGCCGACGACGATCTGGTCGGAGTCAGCCCTCAGCACGGAGCCGTACCAGACTGACACGTCCCGGCCGAGCGTCACCCTCCCGACGACAACGGCGCCCGGCGCAATCCAGGCGTCCGGATGAATCTGCGGGCTGCTGCCGCCGAGCGATCCGATCAACGGTTGCTGCATGTTCTCATCCCTTTATTTGCCGTGTCGTCAGGCCCATGGACAGGCAAGCGAGATAAATATAGACAAAACATCGTTTCGGTTGCGGGCAGGGGACGTTAGGGACAGAGTCGAGCCCGACGTTCCAGGTCGTCGCGCCACCGCACTCGCGGACAGCGCACAGCCGCAGTACAGCAAATACCGGTTCAGCCCGCAGTATTGCAAACCGCAGTATTGCAAACCCAGTACGGCAACCACAGACCGCAGCACCGCAGGCCGCAGCACGGCAGACCGCACCGCAGACGCACCACAGCAGTCTCCCCGTTCCGCCGCGTTCCCGTCGGCCCGCGTGACTGCTCCGGATCTTTCGAGGATGAGACGATGAGCGAGCAGGGCCACCTCTCCGACCTCGGCTACGAAGGCCAGTTTGGGCTCGAGCGCCGCGGTTACAACCGGCTGCAGGTGGACGAGACCGTCGCCCAGTTGCGCCTTGAACTGCGCGGCCAGGACGACGGCCGCCGCGACCTCGAGGACCGGCTTTCGCAGGCGCTCGACGAGGTCGAGCGGCTGAAGCTCGAGCTGTCGACCGAGCGCTCTAGCGGCCGTCCGCCGCACGAGGAGATCAGCGAGCGCATCGGCCAGATCCTGAAGCTCGCCGACGACGAGGCGAAGTCACAGCGCAGCAAGGCCGACGAAGAGATTGCCAAGCTTCGCTCCGACGCGCAGGCCGACACCACCAAGCTGCGCGCCGACGTCAAGGCGGAAACCGACAAGCACCGGGCGGAGGCACAGGAGCAGGCCGAGCGCATGCTGAGTGCCGCTCAAGAGCAGGCCGACAATACGGTAGCGAGCGCCAAGCACGACGCCGAGGCGGCGCGCAAGTCCGCGGCCGACGAGGCCCAGCGAGTGGTCGCGGACGCGACCAAGCAGGCCGAGACCGCCGTCGCGACCGCCAAGAGCCAGGCCAAGCAGCAGCTCGACGAGGCAACGGCCCGCGCCACCGCGATCCACGATGGCGCCGAGCGCCGACTGAACCTGCTGATGTCGCGGCACACTGAGGCGATCCGGCGGCTCACCGAAATCCGCGACGTGGTGACCTCGCTAGTGGCTGGTGAGGCGGACCGCGGTTCGCTCGAGGACGAGGTCGCCCGGATCGTGGCTGGTGCCTCAGCTGGCGAGGCCCAGCAGAGTGCGCGGCCGGGCGGCAACGGCAGGCCCGCCGCCGAGACTCGCCACTCCGGCCAGCCCGCGCTGTCGACAGCCCAGCGGCCCGGCCAGGCCGGGCAGCCAGGACCCAGTCAGCAGGCGCCCGCGGCGCACGCTAGCCAGCAAACCTCAGGCCAGCAAACCTCAGGCCAGCAGACCTCAGGCCAGCAGGCTGCCGCTCACCAGACTGGCGACCAGGGAGCTACCGCCCCGAACGGCGGACAGGGACGGCCTGCTCAGTCGGCTGGCAATGGCCACACGGCGGCAGACGACACGGCCGACGGCATCACCGCCGTCGAGCGCTGACGATGGCGAGGAACATCCCCTAGCCGGACAAGACGTCCAGCTGGCGGAGGATGACTCCTTCGCGCAGTGCCCACGGGCAGACCTCGAGCACCGGCAGGCTCAGCAGGTCCATCGCCGCATCCGCGACCATCGCGCCGGCCGCGAGCTGATGAGCGCGTCCCTGCGAGACACCGGGCATCTCCTCGCGTTCCGCAGCTGTGAGTTGGGGCAGCCGTTCCGCGAGCTCGGTGACGTCGGTGTGCTTGAGCACGCGCTTGACGTACAGACCCTCGCTGGACGCGGCCGCGCCCGCGATCCGGGCGAGCTGGCGGAAGGTCTTCGAGGTCGCGACTGCGTGGTTGGCCGGACCATCGCGCAGCAGCGCCCCGGCCATCGTCGCTATCTCCGCCCGCACGTGCCTGCGCAGCTTCCGGACGTCCTCGGGCGACGGCGGATCGCCGGGTAGCCAGTCTCGCGTCAGCCGGCCGGCGCCGAGCGGTAGTGAGAATGCGGTGTCCGGCTCCTCGTCGTGACCGGCCGCGATCTCCAGCGAGCCGCCGCCGATGTCCAGCAGCAGCAGCCGCCCGGAAGACCAGCCGAACCAGCGCCGGGCGGCGAGGAACGTCAGCCGGGCCTCGTCGGGTCCGGGAAGCACCCGGATCGCGACGCCAGTCTCCGCCTCGATCTGAGCGAGCAGCTCGAGGCCGTTGGCAGCGTCCCGCACCGCCGAGGTGGCGAACGCCAGCATCTTGTGAACGCCCTTGTCCTCCGCAATCTGGAGGGCGTCGGTGACGAAGTCGCGAAGCTGCTGCGCGCAGTCGTCGGTTAGCCGGTTCGCCTTGTCGAGATGGTCACCCAGGCGCAAGTCCGCCTTGTGCGAGAACGCCGGGAGCGGTCGCCCGCCCTGATGAGCGTCGACCACCAGCAGGTGAACGGTGTTCGAGCCGACGTCAAGCACGCCCAGTCGCATACCCCTGACGCTACCCGTACGCGGTGAGCAGGAACATCTGTGCTTGCTGGAAGGCTAGTGCTTGCTGGAAGGCTAGTGCTTGCTGGAAGGCTAGTGCCTGCTGGAAGGCTAGTGCCTGCTGGCAGGCCAGTGCCCGGCCAGAAGGCCGGGTGGTATACCGGGATCAGGGAGGCAACCATGGCCGCAGCACACGAGGTCCGGGTCGAGCACGGTCGCAAGCGCGTCCGCATTCAGCTCGCCGGGGAACTGGTCGCTGACACGATCGCACCGCTGCTGGTCTGGGAGGTGCCGTACTACCCGGCGTATTACATCCCCGTCACGGACGTCAAAGCTGAGCTCATTCCCTACGGGTCGGACTCCGACAAGGTATTCGGTGACGCGGAGCTGTTCACCGTTCAGGTACCAGGTGGCGCTAGCGCTGTGGGCGCCGCGCGGAAGTACCCTGCCAGCCCCGTGCGTCAGCTCACCGAGGCTATCCGGTTCGAGTGGGGCGCGATGAGCGAGTGGCTGGAGGAGGATGAGCCCGTCTACACCCACCCGCGTGACCCGCACACCCGCGTCGACATCCTGGCCAGCTCGCGCCACGTCCGGGTGGAGATCGACGGCGTGGCGGTTGCCGACTCCACGAGTCCGCGCATCCTGTTTGAGACAGGTCTGCCGCCTCGGTACTACCTGCCGCTCACCGACGTGCGGACTGAGCTGCTGCGGCCGACGGATACGCAGAGCCACTGCCCGTACAAGGGAACGGCTAGCTACTGGTCTGTCGACACCGGCACCGACATCCACGAGGACGTGGTGTGGATCTACCGGACGCCGCTGCCGGAGAGCCAGAAGATCTCCGGTCTGGCCGCGTTTTACGACGAGAAGGTCGATGTCTTCCTCGACGGCGTCGCGCAGCGGCGCCCCCACACAGCGTTCAGCGAATAGCGGCGTTCAGCGCTTAGCCGTCAGCTCGAAGCCCCGGCCGGTACTCCGTCGAGGTCCTCGATGCGAGCAGACGAGGGCTGCCTGCTTGCCTGCAGCCGACGGGCCGCGGCCTCGGCGTCGGTGAGCACACCCACCAGATTGCCGGACGCGAGCTTGCCGCAGTCCTCCTCGGACCAGCCCTTGTCGAGCAGGGCCGCGATCAGCGCCGGGTAGCACGAGACGTCCTCGAGGCCAGCGGGCTGCACATCAACGCCGTCATAGTCGCCGCCGAGGCCGATGTGGTCGATGCCGGCGACCTCGCGGACGTGCTCAGCGTGCGCGACGACGTCGGCCAGCGTTGCGGCCGGCTGGGGATTGTCTGCGATCCACTGACCGCGCACTTCGGTACGCGCCGCCAGATTGCGGTAGTCCAGGCCCTGCCGCTCCATCTCTGCCTTGAGGCCGAGCTCCCAGTCGCGGCAGCGCTGCGAGACGAACGAAGGCACGAAGGTGACCATGCACAGGCCGCCGTTGTCCGGCAGGCGGCTGAGCACGCCGTCCGGCACGTTTCGCGGATGGCTGCAGATGGCGAACGCCGACGAGTGCGAGAAGATCACCGGTGCCTCTGCAGCGTCAAGCGCATCGTTCATGGTCGTCGCCGCGACATGCGACAGGTCGACGAGCATGCCGAGGCGCTGCATCTCGCGGACGACCTCACGGCCGAAGGCGGTCAGTCCCCCGGCGGACGGACTGTCGGTTGCGGAGTCTGCCCAGGGCAGGTTCAGGTTGTGCGTCAGTGTCATGTACCGGACGCCGAGCAGGTACAGCGCCCGCAGCGTGCCGAGGGAGTTCCCGATCGAGTGACCGCCTTCGGCGCCGATGAGCGACGCAACCCGCCCGCTGGCCATAATCCGCGTCACGTCCGCGGCGGTCAGCGCCAGCTCGAGCGAGCCGGAATACCTCGCGGCCAGCTGGCGGACCAGGTCAATCTGCTCGAGCGTGGTGGTCACGGCCGCTTCGCCCGCGAGCTCGGCCGGCACGTACACGGACCAGAACTGGCCGCCCACGCCGCCAGCCGCGAGCCTGGGCAGGTCGGTGTGCGTGAAGCCCACCGGAACGCTGATGTCAGTGGCCAGCGGATCGGACGGGCCGGCCTTCCGGAGCGCCCACGGCAGGTCGTTGTGGCCGTCGATGACCGGGAACCGATCGAGGAGGGTTCGTGCCTGGATGTCAGTAGTCACCCGGCAAGGGTACGCAGGCCGAGATGCGCGACGCAGGGTCAGGATGCCAGGATGTCACCGTGTACCAGCAGCATCTGACCCCCTGGATCATCGGCGCCGTCCTCGTGTGCGCGGCGTTCGGAGCGTGGTTCGGCCACCACATCGGCGATGGCGGCAGCGGCAATATCGCGCTCCTCAGCGCTACCTGCGCCGTCCTCGGCTCCTTCCTGCCGGGTGCGGTCGTGTGGGTCCGCGACCGCCTGCGGGCTCGCCAGCGCGCCGCCTGAACCCGGCGACGCCTGCCCCGAATACGTGAGAATATTCACGTATGGGACTGGATCTCGCCACGCTGCTGGACCTCCGGCTCTACCAGGCCTTTGACGTCGACGCGGACGGCAGCGTGCTCGCGGGCAGTGACGACACCGGCAGCACGCAGCTCATCGAGATCAGCTCCGATGGCCGCGTCGCGCCGCTGACCGCTCTGTCCGGCCCGTGCTCCGGCCGCTACATCCCAGGGCAGCGGGCCGTGCTCGTGTCGCACGACGACGGCGGTAACGAGCGCACGCAGATCTCCGTCCTGCATCTCCCGGTTGCGCGGCCGGCTGAGCTGCCGGATCTCGAGCCGCTCGTCCGCGACGCGCGCTACATCCACTCCATCGCCGCAGTTCGGGACACGAGGCTCTGCTACTTCACCAACCGGCGAAACGAGGTCGACTTCGACCCGGTCATCCGCAACCTCTCGGACGGGTCCGAGCGCGCCCTTCAGCTGGGTAACCACCTGTTTGGCGAGGCAGCGCTGTCAGCAGACGGCCGGTGGCTCGCGGTAACCGTGGCATCGCCGGTCACCGCGAACGCCGAGCACGTCGCACTCGCTGATCTCAGCGTGCCCGCCGGGCAGGAGCACCTCGTCGACATCACGCCGGCCGATGCTCAGGCGATGAACCATAGCCTGTGTTTCACTCCGGACAGCTCGGCGCTGTACTTCAGCTCCAACAACGACCGCGAGTTCACGGCCGTGGCGCGTTACGACATCGCGGCTGGCTGTACGGACTGGCTCGTGGCCGAGGACGGCTTCGACCTGGCCGGCTGGCTGTCGCCGGACGGCGCGCGACTGCTGGTGGAGCGTAATAACGACGGCGCCTCGCAGTTCGCGCTGCACGATGCGCTCACCGGCCGCGCGCTGGCGGTTGTGCCGATGCCGGTTACCGGCAGTCTCGGCACCACGCCGGTCTGGTCGTCCGACTCGGCGGCCGTCGCCTTGTCGTTCTCCGGGTCGCTGATGCCCTTCGACGCGCTCCTGCAGCGCCTCGGCGCGTCTCCCGGGACCGCTGCCGCTCACGCGACTGCGCCGATCGAGCCAGCCCGGCTGCTGACAAACTCGGCAGCTGGCCTGCACGGCGACCGGCCTGCGGAGCCCGAGCTGCACCAGATTCCCGGCGACGGCGGCCAGATCTCGTGCCAGGTCTACCGGCCTGCGCCAGACGGCAAACTGTCGGGATCGGCCGTCCTCCTTATCCACGGCGGCCCGGAAGCTCAGGCGCGGCAGAATTTCAATACCTATGTGCAGGTGCTGGCAGCGGCCGGACACACGGTGCTCGCGCCCAACGTCCGCGGCTCCACCGGTTACGGCAAGGCGTGGTACTCGGCCGACGACAAGCGGCTGCGGCTGAACTCGGTCGACGACTTGGCCGCGCTGCACGCCTACCTGCCCGAGCTCGGCCTCGATCCGGCGCGTGCGGCGCTCTGGGGCGGCTCCTACGGCGGCTACATGGTGCTGGCAGGCCTCGCGTTCCAGCCGCACCTGTGGGCGGCGGGTGTGGACATCGTCGGCATCGCATCCCTGGTCACGTTCCTGGAGAACACCTCGGGTTACCGGCGCGCCTACCGGGAGCGCGAGTACGGCACGCTGGCCGACGACCGGGAGTTCCTGCAGTCGGTGTCGCCGCTCAGCCGCGCCGACGACATCACCGCGCCGCTGTTCATCATTCACGGCGCCAACGACCCGCGAGTGCCGCTCAGCGAAGCGCAGCAGGTCCACGCGGCGATGACCAGCCGTGGCCGCGAGTGCGAACTGCTCGTCTACAGCGACGAAGGCCACGGGCTCGCCCGGCGGCCGAACCGGCTCGACGCCATCCCGAAGGCCCTGACGTTCCTGGCCCGCCACCTGGGAGCGGATGCAACGCCGACGGAGAGCGTGAACCCGCACAAGAGCTGATACACAGGCGATCTCCGCTGGCCAGCGGGGATTGCCGGGAACACGTCGCGGGCACATCCGGATTGCCTGCGCGCAGGCAAGTGCTGGCCGAACTGGGCGAGGGGGCAGTTGTGGTGGCGACTACGACCGGCGGGAGCTCCGCCGACAGCAGCCGCAGGACACTGGTACTGGCCGCGATGATTTTCGCGGTAGCCATGACGTTTATTGACCAAACGATAGTTTCCATTGCTGTCCCGAAGATCCAGACTGAACTTCACCTGTCGATCAACGGCGTGCAGTGGGTGGTCAACGGGTATCTGCTCGCGCTTGCCTCGATGTTTGCCTTCGGCGGCCGGCTCGCTGACATGGTCGGCCACCGGAAGATGGTCGTTATCGGCGTCGTCGTCTTCGCGCTGTCGTCGGCAGCCTGCGGACTGACTCCGACCGGGGCTGCGGCCCAGACGTGGATCATCACCTTCCGCGTGATCCAGGGCATCGGCGGCGCGCTCATGTACCCGGCTGCGCTCGCGATCGTCGTGGCCGCGTTCCCGGTGCGCGAACGTGGCCGTGCCATGGCGATATTCTTCGGCGTCGCCGGCGGCCTCACCGCGATCGGCCCGATCGTGGGCGGATACCTGAGCGAATGGACCTGGCGGGCCATCTTCTGGGTGAACATCCCCGTCGCCATCATTGCCCTTGTGCTGACCGCCATCGCACGGCCGCACACTCAGACGCGGCCAGGGCGGCTTGACTTCCGGGGTCTCGTGCTCATCGCAGGCGGAGTCGGGCTCGCCGTCTTCGGCCTCCAGCAAACTCAGGTCTGGGGCTGGACCAACTGGATCGTCATCGCGAGCATGGTCGCCGGCGTGCTGCTGCTCGTTACGTTCTTCTACGTGGAGCCGCGGCAGCAGCATCCGCTCATAGATGTGGAGGCTTTCCGGATCCGGGCGTTCTTCGTCCAGAACGTCGTGCTGTTCATCTCGATGATCGTGTTCATCCCGATCTTCTTCTTCGCGAGCATCTACGCCCAGGTGTCACTCGGCGACGGACCGCAGGAAGCCGGGCTGTACCTGCTGGTGTTCTTCCTCGGCTTCGCGCCGGGCGTCCAGGTCGGCGGACGTCGACTCGATCGGAGCGGGGCGAAGTTCCCCGTCGTGGCGGGCTGCGTCATCGCCGCAGTTGGCCTGGCGCTGTGGGGCGGCAGCGTGACCAACCTCAGTCTGGGCAGCCAGTGGTACTACATCGTGATCGCCGGCTTCGGCCTCGGTCTCATGCTCGGCCCGTCCAACACCGACGCCATAAACCAGGTCGGGCGCCTGTCCTATGGGGAGGCGACCGGAGTTACGCAGACCACCAGAAACTTCGGCGCTAGTTTCGGGCTCGCGTTCCTCGGCACACTGCTCGTGACTGTGGAACGCAATCACCTGCTCACCCGGCTGATCGCTCTCGGGCTGCCGTCCGCTGCCGCGCATTCGACGGCGAAGGCCATCGCGCAGACGCGCCAGTCGAAGCCGAGTGCAAGCGTTCACGGCGCACTGGGCGCGCACATCTTCCATGCAGCCCAGCTCAGCCTGGCCGACGGCATGCAGGCCGTGCTGTACGCGATGGCGGCGGTCATGGTCATCGCGGCGATCACTGCCCGGATCGGGCTGCGACCCGGCATCCATGTTGCGGCTGACGCGAACGGAGAGTCAGTTCCCGCGGATTCCGGGACGACTGCTGAGGAGGTCCCGGCTGTTCGCGATCCGGAGGTCAGGCGCCAGCTTTAGCGGTGGCCGCCGCGGTTTGCCGAGGGCCGCGCATACCGGAAGCGAGCCCGGACTAGCGGGTCCGGCCCGCCAAGCGGCTTTCGGCGCGAGAATCAGCGCATGGCTGTGGCTCGCTCCATCGGATTGTTCATCGCTGCCGGGCTGGCCGAGATCGGCGGCGGCTACCTGATCTGGCGCTGGCTCCGAGAGGGCGCCCCTATCGTTGTCGGCGTCTTCGGCGCCATCATCCTGGTCCTCTACGGCGTCATCCCGACCCTGCAGCGTAGCCACGACTTCGGCCGGATCTACGCGGCCTACGGCGGAGTCTTCGTTGTCGCGTCGCTGCTCTGGGGCTGGGGCGTCGGCGGCACCCGCCCGGACCGCTGGGACTGGACCGGCGCAGCCGTCGTCCTGGCCGGAGTGGGCATCATCTACTTCGCGCCGCGTGGCTGACGGCGTCCGTTCACCTTCGGGCCGCATACTGACAATCCGCGAAGGGTCTGGCGCCGGGAGGGTCACGTGAGCGATGCCATCACGGTCATCCGGGAACTCTTCGCCAGTGAGGGTGCGGCGGATTACCTGGGCGAAGCGGTGACGCAGGCCGCGCACATGCTGCAGGCCGCGACGCTCGCCGAGGAGGCTCAGGCCCGGCCTGCGCTGGTAGCTGCGGCGCTGCTGCACGATGTCGGGCATTTCACCGGCACCGTGTCCGGGCAGGACCTCATGCAAGGTACCGACAACCGGCACAGCGAACAGGGCGCGAACTGGCTCGCCCAGTGGTTCGGTGCCGAGGTCACCGAGCCGGTTCGGCTGCACGTCGACGCCAAGCGCTACCTGTGCGCTACCGAACCTGGCTACTTCGACCGGCTCTCGCCGGCTTCCGTGTACACCTTGGGCGTCCAGGGCGGCCCGATGTCGGAGGCGGAGGTTGCCGAGTTCGCGGCCAGGCAGTTCGCCCTGGATGCCTGCCAGGTCCGCCGCTGGGACGACGACGCCAAAGACCCGAATGCGCAGACTCCGACATTCGGGCACTTCGAGCCGCTCCTGGAGGGGCTGATCGGCTAGCCGCGCTGGCCGGTCGCTAGCGTGAGCAGGTGTGCTGACCACGGGCCTTATCGATGCGGTGACCGAGATCCTGACCGAGGCGGCCGATACCGCGATCGTGCCCCGGTTCCGTGCACTGAGTAAGGCGGATGTCCTCGAGAAAGCACCGGGCGAGGTCGTCACAGTCGCGGACCGCGAGGCCGAAGAGCTCATCGCGCCCCGGCTGCGAGCACTTGTGGACGCGCCCGTTGTCGGCGAGGAAGCTACGGCGGCGAACCCGGCGCTGCTCCGCGCTCTCCGCGAGTCCCCGGTTGCCTGGGTGCTCGATCCGCTCGACGGGACGGCTAACTTCATCGCCGGGCGGCCGCAGTGGGCGGTCATGGCCGCGTTGGTGCAGGGCGGCCAGACTGTCGCTGGCTGGATCGTCCGGCCAGTTGACGGCCGTGTCTACACCGCCGAGGCCGGGGGCGGCGCCTGGCGTAACGGGGTGCGCGTACGGCGGCAGCCAGCGGCCTGTGACCCGGCAGTGGCGCGCGACCCCGCGGCGGTTCCCGACGTGCCCGTGGCTCCCCACCCGGCGACTGCGCCCGACCCGGCGACTGCTCCCGACCAGGCGGTGCCTCCTGATCTGCCAGCGCCGACCGGTACCCCGGCCGCTCCCAGCACGACGGCGCTGCGGGGGGCCGCGCACACCCGCTTCCTCGACCCCGCCGATCGGGACCGCGTCCGGGCAGCGGCACCCCGCTTCGCCGAATTCGGGCCGGGCGCCATGTGCGCCGGGTTCGACTATCCGCAGCTGATCGACGGCGAGCTAGATTTCGTGCTGTTCTGGCGGACGCTGCCGTGGGACCACGCCGCCGGCACCCTGCTGGTCGCCGAGGCCGACGGTGTCACGCGGCGGCCGGACGGCTCGGTGTACCGGCCGGACGACGAGCGCGCAGGGTTGCTGGCCGCTGCGGACGAGGCAACGTGGGACGTCGTGCGGCCCGTGCTCCTGGGATGACCATTGCGGGTGGCCTCGTTTCGGTCCTGAGGGGTTCGTTCGTCACCGATACTTGGCGAGGCAGCGAGCGGCGTGAAGGGGGCAGCATGGTGCGCTACGACAGGGTCGTCGTGAAACTCAGCGGTGAGGCACTGGCCGGCGAGGCCGGGTCGGGCGCCGATCCCGCGAGTCTGTCCCGAGTGGCGGACGAGGTGCTGTCCGTCCGGGATCTCGGTGTCGAGGTCGCTGTGGTGGTCGGCGGCGGCAACTTTTTCCGTGGCAGGATGGCCGAGGGCTGGGGTATCAGCCGTGCCGAAGCCGACAACATTGGCATGCTCGGCACGATCATGAACTGCCTGATGCTGCGCGGCGCGCTGACCGCCAGGACGGATATCGACATCCGGGTGATGACCGCGGTGCCGATGCAGAGCGTCGCCGAGCCGTTCATTCGCCTCCGGGCTGTGCGGCATCTCGAGCACGGCTCGATCGTCCTGCTCGCGGGGGGTATCGGCCAGCCTTACGTCACCACCGACTACCCGGCTGTCCAGCGAGCGCTCGAGCTCGAGGCTGACGCGCTCCTGGTTGCCAAGCGGGGCGTTGACGGCGTCTACGACAGCGACCCGAACCACAATCCGGATGCCGTGCGCTACGAGAACCTGACCTACGACGAAGCGCTTGCCGCCGGCGTCCGGGTGATGGATACCAGCGCTTTCGTGCTCGCTAACGAGCAGTCCCTGACCATGCACGTCTTTGATGTCGCGGCCGTGGGCGTGATGCGGCAGATCTGCGAGGGCGCCAACCTCGGAACCCGGATCAGTGCGAAGGGCTGACCGCGGCGGACAAGTCGCCCAACTGGGCGAGGCGCGAACTGTTCTCAAGCTGGTGCTGCCAGACGACGCGGAACAGCATCGCCAGCAGCGCGGCGCCGATGAACGACGTGAGCAGCAAAGACAGCTCAGGTGGACCTGCACTGCCCGGGTTGCCGTGGTGCCGCCAGACGCTCGTGCCGAGTTCAGGGGCTGAGTACAGCAGCCAGAAACCAATCCCGAGTCGCCAGCCCGGCTGAGCAGCGAGCCAGCTGTTCGCCCGGCCGGTGGGCAACGGCTGCGCGAGAGCCGACCGCCAGGCGCGTGCGGCCATGCGCAGGAAGCCGTTGGTGACGAAAGCGCCGAGAGCCAGCAGCAGACCGCGCACTATCCAGGTCGATCCGACGGTAGTGCTCTGGTAACTCAGTGAGATCAGAAGCACCAGAACGCACCAGGCGACAATGAGCACGGCCGCAGCGACCGCGAGAATGCGCTCACACGCCGCTAATGTTGTCCGCCTCATGCTCGCAGCGGGCCTTTCGGGATAGCGCCTTCTGATTTACCCGGATGATAACTGACCTCAGTACAGGTAAATCAAGCCCGCAGTTGTGGGCCGGAAGCCGCAAGCGCCGAAGTAGAACGGACTGAGTTCTTCTCGGAAGTCCACGTGCAGCCACTCGCATCCCGCTGTCCTGGCGTTGCGGACGGCCACGGCGACCAACTCGGTTGCGATGCCGCGGCGCTGATACGCGCTCGCGACCTTCGTGTTGAGAACGAAGGCGTGATCAGCGCCGTCCCAGGCCACGTTGACGAAGCCGATGAGATCGCCAGCCGGCAGCCGCGCAGTGACCCAGCCGAGGCAGTGCGGTCGGCACTTATCCCACCAGCCTGATTCTGGGCGGCCGCCGTGCGCTTCGGTGAGCGCGAAGAGTTCAGCGTCCGAGGCGTCGCCGCGCCATTGATACTGCACTGACTGCTCAGCGTCCGTTACGAGTCTCCTGTCCGTTCCGCGATTCCGGCGCCGGCCGGGACTGGCCGGGCCAGCCCACGGTCTCCGGTCGCGACTCGCTGGCCAGCCCACCGTCTCCGGTCCGCGCCAACTCGGAAGGCTATCGGGATGTCCGGCTGACGATCGACTGCTTATTCGGCTCGCTTTGCGGTGACCCGGACAGGCTTCGGCGCGTCGCCGAGGATCGAACCGCTGCGCGCCGGGTCCGTCCGCCATCACGTCCACGCACGCACGCCAGACAGGCCGAGGTAGGTTACTCGCTCGGCCTGTCCGGTCTGGAGTTGAGGTCCGTCTGCGTCGGCTCGTGTACTGCGCAGCGTTAAGCGGCGTAGGGCGGGCCGGTGGTCTGATAAGTCCGGCCGCTGGGAGTGCGCCAGGTCATCTCGCCGGGCTGCAGCTGGGTCAGCTGCCATCCCGGCGCCTGCTTGGCCC
>Ga0335075_10001398_pt1 | contig 39925 bp, 39 predicted proteins | sample Lox_Sample_24_FD_206723 | JGI IMG/M metagenome (GOLD analysis project Ga0335075, IMG submission 206723) | Soil microbial communities from Loxahatchee National Wildlife Refuge, Florida, United States - Lox_Sample_2.4 | ecosystem: Environmental > Terrestrial > Soil > Wetlands | place: USA... | reverse complement strand
CGTCGACACTCCTGGACTTGGTTCCCTGGCCAAACGTGGTGCGGCCGAGACACTGGCTTACCTTCCCTCTTGCGATCTAGCCCTTCTCCTCATCGACTCCGGCGCCACGCTCAACGAGGAAGATATCGGCACTTTACGGCTTCTCTACGAGGCCGGAATTCCAGCATTAGTTTTATTAAGCAAATCCGACCTGCTTGCGAACGGCGACCTTCACCGCACAATCTCCTACATTGAAGCACAACTCAAGCATGAGCTGCATATTACCGCGACTGTCCACCCGGTTAGCTCGATGAGCAAGTATCAAGTATTGCTGGATCAGTTCTTCGAACGGGAATTGCTCCCGCGCTTCGAGAAGGCTCGATCCCTAAGAGAGGCGTCAATCACAAGAAAGATTGGAGCGTTACGACAGGCGATTATGGCGGCACTTGATGGCAATCTCCACCGCGACAAGAGAAGTGCGCCCCGTACGCCCGCGACAACCTCGGACCTCGAATCGGTTCTACGTGTGGTGACAGGGGAAGTTGGTGAACAACGTACCGCTCTTGACCACGCATTCCGCACGCTCGGGGAGACGCCAGATGCTGTCCTCGAAACCGTCGCGAAACAAGCAATAACCTTTGTGCGCTCTACCTCTCAAAACCACGTGCCAGCCTTGCAACTTTCTGAGTGGATTCATGAAGCTATCAACGGCTCCATCCAGCCTCCGATGGAGAACTTGCGTACAGTAGGCAAGCTCGCCATTGGTCGGCTACAACAAATTGCTAAGGAGATGGGACGCAACGATATCCCTTCGCAAGATGACTTTGAAGCTATTCTGCGGGACATGCCGCGCTTTGAAATGGCAACGCTGCCGAAGTCTTTCGATGCCGGACCGTGGAAGTTCTGGGGACAAAAAATCCTTCATTCCCAAATGAAAGCCAGCCTACGGTTGAGCATTGGTTCCCATCTCAAAGACGAACTACACCTGTATGGCTTGGCACTGTCCCAGTGGAGCGACCAGATTGTGCGTAAGCTTGAGCTCCTGGTAAATTCCTATGCCGACGCCTACCGAATGCAGATCCAGCGCGTCCATGGCACCTCGGATTCAGCTGTAAATCGAGGGCAACTCGAAGCCGATCTGAACCTTTTGCGGAATTGGCGTCCGGCAAGCACAGCTACACTTACGGATACTCATGCATAAAACAAGGAGAGATAGAGTTTGCAGAAATATCTTTGGATTGCCATTGGAGGTTCACTCGGCGCCTTAGCTAGATATTGGGTCGGTGTAACCATCGCAAGCCGCTTGGGGACAAAATTTCCTTACGGCACGTTCGTTATCAATGTCACGGCTTGTGTGATTATCGGCTTTTCTCTGGCTTTCCTGGGTCGGCATACAGAGTTGAACCCGGCTTGGAGATTCCTGGTTCCGGTAGGCTTTGTGGGCGCATATAGTACGTTCTCGACATTTGAGTGGGAGATGTTCTCAAGTTTGCAGATAGGGGGCTTCTTGATTGCCGCCGTCTATCTCGTTTCGAGCATCTTCCTTGGTCTTTTAGCTGTATGGTGCGGCGTTATGATTGCGAGGGTTATCTCATGAGAGCCAACAAGGTTTTGAATTACAATTCCATTCTGCAGGTGCTCGGGGAACCTGGATGCCCTGTCTGCCGCTTCATGAAGGATGTCCAGGCAGCTGCGCTGCAGAAGCCCGGCAGTACGAGAGTCGATCACCTGTGCAATTTTCATACCTGGGGGCTCGCCGCAATGCAAAGGGCGCCCCTAGCTGCAGATCTATTCTTGCGCTTGCTTGAGAAGGAGGCTCACGTGTCTCCCGATCTCCCGTGCGATATCTGTGTTGTACTGTGGAAAGAAGAAGATCTTCGAATCCGTGAATTGGTTACCTGCCTCAATCACAAGCTTGTTGCGCAATGGTTGCGCTCTAAACCCATTCTCTGCTCGATCCACGGAGAGAAATTGAAAAAAGGTGCACCTCCGGTCCTTGCTTCGACGATACAGGCAATCATGGAAAGATACCGTGAGCAACTCATGGAAGGTCTCGAAAAGCTGCGGGATGACTATCGATCGGACACAGCGAACTGGGGATTGTTAGGGCACGCGGCAGAATTTTTGGCATCCCAGCGTGGTCTTCACGCTTAAAGGAGCACACATGTTAAAAGTTGGAAAAGCTGTCAAGGTCTCCATCTACCTAAGTGAGGGCTCGACCCACCACGGGATGTCAACATACTCAAGCATCCTCGACTTCCTTTTTTTTCGCGGAGTCTCCGGCGCTACGGTCCTGAAAGGCGTTGCCGGATTCGGTGCCGACCATCACCTCCATACCTCTTCCCTGGTTGATATCTCGGACCATCTCCCGCTGAAGATCGAGTTCATCGAGACGCGGGAAAAGGTCGACGAGCTACTGGGAAAGCTTGAGGAGATGGCTGGCTCCGGAATGATCGAGGTTCAGGAAACAATGATTGCCAAGCCGGCACAGATCTCAAAGTCAAAGAAGGCCGCGCCGCCAGAGCATTTAAGGATCGAAGGCAAGGCAAGAATGATGCGGATCTATATCGGCGAGAGCGATCAATGGAAGGAGAAGCCGCTCTACGAATCACTCGTTCGGGCCATGCGCGCGCACGATCTCGCAGGAGTTACCGTTTATCGCGGGATCCTCGGCTATGGTGCTCATCGTAGAGTTCATAAGGACAAGGCGCTGCATCTCTCGCACGACAGCTCAATCATGCTCTCGGTCGTCGATACGGACGAGAAGCTACAGGCGTTCTTGCCGACCGTCGATGAGATGGTTTCTGAGGGGCTCGTTGTTCTCTCTACGGTAGACATCGTGAAGTATGCCCCTCGCGCGGCCGAGATCAAGGAAGAGAGGGCGTGACCCATGAAAGAACAGTTTCAAGCCAGAATGTTGCGCATTCACTTTACCGAAGCGGATAAATGGGAAGGTAAGCCCCTCTACGAAGCGATCGTAGCCAAGTCGATCGAGCTTGGTCTCTTGGGTGCGACCGTCTATCGCGGCCTTGAAGGTTTTGGAGCGAGCGCTCGCATCTATCATGCTCGCAGCCTCTCGATCTCGAAAAATGCTCCCATCATGGTAACGGTGATTGACAGGGAGGAACAGATTCTTAAATTGATTCCTCACCTCGACCGCATGATTGCGGGAGGTCTGATCGCCACCTCGACTGTTCAAGTGATTCGCTACTCTCGATCAACAAGAGATTCCCCAGCAGCCGGCTAAAAGCACATAAGAGCACCGTATGACCGCCACTGAGCAAAACACGCGACACTCCACCGAACAGCGGCATTCGATCGCGGGTGTTCTGCGGGTCCTGATGGCAATCTCAGACTCCGGCACAAGAACCAATACCCTGCACGAGAAGCTGCTCTTGCTGGAACGAAAGCTTGCTTCCAATCAGCTTCATCTTGCCGTACTGGGTCAAATGAAACGCGGGAAAAGTTCCTTTATCAATGCTCTGATGGGAGCCGAAATTTTGCCAACCGGGGTTCTCCCCGTGACCGCCGTCATCACGGAAATCAAATATGGCGTGGTTCCGGAAGCTGTTATCCTCTACTCCACCGGCGCGCGGGAGCAGGTTGATCTTGGAACTTTGGCAGACTACATTACAGAATCCGGTAATCCAGGAAACAAGAAGCAGGTCGCGTCTGTCGAGCTCACTTACCCTTCGCCCTTTCTTGAGAGTGGAATCATACTAATCGATACCCCGGGCATCGGCTCGACGCACGCCCACAACACTCGTACGACCGAGGGCTATCTCGAACAAGTGGATGCCGGGATTGTCGTGCTTTCTGTAGACCCGCCGATTACCGAAGTTGAGTCCTACTTCATTCGAAACGTCAAAGAGGAGATCCCCAAGCTTTTCTTCATCCTGAATAAGGTTGACGCAGCCTCTGTAGACGAAGTGTCTCACATCTCGCGTTTCCTCGAGGAAGAGTTGAGTCGCCTGCAGATTGAATCCCCGGAGATCTTCCGCCTCTCGGCTCGCAGAGCTATGGAAGGCAGGGGAACGCCTCCCGCTGCAGCGACATCGAGCGGGATAGAGATCTTCGAACAGCGTTTGGAGGAGAAAGACCGGGTCCTTGTCCGTTCGATTGCCTTGGATGCCCTGCATATTGCGCGCACTCTGAAGTTTGCCGCAACGATTGGCGTACGAGCGCAATCCATGAGCCTTGACGAGCTGCAGCTCAAAGGGCGCGCGATCGACCAATTGCTGGAGCAAACGGAATCCGAAATGCATGAGCTGCAAGTGTTGCTGCGCCAGCATTCAGCCGACATGATTGCCCGCGTTGAGCGCGATCTAACCACCCACGTGGAAGAGTCGGTTCCCGTTGTGCGGCAACACCTAAAGCTGTTTCAAGCTCAGCATCCCCAGGAAACCGGCCGCGCCCTTGGTGTCCTTCTCGAAGGTTTTCTCATGGAGGAAATAGAGACTGTCTTCCGACGCTGGCGAATCAGAGAGGATGAAGTGGTTCAGTCACTGCTTGACATCCTCTCGGCTCGTTTCGTGAATCGGGCCAATGCGATCCTGGACCGTCTTCAACAAGCCGCTGGAATCCTTTTTGAGATACCGGTAGAGCCAGTGAAGATTCACTGTCCGCTTCGCGTGGAAAGCCATCTCTATTACAGGGTTGAGCGCGTCTTTCATTCGCTCGATTCGTTCTTTTTGGCACTGCCTCGCTTCCTCTTGCGCCCGATTGTTCTCGGCAAAATGCAGGAGCGAATTTGGCAATTTCTGGATCTGAATGCAGGCCGCATCCGCTACGACTATATCGAACGGCTTCAGTCGAGCATGACTCAATTTGAGAAGAATCTCACTGGCGGCGTCACGATGGTCACCGAAAGCCTCCGGTCGGCCCTGCAAAAGCCAGGCAACAGAGCGCAGCCAGCGACAGCAACCGTGGACTCCCTGGACTCTCTCATAAGTGATTGTTGCCAGCTGCTGCGGTGAATCAAGCCTGTTAGGGATGTATCTCATGATCGCGTTTTGTCTGCAGGGCTAACACCCGGGATCCGATGCCATAGAGAATTTCCATGATGGAGCTTCCCAGGAAGCAGCAATGGGGCGTGTGCTGGGCGAACTTCGAGTCAGGTGACAACTGCAAGCCAGGGGTGTATTCTGGCGCCAATTAAGGGGCGATGGGGTTCGCCTCAGAATCGCCGCTCAACTCGAGCTAATGACCCCTATCCGGAGCTGATCTCAGGATAGGGGCGGTATTCGAGTTCCCTCCTGATCATAGTCTCCGCTCCCATGAATGGAAGTGACGCGGGCAGGCACACCCGGCTTTGAGTTGCAGTTAGCCGGGATAGCAGCCAGGACGGTTCAGGATGACGAGCAGGATGTTGTTCAATCTGCTACAGGTTGTCGTGGTGATAGGGTTTTCGCCACTTGCCTCTGGGGTTCTTTCTCGTCTGAAAGAGATCATCCAATCGAAGCGCGGGCCATCCGTGCTCCAGCCGTATCGTGATCTCCGAAAACTCTTCCATAAGGATCAGGTCGTTTCACAAAAGGCCTCCTGGATTTTTGAGGCGACGCCCTATGTCGTATTCGTTGCGCCCATCTTTGTGACTTTACTGATTCCGGTCCTGACGGCATACCCTTTGTTCTTCGCCTTCATGGGGGACATGCTGGGAGGCGGATTCATTCTAGCTCTAGGTGGATTCTTCGCCGCGCTCGCAGCAGTGGACACCGCCAATCCGTACGGCTCCATGGGTTCCAGTCGCACCCGCATGGTCGGCTTTCTGACCGAGCCGGTATTCATGATCGTTTTCTTTACAGTCTCCTTCGTCGCAGGCTCAACAATCCCATACATCGTTCAGAAGTACTGGGTGACTCCTGCCACGAACTTCTTCGAACCATCTCATGTGTTGCTGGTGCTGGCGTTCCTGATGTTGATCCTTGCTGAAAACGGCCGGATTCCGGTTGACAATCCGTCGGGTCATTTCGAACTCGCAATGATCGACGAATCGAAAGGGCTGGAGTACTCGGGCAGCGGTGCCGCGTTGATAAAGTGGGGGGGCTCGATGAAGATGTTTGTGCTCATGTGCATCTTCCTAAACGTCGTAGTGACTCCTTGGGGTCTGGCAACCGGCACCAAGACGTTCGATGTGCTGCTTGCAATTCCCCTCGTGCTGCTAAAGATCCTGCTGTTCGAGCTGGCGCTGGTGGTCATCGAGTCTTCGCTGGCGAAGCTACGGCTGTTTCGCATCAGCGATTTTCTGGGAGCTGCGCTCATTACCTCGGTCGCCGCCATGATCACGCAGTTCATCAAGACGTGAAGGAGCCTGTATGCATGCAGATGCCGTGAATCCGCCGGTACTGGTTGCGCTGAACGATCTGGCAGCCGGACTATTTCTGCTAAGCGCCCTCGGCATGGTTGCTGCACGTCAGACGCTGGCATGCCTCCGGCTCTTTATCACGCAGTCCTTTTTCTTTGCCGTCTCCGCGCTTCTGGTTGGAGCCCATCCTCTGCAGTGGGATCTGATCGCCGTGGGGCTTCTCAACCTGGTCACCAAGTTATTTCTCATTCCCTGGATGCTTCGACGCACGGTTCGCGAGGAAGTGTATGCTCGCCGTGAGATTGTACAAGTGCTCAATATGCCTACCTCGCTACTCATTGCTATGGTTCTTACCGTGATTGCTTATTTTGTCGCGGTGCCCATGTTGCGTGCCGCGGGGGATACAGGCTATGCCAAAGTTAACCTGCCGATCGGGCTGGCGGCGCTCCTGTTGGGTGTCTATACGCTGGCGGTGCGGCGTGAGTCTGTGCCGCAGTTAATCGGCCTATTGGCGATGGAAAATGGCGCGTTCTTTGCTGGAATCGCAATCGTATCGGGAATCTCTCTTATCGCCGAGCTGGCAATCGCATTCGACGCTCTGATGCTCGCCTTCGTGATGGGCGTGCTGACCCGGGCCATCCACGAGCGCATTGGCACGACCGAAGCGGGCGCGCTTGCATTGCTGAAAGAGGATTAGTCAATGAGCCTGATGGTGATTTTGCTGCTTCCGATGCTTGCTGTGGCTGTGTCCTGGGCCCGGGCAACCAGCACGTTGGCGCCTCTGATAACCCTCGCATCTTCGGGAGTGACACTGGTGCTGACTCTGCAGGTCTGCGCCCAGGTGCTATCGGGCAATCGCGTGGTGGCGGTGCCGGGTTGGGTAGCGGTCGATGGTCTGAGCGCCTTGATTCTATTGCTGGTCGCCACGGTTGGTTTCACTGCGACCGTCTTCTCGTGGGGATATATTCGCGCGGTTGCACACACTTCCCAGCAGATTCGCGTTTACTATGCCAACTACAACCTCTTTCTATTCTCTATGCTTGCAGTGCCGTCACTTATCCAGCCGAACCTGGTCTGGACGGCGGTGGAGCTAACAACCCTATTCTCGGTTCTTCTTGTTAGTTTTGAAAATACCGGTGCAGCGCTCGAAGCCGCTTGGAAATATGTTGTGCTGACAATCATGGGCGCGGCCATTGCCCTGCTGGGTTTTCTGGTGCTGTCCTGGGACTATCGCAAAACTGGCGGCCAACTCTACACCTGGGCTGGGTTGACAGCGGCCGCAACGTCGATGAACCATCATCTGTTGAAAATTTCGTTTTTGCTGATTTTGGTGGGATTTGGAGTCAAGGTCGGACTTGTGCCACTGCATACCTGGCTACCCGATGCCCATAGCCAGGCTCCATCCCCCGTTTGCGCGTTGCTTTCGGGCGTGGAAACCACGGTCGTGCTGTACGCCATCCTGAGGCTGGCACCGATCATGAAGGCCGCGCCAGTACTGGATGCGGCGAATGGCGCCCTGGCGATGGGCCTTCTCTCGACCGGCGTGGCCTCCTTCATGCTCCTCCGCGTGCGCGATTACAAGCGGCTCTTCGCCTTCTCCACCGTGGAGCACATGGGCATTATTCTGACTGCGGTTGGCCTGAGCAGTCCGGACGCGTATTACGGGGCGATGTACCAGATGTTGAATCATGCACTCACCAAATCATTTTGCTTCTATGCGGCCGGTGCGGCTCTTCTCTTGACCGGTACGCGCGAAATTTCAGCCGTCCGCGGCTTGATCCGCACGTCGCCGCTGGCAGGAGCCGCTCTGCTCCTTGGCGGACTCGCCATAGCCGGTGCGCCGCCCCTCTCCGTGTTTTTGAGTGAGTTCTCCATCTTCCGGGCTGGCCTGAACCAGGGCCGTTATGTCGTCATTGGACTCCTGGCTTGCTTCGTATGCATCTCGTTCTTCGGCATCCTGTTTCACATCAATCGCATGGTTTTTGGCAAGCCAAGGGAAGATTCGCCGCAGCCGGCGACACTGCCGGCGACCTGCATCCTGGCGCTTGCGCTGGCCTCAGTACTGATTATCTTTCTCGGGGTTTATCTCCCTGCGCCTGTCCATGCTTTACTCCGGCTGGCAGCCTCGGGTTCCTAGGAGGTTCTTAAAGTGACGCTAGCCAACTTGCTCGCGGAAGCGGATCTAAGGTGGCCGGGTAATATCCGGGTTTGTCGCGAAACCAGCCGGCACACACGCGGCTGTGAGATAGAGTGTTCCACAGAAGCGGTCCCGGAATTCTGCGGTTGGTTGTACTCCGAGCGCGGCTACAGTTTCGCAAGCATGATCGTCGAGGAGCACGAGTCTCAATGGGACCTGCGCTATGTCTGGTACGGAAACAGCGAGGATGGGATCGTTCATGTGGTTACACGGCAACCGCTTGCCGAACAAACCTTTCCCACGCTGATCGGTCACGTTCACGCGATTGATTGGAGCGAACGTGAAGTGGAGGATCTCTTTGGGCTGGTCTTCAAAGGTCACCCACGGCTGGGAGATTTCGTTCTCCACGACGACCGATGGAACAGAGATGTTACTCCGATGCGCCACGGTACCGATGCGAGCGCCCCTCTTCTGCGTTGCTTGGCGGAGCGGGAGTGGCGCCCTCTCCTCGTGCTCGAAGCACCAGGGGCCTTTGCCATGCCCATTGGACCCGTCTATTCCGGCGTTGCTGAGTCTGCTCTCTTTCTGCTGGAGACTCAGGGGGAGGATGTGGTTCGCTGCGTTCCTCGTCTCTTTTATAAGTACCGCGGCATTGAGAAGATCGCCGAAGGAAAGCCGATTGCACATGCGCTTCTCCTTGCCGAGCGGTGTAACGGCACGTCCGCCTTTGCTCACGGACTGGCCTTTTGTCAGGCCGCGGAAGCTATCTGTGCCGTGGAGGCGCCCGGCAGGGCAAAGGGATTGCGCGTTTTGCTGGCCGAATTGGAGCGTTTCCGCCACCACACGGCCGCGATTCGCGAGATCTGCGAAGCGACGGGCTTGGTCGTGGGTACCAGTCAGGCAGCGATCCTCGAGGAGGAATTGCTCTCTCTATCCTGCGCCTTCACTGGCCATCGTTATCTGTTTGGCCTGAACACGATTGGTGGTCTAAGCCGAGACTTTGAACCGGGCCACTGTCTCCAACTCCTTGAAACGCTCCATGACATTCTGAGACGCCTGAAACAAGTTGAGAAGATGCTGCGCTACTCCAACAGCTTCTTGGATCGCATTGAGGAAGTTGGTATTGTGTCACCGGGCGACGCACGCGAATTTGGTCTGGTGGGGCCGATTGCCCGCGGGTCAGGTATTTCGCGGGATCTCAGAAAATTACAGCCCTATTCCGGATACGACGGTTTTACCTTCGATGTTCCAAGTGAGGGAGAGGGTGATGGCTATGCCCGGCTGCGAATTCTATTCGCGGAGGCCGAACAGTCGGTCAGGATTATGGAACAGGTAGTCAGCGCGCTGCCCGGGGGCACCGTCTGTGCCGGACCTGTTCAGGTCTCGCCGGGTGCTGCTTTGGGATGGGCCGAAGCTCCACGCGGCGCCGCATTTCACTGGCTGCGAATCGGCGGCGACAGTATGGTCGCGCGCTACCACCTGGCCACGCCGTCGTTTTTGAACTGGAACGGATTTCACCTGGCTGCGGAGCATTTTGCGTTCCAGGATTTCCCTATCATCATGGCCACTTTTGGCCTGTCCGTCGCGGAGAGTGATCGCTAGGAGAGCGGGTATGGATGGGTGGGTAGTTCGCGGGATAAAAACAGGGATAAAAACGACGCGCTATCCGGAGGCGCAGGAGACACGCGCCGGGGTTTCGCCGGGATTGCCCGTATTCGGAAGCCAGAGCGACAGCGAGAGCACCGTGGATATCTGTCCCACTCAAGCGCTCTCAGTCATAGACGGCGGCATCGCGGTCGATTACCGGCGGTGCATTCATTGTTTCCGCTGTGTTCGTACCGGCGACGTCGCGCCGCTGGCCTGGCAGTCAGGTTACGAGTGGGCGGCGAATTCGCCAGTAGAACCTGATCTGGGAACAACAATGGACAGAAAAGCATTTGCCCGCTCCTTGCAAGTTCTTGTGGTGGATGGCGGGGATTGCGGGGCGTGTCTAAGCGAAATCGCACAACTAAGCAACCCTTACTACAACATGCACCGGCTTGGCTTCTTCATCACCCCGACACCGAGAATTGCCGACGTTCTCCTTCTTGTTGGCCCGGTCACAGACCAGATGCGGGTCGCGATCAAGAAAGCCTACGATGCCATGCCCGCGCCGAAACGGGTTGTGGCGGCGGGCGTTTGCGCGCTTTCGGGAGGCGTCTTCGGACCCAGCTTCAGTGTAGGGTCCGGGGCGGCAGACGTAGTCCCGGTGGATGTGCTTGTGCCTGGCTGTCCGCCGCCCCCGCTCGCCCTCCTCCATGGACTGCTGGTAGCCGTACAGAGGAAGCCACCGGTTGCTATCACTTCGCCGGCCAAACTGGCGGAACAGACTGAGGTCTTTCGATGACACTAGACGGAGCAATGTTCGGACTGTTTTTTGTGCTGTGTTGCGCCGGAATGCTCTTGGCTATCGTGCTTCCGCAACAGCGAAATGCATTCGGGCTGGCCTGCACCGCATCCCTCGCGGCGATAGCCATCTCTTGTCTGAGCATCAGGGTCCTTCTCTCCGGGCATGGCTTGCAGATTCCGCTGTGGACCATTCCCGAGCTGGGCACATTGACTCTCTCGCTGGACCGCCTATCGGCTCTCTTCGTGCTGTCGGCCGGGATTGTGTTTCTTGCCGCCTCGGCGTTTTCAGCCGGCTATATGGAACGCTACCTGGGCCACTACAGTTTGCGATCATTCAGTATTCTTTTCTACGCTCTCTTTCTGTCGGTGGTCTTGGTCCTGATAGCCGCTGATGTTCTGTCCTTTCTTATTGTTTGGGAAGCCATGGCGATCTTCAGCTATTTCTTGGTGAACTACGAGCATGAGCGAGAGGAGAATATACGTGCCGGGTGGCTGATGCTCGCGCTGGGCGAGGTGGGAAGCATTTCCGCTACTCTTGCCCTGCTGCTGCTTGCACACCGGGCCCATTCGCTGAGCTTCTCCGAGATCCGGGCAGCCTCAGCCCTGGTTCAGCCCGGCATGCGTTGGGCCATATTTCTCCTCTCGTTCATGGGCTTTGGAGTTAAGGCCGGTCTGATCCCATTCAGTGTGTGGTTGTCGCGCGCTCACCCGGCCGCTCCAGCCAACGTCTCCGCTGTATTGTCCGGTGTGATTCTCAACCTTGGCGTCTATGGCATCGTGCGTGTGAACATTGACTTCCTTCCCGTCACAATGCCCGGACCCGGATTGACGGCATTAATTGTTGGAAGCGCTACCGCGCTCATGGGCATTCTTTATGCCACCGTCGAAAACGATCTTAAAACCATGCTCGCTCACAGCTCGATCGAGAATATGGGCATCATTACCGCTGCCCTCGGCGCGGGCTTTGTTTTCGTGGCATCGGGGCACAGGGTTCTGGCCAGCATCGCGTTCGTGGCCGCGCTTTACCACATGCTCAATCATTCGGTTTACAAGGCGCTCTTGTTCCTGGGGGCGGGTACTGTGGATATGCGCGTGGGAATGCGGAATATGGATCTCTTAGGCGGTCTGATAAGAGCCCTGCCCTGGACCGGGCTGTTCTTCCTGGTCGGAGCTCTCGCCATTTCCGCCCTGCCGCCATTCAATGGCTTTGTCAGTGAGTGGCTTATCCTGCAAAGCCTGCTGCGCAGCGTAGAGCTTGGCTCAACGGCTATTGGAGCTGTCTTCGCCTTCTGCGCAGCGGCTCTTGCGCTTACCGCTGGTCTGGCGATCACTTGTTTTGTTAGGGCTTTCGCCATGACCTTTCTTGGCATGCCGCGTTCGCAGCAGGTCGATGCGGCATCCGAGGCCCGGCGGTCCATGACCATTCCGATGGGAGCGCTTGCCGCAGCGTGTCTTGCCCTGGGGATTACCCCAACTTATGTTATCCCGGTGCTGGATCGAGCCCTCGCACCCTATGCAGTCTCGGGGGCCACACAAGCTCTGGTGCCAGCCTTCTTCCGGGCAGCGTCTTCCGGGTTGCCGCCTAACTTCGTAAGCGAATTTCACGATCTCGGCGCGCAGGTCGGCAAAGGATTGTTGCCGATTTCGGGCTTGGTGGTGCTTCACCGGGGCGGAGAACGCAATCCTGTCGTCTTTGCGATGTCTACTCCATACACTCTGGTGGTTCTGATTTTTCTCCTGAGTATATCGTTCGCGGCGGTGCGCTTTTATCTGGCGCGTGGGCGCAAGTTGGTTATCAAGGAGCCATGGGACGGAGGGCTGCAGCGTCTTTTACCCGAGATGACCTACACAGCCACCGGCTTCTCCAGCCCGGTCAGCGTAATATTCCATGCTGTCCTACATCCCACTGCAATCGAAGAATCCAGGGAAACAATCTACGAGCACTTCCGCACGGCCATCCGCCGGGGCAGTCACAAGGAACCCCATATACTGGAAAGACTTTTGTTTCAGCCGTCAGTCTGGAGCGCGATCGCAATCGGTAACTTGTGCGCGAGAATGCACAACGGCAGACTCAACGTCTACGTAACCTACGTTCTGATCGCTCTCCTCGCGGTTCTATTGCTGACATGATGTGTCCGGAAAAAAATAGCTGTCCGCAAGGCGGCGCTACTCGGTTGCACGGAATTCCTATGCATTGGAGTACAGGAGGTTGGGAGGTCGTTATCCTTCCAATTAGTGGACGACAGCCCCGCTCACGCGGAGACCGGCTGCCTCTAGCGTAGCCCTCACCATCACGTCGAAGCCAATGCCTGAGTTAAGCATTACATGGTAGAGTTGCCGGTCAGACCAGTCATGTCTGTGCAAGCGCCGGATATACTCCGCCCGCCGTTTATCGGTCGCTAGGATTTCGTGCTCGGCATCTTTTGCGCGTTCCGGAAACTGCTCCTGGACCCAACGGATCTTCCTCTCCATGGAGGCGTAGACAAAGATATGGAATGCTCCGTCCGTTTTGGCGAGCACGCAGGCAGCGCCTCGGCCCACTACAACGCAGTTGCCCTGGGAGGCCGCTTCTACTAGGTAGTCACGAACAAATTCGACCATGCGCTGGCTGTCGAAAGCTTCGGCTTTGTTGCTGGCCCCCATCCGATCCAGCGAACCAAGCCAGATAGCTTTTTCGAGGCGATGGAACCACGGATCGATGTGCTCGTCGTAGTGTTGAGCCAGGCTGGGCTCTACTCCTGCTTTTAGCGCCACCTCTTGGATCAGGGAGCTATCAATGAGCCTCCAATCGAGGTTTCTCGCCAAATGGTGCGCAAACTCCGCACCCTGACTCCCGTACTCGCGCTCTACAGTAATTACCCGGATCATATTCGCCCCCTCTATTTTGGGGGCTAAATTATAGCACCATTATTTAGCTCTGATCGAGCTCAAGGTGCAATTGCCTATGTGCCTCGGATCGGAAGGTAGGGCCCGAAAAGGAATCTTTATCGCCTCGCACTTCCATCTTCATCACGGATGAGCCATCCGTCTTCTTACTTTGACAAAGACCGGAATCGCCGCGAGTTGGGCAATAACGCAGAAAAAGATGACGGCAGGGATTGAATGATCATAAAGGATCCCCATAGCTGCGCTTCCTAGAAACCAAAACAGGCCGTAGGCTCCCGTGAACAGCCCGTATGCAGAAGGACGCTGGTTCGCTGGTACGATTGTGGCCACTGCTGCTGGAATGATCGATTCATGTACTCCCATCCCCAAGCCCCAGAGAGCCGCACCGATCAGCGCCGGCCAGAATCCCCCCAGGAACACAAGTGGTGCGAACAGGGCGGAGAGCACGGTCAGTGGAATGAGAACAGAGATGCCAAACCGGTCAAAAAGCCTGCCAAAAAGCAAAGATCCGATGCCGCTAACCGCCATAGCGACCGAGTAAAAGATCGGAATCCAGGAGGTCTTGACCACTGAAGCTTGCTGAAAGTGAAAGGCGATCAGCTGGAAGTCAGCGAAACCTGCAGCCACGAGAGCTGCGCCAATGAGGTAGATCCAAAACGAACGAGGCAGGCCTTCAGCGTGCATATCCTGATTGTTCGCTTCCAGATCTTCCGGTCGGGGATAGAGAAGCCGGGCAACCGATAGTAGCGCAATCGTGATCACGGCCGGAACCAGAAGGGTGCCAAAGGCCAGACGATAATTTCCACGTTGAGCCAGGATCAGCGCCACAAGCAGAGGGCCAAACAGGGCTCCAAATTGATCAAGCACTTCATGAACGCCGAAACCCCAACCAAATCCCATTTCCTTCGCGGCATGGGACAACATCACATCGCGTGGAGGATTGCGAATAGCTTTGCCAACGCGCTCCAGCAGAATCAGTAAAGCAGCAAGCTGCCAGTTTCCAGCGAAAGCAAGTAATGGAACAGCCGTCATCTGGACGATGTAACCCAGGAAGGTGATGGGCCAAAACTCCCTGGTTCGTTCGCTGATGCGGCCTGAAAAGAATCTCAGACCGTATCCCAGTAATTCTCCAAGACCAGCAACAATTCCGACAATGGTTCCATTGGCTCCAAGTAGCTGGAGAAACGGCCCCGTGATTCCTCTCGATCCTTCGTAAGTGAAATCAGCGAAAAAGCTGACTACACCAATCATGAGGACAAACTTAAGTGCGATCTTGCGCTTCACACTATTTTCGAGCTTTCCTTCTCGCCTAGGAGTCAGCTTCGAACTATCCATCGGATATCCCTTTGGTCCCGTAGAGTCAGTTTCGTTTCTTGGCCCACCGGATGCGACTCCCTACAAGCCACCGCTTCGCAAGAGATAAAAGAGGACCGGCGTAATAACCAGCGAGAGCAAGATGGAAATCGCGACTCCGCCGATAACAGCAATCGCTAGCGGTTGGAGCAGCTGGGCGCCTGAGCCAACCCCGATCGCCAGCGGCAGCATCCCGAAGATGGTGGCGAGCGCCGTCATCAGGATGGGCCTCAACCTCCGCCGTCCCGCGAGAAAAATCGCGTGCTGCAGGGGATGGCCCAAGCTCGTGAAATGGCGTTCGGAGTCGAGCATCAGGATTCCATTCTTATGCACAATGCCGATGACCATGATCGCTCCCATAAAGGAGGCAATGTTTAAGGTAGTGTGGGTAACGTACAGCGCCAGCAGTGTCCCTGAGCTACAGAGAACAGTGGCGATGAGTATCGCGATCGGATGGGAAAAGGAACGAAATTCGAACACGAGAATGATGAAGATGAGCAGCATCGACATCAACAGAACGTGAGTAAGGGCTGCGAAGGATTCGCGCTGGATCTGGTAAAGCCCCCCATACTCAATCTCGGTTCCTGGTGGGATGCGGACTTCCTTCGGTAAGCGAGTCCTGATCTCGCGCATGGCCGAGCCAAGATCCCGGTCTTCCAGGTGGGCTGTAACGGCAGCCAGATTGCGGAGATTTTCACGGCGAATCTCCGTCTGGTCTTCTTCAACCTCGCCGTATGCGATGCTCGACAAGGGAACTGTCTGACCGCTCGGCGAGGTAATGAGCTGGCTCTCTAACGTAGAGAAACTCGAGCGGTCTTCCTGGGGATAGCGGACACGTAATCCGATAAGCCTATCGCCGTAAATCATGTTCGATGCAAGCCGGCCGTCCAGAATGGTGGCCTCAAGGTCGGCGATATTTTTCACGTCGAAGCCCGCCTGGCGAGCTCGCACCGGATCCACGCGAAAGTTCATGCTGGGACCGATGGGCACCGTCTGATTCTCGATATCCACTACACCCTTCACTTTGGGCAGCCAGGCCTCAATCGATTGAGCGACGGATTTGTAAACCTGTTCATCGTCGCTGTAGACCTTGATTTCGATGGGCTGCGGTGACCAAGCCAAATCGCCGACCAGGTCCTCGAGAATATGAGGGAACTCTACCTGGATCGCGGGCTCTGAATGCGTGATCTTGCGGCGAAGTTCGGAGGTGACTTGGTCGAGCGCGCGTGATCGCCTCTTCTTCAGCTTGATCAGGAAATCCCCGGTATTTGGCTCAGCGATCGCCAGCGCCAGGCGAGCACCCGTGCGCCGCGAATAGCTTTCCACTTCGGGTGTCTCACGCAGAAACTGCTCAATATGGTTGAGGACACGATTGCTTTCTTCGAGAGAAGTCCCGGGGAGGGTGCGGTAGTCGAGCACGAACGCCCCTTCATCCATATCCGGCAGGAACCCGGTGCCAAGCTGAAAATAGAGGACGATACTGATTACGAGGACACCACCCGCGATCACCAGGATGCTCTTGGTATGACTCAGCGCCCAGTGGAGCACTTGTTCATAGTGTGGCGCAAACCAGCGGAGCAAGCGGCCTTCCTCCGCCTGCTCTGCCCTGTTAATATCCGTTTCCAAAACCCGTAGTGGGTGTTTGAGAAAAACCCCAGCAAGTACGGGAGTGAAGAAGATGGCCAGGAGCAATGAGGCAAAAAGCGCTGTGACCAGGGTCATAGCGAGAGCGCGAAAAAAGACGGCCGTGATGCCATCGAGGAACACCAGGGGCACGAAGACAACAATGGGCGTAAGCGTGGAACCAATCAACGCGGGGGTCAGCTGCTGAATTGCAGTTCGGGACGCCTCCCACGACGGTTTCCCCATGGAGAGATGAACCACGATGTTCTCGACGATGACGATCGCGTCGTCAATCACGACGCCGATGCAGGCGGCAAGGCCGCCCAGGGTCATCAAATTGAAGCTCATATGAAATAACTTCATGAAGACCACAGCAATGAGAATGGCGATCGGTATTACGACGGCCGCTATCAAAGTGGTGCGCCAATTTTTCAAGAAGGCCAGAAGCACTGCGACCGAGAGCAGCAAGCCGATGATGATGCTCTCCGTTACGCCCGAAATCGATTCGCGAACCAGAATGGACTGGTCGTAATACGTTGAGAGCTTGATTCCCGCAGGCAGCGTACGCTTGATGTCCCGCAGTTCCTGGTTGACTGCGTCAGCGATTTGGACAGCATTGCCGTCCGGTTGCTGCAACACGTTCACCAGAACTGCCGGCTGGCCATTCGCGGTCACGATGTTGTAGACAGGTTCTTGGCCCGGAACAACTTGAGCAATATCCTTCACCAGGATAGGCGTGCCTTTGACTACGTCGACAACGACATTCTCAACCTGATCTTTGTTCTCGAGCATGCCGGTGACGGTCGTCAAATAGAGGTGATAATTCTCCTGCACCATTCCCGCCGGCTCGATTATGTTGCTGTTCCGGATTGCGTCAACCACCTGCGTCAGGGGCATGCCAAGGCCATTCAGTTTCGCCGGGTCCACGACGATGTGATATTCAGGCTTCCGGCCACCTACGACCCGCGTTTCCGCGACGCCCGGCAACCGGTACAGGCGCGGGGCAAGGTTGTAATAGGCCAGCTCCCAGAGGTCGGCCAGATTCCGAGTAGGCGACGTAACACTGAAGCCCACGATGGGAAAGACGGAAAAGGTGAGCCTGTTGACATAGAAGCGGCAGCCCGGAGGCAGATTAGGTGTGATTTGCGCGATGCGGCCTTGGACCAAATGGAGGGAGTTAAGGATATTGACATCCCACCGGAAGAAAACATTAATCTCAGTCGATCCGCGGCCAGTGACCGACCGCATGGTGGTGATACCGGGAACCAGGCGAATTGCCTCTTCGAGTGGTCGTGTCACGGTAAGCATCTGGACATTGATAGGCGCAATGCCGTTATCTACCAAGATCACGATGCGCGGAAAATCGGTCTGCGGCAGAATCGATACCGGGATTGACGGGATCATAAGAACCCCGGCCAAGGCAAAGCTGAGAATAACGAGTACCAGCGCCCGACTATGTGCCTGCACAAAATCTGCGATCCGGCTGGTCACCGGCTTCCCCCGGTGAAATCTACTTTCGTACCGTCGGGGAGGCCGTAACCACCTTGGACGATAACCGTTTCGCCGGGAGCAATTCCCTGCCTGATGCGGACTCTCTTTCCGTCGATCGGTGCAGCCTCAACGTCTCGCAGGTGCGCTATATGCTGCCGATCTACGACATAGGCCTTGCCATGAGTGCTCCCTTCCTGGAACTCCACAGCAGCTTGCGGTACGACCACAGCCTCGAGCGCGTCTCCAACGAAGAAGGTGACCTTGCCGAAGACCCCCGCCTTCAAGACCCGTCTCGAATTTGGAATTTCGCACCAAACCTCCACGGTTCGTCGCGCGGGATCTACGGCCTGATTTACGACGGTGACTTTGCCCGCCATCACAGCAGTGGAAGGGTCTTGACCAGTGAAGTTGCAGATCTGCCCCCGAGAAATCTGCCCTGCTTGCGACTCCGGCACTTGTGCACGAGCTACGCCGGCGGAGAGGTCGACGACTGTAAACAGGGGAAGATCAGGCTTGGCCAGATCGCCTGGGTACATGAACTGTTCCGTAATGGTGCCCTTCAGGGGACTCTTCAGTTCTGCAAAGCTTAGATCGGCATCCGCGAGTGCGCGGCGCGCTTTCGATTGCGCCACCCTGCTTTGAGCGATCTCAAGGTCATTGCCGCTCGTTTGATTTTCCAGGATGTCCAGGTTCAGCCGTGCAACGTCGTAGTTAGCTTTTGCCAGCGCGCGGTCAGCCTCACTCGTCTGCAATTCCCGGGTAGAGATGGCGCCTTGCCGGTAGAGATCGCTGCGCCGATCGTAGATCCTTTGCGCCAGCGTCAGCGTCGCTTCCTTGGCAGCGAGGTCACTTCGGGCGCGTTGAATATCGGTGGGAAGGGTGCCATTTTTTGTCTTTTGCAGAGACGCTTCGGCGTCCGCTACGGCTGCCAAAGCATTCGCCTGCTCCGCTTTAAGATCACTGCTTTCGAGCACGGCCAGCACTTGGCCCGCTTTGACATCGTCTCCCTTGCGTGCGTTGAGGCGCCTGATCGGGGCTGTAATCCGAGATGAGATATTCGCCTGCGCTCTGCCGAAGATAGTGCCCGGCGCTTCAACAGTCAGCGGTACATTCACAACCTCGGCGCGAACGACCTTCACAGCGACCACAGGGGGCGTGTCTTCCTCGCCGTGGCGGCATCCGGCGGCGACGGTGCCGAGCAGCAACAGAACGACCATCGATGCTCTCATCGTCCGCTCGCCACTTCGAGGGCCGCCTGCGCATTCAGATAATTGGCCCGGCTGGTGTAGTAGGTGATTTGAGCTTGGGCCACCTCAGTCTGGGCGGTGACGACTTCCAGCGCCGACCCTTCGCCTCCTTCGTACCGGATGCGGCTGAGGTGTAGATTTTCTTGCGCAAGTTTCAATTGCTCCTCCGCAGTCGGGATTTGCCGATAGAGAACATTCACCTCGGCGACGGAGTCCTGGTATTCCTTTGAGAAGACCCGCTTTGCAACATTCCTGTCTGTCTCCACCTGTTGCGCCTGCTGTTGAAATTGATGGCTTTCACTGCTGGCCCGAAACCAGTCGAATACGGGAATCTCGAAATGCACGAACCCTGCGTATCCACGATCGCGGCTCGTCACCTGAAGCGCGTCGACACCGTATTGAAACGAGAGATTGAGCTGCGGGAGAAGTTGCGCCCGCGCCTGGTGAGCGCTGGCACGATAGCCAGCCGCCTGAGCGTCAAAGAACTTGAATTCCGGCCGCTGCAGGTAGGACGCATCAGGCAGCGCGGACTTGGGTGCAGAAGGCGGATCGTCCAGAACATCCTTCAACTCCAATGGCAGGTCAACATTTGTTGTCCAAAAGGAGGCCAACTCATGATTGGCAAGTTGCATTTCAAGAGTGGACTCGGCAAGTGCTTGATCAAAAACCACAGTCTGCAAGGACGCCTTCGTCAGATCCGCTTGGGACGCTTCCCCAGCATTGACTAGCAGGCGGACACGATCTTCAAAGCCCTTCGCCTCCTTCAGGTTGGCCTGGGCCGCACTCGCCAGCCTGCGCACAAGCAGAACACGGTAATAGCTGGCGGCAACTGCTCGTTTGAGGTCTCGGGTCGAAAGAGCGAGGTTTGCGTTTGCTGCATCGCGATCGGCCTGCGCGCGAGCGAGAATGGCCCGTAGACGTCCAGAGCTATCAACTTCCAGGGTGCTAGTGGCAAGTGACGAGTATTCCCGGATTCCGTTTAGGGCGACGAAACTGAATGCATTGTGATCGAACAGCAACGGGCTGTTGTAAGTGAAGTTGTTGACGATTGAAAACTGAGGAAGAAAATTCGCCTGAGCGCTTCTTATTCCATATTTCGCGATCTGAATCTGCTGCCTCGCGCGCGTTACTGAAGAAGGCGCTGACTGGGCCAGACGCGCACAGTCTTCGAGCGTCAAGGCTGTCGTTGCTTTTTGAGCTCGACTTCCAGGCAGCCCTAACACCAGTATGGCCAACAGAGTTAACCTGGCATATCGAAGGCGTTGCGTGCGCCGGAAACTCCTGATTGGCAACGATCTCCGCAACCTGCGCGGCACAAGACACTTATGCGTAACACCCATTTCGTACAATCGTCATCTCCGAGTAGCCAGATAGCCAACGATAGGTTCAGCTTCCAACAATCAAGCTTGCGGGAAGGCGCTTGCGAGCAAGGTCTTAGCGACAACAGCACCCAGGTAGGACTGTCCGGAGACAGGTCAACGAAAACTTGCGTACAGACAACACCAAGCCTCGGAACACTCAATTTTGGTGGTATCAATCAGGAAGGCACAGTCATCGACTCCTGTGTCGATACCAGGAGTCATCAGCCAACTCATTTCGAGGGGCGTTTTCAGGCGGATTCCATCGCCCCGCTCCCGTTTAACGGGACCAACTCAAATTTAACACAGCACGCTCTAGGTTAGCCTCAAGCGGGCTTTTCCTCTCCGGCCGCAACATCGTGAACCTGCACCGGACTATTGCGCAGTTCTGCATACGGCTTCGGTTTGCTTTGCGGCATTTTAAGCTCCGCTCCTAATGAGGAGACGCGGCGTGTCGCACGATTCAGTTCGTGTTCTGACCCCGGCAGAAACTCGTCCTCGTCGAACATCGGCGGTTTGCTGCCAAAGGAGTTGTGATGGCAAAAGGCTTCCACCCTGCGGCGCACCCGCACTGAGTTATGCGTAGATTCTATTGGATACCCGAGACGGCATGCGAGGTCGATTTTCATCCTGTCGGGAACACCCAGCAACCCTCTCATTTGCCGTTCAACTCGGGGATCGCTGAAGGCGGACAGCACCTGAAATCCGACGCCAAGAAACTCGCTCATGAGCCACATATTCTCTACAACGCAACCGAGGCCGATATTGCCCAGAGCATCTCCTTCCGAACCGGGAGCTCGCTTTCCCGCGTCATGCAGGATGAGGAGCAGCATCGGGGTCTGAGGCATCCAGGTGCTCACAAATGCAAGCTGAGATCGGGAATCGGAGTCTGGATGCCAAGCTTCCGGATCGGTCCAAGCCGGTGGAAACATGCTGGCTAAGAGACCGGTTTTCTTCGCCAATAATTCTTCTTCTGAGAAGGAGAGCTGTGCATAACTCTCGCGCAAAAACGCCTCAGATGCATCCGACCGGAATCTCTCAATGGACTCCAGCAACTCTTTGTCGTCGACCAAAAGGATCTCGAAGTTCTGCATGTTGAGCGGCGTAGGGGCCCATCTAGCTGCCTCGAGAATCGCCCCCAAGTCTTCCCTCGCTACGGGCCGAGCGGGGTCGAACGGGCCTCGTTCCGAATGACGTGCTTGAATGATTTCCAGGACGTTTGACATTGCATTACCTCCTCCTTGTTCTATCTTGCAACGAAGGTCTGCTGAACGAAGTGGTTGCCAGAAAGGCTGTCGGAAGAGAAACACGGATCCGTCTTGAGATAGATATCGGCATGGCGACAGCTAAACAACCACTATTTTGCCTCCCGCGCGAAAGGCTCAGCCGTTGCGAGATCTTGTAGCGGTAGAAGCCATCAGCCGTCTCGGCATCGGGGAGCTTCATCCCCCAATACGTGTCTTTCTAAATTAGAATAGTCGCAGTCTCGCTTGGTTGCCCCTTCAGTAATCGTCCAGCTGCGAGGGCCATAGGACCCCACCCCAGGGCGTGCCAATGATAATGCTCATCTTCTCGAACCGGGAAGACATTATGTTCAGGACCGGAAGACGTGCGAAGGGTTGGATTGCCGGCTTTCTCGAAAGAGGCTTGCACTGCGGGAATATTGTTCATGCAAAACCTCTACTTTGTTTTTGAAGAACTCCGCTAACTTAGCGATGCTTCGACGGATTGAAAGGACGGGTCAACGCCGGAGGCCAACAAACTACAAGTGTGCGGTTCAGGTGCCGTTCTTGTACTTCGCATAAGTTTAAGACCGGCGTAGAAACGGTCACGCCAGCGCGTCTGCCTTAGAGATTCGGCTGCGCAAGCGCCGCATGCGACGACGCTGCTCCTCCTCCGGCATATCAATCGCCTGTTTCAGGGCATTCACTACCCCCACTTCATCGTAAGGATTGACGAGTACCGCGCCAATCCGCAGTTCCGGTGCCGCACCGGCAAATTCGCTCAGAATGAGTATGCCTTCGTTCTTCGTTCTCTACGTGCGCAGCGCAATACTCCTTGGCAACGAGATTCATGCCATCTTTAAGCGGAGTAACCAGAGCGATGTATGTACTGAATCGAGGTCCATCCTGGTTCAGTGAACTCTCCGTTCTCGCTGGAAACGAGCTTTTCTATCTCAGACCGTAGCCCGTGAGAGCGCGGTATATTTTCGCGGCTGGGCACCACAATCTGGATCAGCGTGATCTTGCAATGAAGCGATGGCAGGCGCTCGGGGTATACCTTTGCTGTAATCCAAGCGGTCAACGCCGATGACGATTTGAAGTTCTCGCGATTCATCGCGGATCTCCCGCATCCGTCTGACACACCCTCAGAGCCAGCGCTGAGCGGCTGAGCGCGACATCTTGATAGTCGATACTGACCGGCATCGCCTGGATAACTGTTGGGCCTCGCGCGGCTATTATCATGCGCTGAACGCCACGTCTTTTGATCTCAATCCCTGGAATCAAGTGGCGCAGACAGGCGATGAGGTTGTGTCGATCGCGTTCTGTCTGGAGGCAAATGAAGTCATAGTGAGCAGTCCTTGCAGCACCTCTCGACGCCAGGGGAGCTTCTCATAAAGGTCAGGAGGCGGAAAAGGAATATGCAGGAAGAATGCAATGCATGAGTGCGGACGCCACACGCGCAGCGAAGACGCTACTTGAAATAGTTGATAATCCTGTACCCAGATGATGCCATCCTCACGAGTTTCGGGAAGGATTGCTTCAGCGAACTTACGATTCACTTGCTGGTAAAACTGCCAGAATGCCAGAATATCGGTTTGAAAGTTTGAAGATGCAGCTTGACTGCAGATCGTGGAAGAGAGGCCAAAGGACCTCATTCGAGAATCCTTCGTCATAATTTGCTTGCTCCTCTTCAGTCAAGAAAATGGGCACATAGCGGTAGTTATGCCCGCTTGCAGCTTCTTCTAGTTGTGCGCGAATTGCTGTCTAATCCTGAGCCCCGGCGCTTCCTATCCAAAGACTGCCGTGCTTCCTGAGCAGCGGTTCCAGCGCACTCACAAGACCGCCGCTAGAATGTTTCGGGGTCAGTCTACCGTTTTCCGAAGCAAACGAGAGAGGAGTGCGGTTTGAAACCACAACAAGTCTTTGTTTGCCACCAGCCAAGCTGGACTCTGACCCGCATCTACGATCTGCTTTAGTGTGCAGCGCCGCAGTTTTGTTTTTCGAGGAGCTCATTTCATGCCCTCCTGTGTTCGCTTGCATACCGTCCCAGCCAACGAGCCAGCAACGGCGGTCTGCGTGGCCGGAACCACAAGTCGTCAGCGGCGCGGTGTATTTGGTGCGTGCCAGCACGTGAAGATCGCGCACTGTGGCAACCCCTAAGAGCACCCTCATCCGCAATGTCGTACTGAGTAAGCGGAACTTACTGCATTACTGCATTCATGGAAGCCTCCGGTCCTCCGCCGGATGCTTCGTTCTATTTTCGAGGCACTGATGCTCCCGGATCAATCGCCTGTGAGCTGAGTTTGAGCCTGATTCAAGCATCTCAAACCAGCCGCGCCTATGCTATTTCGGGTTAAGTTCGGCAACTCTTCTCTATGAGATGCGTCTGCATAGGCGAGCGCTGCCAGAATGTTGCTTACCGCATGAAAGAGGGGTGTTTCGACTATTGAAAGCGGCCCAAGCGGTTGACGCCATTGAACGCTGCTGCCTTATAGCATTCGGCCAATGTTGGGTAATTGAAGACCGTATCCAAAAAGTAGTCGATTGCTCCATTCAGCTTCATCACTGCTTGCCCGATGTGGACCAGCTCGGCTGCGTCTTCACCTATGATATGGACACCAAGTATTGCCCTGGTCTCACGATGAAAGATGAGCTTCAGACGACCGGTATTGTCGCCGCGAATCTGGCCACGGGCAATCTCACGGTAATAGGCCATACCGACCTCATAGGGCACATCCTCTTCAGTGAGTTGCTCTTCAGTTTTACCAATGAAAGAGATCTCCGGAATTGTATAGATGCCGTATGGATAGAATCCGGGGTCCGAGTGTACACCATCGATCCCAAACATCCTTGCCACTGCGATACGTCCTTGCTCCATCGATACGGAAGCCAGGCTGGGAAAGCCGACGACATCTCCCACCGCGAAGATATTCCCAGCTTTGGTACGAAAATCCCTGTCGACTGAGATGCGCCCCCGTGTGTCGGATTCGATTCTAGCAGCTGCAAGATTCAATTCATCGACGTTGCCTCGCCTTCCGACAGCATAGAGAAGCGCATCGCCAGAAATTCGTTTTTTGCTCTCAAGATTTGCGACGACGGATCCATCCGGCGATTTGGCTACACTTTCCACCTCCTCGTTCAACCGCATCGTCACCCGGTTATCGCGCAAGTGATAGCTGAGGCTCTCGACGATCTCTTGGTCTGCAAACTCCAGCAGTTTCGGACGCTTCTCCACGAGCACAACCCGTACTCCCAGGGCTGCAAACATGGAAGCATATTCCAAACCGATCACACCGCCGCCCACAACGATCAGTGTCTTTGGCAATTCTGTAAGATCAAGGATCTGATCGCTGTTTATGATTGTTCTGCCGTCGACTGGAACTGCAGCTGAATCGGCAGGCCTAGTGCCTACAGCCACGATGATGTTTTCTGCCTCGTAGCTTTGATTTCCGCCCGGCCCGGTGACGCGGACGTGATTTGGGTCCTCAAAACTAGCAACCCCGCTCAGCACGTCGACGCCGTTGCGGGAAAGTTGTGCTTCGATCACATCGATTTCGGTCTTAATCACGTGCCGCACCCGGAAAACAAGATCGTCCATCAGGATCTTGTCCTTCACTCGATAATTCATGCCGTAGATCGAGCGAAAACGGTAGCCGGAAAGATGCAAGACGGCTTCGCGCATGGTCTTGCTCGGAATCGTACCCGTATTCACGCACACCCCGCCAACAACACTGCGCATTTCCACAAGGGCTACACGCTTGCCGTACTTAACCGCAGAAACTGCGGCACGCTGCCCCGAGGGCCCCGAACCAATCACCAGTAAATCGAAGGTGTTCATGACGGTTCAGAGGGGGCGCTGGGGCGATGCCGAGCATTCATCGTCACAAGGAGGATCGACAGAACTTCTGCCATGTTTCCTTCGCCAATTCCGGCGAGGGCCGCGTTGATCGTGTCTTCGATGCGGCGCGAGGGGACATGAAGCCTCCTGGCAGCTATCGCGCAGGCTTTGCAAAGGCGATAGTGCTCCTGTATTCTCCCTTTCGCCCGGTAGACAGCTTCCGACCGCATATCTTCTCCCACGCCAAGAGGCCGTCAATTGCTGGTGCAGTATCTATGCGTAAGCCGTGGCTGTGCGCACTTGGAATTCGGTTCAGCCGCAAGAGTTCGCCATGACGGTTCAAGCCCGGCTTATGCTTCGTCAGAGTTTTGGTAGGGAGTCGACAAACTCCTACCCGATCGGTAGGAGTCATCAGCCGTTCCATTTCGGAAGGCGGTTACTGGCGGAGTCCTTCGCCGTTTCCATTATCTGATACCCGTATTAGTGAAGTCAAACAAAAGCACGCCCTAAGGAGATCGACCAGATTAATGCAGAACCCAAACGACTCGTCCAAGGAGCGCCAACCCGAGACAGACTCGATAAACGCCAAAAATCATGAGGCTGCGCCTTTCCACCCACTTCAACATCCAGTCCGCCAAGATGTAGGCCATTACTGCCGCTGCTCCGAACCCTATACCCAAGACAACTAAACCGTGGAGATCGAGGACCAACACGGTCGAGCTGCGCCAGGACATGCGAAGCATTTCTGCAAAGGCGGCGGCGAGCATACTGGGTACAAAAAGGAGAAATGAGAATTCTACCGAGGTGGTTCGCGAAAGGCCGCCAATCTCGCCGGCAACTATCGTGACCATCGTGCGCGATATTCCTGGAAGTGCCGCGACGGTGCCTTGACAGATCCCGATCCAAACCGCTTGCCCTACCGTCAGGCATTCGATCCTTTCTGCTTTCTCTTTTGCAACAAAAGCGTCGACGAGCCACATAACAACACCACCTACAAACAAAGAAACTCCAATTTCTCTGAAGCTTGTCGTGTCTCTGTTGATCACTTGAGAGAGCACGTATGCCGGCAGCACGCTGGCCAGGAAAGCCCAACCAACCCGCGATGGTGGATGTGCGATCAGTCCTCGTTCTAGACGAGGTCGATGTCGGGAGGCACCCGCCTCAGAATACAATTGTTGAGCATAAATCAGCATCAGAGCCGAGAGGGCTCCCAAACGGATCACAATAAAATACATTTCCCACACTTGATCTGCGAGGTTGCGGTGAAGCAATGCTTGCATAAGCCGCAGATGCGCGGTCGAGCTGACAGGAACGAATTCAGTCAGACCTTCCACAACTCCCAGGACGAACGAGGCGCTGTAGTCCCCCAATCGCTAGGCTCCTTATCGTGACACACATTTGCTCTGGTCTTAAGACCTGTATGAAACTCTAGATTTATGAAACACGTCAGTTGCGTCCTGAATGGTGACAAAGGAACTGGCGGTGAATGCACACTAGCGAAGTCGTATCTCCGCCTCGCCGAGTTAATTTCCCCAGACTGCGCCACAAGCCTAGTGCTGCTTCAGAATTATCTCTTCGATCGCCCATGCCAACCCATCTTGCCCGTTCGACGTTGTCGTATAGCTTGCTGCGCGGTGCACTTCCGGCGGAGCTTGGCCCATCGCAATACTGAGGCCACACTCTCGAAACATTGGGATATCGTTCTCGCCATCACCTGCCGTAGCCACGTTTCTCAACGGGATGCTGAGCTCGTTTGCTATTGCAATTATGGCTTGCCCCTTATTGGCGGCATGGTGTGTAACATCCAGACGATTCGCCAACGAGGTCGAAATGGAGAGTTGATCTTTAAGAAGGCTCCCGAGACGAACGGCCCCTGCAGCGACCGAGGCATAGTCATCACTCAAGCCCGAGATCTTGATGACCGGGTCGCGAATATTGTTCACCATCGTAAACAACTGGGGCACGAACCTTACCGCCTCGCTTTCGTGCCTGACATGAGGAGCATCAACTCGACGAACGTACCAGTCAGCCTCCGTGTAGATCCACGGATCCATTCCATAGTTTTCGATAGTCTCGATAATCGTTTGAACGATTTCGGCCTCGATGTGCCGCTTTGAGAGCACCGAAAGACGGGAATCAATGATCGTTCCACCATTCAAGGCCGCACACGGACCTTCGATGCTCAGTAAATCAATCAACCATTTGAGACCCTTGGCTGGGCGGCTGCTCACAAGAGAGAACCGGATGCCGCCTAACTCGAGCTTCTTGATAGCCGCCTCAGTTGCAGGAGACACTTGCTTTTGCGTATTGAGCAGTGTTCCATCTACATCAGAAATAAAAAGCCGAACATCATATGAGGCCATTGTGAAAGCCTTTCGTTTTTCTCTTATAGGATGCCGTACGATGCGCCGAGATAGCAGACCAGAGACAGGATTTGTGACTAGAGATTCAGGGATACAGCAGATTGCTTCGGATGGCTGGCACGGCGGTTTCGGGGCGCTCCCTTCGCCCCGAAACTTGCCTCCGTCACAACGATCGACCCTCGAAGCATGTCCCATGCTGCCCAAAAAGACGAAACTGCCAAGGGTAACAATGCAGTCTAAGCTGTCGTGGCTTCTCGATCTTCACCTTTCATGCCAAAGGAGATGACCTCCTCTGCAGAAGTTATCGCTGCAAGGATAGCGGTGATCAATCCGAGATAGCCACCGACCACCATGATGCTGTGCAGGTTTCCCCAATGGCCAATGGCTATCGCAAGCAGCGTCAGCCATAGTCCCAGCAGGAAAAGAGTGCGGACTAGGCCACTCTTAAAAGACCCGATCCAGACATAGCAAAAGAATACGGCCCAAATGAAGTAATACCAGCCGCTATAGCTCCGCGGGTCTAACGCATCGGCGGTAGTCGCCGAAATGAAATAGAGTTGCATCGACCACAGTAGGCCCGTTCCCCCGAAAAAGATGATTGAATCGAGGCTCCGGCCCTGGATAAAGGACAAAATACCCATCACCCCCAGGACAATTCCGAGTGGATAAAGCATCGCGATTCCGTGGCCGTAGAGCTTTGAGAACCAGGCTGCATTCGGCATAGAGTACATCCAGATGCTAAGGGCTAGGCACATGTATCCAACGGTCGCCGTTACGACCGGTCTTGCCTTACTGTTTGTCATAACTCACTCTCCTTAAGAATTTGGGACCCTATGGAACTCCCTGTGGTGCACGCAGAACAAATAGCAAATAGCGACCGCTCCATTTATTGATCTGGGGCTTATCGATTTCTGCTTGCGAAATAAGTGAACGGAAAGAGCTGCGCTTAGCAAGACGGGAGAGGCTTCGTGAGGATACGCCGTGAGTTGGTTCGAGACGCTCTCTGAAACAGGTAAGAGCCCTTGAAAGGGCACCACAACTGTTCAGAGATACACGCAGGCGTCGGGATGGCGACAGCTGAATCACCGCTGAGTACCTCCTGCGAAACGGTCAGATCCGTTGCGCAATCTTGTACGCGGTAGAAGCTATCAGCCTGTTGGCGTTTTCGGGGGGGAGCTTCATCCCCAACCATTTGATACCAAACACTCTAGGACGGTCCCGAGCGCTTGTCAATAGAGGGGATCACTGCTAGCACTTCAGGTCGATCCAATTTCGCTCATCATTTTGGGGAAGTGCAACCCTCTGCCGTGTGCGGACGTTGCAGAAGTGAGGGCTTAGCCCTCGCTTCTAAACAGACACCCTCCTGACATCCTCAGCACATCACGTCTAGTCCTTCTTTGGGTCAAACTGCTCAAGATGACCGAGTATACGCCAGGTAGACGACAGCCAGTTCACACGTTCTCCGTGTGCTCGAAGATCAGCAAGAATCTGTCTGGCCACACTATGAGCAAGGGCTTTGTGCTCGTCCAACAAATGAATGATCGCGTCTTCCTGAAGCCAATTAAGTTTGTGAGCAACCCGGAACAGTGCCAGGATAATGCCGGGAAACTCCTCCTGAGGAGCCACGTGAAGTCCTGCCGAAGCAACGCATATGACCACTGTCGGATCTTCATCTTCGAGCAACTGAGAAACGTGCTTCCATTCCTCACTGGAAATTCCGAATTTCCGAAACAGCTCCGCCGCACCGCGGCGGCGACGTAAGGCTGCAGGGCCTCTGAGATTGGTCTGCGTGCCCTGTCGAACAGTGAGGATCGCGTATTGGCGGGACTCGTCGGGAGTTCCGCAAAGAGCTGTAGATGCGGCGTCCCTGCAAAGATCGTCTTCCAGCGTCTCGAACAACAAGGGTACCGCCTCAGAACGACGGAATTCGCCCAATGCCTCGACCAGCCCAAGCGTCGCCCTCTGTCTTGCCGCCCGCAAGAGACTCTGGAAAACGTCTTCCTCTCTCCAGCGCATCAATTCGTGTGCGACCATACTTCGAACAGCATCCTCTGCAAACAACACCGCGGGATCTCTCGGTAGACCGACTTTCTCGAAGTACGCAAGCAACGTTCCCCGCGCTTCTAGTCCCCCCAACGCGCGAGCAGCGCGGCAACGTGGGATCGCAATCGTTCTGGGCTTTCCATAGAGCAGCAGATTCTCCAACGGGGCGATCGCCCGTTTCCCGCACGCTATAAGCACATCTACAGCCAGGTCGCCGTCGGTCAGGGACTCCAAGGCGAGAACAAGGCTTTCAATCTGCACACCCAAGAGGCCCACACTGTTAGTCTCCGGCTTCACTTGCTTCTGCTGATTGAGCAGTGTCCCGTCAACATCTGAAACCGATGGACGCGTGTCTTGCGATGCCATGATGTGCCCCTCAATAGCTCGACCCAGAGTGCGTTGAAAGCCGCCTCATCTATCGACACCAGTCATCCCTTATGCACGGAGCGGTACTGCGACGTGCCCCGCCGGAATGAATCGCCCCCCGCTTTCGAGGACGGCTACCAGCTCATCGATATCTTGCTTAGCCAGCGGCATCCGCCAAATCTCCCGAATGGCTTTTTTCAGCGGGTACTCGTACTCTTTTAGGGAAATCTTCCCGTCCTCCCACACCGCATAGCACGCGAGGGGACGGCCCGTCTTAGGCTGTCCGATGCTACCTGGATTCAGAATTGTGCAACCGCCGATTTGTCGAATAAAGGGGGTGTGGGTATGACCCACCACTAACACATCTGCGTTAATCCATTGAACCTCATTTGTCCATAGTTCCGAATCTTCTCTGCGATACCCGAATAAAGGATCCGTTGGAGCAGCATGGACCAAATAGAACGTCTTTGTCCCAATCATGAGTTCGTTCTGAGCCGGAAGATTTCTGAGAAACTCGATGTCATCTTTCGTGCAGACCTCCCGCGTGTATCGCATGGTCTCGGATGCAAGGTGTTTGTAAGGTAGAGAGCATTGCGGATCCACGTCGAACCCTACAGCGTGATCATGGTTTCCGCGGACCACAACCGTCGCGCGACGTCTGACCCACTCAATCACCTGATGCGGTCTAGGGCCATAGTCGACGAGGTCGCCCAAACACCAGAGATGATCGCAGTCTTTCTCTGGGAAGTGCTCCAGAGCGGCAAAATTGGCGTGAACATCCGAGATGATGGCTATTTTCATGAGCCCCAACCTTTCCGCACGCAAATGACCCGAAGGGGGTGATTCGCATCGGTTCAATTCTGGTCAAGGTTCTCGAGGGGAAGGAAACCTCCCGACGAACCTCGTCAGGGGTCATCATCTGACATCGAACGAAAATAGTCAGCGGTTCGGGTGAACCCCTTCACCCTCGCATCTATGGATGGACGCTAATAACAACTTACCACTAAGACAGATTGTGGGCAAGCTGGCATTTGTCCTGCGGGTGATGAGATGAGATTCAATTAGCTTGACAGAGCAAACATATCATTTGCACGCAGCCTTTACTCGCAAGCTTGCATCGCCACGTCATCGGGCCGTGATGGCCGATATTTTTCCCAACCAATCCGGAGGCCCACGCTTTACTCAGCGCGCCCTATCACCGCAAGATCCGTTTGCATCGTCATCTCTGGGTCTTATCTTCAGCGACAACAGTGTTCTCACCTTTGTGAGGCTAGTTTGGGGCAATTCGTCATGGTACTCCCAGCAAAAGATCGTCGCTTTAACCATCGTGCATGAGCGGGATCCCGCAAGTACACCGCGCCTCGATCTGCGAGTTCAACATTGCTCTGTCCCCGCGATACGTTGATATCTTCGCAGCCCCAAGTGCATGAGTTGTCTTGATCACAAGAGCTTCTATCCTGAGAGACGAGATGCCAGATAGATAATGAACCATAAGAAGAGGACTACCGTTAGCCAAAACCCAACCCCAATGATGTTGTACATGGCGATCTTGCGGTATGGGGCCCGTCCCATGCGGGCGCCTTGATGGAGCAGTTCGGCGGGAGCGGTCTCATACTTCCGAACTCTCCGATGTGATAAGGTTTGCAGGATAGAAATGCAGCCTCTCCCAGTCATTTCTCCTCTCAATGCAGGTCCTCCAGGACTCAATTGTGCGCCGACAAAGCTTTGGCGCTGCGGGTTCAACCCCGGCTCTGATTGAGTCATGGCGTCCACGGTCTGCAGCAGAGAACGCGTAGAGGATCCTTTTGCATAAAAAACGTCCGCTGCAACCCCGGGCGGTACTCGCGCGCCTGAGAAGGCGCCGCTCATAGCAATTACATGGATCGTAGGAAACTTGAAATGAACCACGGAGAGAAACTCAAAGCCAGACATGCCCGGCATGTAGAGGTCAGACAGAATGATGTCGGGAACTTCAATTTCTATTTTAGTAAGCGCGGAGGATCCCTCTTCAGCCGACCGCACGCTATATCCATTTGCAGTAAACAGGTCCGATAGCGCCCTTCGAAGTGATGCATCGTCGTCTACGATAAGAAGCTTCGCCTTCGTTGTGAGCATTATGCACCTCCCTCTAGATACATGAATTCGAACATTTTCACGCGTCGGCAAAAGAGCTTTCCTCTGTAATCGATGCCTGCTGGTCTAAAGAACAGATATCGATGTGTCGGCATTGTGCCTAGTTAACGGCACTCGGGACCAACCCGTCGATTCGCCTTCTGCGCGCGCATACCTGTACTCCCTGAACGAGATCTCGCCGTCTTCCCACACGGCGTAGCAAGCGAGCGGACTCTTCGATCGTCGGAGGCTACCCGGATTCAGAATTGTGCAACCGCCGATTCGGCGAATGAAAGGGGTGTGGGTATGACCTACGACCGGAAAATCGGCATTGATCCATTGAGTTTCATTGGCCCAAAGGCCTGAATCCGGCGGGCGATACCCGAATAAAGGATCTGTGGGAGTGGCATGAACCAAATAGAAACTATTTGTCCCGACCACGAGCTCCCTCTGAACAGCGAGATTTCTCAGGCACTCGATATCCTCATTCGTGCAGGCCTCTCGGGTAAATCGCATGGCCTCGGATACAGCTTGTTTAAAAGGCACAGGATATCGTGGATCAACGTTGAACCCTACCGCGTGATCATGGTTTCCGCGGACCGCAGCCGTAGCGCGGCGCCTGACCCAGTCAATCACCTCATGCGGACTTGGGCCGTAGTCAACAAGATCGCCCAAACACCATAGTTGGTCGCAGTGCTTCTCTGGGAAGTGTTCGAGAGAGGCAAAGTTTCCGTGAATATCCGAGATGATGACTATCTTCATGAGACCCTAACTTTCATCACACAAACGATCGACGGGAGCAATCGCCCGGGTCCGCCCGAACTTTGGTTGTGGTTCTCCCGGGTGCAGGTTCTGCTCATCCAGTTTGAGAAGACCTTCGGCCAGATCGCAATTTACTCGAATACTGTCTCTCTAAATGCAGACCGCGGCGTTTATCCTTCTTCTTCCTTCCTCCTCTTCTCGTTCTTGCCTCTCCTCCTCTTCTTCGAGCTCATCGGCATTGACATGTTCAACCCTAAGCTCGGGTTCGCCAGGGCCGCGGATATGCTCGACCGACTGAGGATGACTTTCGATCAACTGGTCGATTTTGGTCAGACTCAGCTCAGAGATATGGGTGCCCTCAAGCATGACCAGAGTGTTGTTCGGAAGATATTTGGCCCACTCTCGTATGAACTGTTCAAGGAGACGATTCGGAGCTAAGAATTCTAGACAGCGGAAAGGAGTATTCAGCTGGATTTCGCGATGGTCATACCTATCCTTCGTCGCGTGTCCCGGGCGCTTGACGCGAGAGAAATTGACCATTGCGTACTCAATTCCTGACCGCCTGGCGCTACGTGCAAGGTAGTCTGAGAGTGGCTCTTCCACCGATCTTTGCCACCGGTGCAGGTTCTGCTTCACATCATCTCTACGAAGATAGATACGAAGGGCGGACATAAGACCAATCTGGTGCTCCATAACTCCTCCTGCACGTGTGTCCCGGAAGCTACGAGCAGATCTAAGATCCGCTCAATCAGGGACTGCTCCAAGGCCGGCGCGAAGGTTTCAATCTGCGCACTCGAAATGCCGGCGAGTGGAATGCTGCTGCTCCTCCGTCTCTTCCAGAACCTGCGAGACAGGACAATACCAGTCTTCGCGAGTAAGTGGCAGCTGACTCTTGCCGCGGTTAGGGCGACTCAACAGAGTTTGATAGACCGCAATGTCACCTCGTCGAAATGCTGCCGCCGAGCCGGCCATGTATAAATGCCATATTCGATAGGTGGCGTGGGATACATGGCGGAGGACAAGTTCAGCGTTTCGCTCAAGGTTCTTTACCCAAAACCGTAGGGTCTGCTCATAGTGCTCGCGAAGGTTCTCTACATCGCGCACCTCAAAGCCTGCCCTCTCCGCAGCCTCCAATGCTTGGTGAAGAGTCACCAACTCGCCGTCTGGAAACACATATCGATCGATGAAGGACGGCTTATGCTGAGGCGACAGAGCCGAATTCGCAATGCCATGGTTGAGAAAGACACCACCGGGTTTCAAAAGTCGATGGGCAATCCTAAAGTATTGCGGAAGATTTGCCAGCCCGACATGCTCAAACATACCGACGCTCGCGATCTTGTCGAACTGAAGCGCACTGTGAAGAGCACGATAGTCCTGAAGGTCAACGGCGCAGCTCTGCGTCATATTCACATCGTCGACCCGTCGTCCTGCGATCTTGGCCTGTTGCTCGCTCAATGTAATCCCGCGGGCATAGGCGCCGTATCGAGAGGCCGCGTGGAGGATTAGACTTCCCCAGCCACAGCCAATATCGAGAAAGCGCTCCAGGGGTTCGAGACGCAACTTTCTGCAGATGAGTTCCAGCTTATTTTCCTGTGCCTCGTCTAACGACTCGTCGCCAGTCCTAAAGTAAGCGCAAGAATAGACCAGGGTCTTGCCCAGCCAAGGCCGATAGAACTCGACTGGTTGATCGTAGTGATACGCAATGGCTGCTCGATCCCGCTGGCGCGTGTGGCTGCCCGCTTCCCTCAACCATTGTCGAAGCCGAAACGAAATCCGCGAAATGCTCTCCAGGAAGCTGTGGTGAAGTTCAGGAGGACGGTTGAGCACGTGCTCCACAACATCGAAGACAGCAAAAAGATCACCTTCTACATCAAGATCACTATGAATGAACGCTTCACCTAAAGTGATTTCGTTCGGATTCAAAATCATGGATCGAAGCGAAGCCGGAGTTTTGAACACGATCGTGCATGCCGGGCTTTCCCGCTCCGAGAAGTACCAATCAGAATGGTCCCATAAGCGAACTGCAAAATTGAGGCCAGCATAACCCCGGAAAAGCTCCGTGAGGACCTTGGTGCTCTCCTGCTGGAAGGACTCGAGTTTCCTGCTCATCTTTCTCTTCCTCCAACTGCAAGAATCTTTTTGAATTGGCCGCGGTTCTGTCCCGTCGCTGCTGGCGGCGATGGGGCTCCCGTGCGCAATAGTGAGATCAATGCATCCTGATCTTCCTGGGAAATGGACATCCCGCGGATAGCATCAATGGTTTTTCCGATTGGATACTCGTACTCCTTGAGCAGAAAGCTGCCATCTTCATAGAGGGCATAGCAGGCAAAAGGCCGGCCAGTCTTTGGTTGACCGACACTTCCCGGGTTTACGATCAGGGTGCGCCCAAGTCTGCGAATGAATGGGGTATGGGTATGTCCAACTAGGAGCACCGTTGCCGTGATACAGTTCACCTCGTGCTGCCATTGGTCCGATGTCTCAGCACAGTATGTAAAGAGCGGATCGCTCGGAATCGCATGGACGCAATAGAATTTCTCCTGTCCAAGGGCGAATTGTCTTCGGATCGGGAGCGTCGTCAGCAAGGCGCGGTCCAAATCGCTAATGGCTGCCATGGTGTAGTTCCTTGTGTTGGCCGCGAGAAAGGTCAGCGACTGCGAACACCGAGGTTCGACATTGTAACCAACCGCGAGATCGTGGTTTCCGCGGATAACAAGGGTGGCGTTCTCGCGAATCCACCGAATCACCTCGTGCGGCTGCGGACCGTAACCCACGAGATCGCCCAGGCACCATATCTGGTCGACGTCGGTAACTGGCAAAGCTTCCAACGCAGCCAGATTTGCATGTATGTCAGAGATGATCGCAATTCTCATAACGCCTCCACAGCAATCGACGAGATACGCTCTCCACGCCGGGTAGAGCTCATCTAAACTAGATTTTGCAGAGGTTTCGTAGGGTTACAGAGAGACTCCCTGACGTAACCTCGTCAGGGGTCATCATCTGTCGGCCAAGAATGGCACTAACAGCAGTTGAGGCGAACCCCTTCGCCCATTAATCCGAACGGCAGATGCGTGCACCAGTTGAGTGCACCAGATAGTGTACCAGCAACTTCTATCTTGCGACAAACTCGTTGCGCCACTCTCCTGCATTTCTGAGCTTGCTGATCTGGCGCAAAATGACGTTCCGTTTCAATGCGTTCACCCGGGAAAAAAACAAGATGTCGTCTAGATGATCGATCTCGTGCTGTAATGCCCTGGATAGGAGACCGTCGGCTTCTAAGCCAAACCATTCCCCTTTGACGTTCTGTGCACGCACTTTTATCTTCGCAGCACGGCCCACTTCTTCCCCTATACCCGGAAGGCTGAGGCAAGCCTCCGTTTCAATCTGCTGTCCTTCTAAAAACATGATCTCTGGATTGATGAATACGAGCTTGTCCTCCGGGCGGGCGCCGTTGCCAAGGTCGATGACCGTTACACGCTTCGAGACACCGATCTGCGGAGCCGCCGAACCGATACCCTCGGCCTGATACATTGAATCGAACAAGTCCTCGACTAGAGAGAGAAGCTGATTATCGGAGGCCGCAACTGCTTCCGTTGGCTGCTGCAATACTGGGTCAGGATAGAGCACGATCGGTCGAACCATGAAGAAACTCCTTTCATCCGAAGTCATCGTGAACAACAAGCACAGAGACCGGACAATGACGGACGAGACTTTCTGAAGTCGAGCCTTCCAGCCAGTGCCTCACTTGTGCGATATCTCGACGGCCTACCACAACCAAATCCGCAGAGTTCTCCTCCGCTCTTTGTATGATTACCTGTTCCGGCTGCCCTTGGAAGATCTCTATCACCACTTGCCCGCCGGATTTCTCGCTGGCTTCGACCGCGTGGCACAGCCTTTCTTCTAGTCTGGCTCGGGCCTGTCGGACAGTCTCCAATCCATAACCTTCCGCCTGAGACTCTGCGCTCGACGGAGCCACCACACCCAAAACAATCAATTTCGCACTGAGACTTTGCGCAAGCGAGATTGCGACATCGACCGCGCGTTCAGCCTCCGAAGTACCGTCGTACCCCACCAAGAGGGTCTTGTAGATTGCTCCGATCATCCTCTCTCAGTCCTTAGGGCGTAGATCAGCGCCCTCCCCATCACATTTGATAAATACGTGCAACGAACAGCACTCTGGTCCCGAATCACCAAGCGGACGCGTTCCAACCAGGATTCTGGTTCCCCAAATTGGGTTCTTTGAAGGTCGACGAGATGGCGAGAATCACGCTCCTGTCTTGATTGCCAGGAGTCATCAGTCTTCTATTTCAAAAGACGATTTCGGCGGATTCCATCACCTGCCTCCGCGATTCGAAGGCATTGTCAATCTAGCACAATCGGGGCGAATACTGCATTCGGGCTTTGGATGATCGAATCTGAATGGCCGATTCGCCGGTCAGTTTTACCATGCTGGTTTAGCCAAAAGTCGAGATTCCCCTCTTCCGAAGTTGTCATTGTTTAATATTCGCTCATTGAAGCAGAGACTATGTCGAACTCGATCTCCCCGTTACGGATTCGATTCTGAACTGGCTTGCCGCCTGTCTTTGTGGCGTGTACCATTGGTTTTAAAGGTGAGGGAATCCGCCTCTAACCGCCCTCCGATACGGACGGCTGATGACTCCTACGATGCGTAGGGGTTTTTTATTGCTCCTCCGCGTACATCGGCGTAAGGGGCGATAATGACCAGCTACCTCGATCTTCCTATCGGCGACAGGACTCCCGAGTTCATCACGGCAGTGATTGAGATCCCTCAGGGCGGGATCAACAAGTACGAGTACGACAAGAGCTTGCACGTCTTCCGTTTGGACCGTAACCTTCATTCTCCTGTGCATTATCCGGGAGACTATGGATTCATTCCGCAGACCGTCGCTGAAGATGGCGATCCTCTCGATATTTTGGTTTTAGGAGACGCCCCGACCTTTCCCGGCTGCGTGTATCAAGCGCGCGTTATTGGGCTATTTGAGATGCTCGACCAGGGAATTCGAGATGAAAAGATCATTGCCTACGCCACTGGGAATGCTCGTTTCTCGGATATCCAGAACTACACGGAAGTCCATCCACATATCCTGCTTGAAGTCGCACATTTCTTCTCGATCTATAAGGATCTCGAGGGCAAACGCACCGAGGCCTTGGGCTGGAAGGATCGGCAGACCGCTTATCAAGTGATTGCGAGCTCGCATAACCGTTATCGGGAAAAGCACGCCGCAGCTTAATCGGCACTTCGGAATGTCGAGGCCATTTTCATGCGACGATCGAATACGGGGGTGGCGCTCAAGGAAGACTACTTGAAGGTTGTCGAGCGTACGGTTGAGCTTGAGCGTCTGATCTCCTGGGCGCAGGAGAGAAAGCCGATGTTGGTCTTCGGCCCGGAAGGGGTCGGAAAAACACGCCTTCTCCAAGAATTCGCTCGGATCCAACCTCTTGCGCTCTATGTACCGCAAGTGAAATCGCCTCACGACCTGCTGCTCTCACTGGTCGACAGCCTATGCACGAAATTGGGAGCCCGCAGCCTTCCTTCCCACACCTCTACCATGAGCACCTCTGGGTTAAAGGGAACAGTAGACAGGGCATTGAATGTGAAGCCATTCTTGCTCCTCCTGGACCAGTTGCAAAACCCGTCTCGCGCGGTGACGACGATCGTGAAGGAACTCGGATATTACGGTCGCACTCCGGTCTTCTTCGGTGCGCGCTCCCCGCACATGGAGGATATCGGGGCTTTGCAGGCCCTTTGCTACGACAAAAAGGAGCGACTGGAGATGACGAACTGGTCATCGGAAATCGCGCTCGAATTCGCACGCCGTGAGGCGGACCGCCTGGACCTTTGGGCCAACAATCTAGACACGGCCCTGCAATCGATTGTGCACTTGAGCGGCGGTAATCCGGGCAGCATCCTGGGCATGCTGAAGATGGCGAGTCGATCGCAGTATCGCGTCGACGATCAAATCAAGTTTCACGTTCTCTATCTCGACTACCGGATGGGGCGCCGCTAGCGGCGAATCAGCGCCAAAGAGGAACGGAGCGTATCGACGATTCCCCAAACGAAGGGAATAAGAACAATGGTCCCAAAAAGAGCAATCTGCCAGCGTGGTGTTCTGTGGGCTTTTATCTCTGTCATGTTCAAACCTCCTGGCCCGTCGCTTAGCGTCGGGTCGATTCGAAAATGGAGGCACTGGGAGGGAAAGTTGATCAAGACAAATGACCCTGCCGTCGCGCCAGGAGTCATTAACCATCGCGGTGGATGGTGGTTACGGTGGGATTCCATCACCTTGTTTCAATTACTCAGATCGGCCAACTCTAGCACATGAGGAAGAATGAGCGCCAATCGAAATTCAGATGACGACATCGCGAGAGACTTGGCGAAGTGGCCGACTCCTCGTCCTCCTTCAAGCCGCAGTCACCTCGCGAAAGTGGTTCAG